>Ga0111538_10008421_pt1 | contig 13841 bp, 13 predicted proteins | sample SoiMethybrSBSTD1_FD_79669 | JGI IMG/M metagenome (GOLD analysis project Ga0111538, IMG submission 79669) | Bulk soil microbial communities from a Populus tree surrounding site in Tennessee, USA - Soil MetaG P. TD hybrid SBSTD1 (version 2)... | ecosystem: Environmental > Terrestrial > Soil >...
CGGCGGTCGACCCGGCCACGGCACCGGCGAACGCCAGCGCGGCGCCCTGCATCACGCCGAATACCGCGCCGGCGGCAATCGTCAGGACCGATGCGGGGAACAGCGCGACTACTGCGCAGGCATAGATGAGAACGAACGCGGCGGGCGCGGCGGGCCCGAGGCGCTGCACGCGGGTGACGAGCGTCGGCAACTGCGGCGCAAGATCACGGCCGGCCCACCAGGCGACGATCGCCACGGCCACCAGAGCGGCGGCCGCGCGCATGCGCCGGTGCGAGGCCGGCGGCGGGCTCATTCTTCGTCTGGCTCTGGAATCTCGGGATCGTCAGGCTCGTCGAACGACGCCGCTTCACCTGGCGCAGCGGATTCGGCTGACGCCGCGTCGCCGGCGAACGAAGGAGCCGGCGGACGCTTGCCGCGCCGGCGGCGGCGCTTCCGGCGCAGGCTCTCGGCGGTCGAGGCGACGGCGGGCGCCGGGGTGACGGGCGGGGCCTCGCGGGCTTCGGCCTCCGGCTCGCCGGCGTCTGCAGAATCGTCGGGCTCGTCCGGGTCTTCAGCAGCCGCCGACGCGAGCGCCTGCTTCGCGGCGCGTTCGACGCGCCGGCGCTCCCGCCACTTCTCGGCGTCGGCGGAAGGGATCGGCGCCTCGAGGATGGCGCGCCAGTCGAAAGTCACGCCGGGATTCTGCGCCTCGAGCGCGCGCCGTACGCTTTCGTCGAATGGCTCCCGGCCGACCTTGATGTCGGGCGGCGATCGGAACCAGTAGAGCACGCGCTGCCGCACTTTGCCGCGCCGGTTGGTGACCGGCTCGACGAGATAGAAGTGCTGATACCCTCGCTTGTCGCGCGTGAAGCGGAAGAACGCCACTTACCGTTTCTTCTTCCCTTTTGGTTTGGCGGCCTTTGCAGGCTTCGCGGGCTTCTTCGGTTTCGCGGCTGGCTTCGCCGGTTTCGCTTTCACGGCTCGCGGCGCAGCTTTCTTTTCGTGCGTCGCGGCTGGCTTTGCGTGCGTCGCGGCTGGCTTTGCGTGTGCCGCGGCGGGCTTTGCGTGTGCCGCGACGGGCTTTGCGTGTGTCGCGGCTGGCGCGGGCTTCGGTCTTGGCGGCGCGACCTGCGGTTCGCGGCTGCGGTGAACCAGCGTGAAGCGCGGCTCGTCGCCGACTAAGTGATAGCTCCAAATCTCCGACACGTGAATCTGGTTGTCGTCGCAGAGACGCCGCGCCACGTCGACCATGTTCGCCGGGACGTAGAGGTGGAACGCCGCGCGCGTCTTCGCAAAGTGGGCCCACTGCGCCAGCGCTTCCAGGTGATTGACCGATTCGCCCGTCTCGACCTCGACCACGGTCTGCAGCTTGTGGCCGCGCTCCTGCGACATCAGCACGAGGTCGGGATACAGCGCGCCGACGCCGGTGCCGACGCTCGAGTTCTGCTCGTTGCCCGGGTTCATCCCCGCTTCGTGCTTGCGACGAAACCTGGCGTGAAGCAACCTGATCAGCCGGTCGTGTTCCAGTTGCTCGCGGACAGGCCGCACCAGAATCGGGCTCAACGAGTGCCTCCAAGCGGTTGGATCCAGAGCAGCAAAACGCGAGAGTTTAGCATGGATAGTTCAGGATCCAACGAGCCTGAGCCGAGGATTCCGTTGAGCCATCGTAGGTTACAATACCTCGTGCCAGCGGCGATGACAGAGCGCACGGCGTCGAAGATCCTGATCGTCGACGACGACGAGGGGGTGACCCAGACGTTCGCGCGGATGCTCCGGCTCGAGGGTTACCAGGTCCGGACGGCCGTGAGCGCGGAAAAAGGGCTCATCGAAGCTGAGCAGAGCCACCCCGACGCTATCATCCTCGACCTGCGCATGCCCCTCGTCGACGGCCTCGGGTTCCTCCGCCGCCTGCGCGCCCGCCACGATCAACGCGAAACCCCGGTCGCCATCGTCACGGGCGACTACTTTCTCGACGATTCCGTTTCGACTGAATTGCGCGAGCTTGGCGCCGAGCTCCGCTTCAAGCCGCTGTGGCTCGAGGATCTCGTCGGCCTCGCCCGCAACCTCCTCAAGGTGACGCACTGATCGACTCGGCCAGCCGATTTCTCAAAGCGTGCCGACGCCAACCGGTGGATGCGACGCCTGTCTGGTTCATGCGCCAGGCCGGGCGCTACATGAGCGAGTACCGGTCGCTGCGCGAGCGCTATTCGCTGCTCGATATCTGTCGTACGCCCGACCTCGCCACTGAAGTGACGCTTCAACCGGTGCGCCGGATCGAGGTCGACGCGGCCATTCTCTTCTCCGATCTGCTGCTGCCGCTGGCGCCGCTCGGCATCCCGTTCGACTTCGTCCGGGGCGAAGGTCCGGCGATCGAGACGCCGCTCAGAAACGACGACGATCTCGCGCGCGTCCATCGGTTCGAGCCGCGCGAATCGCTGGGCTATGTGCTCGACGCGATCCGCCAGATCAAACGCGCGCTCGCCGCGCGCGTGCCGCTCATCGGCTTTGCCGGCGCGCCGTTCACCCTCGCCTCGTACGCGATCGAGGGAGGGCATTCGACAAACTTCGCCTATACCAAGTCGCTGATGTACGGCGCGCCGGCGGCGTGGCATCGCTTCTGCGACCTCCTCGCCGAGGTCGTCGGCGACTACCTCGTCGCGCAGATCGACGCCGGCGTCGACGCCGTGATGGTGTTCGATTCGTGGGTCGGCGCGCTGAATACCGCTGATTATCGCGAGTTCATCCTGCCGCACACCAAGAAAATCTTCGACCGCGTCGCGTCGCACGCCGGCGATCGCGTGCCGGCGATTCACTTCGGCGTCGGCACCGGATCGATTCTCGCCGACATGCGCGATGCCGGCGGCGACGTCATCGGCGCCGACTGGCGGACGCCGCTCGACGACGCGTGGGAGCGGATCGGTCCGGATCGCGCGATTCAGGGCAACCTCGACCCGACGCTGCTGCTCGGACCGCTGGAGCGCATCTTCGCGGCGACCGACGAGGTCCTGGCGCGCGCCGGCGGCCGTCCGGGCCACATCTTCAACCTCGGTCACGGTATTCTTCCGTCCACGCCGGTGGAGCACGTCCAGGCGCTCGCGCGATACGTTCACCAGAAAACGCGCCGCTGACGCGGCGCGGCAACCGGCAGCCCGCAAACGACCGAGCTATCGATGGCAAAGACCGGCGTGCTCCTGATGGCCCACGGCACTCCCTCGTCGCTCGACGAGATGCCCGAGTACCTGCGCCTCGTGCGCGGCGGCCGGCCGCCGTCGGACGATCTCGTTCACGAGATGCGCGAGAACTACGGCGCCATCGGCGGGCGATCGCCCCTGACCGAGATCACCGAAGCGCAGGCCGCGGCGCTGCGCGCGCGGCTCGGCGACGCGATCCCCGTCGAAGTCGGGATGCGCAACTGGCATCCGTTCATCAAGGACGGTCTGGCGCGGCTGGCGGCGATGGGAGCCACGCGCATCATCGGCATCCCGCTGGCGCCGCAGTTCTCGACTTTGAGCGTGCAGAAATACATCGATGCCGCAAAGGCCGCGCTGCCGCCCGGCGTCGCGTTCGAAGCGGTGGAATCGTTCCACGCGCACCCGCGGCTCCTCGATGCTTTTGCCGACCGCGTCCGCGCCGCCGCGCCCAAGCCCGACGAAGCGGTCATCTTCACCGCCCATTCGTTGCCGGCGCGGGTGATCGAGGCGGGCGATCGCTACGCCGATGAAGTGGCGGCCACCGCGGCCGGCGTCGCCGCGCGCGCCGGGATTGCCACCTACGAGGTCGCGTATCAAAGCGCCGGGCGGACGCCGGAGCCCTGGATCGGCCCCGAGATCGGAGCGGTGATCGACGATCGATCCGCGACCTCGCGCCGTTTCCTCGTCGTGCCGATTGGCTTCGTCTGCGATCACACGGAGATCCTGTTCGACATCGACATCCAGGCGGCGCGCACCGCGCGCGAGTTCTCCACCACGCTGCGCCGGACCGAATCGCTGAACACGTCGCCGCTCTTCATCGCGACGCTCGAGGACCTGGTGCGCGCGAGGCTGTAGCCGATGTCCTCGTTCGACGCGATCGTCGTCGGCGGGGGAATCGCCGGGCTCGCGGCCGCTTACGAGCTGTCGCAGGGCGCGCTCTCGTTCACCGTGCTCGAGCGCGCACCCCGCGCCGGCGGCGTGATCGTCACCGAGGCGATCGAAGGCTTCACCGTCGACGGCGGTCCCGACTCGCTGCTGATTCAGAAGCCGGCGGGCATCAAGCTCTGTGAAGAGCTGGGCCTCGGCGATCGGCTGGTGGTGACCAAGCCGCCGCGCCTCGCCTACATCCAGCGGGGCGGCCGCCTCCATCCGCTGCCGGCCGCGTCGGTGCTCGGCATCCCCACGCGCATCGGCCCGTTCGCGCGCACGAAGCTCTTTTCCTGGCCCGGCAAGCTGCGCATGGCGGCGGAAGTCGCCGTGCCCGCGCGGCGCGACGACGAGGACGAGTCGATCGGGGCGTTCATCACGCGGCGCTTCGGCGCGGAAGCGAGAACGTATCTGGCCGAGCCGCTGCTGGCCGGCATCCACGCCGGCGACGTCGATCGGCTGTCGGTGCGCGCGTTGTTTCCGCGCTTCGTCGAGGCGGAGCAGAAACACGGCAGCCTGCTTCGCGCGTTCCGCCAGCCGCCGCCCGCCGCATCCGGTGATTCGAAGCCGAGCCCGGCGATCGAGGGCGCGTTCAAATCGCTGCCCGGCGGGCTCGGCGAGATGATCGAGGCGCTGGTGCGCGCGATCGGCGTCGGCAAGGTGCGCACCGGCACGAGCGTGTCGGCGATCGACGGACGAGGGCCTTTCACGCTGCGCACCGCGTCCGGCGAGCTGTCGGCGCGCGCCATCATCCTGGCGACGCCGGCATACGTCACCAGCGCGCTCACCCGCGATCGCGACGATGAACTGTCGCGTTTGAGCGGCGAGATCCGGTACGCGTCCGCCGGCACCGTCGCGCTCGCCTTCCGCCGCGAGGCGATCGCTCACCCGCTCTCCGGCTCCGGCTTCGTCGTGCCGAAGGTCGAAGGCAGCGGCATCCTGGCCGCGTCATGGCTCTCATCCAAGTGGCCGCACCGCGCACCCGAAGACCGCGTGCTGCTGCGCACCTTCGTTGGCGGCGCGCGCGATCCTGAAGCGCTCCAGCGATCGGACCAGGAGCTGGTGGCGCGATCGATGGCGGCGCTGACCCCGCTCGTCGGGGTGACCGGCGAGCCGCTCTTCACGCGCGTCTACCGGTTCGACCGCGGCAACGCGCAGCACGAGGTCGGCCATCTCGCACGGATGGCGGCGATCGAGCGCGCGCTGGCGCGGCATCCCGGGCTCTTTCTGACCGGCAGCGGCTTTCGCGGCGTCGGCATTCCCGACTGCATCGCCGACGCGCGGGCGACGGCGAAACAGGTGATCGCATGGCTGCAGCGGTAACGCGCTGCTACGCGACGCCGCGATGGTTGGCGTATTTTGGTACCTCCATCGGCATCGTGTTCTGCGCCGTTGCGGTGGTCGCCGGCCAGACGCCCGAGGTCGCGCGGCTGCTGCGGCAGATAAAAGACGCCGACTCCGAACAGCTCGCGGTATCGGAGGAGGACGGCCGCTTCCTGCGCGTCATCGTCGCCGCCACCGGCGCGAAGCGGGTGCTCGAGATCGGCGGCGCCTACGGCTACAGCGCGATCTGGATCGGCCTCGGGCTGCGCGAAACCGGCGGGCGCCTGACCAGCATCGAGTTCGATCCCGCGCGTGCCAGAGTCGCCGCCGCCAACGTCAGGAGCGCCGGCGCCTCCGACATCGTCACCGTCATTGCCGGCGATGCGTTCACCGAAGTGCCGAAGCTCGCCGGCCCGTTCGACCTGGTGTTCGTCGACGCCTGGAAGCGCGACTACAAGCGTTTTCTCGATCTGCTGCTGCCGCGTCTTTCGCCGCGCGGCCTCTTCCTCGCCCACAACGTCGTCAACAAGGAGAGCGAGATGCGCGATTTCCTCGCCGCGATCAAGAATGATCCGAGGCTGCTGACGACGATCGTCGCGCCATCCGGCGAAGGCATCTCGATCTCCTACAAGCGTCCATGAGGCCCGTCCACATCATCGGCGTGCCGCTCGATCTCGGCGGCGGCCGCCGCGGCGTCGACATGGGGCCGTCGGCGATGCGCATCGCCGGCCTCGACGAGCGGATTGCGGCGCTCGGCTATCCGATCGTCGACAAGGGCGACCTGCCGGCGCCGATCCCCGAGACGCAGGAGCTGCGCGACGAGCGGAAGAAGTACATCCGCGACATCGCCAAGGTGTGCCAGAAGGTCTATCAGTCGGCGCTGTCCTCGCTCGACGAAGGCGCGATGCCGATCGTCCTCGGCGGCGATCACAGCATCGGCGCCGGCTCGGTGGCCGCCGTCGCCGACTGGGCGAAGCGCGAGCGGCAGCTGCCGATCGGGCTCCTCTGGGTCGACGCCCACGGCGACATGAACACGCCGGCCACGTCCCTGTCGGGCAACGTGCACGGCATGCCGCTGGCCGCGCTCCTCGGCAGCGAGCCGGCGGAGCTGGCGCGCATCGGCACGACCTCGCCGAAGGTGCTGCCGGCGCACACGGTCCTGGTCGGCATCCGCAATCTCGACGAACGCGAGAAGGTGGCGGTGCGCGATTCGGGCGTGCACGTCTTCACGATGAAGGACATCGACCGGCAGGGGATCGCGTCGATCGTCGAGCAGGCGGTGCAGCTGGCCGGCGCCGGCACCGCCGGCATCCACGTGTCGTTCGACATCGACGTCTGCGATCCGCTGATCGCCCCCGGCGTCGGCACGCCGGTCAAGGGCGGGCTCGACTACCGCGAAGCGCACATGGTGATGGAGATCGTCGCCGACTCGGGGCTGATTACCTCGCTCGATCTGGTGGAGGTGAACCCGACGCTCGACGTGAGGAACACGACGGCGCAGCTGGCAACCGAGCTGACGCTGTCGGCGCTAGGGATGAAGATTCTGTGAGTTCGACTCGGCGAGCATCTCTTCGAGCGTCTCGACCAGCAGCACCAGCGAGTACGGCTTCTCGATCAGCCGCGTGCGCGGGCGCAGACGCTCGAGCTCGGCCGACTCCGACGGCACGCCGGAGAAGATGATCACCGGCACGTCTGCCGGCGTCGAGACCACGACGTCGCGGCCGGAGCCGCGGCGCAGGCGCAGATCGACGACCGCCGCCACCAGCTTGTGCTTCCGCAGCATCTCGAGCCCCTCGTCGGAAGTCTCGGCGGTGACGACGGCGAAGCCGTGCATCTCCAGAAACTTCACGAGCGGCCGACGCACCGAAACGTCGTCTTCGACCACCAGCACGAGGCGCGCGCCATCTTTGTTCATATGGTCCTGTCGAATCCGAGCGAGGCGTTCCAGTATAGATCGGCGCCACCGATCGCCGTAGTACAATGCCGGCCTTTCTTTCCTACCGAGTTCCGCTGCACGGCGGACGCGCATGACCTGGTAGCTCAGTGGTAGAGCATCTGACTTTTAATCAGAGGGTCGCGGGTTCGATCCCCGCCCGGGTCACCACCTCTCACTTCGTTCGAGCTGGTTGACCCACGCAGGCCTCAGCCACGCGGCTCCGCCCTGCCGGCTCGCCGTCGTGGACGATCCCCGCCCGGGTCACCAGCCGTCGCTCACCTTGACAGCGCAGCGTGAGGGTCCGGTTGGCAAGCCACCCTTCGCCGCACGGCAAGTTCAAAGTTCGAATTTTGAAGTGCAAAGAACGCGGAAGAAATCGGCCGCCTGGTTACTGTTCTGCGCACCACCGCACCGCCGGAACCGTCGGCGGGTTTCGGAACCGTTACGACAGAATTTGCCGGGTCCCGACCGAATCGTAAGCGGCAGCGGCTAACTCGCTGAAAATGGGCGCGATCCGGCCGGCACGCAACGGCACACTTTGCGCATTACCGCCGTTCATGGATCCTGCAACTTCGCCGGTCGCCGCACGCCCCACGGTGACATTCCAGGACGGGCTCGGCGAACGTCATCACGTCGTCGATCGCGTCCGGAATGAGCCGCTCGAAATCCTCTGCCTGAAGAGCGAGCTCACGGCGGTGCCATCCTTTGAGTTTGCGCTGCGCGAACGCGTCAGCCACCTGTCGGCGTTCCGCCACGCGTGCTACGCGCGCGTCCGCAGCGTGGAGCGGCTGAAAAACCCCGCATCGACGCTGGCGCTGGTCTCCGACAGCACGCCGGGCGTGCGCCTCTCCGACCTGCTGGCGTTCGCCGAGAAGAGCGACGTCACGCTCGACATCGACGCCGCCCTCTGCCTGCTGCGTCAGATTGTCCCCGCCGTGGCGATGCTGCACGAGAACGCGCCCGAGATCGCGCACGGCGTGATCTCGCCCGAGCGGATCATCGTCACGCCGAGCGCCCGCATCGTCGTCGTCGAGCACGTCCTGGGATCGGCGATCGCCGAGCTGAAATATTCGGCCGAGCGGTATTGGAAGGAGTTGCGGGTCGCGGTTCCCGAGTCGGCGCCGCCGGTGCGATTCGATGCGCGCTCCGACCTCATGCAGGTCGGCGTCATCGCGCTGTCGCTCGTCCTCGGCCGGCGCCTGCTCGACGAAGAGATGCCGGGACGCCTCGGCGAGGTCGTCGCGTCGTCGTGGGCCAATTCCGCGCGCGGCGGCCTCGAGCCGCTGCCCGCGAGCCTGCGCGCGTGGCTGATGCGCGCGCTGCAGCTGGAGCCGGGCAGCCAGTTCGACTCCGCCGCCGAGGCGCAGGAGGAGCTCGAATACGTGCTCAGCGAGAGCGACTACCTGGCCTCGCCGTCGACGCTCGAACCCTTCCTCGCGCAGTACCGCGCCGCGGCCGAGGCGGCTGCGCGCGCGCGTGCCGCCGCCGCGCCCGCGCGGGAACCGAGCCCGTCGACGTCCGCACCGCCGGCAGCGCCCTCGCCGGTGCGTGTCGCTGGCGCGGGCGCCCAGACGCCGGCGGCCACGGGCGCAGGCGACTTCTCGCGCAACACTCCGAAGCGCGAAGAGCCCGAGCTGGTGCGGCCGGCCGATCGCACGATGTCGGCGCCCCGACATACGGAGATGTCATCCGCGCCGACGCCGGTGATGCAGGCCTACAGGCCCTCGGATCGCCAGACGGACTCGGTCGACGTCGAGCTGACGCCGATCGCGCAGCGCGTCACCGCGGCGCCGCCGTCGTCGTCGAGCACTCGAGCCGCGGCGTCCTCGTCGTCGACGAGCACCCGGACCGCGGCACCGCAGGCCGACGCGCACGAAGCCGCCTCGACGTGGGGACCGAAATCTGAGACCGCGCGCGCAACCGAAACGCCGGCGCGGCCGAACGCTTCCTCCCGCGCGTCGAAGGAAATCTCGTTTGCCGACGTCAAGACGGAACCGTCGATGGAGCCGTACGCGACGGAGGACGGGCACTACGTCGGCGCCGAGAAACCGGCTGCCTCCCGCCGCAAGCTGCCGATGGCGGCCGCGGCGATTGCTTTGCTGGCGCTCGCGGGCGCCGGCGTGCCCGCGGCACGCCGCTTCTTTGCGGCACCCGCCGCACCGGCAGAGGGCATGTTGAATGTCTCGACCAACCCGCCGGGCGCCGTGCTCTTCGTCGACGGCGTCGAGCGCGGCGCGACGCCGGTGACCGTATCGCTCAAGCCGGGACCGCACGCGCTCGAGGTGCGCGGCAACGGCGCGCCGCGCCTCATGCCGGTGACGATCGCGGCGGGCGCGCAGGTGTCGCAATACATCGAGCTGCCGGCCACCGCGTCCACCTCTGGCGAGCTTCGCGTTCGCACCGAGCCGGCGGGCGCCCGCGTCAGCGTCGACGGCGTCGCTCGCGGCGTGTCGCCGGTGACGGTCCCCGACCTGCCCCCGGGCGAGCATGCCGTGCTGCTCGAGAGCGACCTGGGATCGATCAAGCAGACGGTCACGATCGAGGCGGGCAACACCGCGTCGCTCACCGTGCCGATGGCCGCGCCGGAAGGCGTTCCGGTTTCCGGGTGGCTGACGATCGCCGCACCCGCCGTCGTCCAGCTGTTCGAGGGCGGGCGCCTCATCGGGACGAGCCAGAGCGAGCGGCTGATGGTGTCGGCGGGCCGCCACGATCTGGAAATCGTCAGCGAAGGGGTCGGCTACCGCGTGACCCGCACGGTGCAGGTCTTCCCCGGCAAGGTCACGCCGGTGAAGATCGAGTTCCCGAAGGGCACGATTGCGCTCAACGCGACTCCCTGGGCCGAGGTCTGGGTTGATGGCGAGAAGATCGGCGAAACGCCGATCGGCAACTATCAGTTGACGCTCGGCTCCCACGACTTCGTGTTCCGCCATCCCGAGCTCGGCGAGCAGCGTCACACCGCGGTCGTCACGCTCAACGCGCCGGCGCGCCTGAGCGTGGATTTGAGGAAGAAATGAGACTCCGGGCCTACTCGATCATCTCGACGGTCTCGCTGGCCGCAGTCGTCGCGCTTTCCGCCGCGTCCGCCTCCGCGCAGGAGCGCGATCTCGCGGCGGCGCGCGAGCTCTACGCCTCGGCGTCGTACGACGACGCGCTGGCGATGTTGGACCGGCTGCGGGCGTCCGAGCACCCGGCGAGCCAGGCGCGCGCCATCGAGCAGTACCGGGCGTTTTGCCTGCTCGCGCTCGGCCGCGCCGCCGACGCCCAGCAGGCGATTGAAGCGGTCGTCGCCGCCGAGCCGTCGTATCAGCCGAGCGAGAGCGAGGTTTCGCCGCGGATCCGTTCGGCGTTTGCCGACGTGCGCCGCCGGATGCTGCCGTCGATCATCCAGCAGAAATACGCCGAGGCCAAAGCCGCGTTCGACCGGAAGAACTTCGCCGCGGCCGCAGCCGGCTTCAGTCAGGTGCTGGTGGCGCTGACCGACCCGGCCGTCGCGGTCGACGCGAATCGTCCGCCGCTCTCGGATCTGCGCACGCTCGCCGTCGGGTTCGAAGAGCTCAGCGCGAAGGCCGCGGCGCCGCCGCCGCCTCCGCCGCCGCCGCCCTCGCCGGTCGTCGCCACACCGCCGCCGCCGCCGATGCCGGCCGCGTTCCGAGTCTACTCGGGCGAAGACCGGGACGTGATTCCGCCGACGATCATCAACCAGGTGCTGCCGTCCTTCCAGGGAACCGTCCTCATACCGCGCACCGGCGTCCTCGAGATCCTGATCAGCGAGACCGGCGAGGTCGAATCCGCCGTGATGACGCAGTCGGTGACCTCAGCCTACGACCGGCTGGCGCTGGCCGCCACGCGCACCTGGCGTTTCAAGCCGGCGACCGTCAAGGGCGTCCCCGTGAAGTACCGCAAGTCGGTGCAGATCGCCGTGAAGGCTGGTCAGGCCAAACACTAGGCTCGCGGCCGGGCGCATGCACGCACCGTCAACTTTGCAGCGCCGGCGCAACGAACCGGCACCAGGAATCGCACGTCCGGCCGAAGCCGGGGCGCCCGAAGTGACGGTGGTGATGCCCTGCCTCAACGAGGCGGACACGCTCGCCATCTGCATCCGCAAGGCCCTGACCGCGATGAAGCACGCCGGCATCGCCGGCGAAGTGGTGGTCGCCGACAACGGCAGCACCGACGACTCCCGCGCGATCGCGATCGCCGAGGGAGCGCGGCTCGTGCCGGTCGCCGATCGTGGCTACGGCGCCGCCTTGATGGGCGGGATCGACGCCGCGCGCGGACGGTTCGTCATCATGGGCGACGCCGACGACAGCTACGATTTCGGCGAGGTGCCCACCTTCGTCGCCCGCCTGCGCGAAGGCTACGACCTGGTGCAGGGCTGCCGCCTCGAATCGGGAGGCGGACGCGTCGTGCCCGGCGCCATGCCGCGCCTGCACCGCTGGCTCGGCAACCCGATGTTCTCGCGGATCGCGCGCCGCTGGTTTCGCGCCCCGGTCCACGATATCTACTGCGGCCTGCGCGGCTTCACGAAGGCGCTGTACCAGACGCTCGATCAGCGCTGCACCGGGATGGAATTCGCCACCGAGATGATCATCAAGGCGAGCCTCTCGGGCGCGCGCATCGGCGAGGTGCCGATCACCCTGCACCCGGACGGCCGCACCAGTCACCCGCCGCACCTGAAGACGTTTCGCGACGGGTGGCGCACGCTGCGTTTCTTCCTGATGTGCACGCCGCGCCGGCTCTTTCTGATGCCGGGGCTGATCCTCGTCATGCTGGGCATCGCCGGATTCACCGTCGCGATGCCGGGCATGACCATCGCGGGCATGACCTTCGACGCGCATACGCTCCTCTTCGCGGGGCTCGCCGTGATCTGCGGCAGCCAGAGCATGCTCTTTGCGCTCATCGCCAAGACCTTCGCAATCACCGAAGGGGTGCTGCCGCCGGATCCGCGCATCGACCGGTTCGGCCGGATTCTCTCGCTCGAACGCGGCCTGCTCCTCGGCCTGGCGACCGTCCTGGTCGGCGGCATCATGCTGATTGCCGCCGTCAACGAGTGGCGCGTCCGCGATTTCGGCCATCTCAACTACGCGGAGACGATGAGGGTGGTCGTGCCGGGCGTGACGCTGGCCGTGATCGGCTACCAGACCGTGCTCGCGTGCTTCTTCCTGAGCCTGCTGAGCATGCGGCGCCGCTGAATGCAGTCCGCGTTCGACGCATACGCCGGCAGTTACGACAGCGCGCTGAACCAGGGACTCGCGCTTTCGGGCGAATCGAAAGAGTACTTCGCCCGCGAACGGGTGCGCTGGCTCGCCCGGCGCCTGTCTTCTCTCGGCGTGCAGGCTCGCCGCGTCCTCGACTACGGGTGCGGCACCGGCGGCACCAGCCCCGAGCTGCTCGAACAGCTCCACGCCCGCACGGTGGTTGGCGTCGACGCCTCGCGCGAAAGCCTGGACGTCGCGCGAACGACCCACGCCGATCCCCGGCTCCAGTTCGAGACCCTGAGCGAGCTCGACGCCTCAGCGGCGTTCGAGGTCGCCTATTGCAACGGCGTCTTCCATCACATCGAGCCCGAGCAGCGCCTCGATGCGCTCAGCTACGTGCATCGATCGCTGGCAAAGGGCGGCGTGTTCGGCCTGTGGGAGAACAACCCGTGGAACCCGGGCACCCGGCTGGTCATGCGGCGCATTCCGTTCGATCGCGATGCCAAGCTGCTGTCGCCGCCGCACGCGCGCGCGCTCGTCACGCGCGCCGGCTTCACCGTGCTGCGAACCGATTTCCTCTTCTTCTTTCCCCGCGTGCTGTCGGCGCTGCGGCCGCTCGAGGCCAGGCTCGTAAGCGTGCCGGCTGGCGCCCAGTACATGATCCTGTGCCGGAAAACCTAGAACCGTGTCGCTGCTGCGCCGCTGTCAATTAAGAATTAAGGGAATTGGGAATTAGGAATTCGTGATCGCGTCCGCGGCAAACTAGCCAGCGCACGGATAAGGATCCCCTCACAGGCGGGTTCGCTCAACGATTCGGTGTGCAACCGCTGCGTTGGGGCAACACAATCGGCCTGAGCTTCATGCTTACGAAGAGAATCAACCTCAGAGTCTCAGAGGTTCATTTTTTTCCTGGCAACGGGAGATCAATCGTGTCGCCGATCATCGTGATTTCGCTTCTCGCCGGCATGTCTCTCGGAACCGCTGCTCTCGCCGATCAGGCTCCATCTGCCGGTGCCGAACAATATACGCAGAACTGTCAGACCAGCAATCCGCGCCTGGAGGGTCTCGCGTCGGCGATCGAGCGCGGAGACCTCAACTACGTTCGCTCCGCGCTCGACGAGGGCCTGGATGTCAACGAGACGTGGCGAGATGTCCCCGCGCAGCTATGCCGGTCCCTGCTCCTGAGGGCCGTCTGGCACGGCCGGGACGACATCTTCAATCTGCTGTTGAAGAGCGGCGCCGATCCGCGCACCGTTCCTGATGACGCGCTTGGCATTCCCGTTCGCA
>Ga0111538_10008423_pt1 | contig 13840 bp, 14 predicted proteins | sample SoiMethybrSBSTD1_FD_79669 | JGI IMG/M metagenome (GOLD analysis project Ga0111538, IMG submission 79669) | Bulk soil microbial communities from a Populus tree surrounding site in Tennessee, USA - Soil MetaG P. TD hybrid SBSTD1 (version 2)... | ecosystem: Environmental > Terrestrial > Soil >...
AGGTAACGTTCCACGAGGTCGCCCCAGGCTTCGCGCTCGGTCTTGGCGCGGCGCGCGTAGCCGTAGCCCGGCAAGTCGACGAAGGTCATCGCGTGGCCGGTCGAGGTGCTGATGCCGAAGAAGTTGATGGTCCGCGTGCAGCCGGGGGTCGAGCTCGTGCGCACTAGCCCTTTGCGCGCGAGGAGCCGGTTCATCAAGCTGCTCTTTCCGACGTTGGAGCGCCCGGCAAAAGCGATCTCGATACTGGTTGGCGGCGGCAGCTGCTGCAGATCAGCGGCGGCCGCCAGAAATTCGGCGCTGACGATGGTGGGGGAGGGCGGAACGCTCACGCGCTTCTCCTTAACGACGCCGGAGCCTGCGCGCCAGGCCACCGAACAGCGTCTCGAGCTCCTCGCTCTTGAGCAAGTGCGCGGCGGCGAAAAAGACGCCGGCGAAAACCGCGCAGCCCACGAGCCCCGGCGCGAGGCGCGCGATCGGACCGCCGTGCAAGGCGCCGCCAAGCGGGATCAGTGCGGCGACGGCGGCGGCGCCCGCGATCACCGACGAGGCCAGCGTCTTCGCGCTGGAGCGGCCGAGCTCGCCGAGGCGCAGGCTGACCAGGTGGCGGCGGAGCCCGACGAACAACAGCGTCATTTGAACGGCGCTCGCGGCGCTGACCGCGATGCTGATGCCCACGTGGCCGAGCGCGCCGCGCAAGCCGAGCGCGACCGCGACGAACACGCCGAGGTCGATGGCGGCGACGATCACGGGCGAGCGCGTGTCGCCGACCGCGTAATACACGGCAACCAATTGCCGGACCGCGGCGACCATCCAGATCCCGAGGCCTTGAGCGATCAGAGCGCGCGCGGTCTCGCGCGACGCGACGGCGTCGAACTCGCCGCGCTGGAAGATCATGACCACCAGCGGTTCGCCGAGCGCGACCACGAGCGCGGTGGCAGGGATGCCGACGAAGAGCGCGAGCCGGAGCCCGAAGGCGAAGGTCTTCGAGAGCTCTTCGCCTTCGCCACGAGCAACGATCAGGGCGAGGCTCGGCAAGGTCGCGGTCTGGAGCGCCATCACGAAGATGCCTTGTGGGAAGTCGCAGAGCCGGAGCGCCCAGGCGAAGTAACTCTGCGATCCGACGTCGAGCTCCGAAAGAAAGCGCCGGGCCAGGATCACGTCCACGAAGTAGACGCCGATTCCGAACAGCGCGGGGCCCATGCGGCGCAGCGTGTCGCGCACTCCCGGGTGCCCGAAATCGAGGCTCGGTGGCTCGAGATAGCCGATCGCGCGCAGGCTCGGCCATTGCGCCACGGCCTGGAGCACGCCGCCGAGCAAGGTCCCGATCGCGAGCGCCAGAACTACGTCCCAGCCGTGACTCCCGAGCACGCTCGGCAGCGCGAGCGCGCACGCGATCAAAGCGACGTTGAGCAACGCCGGCGCGAACGCCGCGACGGTGAAACGCTTGTAGGTGTTGAGCGCGGCGACGCCGAGCGCGGCGGTGCCGATCAAGAGGATGTACGGGAAGAGCCAGCGCGTGAGCGTCACGGTGCGCTCGAACTGACCCGCTTGCTCGCGAAAGCCGGCGGCGAACAGCTCGACCAGGAGTGGTGCCGCGAACACTCCCGCGACCGAGACGGCCAAAAGGACCAGCAGCGACAGCCCGCGCACGGCGCGGAAGTAGCGGCGCGCAGCCTCCTCGCCCTCCTGCTCGCGCGTCTTCGTCAGTACCGGCAAGACGGCGCTCTGCACGGCGCCTTCGGCGAGCAGCTGGCGCAGCACGTTCGGGATCAAGAGCGCGACGAAGAAGACGTCGGTCGCCGCCCGCGTGAAAATCGCGGCGATCACCTGGTCGCGGACCAGGCCGAGCAGACGGCTGGCCAGGGTACCCGCGGCCACGATCGAGGCGCGCCCGGTGATACGGCGGCGTTCGGCGTCGCCGTCGTTCGGGGACGGCTCGCGCGCGGCGAGCATTTCGGACACGGCTTCCGGCTCTAGTCCCGAAGCTCGGCTTTTCCAAGTTCAGTCGCTGCTGACGTCGTCCGGGGCGTCGCTGGCCGCGTCGTTGGACGTCGGTGCGTCGTCGCTCGCGTCGGGGCCTGCGTCCTCGCTGCCACCGGTTCCAGCGTTGCCTGCAGTCCCACCAGCTCCGTCGGTGCCCGCAGTGCCACCGGTGCCCGCAGTGCCACCGGTGCCCGCAGTGCCACCGGTGCCCGCAGTGCCACCGGTGCCCGCAGTGCCGCCGCTGCCCGTGGTACCGCCGGTGCCAGCAGTCCCCACAGTCCCCGCCGAGCCACCGGTGCCGCCACTGCCATCGGAAGTACCGCCGCTGCCGTCGGAAGTGCCACCGCTGCCGTCGGAAGTGCCGCCGCTGCCGTCGCTCGTGCCGCCCGTGCCCGCGCTGCCACCGGTTCCCGTCGTTCCGGCGCTGCCCGCGCTGCCCGAGCTCCCGCTGCTGCCCGAGCTGCCGGCCGTTCCGCCCGCTGACGCGTCGGCTTTTTCGTTGATCAGATCGCGATCGACTTCAGTCAGCAGCGTACAGCTCGTGATCGGCACCAGTGAAAACAACGCCGCTGGGATCACGTATCTCTTGAGTCTCTCGGTGAAGTTAGGCGAGGGCATGCAACCTCGAAGCATATCCCGGTCGAGGCGAAACCCAACAAGCTTTCTCGGGGCTTTCTCGGGCTTACTCGATGCCGGCGTGGGCCAAGAGGCCGCTCTCCGCAATCGCGAGCGCGGTATCGGCATCCTCGGGGGCGATGCGGGCCTCCCCCCGCGCGGCGCGGGCAAGGCGCTCCCTGGCGGGGCCTTCCAGGCGTAGCCGCGCCCCGCCGCAGGCGCGGCAAATCAGGCCGCCACGAGCGGCATCGAGCAGGGCAGGGCGGTCGGGCTCGCAGGCCTTCCCGCAGCGGACGCAGCGCTCGAAATCGATGCCCCAACCGAACGCCATCAGCAATCGGAGGCCGGCTTCACCGAGGTGCAGCCGCGGCGGCAGCTCGTCAGCGGCGTCGAGTCGATCGAGCAGCTCCGAAACGACGCGCCACGCCTCGGGCTCGGGAGTGCGCGCGGGCGCGACGCGCCGCAACCAGCCGAGCGCGCGTCCCGCGACCGTCATGCGATCGAGATCGCCGACCAAACGCCGGCGCGCGATCTCGATCGAAGCTTCGCGCAACGTGAGGAGCTCGGCAAAGGTTCGCTCGTCGAGCCTCACGCCGAGCGTGTGCATCGGTTCGAGCGCGCCGCCGAAGCGACGCTGACTCTTGCGGGCACCGCGCGCGAGCGCCGAGACGCGTCCGATCTCCTCGGTGAAGAGCGTGACGACGAGATCGCTCTCGGCGTACGGGACGCGACGGAGCAGGAGCGCTCTTGTGGTAGTGGCGCGCGCTGCGGCGAACGCGCGAGCTCGCGCCACGGCGCGGCCGGCTCAGACCCGGAGCGCCGCTACGAGCGCTACAAGCGACTGCGGGGTGCCCGACAGCTCCTGGGGCATGTCGTCGCCGCGCGGCTTGAGCACGATGCTGAGCGCCAGGGTGAACAGAATCAAAAGCAGCACGAACGCGATCGCCACGCCGAAACGCCGGCCGCGCGCGGGCTGGCGGGTCGGGCTCATGATCGGCAGCGGCGTCACGGATACGACGCGCCGGCTCGCGGTGTAGCGCGCGAGCACCTCTTCGGGTGCGAGCGCCAGTGAACGCGCGTACGACTTGAGGAAGCCGCGCACGAAAACTTCACCCGGCAGCTCGTCGAACTGGTCGGCTTCGATGCGCTCCACGCTCGAAGCTGGAACGCGCGTCGAGCGCGACACCTCTTCGATGCTCATCCGCTTCGCTTCGCGGTGTTTGCGCAGGTACTGTCCGACGCTTTCCATACGATCCAGAGCCCTCGAGAACGGCGGCTAGCCTACTTGAGTTTTCGCAGAGTTGCGCCGCATTCTTTGCCGGACGGTGTCCTGCGATCGAGCCCAAAGCAACGCTCGAGGTCCGAGCGGGCGGCGTCGGTTTGGCCGAGCTTCATCAGCACACGAGCGCGCCCGGCAAACGCGTCCTGCAGACCCTTGCAACGCGGGTCCTCGGTTTCGAGCGCGCGGGTGTAGGCGTCCTTCGCCTCGGCGAGCTGCACCTTCTTCTCGTGAGCTTGGCCTAGCCGGTAGTTCCCTACGCAGAACTGCGGTTGCGCGGCAACGCTGCGCCGGAGGGCGTCGATTGCCGGGTCCAGCTGGCCCTGCTCGAGGTAGGCCCACCCCAGATTTCCCCAAGCATTTTCGGGGGTCTGGTACAGGATGTCCGCGGTCAGTGGCTTCAGGACGGTGATCGCGTCCGTGTAACGCTTCTCGTGGATCAAAACGACGCCGAGGGTGTTTTTGGCCTCGCGAAAGTCCGGCTTCACGGCCAGGGCATGGCGCGCGTAACGCTCGGCTTCCTTCAGGCGACACTCGTTGGTGTCACGGCGACAGAAGTCGAGGTAGAGCAGGGCCACCAGATGCGCGGCGTCGGCGTTCTGGTCGTTCAGCTCGATCGCCTCGAGCGCGTGCGAGAGCGCTTCGCGGGTCTTTCCTTGCCGGAGCCACAGGTCTCGGGCGACGTCGTACTCGCTGTCGCTCATCCGCTCGGGGTCTGCTCCCGCCGGCGAACGCGCCCCCGAACACGCGATCACGGCGCTCAGAGCGCTTGCCGCCGCCGTGATCAGCAACCCTCGCACGCAGGCGGAGTAATCTATCCCGGATACCGCTGCAATATTGATGGCTTGTCCGGGGGCTCGAGCTCAGGGGCTCCACGCGGTGCTCAGCGGTCCTGCCGCGTCCGCCCGCTGCTCGATTCGGCCACGTCGCCGCCGAGAATCTGATCCTTCACCCCCAACAACCCGTAGAGCTCTCGGAGCGCCTCGAGGTCGGGGATTTCCAGGCGTTCGTCGCTGATCCGAAGGTATCCGCTGTCGCGCAGCTGTTGAACGTTCCGTTTGACCGTGTCGACGTCCAGCCCGACCCGTGCCGATAGCTCCATCGGGGAGATGTTGAGGCCGCCCTGACCATCGGCCCGGCTGCTCTGGATCTGCTGACCGAGCTTCAGCAGAGCGACGACGATCTTGGACTGCGAGTCGCGGAGCATCAGGATTTCGATCTGATCCTCGGCATCGCGAAGGCGGCGGATCAGCTGCTGCATCACCCGGGCGCCGACCGCGGGGTTGCCGGCCAACACATGCTGGAACGTCGCCTGATCGAGCACCAGCGCCACCCCATCGTCGAGCGCGACCGCGGTCGAATTGCGGGGACACCCCGGTACTAGTGCGGACTCGCCGAACAGGTCGCCGGGGCGCAGCACGCGCAGACTGCGCTCCACCGCTCCCACGCGCTTGATCAACCGAACGCGCCCCTCTTGGAGCAGGAAGGCCTCCTGAGCCGGCGCGCCGTCCTCGAACAGCACGTCACCGGCGCCAAAGCGCCGTCCGAAGCGCGTCAGCAGCCGGTGCTGCTCGTCGGCGCCCACGTCCGCCGAGGAGGCCATCTATTTCCAGATGCTAGCCGAGGGCCTCCCGGCCGGGCAGGCAAATCGTCCCTCCTAGCCCACCTTCGGCAGCGTTGCGCCGGCATCGCGCACGTAAAGCGGCTCGACCCCGGCTGCTGGCGGCGCAGCGTTTGCGCCGAGGCGCGCCACCAGCGCCGCATGGGGGAGATCGGTTTCGGGGCTCCGGAACGATTCGGCTCCCTCGACGGCGAGCGCCTCGATCACTTCGCCCACCAGTATCCGGGGGAGTAGCCGGGGCTCCCGTGGCGGCGACACCGCGTCGATCAGCGCGCCGAGCGCCGCGGGCTCGACCGCACGGGGTCCACAGAGCTCGTTCCCCGCCGCGTCGTAGGCGGCTGCGAACAGCTCGCCGCGCCGGGCATCGAGCAACGCCCAGCGCGTCCCGGCCCGTGATTCGGGCACGGCGGCCGCCATCGCCCGCAGCGAACCGATTCCGACCAGCTCCACCCCGAGGCCCACCGCGATCCCTTGGCCGAGCGCGATTCCGACCCGCAGGCCCGTGAACGATCCCGGTCCAACACCGACCGCGACCCGGCCGATCGCAGCGCGGTTCCATCCCGCTTGCTCGAGCGCCCGCTCGATCAGCGGCAGCAGGCGTTCCGCGTGCGCGTTCAGCTCTTCGTGGCAAAGGGTCACGACCGGGCTTCCGCTCTCGAAGAGAGCGATCGAGCCGCGGCGCGACGAGGTTTCGATACCGAGGACCCGCATGGGAGCCACCCCGTAACATGAGTTAGGCTGAGGGCTGTGACCCAGATCCTGCCGCGCTTCGACTTTCGCGTCGAATCGGCCGTGGCCGAGGACAAGGGAACCGTCCGGGAGCACAACGAGGACGCCCACCTGGTGGCGCCGGAGCTCGCGCTGTTCTGCGTCGCTGACGGAATGGGGGGCCACGCCGCCGGCGAGATTGCAGCCCGGCTCGCCATCGACGAGGTCAAGGAATCGATCGCGGGTCGCACCTCGCAGCGCGTGATCGACGCCTACGTCGCTCGCCCCGATCTGGAGAAGCGCCGCAACGTCTTCGTGCGCCTGCGTCGCGCGATGGAGCGGGCGAACGAACGCGTCCGAAAAGCCGCGGCCGAAGACAGCTCGCGGCGCGGCATGGGCACCACCCTCGACGTCGTGTGGCTTGCCCGCGGTCACGCTTTCATCGCGCACGCCGGCGACGGACGCGTCTACCTCGCGCGTGCCCGCGCCATGCTGCAGCTCACGCAGGACCACGCCCAGGTCGAATCGCTCAAGGCCAAGGGCGTCGTGTCGCCGAGCACCAAGAGCTACCGCGACCGCTTGATCAACGCGGTCGGCCTCAATGACTCAATCACCGTCGACACCGTGTTCGTCGAGCTCAACCGCGGCGACCGCCTGCTCCTGTGCACCGACGGCGTGCACGGTCAGGTCGACGGCGAAAGCCGGCTCGGCGATCTGCTGCGCGAAGGTCCTCCGCCGCGCTCCGCCAAGGCGCTCGTCGAGCACGCCGCCCAGCGCGGCCACGACAACGCCACCGCGGTCGTCATCCACGTCGGAGAACGCTTCGTCAAACGCGAGCCCACCGATCGCGGCCTCTCCGCAGCCGACCTCGAACGCGCGCGCCAGAGCGCCCTGCTTCAGGACCTCGCGCAACCGCTCGTCCTTTCGGCCCTCTCCGCCGCCGTCGAGATCGAGCTCGAGGCCGGCGCGGTCGTCCCGCGCGTCGTCGCCAGCGATCTGGTCGCCTACGTCGTGCTCGAGGGCGTGGTGCGCTACGGCGGTGAACGCCGCGTCGGCACCGGTGCGCTGATTTTCCCGGAGTCCCTGGTCGGCGTCTGGAGCGAGAGCGAGCTCCCGGTCGTCGAGCAGACGGCGCGGGTCCTCCGCGTCCGCGCCGACGATTTCGACGAGGTCTGCCGCACCGACGCCACCCTGGCCGCGGAGCTTTACCGGCGCCTGGCGATGCACGTCGCCCGTCTGAGCCGCGGTTCTGCCCCGGGCATACCCCCGCGGACCTGAGCGCTTGCATTCGCCGGACAAAAGACTAGGTTGCGCGGACCTTCCCGGCGCGCCCCGCCGGAAGGGTTGGTCGACGGGGCGTAGCGCAGCCTGGTTAGCGCACTAGACTGGGGGTCTAGGGGTCGGCGGTTCGAATCCGCCCGCCCCGACCATTTTCTGCTTTCGGGGGCCTGAGGCGGCGGTGAAAGCAAGGTCGGTTGCGGTCAGCGCCCGTAGCTCCGCTACCTCGCATTGTCTCGGTCGGTCACCGTCCAGGTCATTGCGTCGCCACCCTCGTCGACGGTGATGTTCGTGATTTGGCGGACCTGCAACGACGCTTGGTACCGTTGCGGATTGCTCGTGCCTTGGCCCAGTCGCATCCGGATCGTTTTTCCGGAATCGCTGAGCGCAGGCTCGCCGTATCCCCCTATCTGCGAACGCGGGCCGGAAGTACGGAGTGTCTTCTTCAGGACACCGTTCTCGTTCTTCACGGTCACCGTGAATTGACCGATCTCGTCGTCGCCGTTCAGGGCCCGGATGATGGTCATCGCCAGACCGGCACAGCCCACGATCGCTGGTGCCCCTGCCCCGGTAGCTGCAGAGGCGGCTGCAGCCCCGCACTTTACGGAGTTCCCGGCCCAGGCTTGCCAGTCCGGTGGAGATCCGTCGTCTTCCATCACGTTCACGATGACGGCCGCCGCTTCTCCTGGTCTGAGGTTGCCTTCCCACAGCACCTTTCGACTGTCGCCATTCCACACGTACTTTCCCGCCGCGGTGGCGTTCTTGGGAATGGTCCCGAGGCTCGGGGCGGAGCCGGGAAGGAGCTTCAGGAACTTCACGTAGGGCTCGTCAGAAGCAGGCTCGTCGCCCGTCGTGTTCTTGCAGTACAGAGTTCGAAAGTCGATTCGAACTCGCAGCGTCTGCGGGGTCTGAGCGATCGCCGACCGTACGCCTTCCGTCGGCTCACCGACGTTCATGAAGAATGCGCCGAAAGCGGCCAGTACGAGTGCGTATGCGTTTCGAGTTCTCATGCGTTCCTCCTCCGTGTATTCGCGGCCCCTGTTCGCCTGGATTCGGGCGAGCGTGCACTGTGTAGGTACACGCGACAGCGAAGCACCCGCTATGGTTAGTTGTTCGTTCCGCGGCGTTCGCGATCGGAAGTGGATTCGCTCAATGTCATCCGGGGGCCTACGAAAATCTCCCCGCCGCTCGCGCAGGCCTCGGCGGCGCATCGTGCGCTGTTCGACGAGTACAAGGAGTGGCTCGCCATCGAACGCTGGGAAGGCATGATCACCATGCGGGAACGGTGGGGAATGGACCGCGAAGCGCGAGCTACCGCTGGAGGGTCGGATTCCTCCCCAGGCGCTGCTACTCGCGTGGATCAGCCAGGAAGGGGGTCACGCCGACTGGATCGAGGTGTTGACCGGAATGCCTTATTGGCCGACCGGGCTCACCGAGGCCGGCGAGTGGTGTTAGTCGACACGTCGCTCGCGCTGCTTCGGAGGTTTTCGCATTGAGTCCTGCGGTTTGGTTGGTGCGTACGATTGCCACACCCGCCACCTCCGATGAAATTGATGATGCGGGTGGACGAACCGTCCCCGAGAGCTTATAAGGATTCCACCAGTTTCGAGTTCCGAGCTGATTCGAAGTCGATCAGCCTTGCGCCCTCGAGCACAGGAGACAACGGAAAATGGCCGAGGGTACTATCAAGCGCCTGACTGACAAGGGATTCGGATTCATCGAAACGCAGTCGGGGAAAGACCTTTTTTTCCACTCGTCCGCGCTCGAAGGTACTTCATTCGAGGCGCTTCGGGTCGGGCAGCGCGTGCAGTTCACCGAAGGGATGGGGCCGAAAGGTCCACGCGCCGAAGCCGTCAAAGTGATCTGAGCTCGGGTATCGGGCCAAGGACCGGGCTGGGCGCGTCACCGCTTGGACGCGTTGGCTTGCGCCGGCGTGTCCTCGCGCTTCTGCGCGCGATCTTGGGAGCTGCGTTTCAGGCCGAGGAGCGCCTTTTTTGCCGCGGGCCGCGTGGTGACGCGAATGAAGGCGTGAACGTCCAGGAGATCGCGCGGGTGCTCCCCGACGTCGGTCAGCCGGTTCAGGATGGTCTTCGCCATCGATTGTAGGCGCAAGTAGCTCGAGGCCGCGGGCGCGTTGGGAAGGACCAGCCGCGGAGCCATCCACTTTGCCTGTTCGCGAAAACTCGCGGGGCGAATAGAGACGTGATCTTTCGGATGCACGAGCGCTGGGAGTGCCGTAGCGATCTGCCAGGACGCGCTGCGCCGGAACGTCTGCTCGAAGACGCTCAACCAGCGTTCGAACCGTGGCGCGTACCCTGACGCTCCGTGTAAAAGCTCGTGGATCGCCGTGGCGAGCGTGCGCTGGTGCTCCGGCTGCGTGATTGCCAGATCCTTGAGCTCGGCCGGCGGAACCAGATCGCAGCCGCGCAACACTGCCAGCGCGTCATCGACGATGAAGCGATACCGCTGCTTGCCGATTTGTTGCTCGAGCTCGCCCGCACCCAGGCGCGCAGCGGTTTCGGGCCGACTCCATTGGGGATCGAGAAAGCCCTCGGGGTATTCAGCACGAAACACGCAGATCTGGTCGTCGAGCGACATCGACGGGACCAAGCGTTTTGGCGGGCGCACCTCCGTGCCCTCCTCGAGCCGCGCTGCTTCGAGCTCCCGATTGAGACAGCTGTACAGGGCCAAGACCTCGTCGTGCGGGCGGTCGACTTCGCGCATGAACGAGTAAAACTCCTCGGCCATGACTCGAAGTTGCCCATTCTCGAACAGATAGCCGCGCGTATTTTGCTTTTCCCAGGCGAGAATACCGAGCCCCCAATCACGACGCTTCACGTGCTCGAAGACGGGAAGATAGTCAGCGTCGTGAGTCGATTGGGTCATACGATTTGCTCCTCGACTGCGGGCGAGTGATGCCGCAGCGGCGTGGCTTCGATGATGCCCCGCGGAAACGAGCACGCGTAGCGTCGACGCGCGCTCGCATCTTATCCGCGTGCGTCCGCGTGCGTGATCGCCGTGCGATCGAGGCACGAAGCTCTCGGATCATGCGCCTTCGATCGTCGCGGCGCAATGAATTTCTCGGAATTCCGGTTTCGCCGGTGCCGCTCGGGCGAAGCAGTTGGACGAATGCGGAGCGACGGCGTATACGGGAGCCACAGTCGCGAGTTCCGAGCCTGTTCGATCCTCGTCGAGCAGCGCCGCGTCCTCGAACCAGGAAGCCGTCGAGCTTCCTTGAGCGTGCCTAGCGGTCGAGATCTCGGCTCATCGAACTAATTTTTTTTCAACACCCCGAAACCAAGCATGAAAGACCGACGCGTTGCCTTTGCTCGCAGCGTCCTCAGCGAGCTCGTCGAATCCCTCGATGCCACCGTGCGCATCGGGCGCTGGAGCGGCGAAGAAGTGCCGCCACCATTGCGAGCGAGTGCGGGCTTGTTGATCGAGCGGCTGGGTAAGGCAAACCGACTGGCCGCGAGTCGATTTGTCGGCGCACCCAAGTCGGCAGCCGCGTACGCTGCGGTGATCAGCGCGATCCAGCGTCTCGACCTGGCGTTCGTCGCCTACCGAAACGCTCACGACAAGACCGAAGCCGAGAGGCTCCTCGATTCCGAGTTGGCCGCCGTGAGCTCCGAAACAGACGCCGATATGACGGCCTGAGGAACGGCGGGCAGGCGGGCTCGGACGCGTTGTCGGTCACTTCTGGCCGTCCTCCGCGGCGATCGACAGAAAAATGGACCTCGCAGCCTTCTCGAAGGAAGCCTGGGCCATCGAGTTTCCGAGTTGGCTCAGCAAGGTGCTCTGCCCTTCGAAGATCATGTGCACGCTCTGCTCGGAGCGTCTGAGCCACACGACACACGCGGCCACGTACACCCGCCTGTCGACGGCCGCTTGTACGAGGTGACCGAAGACGTAGGGATCGGTGTTTTGGGTCTCGGCTTCGTCGAAGCGCGCCGATTCGATCAGATTCGACTGGCCGGCGAAGGATCGTTTGAAGGCCGGCACGGTCTGCTCGAATTCCTTGCGCGTCTGCTTCCGCACCGAAACAACGCCAGCGAGCATCGCCACACCGGCCGACCTCATCCAGAAGGAGCCAATGAAGTTCTTCTTCTCGGAGGCCTCACGCCAGTTCGACGATGGCAATTGCAACGAAATTCCGTGCTCTCGAGAGTGGAATTTCCACGCACCGGACCCATCGCCGATCACATCGCTCGGGTTCCAGTTACTGGCCATTGGCGACGGGGCTTTGGCGTCGCGTGACCTCCACTTCGCCAGGTCCGACGAAACGCACATTCCGGCACCGATCAGCAGCCCCAGGACGCCGACCACCGACCACGCGGCGACCGTGCGCTGGGTCTGAAAGAGATAGGAGATACCGAGCCCAAGGAAGAACAGCTGTGCGCTTGCATAGCCAAGCTGCTCGGCGATTGCATTGGTCAGCGGAAACGCACCCCGATAGACGACCAGTGCGATGACGGCGACCAACAACCCTGGAGCCCAGATCGCATGCAACACACCGCGCATCCACGAGAACCGCGGCCGGTGTCGCGCGCGATCGGGCGCTTCCTCGATGGGCGCGGAAGCTTTCGGCGTGCGCGGCGCTTCGGGTGAGGCGGAGAGTTCCGGCCAGGCGCGGGCTTCGCGCCACTCTTCTTCTCCTTCGCGTCGCAACGAGGTGGTGGGACGCACGGAGCCGTCCTTCAGCGATCGAATGATGTCTTTGGTCTCGAAGGGTCCCGTTTCGAGAGAGCCGCTCTTTTTCCGCACGTACCATCTCGAGCTCACCTCGATCCTCCGGTCAGTGATTCAGCGCCGACACGACGAGCGCCAAGCTCCAGGGCGCCAGAGTCTCCTCGACGCCGTCCGTCGAGCTCGAAACGGATGCTGCCATGAAGCGTCCGAGCACTCCCAGTGCCCACTGCTTGCCGACCCAGCCGTCATAACCGAGGAAGCCGCCGCCGCCGAATCCTCGAGCCGTCGAAGCGAGCTCTCCGCTTTCGGAGGTCAGGCTTGCGGAGGCCAATCCGGCGACGCCACCCAGGTGCAAACCTTCGCCGGGATCCGGAAACACATCGGTGAAGACTCCCAGAACTCCGACGTTGAAGGCGTAATCGAGCGTAGCGGAATTGACGCCCGAGCTCACCTCGGGGGAAGGCGCTTGGGTGAACAGGTAAGCGGCGCCGATGACGAACCCTGGGACCGGCGTGCCGCCGAGCATGAAATCCAAAGCGACGGCAGGGCCGCTGAGCTCGAAGTTTGCCGCGCCGCTCTCGAGCGTGCTCGAGACGTGTCCGGCGCCGACAGAAATTCGAGCGTAGAAGCCGTCGTGGTAGTGCGCTCTGGAGTGCGAGGGTTGGGGCTTCGGACGCGGGTGCTCGTCGGCCTCCGGCTCCTTGATCGAAGCGAGGGATGCGCCCGGTTCCGAGGGCGCTGAAACTTTCTGGGGTGAGGCGGGAGGCGCGGGCGGATTGGGATCGCTGACTGGGCTTGGCGGTGCCGACGCGGGAGCTTCCGGTGCGCTCTGTGCAGCGAGCTGCTGCTCCGGTCCTGCGTCGGAGTTGGGCTCACTCGTCTGCGCAATTGCGCGCGGCACGGGTGTACCGAGAAAGGCGACGAGAAAGGCGATGGTGCGAGTGTTCACGGGGGGTGTGAACACTCGTAGCGGCGTGCGTGCCTGCTGCGAATACCTCGAACGTGGTAGTACGATGCCGACATGGAGTTCGGCGCAGGGGAAATGCGGCGGATCAACGAGGTCCGCGACGCGCTGGGCAGCACTCTCGACCTTCGCGAAGCCCTCGGCGCCGCCGCCCCGCTGCTGCTCCGGATCGTCCCGGCGGACTACGCCGCTCTCGGGGTCAGCAAACCGGGCGTTCCGCAGCAGTTCGATTGGATTTTGGCCGAGATGCCGGCGCAATTCTTCGAGGCGTATCCCGAGCTGGCTCCGCACGACTTCGTGCTCCGGTCCGTGCTGGCCGCTCCCGGTCAGGTCCTGCGAGATTCGGAGATGATCCCGCGGGCGGAGCTCGAGGCAAACTTCATGTACCGGCGCGCCCGTGATCTCGGGATCCCCCTGGAGCACGTGATGAGTTCGATGCTTCACGTCGGCGCCACCTGGAGTAGTGGAATCTCCCTGTATCGCAGCGAGCGCCGTCCCTTCTCGGAGCGGGACCGTGCAGTGCTGGTGGAGTTGGCTCCCGCGCTGAGAAACGCCGTCCGAAACTGCCGCCTCTACGCTGGCGCCGATTGCCAGCGACGTGCGCTCGATGCGCTGCTTTCGCGCCACGCGCTGGCCACGCTGCTGCTGGCGCCGTCCGGGGACGAGGTCGCGCGCTCGGATAACGCGACAGCGCTGATCGAGA
>Ga0111538_10008424_pt1 | contig 13839 bp, 13 predicted proteins | sample SoiMethybrSBSTD1_FD_79669 | JGI IMG/M metagenome (GOLD analysis project Ga0111538, IMG submission 79669) | Bulk soil microbial communities from a Populus tree surrounding site in Tennessee, USA - Soil MetaG P. TD hybrid SBSTD1 (version 2)... | ecosystem: Environmental > Terrestrial > Soil >...
CATGCAGCTGCGCGTCAAGCGCGGCCGCGGCTACGTCGCCGCCGATCGCAACTTCGACGAGGATCTCGGCATCGGCTGGATCCCGATCGACTCGGTGCACTCGCCGGTCAAGAAGGTCAACTATCAAGTCGAGGGCGCGCGCGTCGGCCAGACCACCGACTACGACAAGCTCACCATCGAAGTGTGGACCAACGGCTCGGTCACGCCGAGCGATGCGGTGTCGCTCTCCGCGAAGCTGATTCGCGATCACCTGAACATCTTCGTCAGCCTCGACGATGCCGATGACGAGGCGATGGATGCCGGCACCGAGCCGGCCCGCGCCGGCGTGTCGAACGAGCATCTCGACAAGAGCGTCGAGGAGCTCGAGCTGTCGGTGCGGTCCTACAACTGCCTGAAGAACGCGAACATCCGCACCATCCGCGAGCTGGTCGGCAAGACCGAGACCGAGATGCTCAAGACCAAGAACTTCGGGCGCAAGTCGCTCAACGAGATCAAGGAGATCCTGCAGTCGATGGGATTGAGCCTCGGCATGAAGCTCGATCAGCCGGCGACCGCGGAATAAGGAAGTATGCGACATCGAAACGCACACCGTAAGCTCGGTCGCGTCACCGAGCACCGCACCGCCTTGCTGCGCAACCAGGCCGAAGCCCTGCTCGCGCACGAGCGGATCGAGACCACCGTGCCCAAGGCCAAGGAACTGCGGCCCTTCGTGGAACGGCTGATCACGATCGCCAAGCGCGGCGTCAAGGCCAACGACCCGAAGGGCGTGTCGCTGTCGGCGCGACGGCTCGTGATGCGCGACGTGCTCAACGAGACCGTCGTCACGAAGCTGTTCGACGAGCTGGCGCCGCGCTTCATGGAGCGGCCCGGCGGCTACACCCGCATCCTCAAGCTCGGACACCGCCGCGGCGACGCCGCCGAAATCGCGCAGATCGAATTGATCGGCAGCGAGTTCGATCCGAAGAAGGCGGAAGAAGAGAAGAAGGCCGCCGAAGCGGCGGCTGAAGCGGGTGAAACACCGAAGCAGGCGAAGAGCCTCGGCGAGCGCCTGCGCGGCGCGGCCAAGACGATTCGCGGCGGCCAGAAGAACCAGGACGCCGGCGCCAAGAGCAAGGCGAGCAAGCCCGCGCGCGGCGCCGCGAAGAAGACCACGACACCTCGCAAGGCTGGCGGCTCCTAGCACCGCCACGCAGGCACCTGTGGCGCCACAGGCACTTAGGCACTCCGATCTGGCCTCGGCGGCAATTGCCGTCGAGGCCAATCTTTTTGCCTTCTTTCATCATCTCTCCCGCTGGCCGCGCGTCGAGCTGCACGACGAGCCCGATTGCTGCTGGACCCTCTCCGAGCTGCCATTCCCGCTCTTCAACAGCGTGATGCGCGCGCGCCGCCCCGGCGATCGCATCGACGCGCTGATCGATGCGCGCATCGCCGACTGCCAGGCCCGTAACGTGGCGATGCTGTGGTGGACCGGGCCGTCGACCTCGCCGGCCGATCTCGGCGAGCGGCTCGATCGCCACGGCTTTGTGCTCGAGGCCGCGCATGGCATGGCCGCCGATCTGGAATGCGGGCCGGTGGCCGCGGCGAGACCGGAGGAAGCGGAGATCTCGATCGAACCGGTCGAAGATTCGGCCACCCTCGCGAAGTGGAGTGGCGTGCTGTGCGAATCATTCGGCGCGCCGCAGCCGTTTGGCGACGCCTTCGCCGAGCTCGCGGCGTCGATCGGACTCAGCGCGCGATCGCCGTTCCGCCATTTTCTCGCCCGCGTCAACGGCGAGCCGGCGGCGACCAGCTCGCTGTTCCTCGGTGCCGGCGTCGCCGGCATCTACGACGTCTCGACGCTGCCGGGGCGCCGCCGCCGCGGCCTCGGCCGCCTCGTCACGCAGGCCGCGATGCGCGAGGCGCGCGCGCTCGGCTATCGCATGGCGATCCTGCATTCGTCGGACCTTGGCGCCGGCATCTATCGCTCGCTCGGCTTCCAGGACGTGTGCGCGATTGGCCAGCACGTGTGGTCACCGCAAACCTTCACGCGATGACCCTGCAAGATCAGTTCGGCAACATCGACATCTACGTGTTCGATCAGCTGCTGCGCGGCCGAATCGCGCCGGGGATGCGCGTGTTCGATGCCGGCTGTGGCGGCGGGCGCAATCTCGTCTACCTGGTACGCGAGGGTTACGACGTTTGCGGCAACGATGCGGATGCGAATGCCATCAGCCAGGTGCGGACAATGGCCGCGTCGCTGGCTCCGGGACGCGCCCATGATTTTCGCGTCGAGCCGATCGAGGCGACGTCGTTTCCCGACGCGCATGCCGGCGTGGTGATGGCGAGCGCGGTGCTGCATTTCGCGCGCGACGATCGCCATTTCGAAGCGATGCTGCGCCAGATGTGGCGTGTCCTCAAGCCGGGCGGCGTTTTCTTCGCGCGGCTGGCGAGCGCTATCGGCATCGAGTCGGACGTCATCGCGCTCGGCAACCGCCGGTTCCGGCTGCCCGACGGCTCCGATCGATTCCTCGTCGATGCCGCGGTCATCGAGTCGTGGACCCGCACGCTCGGCGGCACGCTGCTGGACCCGATCAAGACCACCGTCGTCCACAACCAGCGATCGATGACCACATGGGTCGCCAGGAAACCGATAGAATTCAGCACTAATGGATAGGCTGTCGAAGCTGCTCGACAACAACCGCGCCTGGGCCGCGGATCGCGTCAAGCGCGATCCCTCGTTTTTCAACCGTCTCGCGCAGCAACAGACGCCGGAGTTCCTGTGGATCGGCTGCGCCGACAGCCGCGTGCCGGCCAACGAGATCGTCGGCCTCGATCCCGGCGAGTTGTTCGTCCATCGCAACGTCGCCAACGTCGTCGTGCACACCGACTTGAACTGCCTGTCGGTGCTGCAGTTCGCCGTCGACGTCCTGAAGGTGAAGCACGTGATCGTTTGCGGGCACTATGGCTGCGGCGGTATCCGCGCCGCGCTCGAGAAGGACCAGCACGGCCTGATCGACAACTGGCTGCGCCACGTCCAGGACGTCGCCCGCGCCCACGAGGTCAAGCTCGACGCGATGCCCGACTTCGATTCGCGCGTCGACAAGCTGTGCGAGTTGAACGTGATCGACCAGGTGCAGAACGTGGCGCGCACCACCATCGTGCAGGACGCGTGGCGGCGAGGCCACGCGGTCCAGCTGCACGGATGGGTCTATGGACTAAAAGACGGGCTGATCACGGATCTCGGGATCAGCCTCGATCGTTGAGCGGCCGTCACGCCATTTCTTCGGCGACCTGGCCGCGTTCCGCTTTCGATGCCGCGATGATCTTCGTCTGCAGGTGGCTCGGCACCTCGTCGTAGTGCGAATACTCCATGTGATACGAGCCGCGCCCGCCGGTTACCGACGTCAGGTGCTGCTCGTAGGTCAGCATCTCCGACATCGGCACCTGCGCCTTGATGACCGTCGTCGAGCCGCGCGCTTCCATGCCTGAAATGCGGCCGCGCCGGCCGTTGAGATCGCCCATCAAATCGCCGGCGTTGTCGCCCGGCGTGTAGACCTCGACGTTCATGATCGGCTCGAGCAGCGTCGGCTTGGCGCGCGACATGCCGTCCTTGAACGCCAGCCAGCCCGCTGTCTTGAACGACAGCTCGTTGGAGTCGACGTCGTGATACGAGCCGTCGTAGAGCACGACCCGGAAGTCGACGACGGGGAAGCCGGCGAGGTAACCGCGCAGCCGCGATTCCTGGATGCCCTTCTCGACCGCCGGGATGAAACCGCGCGGGATCGAGCCGCCGAAGATCTCGTCCACGAACTCGAACTCGCTGCCGCGCGGCAGCGGTTCCATCTTGATCTTGCAGTCGCCGAACTGGCCGTGGCCGCCGGTCTGTTTCTTGTGGCGGCCGTGCGCCTCGACGCGCGCCGTGATTGTCTCGCGGTACGGAATGCGTGGCGGCTTGAGCAGCACCTCGACGCCGAAGCGGCGCTTCAGCTTCGCGACCGTGACCTCGATGTGCATCTGGCCCTGGCCGGCGAGCAGCAGCTCGTGCGTCTGCGGATCGCGGTGGTACTTGATCGTCGAATCCTCTTCCTCGAGGCGATGCATCGCCGTGCTGATCTTGTCTTCGTCGCCGCGGCTCTTCGGCTCGATCGCGTACGACAGCACCGGTTCGGGGAACGTGATCTTCTCGAAGGTGATGCCCGCGGCCTTGTCGGCCAGCGTGTCGTTGGTCTTGGTGTCTTTCAGCTTCGCTACGGCGCCGATGTCGCCGGCCTTGATCTCCGGCACGTTCGTCGGCGTCTTGCCCTGCAGCGCGATCAGATGGCCGAGCCGTTCCTGCGTGCCCTGCGTCGCGTTCGCGACGGTTGAATCGGCCTTCAGGACGCCCTGGTAGACGCGGAACATCGTGATGCGGCCCGCGAACTGATCGGCCACCGTCTTCCACACGAATGCGGCATACGGCGCCTTTTCATCCGCGGGTTTCGAGGCCGCTTGTCCGTTCGCGATCGCGTTGAACGGGCGATCGGCCGGCGACGGCAGGTAGGCGAGGATCGCGTCCATCAGCGGCTGCGCGCCGACGTTGGCGAGACCCGAGGCGCACACGAGCGGATAGATCTTCGCCGCGCGCGTCGCGGCCGCCAGCCCTTTGATCAGCTCGTCCTGCGTCAGCGTGCCGGCCTCGAAGAATTTTTCCATCAACGCTTCGTCGGCTTCGGCGACCATTTCGATCAGCGCTTCACGCGCGCTCTTCGCGGCATCGGCCATGTCGGCAGGCACCTCGCCCTCGCTGACCTTGCCGGAGCCGTCCGCGGCGTGGGTGAACGCTTTCATCGACACCAGGTCGACGACGCCGCTGAACTTGCGTTCCTCGCCGATTGGCAGCTGGATCGGGATGATGGTGCGGTTGAGCGTCAGCCGCAACGAATCCAGCGTGCGCTCGAGTGAGGCGCGCTCGCGATCGAGCCGATTGACGACGACCAACCGCGGCAGCTGCTGCTCTTCGCACGCCGCCCAGGCCTTCTCGGTCTGCACTTCGACGCCGGCGACGGCGTCGACGACGACCAGCGCGCCGTCGGCGACCTGAATGGCCGCGCGCGCGTCGGAAAAGAAGTTGCCGAATCCCGGCGTGTCGATCAGGTTGATTTTGGTCTTGTTCCACTCCGCGTAGGCGAGGCTCGCGGACAGCGTGTGCTTGCGGGCGATTTCTTCTTCGTCGTAGTCGGTGACCGTGTTGCCTTCGTCGACCTTGCCGAGCCGGTTCACCATTCCGGCATCGAACAACAAGGCCGACACCAGTTGTGTCTTGCCAGATCCGCCGTGACCGACTACAGCCACGTTGCGGATACTGGCGGCGTCATAGACCTTCATAGGCGGGACCCTCCCGGGCGCTCACACACCCGAATGGGCGAAGCATACACCCGTCGTTCCAATCTCGGATCCCGGATTTCGGATGTCGGATTCCTCTTAGCGAAGAGCTTCTGTCGGGTGGATACGGGACGCGTGCTGGCCGGCGCGGCCGTCGAAACCACACCATCCGATGGTCATGACGGCGGCGACAACCACGGCGGCGATACCTGCCCGGATCAGCCATCCTCGGCCTGCACGGACTGTGGACGTGGGTGCTGGAACCGACGGCGGGGCAGGCGCCGGCACTCGGGGGACATCGAGTGATGAATCCGACACCAGGTCGGCCAGCGGATCCGGTCGTCCCATCAGGCTTTCGCGGTACGCCGCGGTGGTCGACGGGTCGGGCGTGACGCCAAGTTCCTGCGCGAGCGCGTCGACGCAGACTTGATACTGCCGTGCCGCCGCGGCCCGGCGGCCCAGCCGCCCGAAGATCTGAATCAGCGCGCGGTGCGCGGCCTCGTGCAGCGGCTCGAGCGCCAGGATGCGCTGCCCGGTCTCGATCGCCGCATCATCCGCGCCGGTCCGCGTCTGAAAATCGAGCAGCCTGCCGAGCGTCGTCAGGGCCAGCTCGCGAAGACGCTCGCGCCGCGACAGCAGCCATTCGTTGAACGGACCCTCGTCGAGGTCGAGACCCGCCAGCAGGTGCCCTCGGTACATCTTCGCCGCGGCGCGCAGCGAATCGGGATCGCCGGCGCGCGCGAGCCGTTCGAATTCGAGCGCGTCCACGGTGACGGCGCCGCGCTCGAGGGCGATCGCGCCGTCTTGCACGACGAGGATCGCATCCGCGTCTTCGTCGAGCGCCTGGCGAATCACCGACAGCGCCTTGCGCAGGCTTTGCAGGGCCTGCTCGTCGCCCGTGTCTCCCCAGAGCAATGTCGCCAGCTCCGTCCGCGAACGCGGGACGTCATTCTCGATCGCCAGGTAGGCCATTAACGCCTGCGCCTTTTTGGGCAAAGCCGCGAGCGTCAGCGGGCCGATTTGGGCCTCAAAACTGCCAAGGAGCCCCAGGGAGAGCATGGCCTCGCTTATACCATCGTTTTTCACGGCGTTTTCACGGCGCTTCCACGCGTTTTTCCGGCCCTGCTTGATGAAATCCGCGCCAGAGGAAACATCAATATGGCCATCACGTGGACGTTGACTGCCAATGGTTTCGAACGGCTCCTCGGCGCGCTCGATGAGGACCGCGAGCGCGCGGCCGTGGAATATGCCCGCCTCCACGCGCGCATCACGGCGCTCTTCGGGTGGTGGGGCTCGGAGGATTGTGATGCGCTCGCCGACGCGACCATGGATCGCGTGGTCCTGACGCTGGAGAACGGGAAACAGATTCCGCGCCGGTCGTTCCAGGCCTACGTCAAGGGCGTGGCGCGCATGATCTTTCACGAATATCAGCGGGCCGCGCGGCAGCAGCGCGCGATCAGCTACCTGGCGCAGCTCGATTCACGCCAGATCGATCCGGCCACGCCGCTGCTGGATCGGCTCGACCGCGAGCTGGCCCGGTTGTCGGAAGAGGATCGCGGCCTCGTGCTGCGCTACTACGGTGATGGCCGCAAGGAGGACATTCGACGGCAGCTCGCGTGCGAATTCGGGATGTCGGTCAGCAACCTGCGCCTGCGCGCGCATCGGATCCGGCAGCGCCTCGAAGCGCGATTCTCCGAGGACGCGGCCGTGAGCTATTCGTAACGGAGCGCTTCGATGGGGTCGAGGCGCGACGCGCGCCAGGCCGGCAGCATCCCGAAAAAGATGCCGATGCCCGCCGAGAATCCAAGGCCGAGCGCGAACGACCACCACGGCAGCGACACCGGGAAGCCGGAGATGACGTTGACCAGCAGTCCGATGGCGCTGCCCAGGAGCACGCCCAGGATGCCGCCCACGCTCGTCAGCACCGCCGCCTCGATCAGGAACTGCACGAGAATCTCGCGGCGCCGCGCGCCGATCGCCTGGCGCACGCCGATCTCGCGCGTGCGCTCGGTGACCGAGATGGTCATGATCGCCATCACGCCGATGCCGCCGACCATCAGCGCGATGGACGAGATCACCACGAGGGCGAGCAGGATCGCCTGCGAGATCTGATCCCACACCCTGAGAATCGCGTCCGACGTCACCATGTCGAAGTCGTTCGGCTTGTCGAGCGTCAGGCCGTGGCGAATGCGCATGATCGTCTCGAGCTCGCTCATCGCCTCTTCGCGGCTCACGCCCTCCCTTGGAAGGGCGGCGATCATCACGGGAATGCCGAACGGGCCGCGCTGCCGTTTCTCGTTGCCGAACTGCTTGCGGAATGCGGTATACGGGATGATGGCGAAATCGTCGGCCCCCGACAAGCCGCCTGGAGATGGACGCTTGCCGATCACGCCGATCACCGTGTACTCGACGCCGCCGGCGCGGACCGGCTTGCCGATCGGATCGATGCCGCGCTTTTCGAAAAGCGCCTCGTAGACACCGTAGCCCACGACCGCCACCTGGCGCGTGCGCTGCACTTCCTGCTCGGTGAACGATCGGCCGGCATACATCTTCGCGAAGTTGATGTCGACGTACCGCTCGGTCGTTCCCATGATCGGCATCGGCCGCGTGCGCTCGCCCTTGTAGAACACCCGCTGGATCGCGTCCTGGCTCCCCGGGCCGCCGCCGCCGAGCCAGATGTCCACCATGCCGACCGTGGTCGCCAGCTTCTGGATCGCGTACATGTCGTCGGCGGTGAGATTCGGCCGCCGCATCAGCTCCATGAACGACGAGCTGGACGAGAAACTGGCAATGCCGAACTTCTCGATGAAGATCGTATTCGGACCGAGCGAGTTGATCGAGTTGCGCAGCGAGGTGTCGAAGCCGCGGATGAGCGAGGTCATGCCGACGATCGACGTGACGCCAATCACCACGCCGAGCACGGTCAGCGCCGAGCGCATCTTGTTGCCGCGGATCGTGTCGAGCGCCATCGCGGCGGTCTCACCCAGGAGCGCGAACTGTTTGGTGAATGCGGACATGACGATCTCAGATCTCAGATTGCAGATTGATGATCAAGTGGTGATGTGAGATTGCGTGAGGGTTCCCAATCGTTCCTTCGACGATCTGCAATTGCTCAGCAAGCTGCAATCTGCAATCCGACATCGATTTACTCCCGCCTCAACGCTTCGATCGGATCGAGCATGGCGGCGCGGCGCGCCGGCATCCAGCCGAAGAACAGGCCCACCGCGGCCGTGATCACCACGCCGAGCGCCACCGACCACAATTCGACCGACGACGGCACCGGTGTCAGCGCCGAAATAATCGTCGAGAACAACGCGCCGAGCGCGATGCCGAGGATGCCGCCGACCACCGACAGCGTGATCGATTCGGTCAGCACCTGCGACATGATGTCGCGGCGCTTGGCGCCGAGCGCCTTGCGCAAGCCGATCTCACGCGTGCGCTCGCTGACCACCATCAACATGATGTTCATGATCACGATGCCGCCCACGACCAGCGACAGGCCGACGATGCCGACCAGCACCACGGCGATGCCGGCCGTCGCCTGCTGGAAGATGCCGAGCACCGAGTCCGAGGCGACGATGCCGAAGTTGTCCGGCTCGTTGGGCCGCAATCCGCGATCGACGCGCAACGCCACGCGCGCTTCGTCGCGCGCGTAGACCGCCAGCGCCGCATCGCGCGGCTTGACCATCAGCGCCAGCGATTGCCGCGCGCCGAACAGCTTTTGATACTGGCCGAGCGGAATCACCACGAATTCGTCCAGCGACTGGCCGAAGGACGACCCCTTCTTCTTGCTGACGCCCACCACCGTGAATGGCACGCCCGCGATCCTGATTTGCTTGTCGATCGGCTCGGCGCCCTTGAACAGCCGATCGGCCGTACCCCAGCCGATCAGCGTGACCGGCCGCTTGCGCGTGATTTCCGTGGGCGTGATCATCCGGCCGCGCTCGGCGTCGAACGTCGCGAAGTCGAGGTACTCCTCGCTGACGCCCTGGACCTGCATCGTTTCCAGCTCCTCGTCGCGATACGCGACGCGGCTCTGCGTCTGGGCCTGCGCCATGATCGACTGCACCGACGTCGCAAACCGCTTCACGGCCTGCGCGTCGCGCAGTGTCACCTGCGGATTGTTCCGCATCCGCTCGAAGTCATCCTCGTTCTGCGTAATCCCCATCCGCTGGATGGTGAACGAATCCGCGCCGAGGTCCGACACGATCGCATCGGTCACCGCGGCGTTCACACCGGTGATCAACGCGACCACGGTGATGATCGACGACACGGCAACGATGTTGCCGAGCAGCGTCAGCAGCGACCTGAGCTTGTTGGCCCAGATTGACGCGAGCGCCAGCAGGACGGATTCGAACAGCTGCGACATGGCGGTCGTGATTCGTTATTCGTGCGTCGTTATTTCGGAGCCCCCGGTTTCGGCGCGGTCTTCACCGCATCGCCCTCATACATGCCGCGCACCGAATCGAACGGTCCGGTGATCACCTGGTCGCCTTCCTTCAAACCGGTCAGCACTTCGAGATAGCGCTCGCCGGCAATCCCGGTCTTGACGATCAGGAATTGTGCCTTGCCGTCCTTCATCAGGAACACGCCTTCTTTTTCCTCGCGCTTTTCGCCGGGCTTCAGCTCGCGCACCGGTGCGGTGTTCGTCGCCGCCTGCGGCGCGCCGAAACTGAAGCGCGGCTTGGGCGGACGCGGTTCGTGGACGACGTTGCCCTGCGCGTCGTACACCAGCTCGCGCACGGTCATGGCCTGAATCGGCACCGACAAGGCTTGTTTCCTCGTGGCCGTGGTGATCTCGGCGGTACAGGTGAAACCGGGCCGCACCTCCGGGATCTGCCCGTCGATCGTGACCGTGACCTTGAAATTCGTCGCGGTGCGCGTCGTCCCGCCGCCCTGCACTTGAATCGGGCTGTTGCCGATCTCGGTGACCTTGCCGGTGAATTCCTTGTCGGCGATCGCGTCGATCTTGATCTTCGCGAGCTGCCCGAGCTGGACGAACGGGATGTCGGTCTCGTCGACTTCGACTTCCGCTTCGATGACCGACATGTCGGCGACCGTCAGCAGCACCGTGCCGGCATTGTTCATCGTGCCGACCATCACGTTCTCACCCTCTTCGATGTTGCGGCGCGTCACGATGCCGTCGAACGGCGCCTCGAAGCGCACCTGCGTCAGCGTGTGCTGGCTGGCGCTGAGGCCGGCCTCCATCTGATTGAGCTGCGTCTCGCGGTTCTTGATCTCCTGCTCGCGGGCCTTGAGATCGCTTTCGCGAATCTCGACCTCGGCCTGCGCGCGCTCGAGCGATTCGCGGGTCGTCAGGCCGGCCGCCGTCAATTCCGTCTGGCGCTTCAACGCCTGCCGCGCCACGTCGAGCTGCGCTTTGGCGCTCTGCAGGCTGACACGCGACTGCTCGAGCGCGGTGCGCGCGCCGGCCACTCCGGCGATGTCGCGCCGCACCGCCGCTTCGGCGTTCACCGGATCGATCTGCAGGAGGAACTGTCCGGCGCGAACGCGATCACCCTCCTTGACGGCGAGCTGCGTGACGCGGCCCATCGTCTGGGCGCTGATGTTCACGGTCTTCTTCGGATCGATCTTGCCCGACGCCGAGACAATCGCTTCGAGATCGCGCTTCTGGATGCTTTCGACGGTGACGGTGATGCCGGTGTCGCCGCGGCGCGCGAACGCCGCCGCTGCGCCGCCGCCGATCACGACGAGCACCAGGATGATCCAGAACCACTTCTTGCGAAACACGAGTCCTCCTAAATCCGAGATCCGAAATCCGAGATCTTTCTAGATTCGCCCGCCGCCGAGCACCGCGAACACCGCGGCGACAAGGGCGGCCACGCCCACATAGACGGCCAGCAGCCGCCACAAATATCGCCGCGCCGGCCGCGCGGTCGCGGCCGCGAGCCCGAGGCTCAGCAGCCACATCCACCACAACCCGAACACGTCAATCGTTCCGAACAATCGCGCCGGCCACGTGCCTTCGTCGAATACGCGCAGGATGCTGGCGAGGTTGGTCGGACTCGTCAGCGATTCATACGCGTAGTGCACCGGCGTTGCGATGAGTTGCTGCACCGCGAGCACCACCGTGGCATGCACCGCGATGGCCAGTGCCGTCACGAACGACAGGGTGCCGCCATCCAGACGCCCCAGCACCAACAGCCCCGCCGCCACCAGTATTGTGACCGGGGGGGTCAACAGCAGCCGCCCGCCGCTCGTCAAATAGACCGTGAGCGGAGGATTCGCCTGCAGGCGGGCATACTCCGCATCGTTCACACGACCGCCCACCGCCTCAGTGACCCGCACACGCTCATCGACGAGCGATTGCTGGCCTACCGGTGTCGAGAGAAGCAGCCCGCCACAGACCGCAACGGCGAGCAGGATCACGACCCATGTCGTGATGAAGGCCGGGTGTCGCACGACCTCGGCCATTGTTGACCGGGGGTGCAGCAATACACCCGTCACGCGGCGCATCAAGAATTCCTTTGCTGACCAATACGACAATCGAGGAGCATTGGTTTCCTTGACAGCCTTCCAAACCGCTGAATACGATGGACTTTCTGTTTCAAACGCTTCCAGGCTCTCAGTGATTTTGTCCAATCAAAAATAATATTTCATGTCCACGAATTTGCGCAACCGGACACTAATCGCGGCCGTTTTGGCCCTGACGATGGCCCGGTTGGCCAGCGCCCAGTCCGATGTCGGCACGCGCGCATCCGGCATGGCAGGCGCCTTCGTTGCCGTTGCCGATGATGCGACCGCGGTTTATTGGAACCCTGCCGGCGTTGCGACAGGATCGCTGGTCAGCGTAGTGTTGGACGCCGGGCGCTTCCGATTGGGCTCAACACGTTCGCAAAGCGCTCAAAATGAAGAGGATACGGGCGCCATCGTGGCTCTCTCCGCGACCGCGATTGGGCTTGCGTACTACCGGCTGGGCACTTACGGTAATGGTGCGGCTGAGGCTGCAGTGATGGGCCCCGAAAGCCGAGAAGAAGTGCGGCGCAGTGTGCACGCCCTCACGACGTCTGCGGTTGGCGTGTCACTCGTGCAATCGATCAATGAACACATTGTCGTCGGCGTCACGCCGAAGGTGATGTGGAGCCAGGGGCACGCGGCGGCGGATGTCGACGCGGGCCTGATGGCGTGGGTCAACACCGTTCGAGTCGGTCTCGTCGCGCGGAACCTGACCACGCCGGAGTTCGGCGAGGACGGCGTGGGGATTGAGCTCGAACGTGAAGTGCGTGTTGGCGCAGCGTGGGGATCGGGCTGGACCGGTGTGTCGCGGGTGATCGCGTCGTTCGATGCCGACGTGATGGCGCGACCGACGCCGGCCGGCGATCGGCGCGATGTCGCCGCGGGTGTCGAGACGTGGTGGTTGAGTCAACGGCTCGGCTTGCGCGGCGGCTGGCGACGAAGCACGATCGGTGATGCGCGCGCGGCAGTCGCCGCGGGCATCTCCGCAGGGTTGAAACCGGGAATGTTGGTGGAAGCGCACGTCGTGCGCGGCCGCGACGATGAACGCTCGTGGAGCGTCGGCGCGCGGATGACTTTCTAGATGGCAGGGAGCGGATAGCAGAAGACCATGCCCGTTCGAATCGGAGAGCTGCTTCTCAAAGAGAAGCGTATTTCGGCGGAACAGCTCCAGGAGGCCTTGAACTACCAGCGCACGAATGGCGGCAAGCTCGGCGCCAATCTCGTGAAGCTCGGCTACGTCAAGGACGAGGAGATTACCGCGCTGCTGTCGAAGCAGTACGGCGTGCCCTCGATCGCGCTGAATCAGTTCGAGATCGATCCCGCCGTGATCAAGCTGGTGCCGGGCGAGACCGCGCACAAGTATCAAATCGTTCCGCTCAGCCGCGCCGGGGCGACGCTGACGATCGCGATGACGGATCCGACCAACGTCTTCGCGATGGACGACGTGAAGTTCATGACCGGCTACAACGTCGAGCCCGTGGTGGCCTCGGAAACCGCGGTTCTGGACGCCATCGAGAAGTACTACGGTGGCCGGGCGTCTGAGAAGCCGAAGGCCGGCGGCCCGATCGTGCAGGCGGGCAGCGACGGCCCGAGCGCGCTCGAGGCGGCGGCGAAGTCACTCGAAGATCTTCCGACCATGCTCGAAGGCACCGGCGACGGTGTCGAGGTCATGGAGGAGCTCGAGGAGATCAGCGCCGAGATGCTCACCCGTCAGGGTGAAGAAGCGCCGGTCATCAAGCTGGTAAACGTGATCCTGATGTCGGCGATCTCGAAGGGCGCGAGCGACATTCACATCGAGCCGTACGAAAAGGAATACCGCGTCCGCTACCGCATTGACGGCATCCTCTACAACATCATGGCGCCGCCGCTGAAGATGCGCGATGCGATTACCTCGCGCGTCAAGATCATGTCGAAGCTCGACATCGCCGAGAAGCGCCTGCCGCAGGACGGCCGCATCAAGATCCGCTTCAGCGACAACGGCCAGACCAAGGACATCGACTTCCGCGTCTCGTGCCTGCCGAC
>Ga0111538_10008425_pt1 | contig 13839 bp, 16 predicted proteins | sample SoiMethybrSBSTD1_FD_79669 | JGI IMG/M metagenome (GOLD analysis project Ga0111538, IMG submission 79669) | Bulk soil microbial communities from a Populus tree surrounding site in Tennessee, USA - Soil MetaG P. TD hybrid SBSTD1 (version 2)... | ecosystem: Environmental > Terrestrial > Soil >...
CCCATTCCCATAATTCTTTTCCCCTCCTTTAGAGTATCTTGTATCCATTTTTCGATATTTTTGGAATCACGTATATCAAAAAGCATTTTCATTACCTGTACGTTGGCTCCTCCATGTAATTCACCTGATAAGGCTCCTAAAGCACCGCAAATACATGAATACATATGAGCACGAGTAGAAGCAATTTCTCTAGCTGCAAAAGTGGACGCATTAAAGCTATGTTCTGCATGTAATATTAAACAAATATCAAATACTCTTACTTCTTCAAAAGTAGGTTTTCGCCCAAATACCATATAAAGAAAATTCGCAGAATGTTTTAGTTCATCGTCTGGTTCAATAATTTCTTCTCCTTTTCTTATCCTATTCCATGCACTAACAATTGAAGGAATTTTCGAAATAAGATAGATTGCCCTTTTTATATTGTCATCTTTGGTCTCTGAATTAATACTTTCCTCGTAATCCGCAAGAGAAGCAACAGTTGATTGTAAAACGTCCATTGGACGAGCTGTTTTTGGTCTATTTTGTAAATTTGCTATTAAGGAATGTGGTAATTTTCGAGATTGTTTTAAGTTATAGGAAAATTCATCTAATTCTTTTTTGTCTGGAAGTTCTCCAAATAATAAAAGATACGCTGTTTCCTCAAATGTAGAATGATTTACTAAATCAAGAATGTCATAGCCTCGATAAATTAATTTACCATTTTCACCATCGATAGATGAAATTTTTGTATCTGCTACTTCAATATTTCGTAAACCTATATTTCTTGCATCCAAATTTAACACATCATTTCCTCTAAGATTTGTATATTGGAAGAATATGCTAAAGACAACAAATCGTTAGACATCAAAGTTAACTAATTATACCTTCAAGGATTCTTCATTCTTTCCTCTATTACTTATAGTAAGAATATCGATTCCATCTCCACTTGCTGCATCTCTTTGTATAGCAGCTTTTATAGACTTGATAGCGAGGTTTTTAGCACCATCCTCATTCATTTGGGCATTGTATTGTGCATCCAATATACCTAAAGCCATTTCGGCCCCACTTCCTACTGCTGCATATTCATCTGGGAGTAACGAACCAAGGGGATCAAGAGTATATATACGTGGTTTATTGTCATATCCTCCGACTATCACCTGAGTCAACAAAGGAAAATATCGCCTTTCGAACATAATTACAGACATTAATTTGGCTACTGAATTTGTGGGAACTTTACGTCTTATTTCCATTTTACGGATTTTTGATAAAGCAGCAACCTGTCGAGCTAGTACATTCATATCGGCAACCATACCCGCACAAGCTGCTCCTACATTCTCAGTCAATACAAAAGTTTTTTTAGTATTCTTATTAACAAGGAAGTTTCCAAAAGAAACGCGTTGTTCAGATGCTAATAAAACACCATTATCAAAAGAGATTCCTACGGCTGTTGCGCCAGGAAAATATTGGTATGCCATTTGAGGTATATGAAATAACAGCCAGATTTAGTCTTTTCTATTGATGTAGATAAGTTTTCTATTTTTTTCTACTATGAAGGTTATGAATCTTAATTGCTTCTCCAATTAAACGATTTTGTAATTCTAAAGCATCTTTTCCTTCTGGATGTTTTTCTTCCGCTATAGCTTCGGCTACTAATCTAATAATGTGTCTTAATAGAAATTCATCACCTCTTTCTGATTCAGCTTTATATGCTGAGTTAGCTTTATTTACAAAAACGACATTTTCATTAGTAAAACCGTACCGTGAGTCACTTCCGTCCTCATAGGGTATTACTTTATATCCAATCTTTTTTAATGCAAAGGTTCTTTTAAGAGTTTTTATTTTTTTTATCTGCGTTTTATCTAAATTATTCGAGGCATGAAAATTAGGAAAAGTTTGTGTCCTTTCATTAGGATTGTAATAACGAGGTTCATTCTCACTATGGATAGTCTGATGTTCTAATATGCTAGAATTAGACTGGTCCTTATTTTTAGAAAATTGAACAGATGAATTTTCATAATTCTCGCCTGTCGAAAATTTATTATCTTGATTCTTGAATTTCGGAGTAGAAGAGTTTTCAGTTAATCTATCTTCATTAGAAATAGTTACTTTTTCTTCCACTGTTTCATACCCTCCTTCTTCTTCTTCTTCTTCTACTTCTACAGACTCCAAATTTTCAATGACTGCTTGACCAAGAACTTTATCTATTTCACGATATATTCGGAATTCTTCCTTTGTTATTAATACATCCTCGTATTCAGTCAATTTTGGGATTACTTCATCAATAATAAATTGTTTGACGTGCTTGTTAAAATTATAAAATGCGTCATCCTCTATTAATGCAGATTTGTCTGCGAATCGAGAGGTCAAAGCATCACATCTTAATAATCCCGTTATTCGATTCAACTTAGCATCAAATCCAAAATTAGTTCTTACCACGATATGATTTCCAATCATCACACCTATTCCTTTCTCCTCTTCTGTTAATGGACGCCTTGCCACTACAATTTCACCTGTAATTTGGTTATTATCAAGATTCACTGGGATTCGATAGCCTTGTATATCTTGGGCCTTAACTATCTCAGCGTTATCGCGATCCCATTCACTGAAACTATTTGATTGTTTAATAAATATTTGAAACATGGGCTGTCTAAGAATAGCTAATTTACGTATTTCCTTGTATAATTTCAAAGGGTCAATATTCATTTTTGCATTACTTAAAGTTAATTCTGTTCCATTTCTACCTAATGGTTTTTCTTTTATCTCATTTAATAAAGAATTACCAGAAAATAATTGATTTAAAGAGTTTTCATCGATAATAAGACATTTGTTATAATTATTTTTTTTGGTTTTAATTTTCATACTCTTAAACGATGTGAGGAAAGATAGTCGTCCTGTTCCATATCTTCCTGTTCGACTTCTCTTTAATTTTGGGGAGATGGCTTCTATCTTTTTATGGGGAGATCCCAATAATAAGAATTTTTCAATTCCTTCTGCGTCCATGCCCGCATCATCTTCTATTACTATAGATCCTGTATTGAGAATGGTAATTAAAATCTGTGTAGCATCCTCATCAAAAGCATTTTCTATCAATTCTTTAACTATTTCATATGGTGAAACCCATGTCTTTGTGGCAAATTCTTTAAAAAATGATGGATGAACTTTTAATTGTATTGACATTCTATAATAATAAAAGGACTTTCTTGCCTTTATTTATTGTGTTCGTATATTAAAAAAAGAATAATTTTCTTTAAAAATTGACAAAAAAAGGAATTATTGGGGAATAAAACCTTTCATTTTTAAGGCAATACTTAAACTATGTGCATTTGTCTGTGCGGCATTTAGTATTATTTCTGCAGTCTCTTTAGAAACATATCCTGCTTTAGAAGCTACGTTAAGTGATTTTTGATATGCTAAAGATAAAAGAGAAGGAATCGTTTCAGGTGCAAAATAAACAGATTCTATGGCCAAATTTAAAGCAGAAGTATAAGATTGTTGTAATTCTTTTACATATTCCTTTACGTCAAGCTGTAAATCTTTTTCTCTAAATTGAAGACCTTCTGAAATTGCATAACTCACTAGTACACCTGCCTCAATTGGTTTTATGTCTAATTTAGAAATTAGAGATGCAAGCTTTTGAGATATTACCTCTCCTGATTTAGCGACTATTGTATCTTTTGTTACAGCAATACTCCCTTGATCGATCTTAGTTTGAACTTTTGCTTCCTTAAATTCTGAAAGAACAGGGCCGGGAGGAATTCCAGTATTTCCTGCTGGGACTATGATATCCTTTGGTGCAATATCTCCCCCTTTGGCTGGTAAAAAAACTTTATTTTCACTAAAAATTAAGTTAAGCTTGAAGGGACTTAAATTAGTAAACATCAATGCACATTGACCTTCTAACTCTTTGCTTAAATCTTCAATGCCTGAAATGTTATTCAATTTTTCAAAAGCTCTCTGTGCAACTTTGTTTTTGATAATTTTAATGATAATTTGACCATGAAATTTTTTTCTTAAAGTCATTAACTGAGTAGCCCTAACTTTATTCATTTTTGATAATGCTATAACGTTATATGTTTTTGGAAGCTCTTGTAATTCTTCAAACATTAATTGTTTTTTTTGAGGATATTTCTTAATGATTGGATCTGAACTCATGTTCTAGGCACTCTTGGTTTTCTCAGATAATAATGATGATAAACTTATAGAATTACCCATTGTAAATTTGACTGAGGTATTACGAATATTTTTATCACCTTGAGGCAATTTTTTTTCTAAAAGAGACAATATAGTATTTGCATTTTGAATAAGTTGTTTATCATCCATTTTTTCATCTCCTATTTTTGTAGATATATTTAGTTGATTGCGACTTCTTATTCGTACAGAACTCCTTAACCTAGTCAATATATTTTCAATCGGTGCACCATATGGGATGGGGGTTGGCATTTTACCCTTAGGACCGAGAAACTGACCTAGAGATCGCCCAACTGTTGCCATTAAGGCGGTATCAGATAAAAAGAAATCATACGCCTTTGATAACTTTTTAGCTTCTTTTTTATTAGTACCGAGTCTATCGAGTTCATCAACTTCTATTATTCTATCTGCTTCCGCTCTCTTAGCTCTTGAACCCATTTCACCTGATGCTACCACACATACTGTGGCTTGGCGGGTTGGTGTATTTGGTAAATGTACCACTTCATTGAAACTAAATCCTTTTTTTACATCAATATCTTTAAGTATAACAGTAAGATCTACCGATTGATCGAAGTTTCGCTTTTTATAATCTCTTCTAGCATGCTCTATAAGATCTTTCAGTTCAACATCATTTGTCATGATAAATGTGTAAAGATAAAATACTCGCCATTTAAAATCGTTTAGAATAAATAACAAATTTTATAATATATTGAAAACAATGCGTGTTTTTCTTTTTAAGAAATTTAACCAAATTAACTTATAAAATTTATATACTTATATGTAAAATAATTTTTGTATATGGCCGAAAAAATGACTGCTCTCTGGTTAATCTTATTGACTATGATCACTTGTGCCGCCGTTCCAGTCTTCTTGGTAATTTTAACAGCGCCTCATCCTACTCAACTCATTACTGTTATTGATGAAAAATTCTTAGAACTTCAACCATATAATGTCATCATTAAACTCCCATTTATCTAATGTTAATGGATTGATGGGAAAAAAATTATTTTTTACAGTCATATAGGTGTAAGAATTTTGAAAAAAATCGCGCAAAAAAAAAAATTAATTCAGATTAATTTTTATTCCAAAAATGGCAGAAAATAATCTCCTTAATATGCTTTTTTGGTTGGGAGAACTTACTCTTTCTAGTTGGATACTATCATATGGTGCTGAACATCTTTCCGAAAAATTTGGTGCTAAATTCGTAGGACGAGTCCTATTAAGTATAGCAACCACTTTGCCCGAAATAGCTATAGTCATTTATGCTGCAGCCCAAGGTTCTTTTGGTATTGCTATTGGTTCTGGTCTAGGTAGTAATTTGTTAATGATGACCTTAGGTTTAGCGATTATGTTAATTATAGCCACAACAAGACTATCAAATGCCCCACTTAAACAAATTGATGTTAGTACTTTTAAAAATGACATGATCTTTTTGATATTTGCTGCGATAGTAAGCTTTGTGTTATTTCTAGATGGTTTTAATTATATTGATGGATTGATATTTATGGGTCTATTTGTCGGATATATAATATTATCACTATATGAAATGAAAGTAGAAAAGAGAGATAAAATCTCTAATAAAAATATCGATAAAATTAGCAATAATAATAATAATAATAATAAAGAGTTACTTGTTGAGGAAAATATTTCAGATGACACTAGTGATGATAAAAATAAATTTCTCAAAGCAATAGGAACGTTTTTGCTGGGTGCTATAGGGATCCTTTTTGGTGCAGAACCATTTATTCATTCTTTAGAAGGATTTTCAGTCGAAGTTGGAATATCCGCTGTAGTACTGGCGGTAATTATAAGTCCAATTGCAGGAGAAATGCCTGAAAAGATATCAATGATGATATTGGCAAGAAAAGGTGCTGCAGGAGCCTCAATAGCTATTGCAAATGTATTAGGTTCCAAAATACTTAATAATACATTATTACTGGCTGTAGCAGTCTTTGCAGCAATGTATTCGTTCGGATTTGAAAAAGTTATCGAAATGACAGAGATTTTATATTATCAAATGATTCTCGTTACGATAGTTACAATAGTAGCGGTTCTTCCAATGTTTAGAAAGAAAATAGGACTAAGATTTGGTTTTATTCTATTGTTTATGTATATCATATGTATATTAATACAATTTCTATTTCCACAAAACATGCAATAAAATATTCCCCCTTATTGCCAAAAAAAAGGTACAGTAATTCTATATTTTAATTTACCAATAAGAATAACAATAATTTATCTATAAAAATGAGATTTTCATCAAATAAAAAAACTGTACATTAAATTGACCCCAGATGTGTTAAGGATTCGCGGATTCATCAAACCTTCTTAAAATTATTATTGTTCCTGTTAAGATTTTTAAATAAATTTAAGGGAGAATAACTGAATATTCATGCATATCAATAATAAATCAAAAAATAAAATACTAACGATTATCCAAATAATGAGGATAATCCTTCTAGGGCCTCTTCTTCTTTCTTCTCGCTTTTTTCTTCCTCTGCTTCCTCCTTTTTAGTTGCCTCCGGTGATGTAGCTCCAGGTGCTGTAGATGCTGCAGCGGGAGCTGCCACAGTCAGTGGGGCAGACTTTAAAGCAGCTTCAATATCCACATCTCCTAAGGCGGCTACAAGAGCCTTTATTCTAACAGCATCAGGTGAAGAACCAGTTGCTTTAATTACATTAGTAATATTATCTTCGTTAATATCTTGTTTCAATTTGTGTAATAATAACGCCGCATATACATATTCCATTAGTTATCAAAAACGGATAAATATAAAACCATAATATAAAACTTTCAACTTGTTATAAAATCTTTGCACTTCTCGCTACCGCATACACATGTTCTTTTAAATCTTTGTCATACAGAGAATTCATTTTTTCTATAAGAATAGCTCGATAATGTTGTTTTTCTTCTTCAGTTTGAGAATAAATCACATCTGCAAACAGATCTGCGATATTTTCTTTTATCCAACCTTCCAAAACATAAAATCTTCTTTCATTAATCCAAGTTACTTTATTAACACTTTGATCTATATTACCATAGAAATTTCCTGTTTCAATTCTATCGATTAGAATAAAAATACAATTATTGGGATCTGGATCATTAAGTACTTCCTGAGATCTTTTCCCTAGTATTCCTTTTTGTATCTTTGAAATGAGCCCTAATGGCTTTATATAAGATCCTAAAATGGAAATTGAATTATTTTTAACTAATTGAACCCTTCCCAAAATAATGCGTTTGAATTCTCTTTCAGGTTCCACGGCAAAGACATAATCTCCTGCCTTGATCTTACCTAGTCCAAACATTATCCGAAAGTTAAAAGCTAAATTATATATTATTTACTATAATCTTATCTAATTTATAAAAAACATCAAATATTATAATATATTCTTTTGACATTGAAAAAAATAACAAAAAGTAACCAAAATTTTAAATTAAATTTTTAATATATAATTACATTTATTAATCCATATTTATAAGGTATTCCGGATACAACTTGCAAAGGTTTGATGAACTGGATATGAAAATACTGACGGAGCTTACCCGTGATGCTAGTATCTCGGTTCCGCAGTTGAGTAAAAATTTGAATATAAATTCTTCGGTTTTATATAGTAGAATAAAACGTCTTTCTAAAAGAAATTTAATTAAAAAATTTACTATAATAGTGAATGAAAATATGCTGGGGCTGAATATAAAAGCAACTGTCGGAATTAATCGTGATCCTAAACGAAAGGATCATATTCACAAAGAATTACTGAATATTGCTGAGGTCAGATCCTTATCTGAGGTGACAGGTAGATTTGATATGATTGTAAATGTCAATGCAAGTACATTAGAAGAATTACATAATATTGTAATAGAGAGAATTGGTAAAATTGAAGGAATTCAAAATACTGAAACTTTTGTGGAAATGCAAAGAACGGAAAAAGACCCCGATTATTCTGAACAGGTATATTAATCTGACTTAATCTTTAAGGGTTTACTTTATTCAGTTAAATTCAAATACTATGTAAAATAGTAAAAAAATAACATCATGAACATCTTACAAATAATTCCTTTTATAAAAAGAAGGCTTCTTGACATGTATCAAACTCTCTTATTAGCTAAAAAAACATCTAAAGATGATTATTTAACCCATATGAGGTTTATATTACTAGGTATGGGAGTAGTAGGCGCAATGGGATTTACTATTAAATTAATTGGTGAATTCTTAACTTCATAAGTATTCATATGATTTAAATATTATTTATAATAGAATGAAACTATCTATAACAAACATTTGAGAAAATGTCACCTCTCATCTCAATTTGTCAGTAGAAAAGAGAGATAAAAAAAGGGGGCACATCACCTAAAGTTAAAGATATTTGAATTAGGTTAGAATTCTCTCTCTAATAGAATAAAATGCATGATCCTCTGTACTAAAAATATTGGATTTTTAGTTTCAAAAAATAACCTATAATTATTCGTCGCGTAATAGTTAATTTTAAAAAAAACTTATAAACAGTGGATTTTCTCTTGCATATCATTCTTTTAGATTCACTATTTTTTAATAATATTAAATCTGCTGCATCTATAAAACAATTTTTGTTTATTTGTGTCTTTTTTTAAAAAAATTTTGTTGATTTAAAATTTATTTATGATTATATTTTCCTTAAATTATCCTGCATTTTCAACTAGGTAAATTAGAGAATTCCTATATATTCTGTCCAAAACCAATTTTATAAAGTTTGGTAAAACGAACACAACCTGATCTAGATAATTAGAATTTGTGATTCTATAGCTGTATAGAAAAAATGGTGTATTACAATGTAAATGCTGCTATTACTTGCTAATTTTTCTATTTTCTCTTTCTTATCCTTTGTTAGTACTACTAAACAATTTTAAGAAGATGGCGGGCCCGGAGGGCTTCGATCCCTCGACTTCCGGCTTTCTTCTCAAACTAAATAGAAGGCAGGCGCTCTGTCCATGCTGAGCTACGAGCCCTTTAAAACAAGAAAATGCTTAAGCAAATTTAAAGATTTTTACTTAAATTTCAATATACTTGTTTCCAATGTTGAATTTCTGTATATCTTATTCTGAATAAATATATACAATTATCATAAAGATTTTCTTTATTATTATGCAGGAAAAAAAGGAAATATCTCTTTCAATCATAGAAAATGAAATTCATCCTAACCAAGAATTTCATGGCAGAATTGAAGTGAATTATAATGGAAGATTTGATACTCTAGTAATAAACTCACAAATTGAAAATTCAAACGATATTTGTAATTATATAGAATTAAACGGTAAAAAAATTAATCATCCCTATGCACGTCTTTCAATCTACAAAAAAGACTTAGAAGAAAATAGGATAATTAATTTTATTGCATTCACACACCATATACCAAAAACCGACTTTTCTAAAGTTAAATTTAGAACTTCTATTATCCAAGAACATAAAGAAGTGGTTAACGATGTTTTGTTTCTGCAAATAAAAAAGAAAGAAAATGCTTTATGAAAAATTCTTAACTATTTTGATAGTACCAGTCATCCAAGGATGGGGTTCACAATGATAGGGATATTCTCCTTCTTCTGTAAATACAAACTCAAAGGTTTTCCCAGGTGGAACCAGTCCTATTGTATCCATTGAGTTAAACTTTCCAGACAAAGGATCTTCATAATCATTATCTGACGTTACGGTATGAGGAGTAGCATCATGATTTTCCCAAATTACTTTATTATCAACACCTAATGAGGCTCTGCCTTGAGATGGATCAAAGAACATCGGATTAGTGGGAAGACTAGCACCTTCTACAATAGTTTCCTTCAAGGACTGTGGAGGATTTGCTACTGCTTCTGGAACAGAAGGCTTTAAATTTAATTCCTTAAGAAAAACAAACTGGTAGAATGCAAAACTAATAGCTATTGCTATGATAAAAAATATGATAGTTAACCCGCCGATACTACTAAATTGTTGTGATCTTTCCATACAACTATAAAATAATATATTGTATCGTTATTTTAATTTTTGAATTTTTTGACATTAATCTTTACTTACTCCACATTTTTTCAAAGGAATTCTTATTTTTGCGCGCAACGTTGATAACCTTATCGAAGATGCCATTGCTCTTACTTGTATGCATAGACTGATCAGAGGCTTCTAACCTAGGTTTGCCGTTATTTGTTGATTCAAGTAAAGCTCTTTTTTTATCTTGTAAAGCCCTGATCCTATCTGTCTGGGGTATAGAAGGAGGAGGTGGATTATTAGCTATTGATCGTCCATGTCTATACATATGGAACATGCCTGCAAAAACTAGCATAATAATACCGATAATGAACAATGATATGTTTTTCATACCATTAAGTAGAGCATAATATGCTGCAATATTCAAGTAGATTTGAAATCCTACTAATGCTACAAGTACAAAATAAATCCATTTTTCAGGGAGAGTTATTGCACTTTCCTTCTTTTGGGGCTGACGTTTTGCATTAGCTTCTGCATTTTTAGCCAATTTTATCATAAGATATGTGAATCCAAAGGATAATGGCACTAGGAGGATCATTACACTATACAGAAAAATGGGATCAATTACCAATCGGTCTAAAAGAGATTTTGTTCTATCGGGGTCAATGTAGAATCCCCAGTAAGTAGTAACTACAATTTGAGCAATACTTGTAATTCCTATTGCAGTTATAAGTGGCCTATCTTTCCATGAAAATTTTTTGTATCTGTCTATGAAAGGAACGATAAGTAAAGTAAAGATGAATAAGCCAGGCCATGCAACACCAGTGACGAATTTATCATATTGAGATCGAAGGAAAGCATACAACCCAGTAAGATACCATTCCGGGACAGTAATTCCGGGTGGGACATTCGGATCAAATTTTAAACCCATATCTACGGGAAATACCCCACCAGTGATCATTATTGCACCCGTGATTGCCATAACCATTGGGACATCAAAAACAAGGAAACGAGGGAAATGGACAGTCATTAAACCTATTAATGCAATAGGAAGTAAGAATACGTGAAAAGCATAAAAGCGTAATACAAAGTCATGGAACCCAGAGCCAAAAAAAGCATCTCTCATCTGCGGTCCTAAAATAGGTATAGAATTAGTCAGGGAGGCAGCTATAGAAATAGCTAATTCCGCTCTTTCACTAAAAATAATATCATATCCTGTAAAGGCCTCTAAAATCGTGAGAACTCCTATAAGTATCCCCGTAACCCATAGTATTTCATTTCTTATTTTATATCGGCCACTAAAATATTGATAATACATATGGAGGATTGCCATCATAACCATAGCATTCGATGCATGATAGTGAATGTTTCGTAAATGGAAACCATAGGGAATCGTATCATTTATGTTTTCTACACTATCCCAAGCCCTGTCGAGAATTGGTTCATACCATAACATGAGAAGTGCCCCAGAAATACCAAGGATTATAAAAAGTACAAAAGTGAGCATTCCTAAAAAGCCTAAAGGACTTACAAACCGCGTTGGAAAAGTGAATTTTAAGCCCATAAAAATTGTTCTATCAACCCCGGCATAGATCCACCGGAAAAGTCGAACGAGACTATTTTCTTTATGCAGCGAAGCGGCCATATCCTACTATCCCATTTCCGTTTACGCTCCAGTTAGGAGGTAAAATCCAAACATTTCCATCTTTATCGACCTCCAAATCCAACTTTGGAAGAACATTTGATGGGGGCGATTGAAGAGATGCAGGTCCAGCAAAGGCCTTTCCGGTGACAGGGTCATACATACTTCCATGACATGGACATTCCCCTCGTTTTCTACCTTCACCAGGCCAATACTTCCATAGACACCAAAGATGTAAGCAAACCATGCTAAAGGCACGAAATGCTGAGGCATCATTTTTATCTCCCCCTAATTCAACAGGAAGACGTATGAATTGCCAAGTTCTAAATGCTTCTTTATTAAGAACAGGGTCATCAGAGATCGGATATATGATAGCTTCAGAATGGTTTACCTTAAAAGTTTTTACATTAGCTTGAGTGCCGTCAGGGAGTTTAACTTTTGATTTTTTAGTTGTTGAACCACTTGGATTAGGCAAAAATTTTCCCCAGTCTACAAATGGAGTAAATGTCAATACAGTACCAGCCGCTGCCAATAACTTTAAGAAATCTCTACGAGAAATTCTATCATCTCCCCTTGATTGGGGCTGTCCAGACATTACAATAACAGATGAAAAAATATATTATAAACCTTTGTTCTAATCAATCAACTTAAGCACTCGAGTTAACAATAAAAATCCTTGAGTTAACTTTTTAACATTCTCACTCGAAGGACTCCATTTTTATACGATACATCCTGTATGAGAGCGATGTGCATATCTTCCTTGAGTGGAACAGACACAATTGGGTTAGGAGATCCCTCTGAAAAAATTTCTATGCTACCAGTTGCTTCCTGATATATCGCTCGGAGATTTTGGATATTTCTCAGCCCTTTTAATTCTAATAGAATTTCATAATAGTTATCACCTTCAATAATGTCAGGCTGATAGATTGGATGTCTACTATTGTCAGGATACAATCGTCTAGTATACGGTTTAGATTTTTTTAAATAAGTAGGACCAGCCTCAATATGTCCTTGAAAAATCGAAGGAAAAAATGACTTGGCTATATAGCTAACACCTGCACCGACGGCAAAACCTCCTATATGAGCTAAATATGCTACTCCACCTTCTGGATTCAAGATACTGAATATTACCTGAAGAATAAACCAAATAGGTATGTAGGCAAGAGCCGGGATTCGAACTGTTGTAATGAAGAAAGCAGTTATAATTGTAAAAATTTTTGCTCTAGGAAAAAGTACTAAATACGCTCCTAATACTCCTGATATTGCTCCCGATGCACCAACTGCAGGGATCTCTCCGCCGCCTACTGAAACTGCATAAAAACTATGAATTATCCCAGCGGCAATTCCCCAGAACAAATACAAAATAAGATATTTGAAGTGTCCAAATCTATCCTCGATATTGTCACCAAAAATATATAGGAAAACCATATTCCCTATTATATGAGCAATTCCTCCGTGGAGAAACATTGATGTAATTAAAGAAAAAAAATCACCCTGAAATACAAGATCTGGAACTGTACCATAAGTAAAAAATATTTCATTTACAATTACCTGGTTGCGAAAAAAATTTGTGCTTATTAACTCCCAGATAAAGATTATAAGATTTATAGCAATAAGAGAGTAGTTAATATATGGCCGTCCGTGAAGACGAGGAGTATCATCATGAATAGGGAACATTTACTATAATGTATCCAATTTACTTAAATTATACTTGAAAAGGATTAGAACTTGGTAAAAAGTCATCTGTTTTTCCATGTGCCTTTTTGTTGTGTCGTGAAAGATGCTCTTTGTCTTGGAAAACAATATTGCATTGTTTACATTTCATACCACTCTCTTTTTTACCTTTGTTTCTTTTTAAAATATCAGCAAGTCCCATACTATAGTTCACAATACTATGTTCTTTTTAAATTATATCACTTAATAAATCCCTAGAGACAAAGCATAATAATAAAAAAATCACTCCATTACAATCATTGTTAGTGTAGATTTTACTCCTGGTAATTTTCTTAACTTCCATGTAATAATTTCTTTAACCTTATCCATTGTATCTGATTCTACTTTTGCAATAATATCATAAACACC
>Ga0111538_10008426_pt1 | contig 13837 bp, 10 predicted proteins | sample SoiMethybrSBSTD1_FD_79669 | JGI IMG/M metagenome (GOLD analysis project Ga0111538, IMG submission 79669) | Bulk soil microbial communities from a Populus tree surrounding site in Tennessee, USA - Soil MetaG P. TD hybrid SBSTD1 (version 2)... | ecosystem: Environmental > Terrestrial > Soil >...
AAGTTGGTGAAATTGATAAACCACAGCGCGGCGATGAGCATTAGCGCGCGTTCGATCCACCAGGGCAGCGCCGCGACCACGCGCAATTCGGCCGGCAGCGCCGCTAGCATCAGCCCGGCGGCCAAGGCCTGCAGCGCGAGGCGAGGCGCGACGCCGAGCGTGCGGATGTCGTCGATCGCGCCGACCGCCGCGACCAGCAGGGTCGCGCCGGCGAGGAAGCAGAACGCGCGCGGGTCGGCATCGACCGCATGCAATCCAACGATGCATATGCCGGCGACCACCAGCGTTGCGACAACCACGGCGATGCCGCCGCCCTGCGGAGTTGGCTCGCTATGGGAGGAGCGGGCGTTGGGGCGTGCCAGCGCGTAGTGACGCAGCATGGGCCACAATGCCGCAATCGCGCCAGCGCTGAGCGCGGCGGCGGCCACAACGATGATGATGGCAACGGCGACGCTCACGATCGCAGAATCGCTTTGTCCGAAGACCCCACTTTGACGAGGTGCCGGTAAAGTTCAACGGTCTGACGGCCGATGGCGTGCGCGGCAAAATGCTCGACCACAAGTTGCCGAGCCGCTGCGCCGAACCGGACGCGACGCTCCGGCGAGGCCACCAGTGCCGCGATTGCATCGGCCAATGCGGCGGGGTCGTCGGGCGGCACCAGCAGCCCGGTCTCGTCCGGACGGACGATCTCGCGGCAGCCTGGCACGTCGGTCGCGATCATCGGCCGGCCGCAGGCCGCGGCTTCCAGGAGCGACATCGGCAGGCCCTCGCGCCGGGACGGCAAGACCGCAATCGCGGCTTGCGCCCACAGACCCGCGATATCGCCGACATGGCCGAGCCAGGTGATGCCGGGCTCGCGGCCGAAGGCCTCCGCCTCGGCTTGCGTCACCGAAGCCGGATTGGCGGGGTCGGGCGTACCGGCGATGAGGAGTCCGACCTCGGTGCCGCGCTGGCGCAATAACCGATGCGCCTCGACCAAAGTGCGGATGCCCTTGTCGTCGAGCAGACGGCCGACAAAGCCAACACGGGGAGTCCCCGGCGGCTCGACCGATGGCTTGAGGCGGACGACATCGACGCCGGAGCCGGGGATCAGCACGATCCGGTCCGCCGCGATGCCGAGCGCCAGCAGGTCCTGCCGGTCATCGGGGTTCTGGACCAGCGCGACCGCATCCGGCCGGTTGATCAGGCGTCGCAGCAAAAGACCGATCACCGCGCGAACAATGCGCGCCTTGGGACTTTTGGCGATAAATGCATAACCGAAACCGGTCAGCGCGTTGACAGACGCGCCAGGTTGCCCGATCGCGGCCAGCGAGCCCAGCACCGCGGCCTGCACGGCGACGTGGTGCGACACTGCCGGTGCGACCTCGCGGCGGAGCCGGCGCAACGCCAGGATGGTGCGCCATGTGGCCAGCGGCGCGAGGCGGCCGCGCACGAATGGCACGGGATGGACCGTGAAGCCCTCGGCCTCGATCGCGGCGCGGCCATCAACGACATTGGTCGCGACGTGAACTTCAAAACCCGCTGCTTGCGCGGCGCGCGCCATTGGCAGGCGATGCGACAGGAAGTACCAGTCTTCAGTGACGACATAGAGCAGGCGCGGCGGCACGGCGGCTCCAGCGCGCTAGGCCACGCCGGTCCGCAACAGGTCGTGGAGATGCACCAGCCCGACCGGCTTGCCGCCGTCGACCACGAACACCGCGGTGATCTTGGAGTTGTTGAGCAGCGCCAGCGTCTCACTGGCGAGCTGGTCCGGGCGCACGGTCTTCGGCGAGCGGGTCATCACGTTGTCGACGCGAGCTTCCAGCAGGTCGGCGCGCATGTGCCGGCGTAAATCGCCGTCGGTGATGATGCCGGTCAGCCTGCCATCGCGATCAACGACGCCGACGCAGCCGAAACCCTTGGCGGACATTTCGACGATGGCATCCGACATGCGCCCGCCGAGCTTCGCCATCGGCATGGCGTCGCCGGAATGCATGATGTCGCGCACGAACACCAGCATCGCGCCAAGCCGGCCGCCCGGATGCAGGTCGCGGAACTTGAGCGCCGTAAACCCGTGGCTTTCGAGCAGCGCGATCGCGAGCGCATCGCCAAGCGCAAGCTGCATCAGCGACGACGTGGTGGGTGCAAGATTGTGCGGGCAGGCCTCCCGCGCCTGCGGCAATTGCAACAAAACGTCGGCGGCCTGGCCCAACGTGCTGTCCGCATAGGCCGTGATGGCGATCAGCTTGATCTTGAAGCGCCGCGAATAGTCGATCAGGCTTTTGAGTTCGACGGTCTCGCCCGACCACGACAGCGCCATGATGACGTCGTCCGGCGTGATCATGCCAAGGTCGCCGTGGCCAGCCTCGGCCGGATGCACGAAGAAGGCCGGTGTCCCGGTCGAGGAAAAGGTCGCGGCGAGCTTGTGGCCGACATGGCCGGACTTGCCCATGCCGGTCACAATCAGGCGGCCGGAGGCGGCGCGGATCAGTTCGACCGCGGCGACAAAGGACGGACCGAGACCGTCGCGCAGCGCCGCGGTCAGCGCGCTGACGCCGCCCGCCTCGGCCTCGAGCGTGCGAAGCGCTGAATCGATCAACTCGCGCGATTTCGCTCCGGTCGAGCGGTGGTTTTGCGGCTTGGGTTCGGCCATGCGGGCGAGCGAGCCTCAATGACGATGTTGCGGTTGCATAGCACGGAACGCGAGCCCGGGCGAGCGCCGCTGCCGCGAGAGCCTTAACGGGGACTCGCCCGCAGGCCTTCAGCGCTCCCGGAAGGTCCGCGCGATCTGGTCCCGCAACGGCTTGAGCAGATATTGCAGCGGTGTGCGGTCGTGCGTCTGAATAAAGACTTCAACCGGCATGCCGGGGAGCAGCTTGATGTCGGCCAGCCGTTCGACCTGGTCCTTCGGCAGCGAAGCCCTCACCACATAGTAAGCCTGGTTGGTCTGCTGTTCGCGGGTCAGGTCGGCAGAGACGTGAGTGAGCTTGCCCTTGACGTCGGGCGTGGTGCGCTGGTTGCCCGCCATGATCCGGACCACGACATCGGCGTCGGGCGCGAGCTGATCGATATCCTGCGGCGCGACCTTGGCCTCGACCACCAGGTCGTCGGCGCGCGGCACGACCTGCATCAGGACCTCGCCGTTGGCGATCACGCCGCCGACGGTGTGAACCATCAACTGGTGGACGGTCCCGCCCAACGGCGCCCGGATATCAATCCGCTTCAGCTGGTCTTCCGCGGCGGTGACGCGCTCGCGCAGCTCGGCGATCTTGCCCTGGGTTTCGCGGAGATCCTTGAGGACCTCGGTCCGGTGATCCTGATCGATCTGGATGATCTGCAACTCGATCTCGCTGATCCGTCCCTTGGCGCGTGCGATGTCGGCGATGAACTGTCCGTATTCGCCCTTAATGCGCGCCTGGTCGCGCTGCAGCTGCATGTAGCGCACGATGCTGACCAGGTTCTTCTTGAACAGGTCCTCGACACCGATCAGCTCTTCACCGATCAGCCTGATCTCATTTTCCTTGGCCTGGTATTGGGCCGTGAGGCCGCGGATTTCTTCGTGAATCTGGGTGATCCGCTCGCGCAACTGGGAACGCAAGCCGTCACGCGTCTGCCGGCGCGCCTCGAATAGCCTCTCCTCGCCGGTCGCCGACATCGCGACAGCAGGCTCGCTGCGCCGCGCCACCAGCTCGGCCGGGAACGTGATCTGCTGGGCGCCATCCCGCTCCGCCAGGAGCCGCCCCTCGCGGAGCATGAACTCGTCGAGCTGAGAGCGGACAACGCCGAGGGTCGCGCGCGTCACGGTGTCGTCGAGCCGGATCAGGACCTGGCCTTCCTGCACGCTCGTGCCGTCGCGCACCAAGATCGCGGCCACGACGCCACCATAAGGATGCTGCACCCGCTTGCTGTAGGAGTCGACGACGATGTTACCCGGCGCGATCACCGCCCCCGACAGCTCTGCCAGCGCCGCCCAGCCGCCGATGCCGCCAACGAACAGCGCGGCGATCGTCAGGCCGGCCAGATTGAGCCGGCGGATCATGCGGCGGGGATTGTCGCTGTCGGTCATTCGTTTGCACTCGCCGGTTCGTTGACGACTCGCAGATTGGCCGGCGCCGAAGCCGCCGGGGCCGTTCCGGTTTGCACCGGCCGCGCCAGCACCTTGCGCAGCACCTCGTCGCGCGGCCCAAACGCCTGCTGCGCGTTGTTGGCGATGAACAGCACCTTGTCGCAGGCCGCCAGCCCCAGTGGCCGGTGCGTGATGCTCACGACGATGGCGCCGCGCGCCTTGAGATTGACGACGGCTTGCTGCAACGCCATTTCGCCGTCGTTGTCGAGATTTGAACTCGGCTCGTCCAGGACGACGAGGAACGGGCGGCCGTAGAGCGCGCGCGCGAGCGCGATGCGCTGCTGCTGTCCGCCCGACAACGCAACGCCGACATCGCCGACCAATGTGTCGTATCCGGACGGCATCTTGACGATCATGTCATGGGCGCCGGCGGCACGCGCGGCCTCGATGACGGCCTCCGAGTCCGGCTGAACCGCCATCCGGGCAATATTCTCGGCGATCGTGCCGTCGAACAGGTCGATGCGCTGCGAAACGAAACCGATGTAGCGACCACGCAGGGCCGGATCCCATTGATCGAGTGCCGCGCCGTCGAGCCGCACACTACCCCTGGCCGGCGGCCAGATGCCGACCAATGTCCGCAGCAGCGAGGTCTTGCCGGCGCCGCTTGGACCGATGACGCCCAGCGCTTCGCCGGCGCTGAGCTGGAACTGAAGGTTGCCAACGATTGCGCCGGTCATGCCCGGCGCCGCAATGACCAGGCCCTGGACCTCGAGGCTCCGCTCCGGCTTTGGCAATTCGGTAAAAGCGCGGTCGGGTGTAACCTTGTCGAGTATCTCCGAAAGCCGGCGCAGGCTTTGGCGGGCCGCGGCAAACAATCGCCAATTCGCGATCGCAGAATCGATCGGGGCGAGGGCGCGACCCATCATGATCGACGCCGCGATCATGGCGCCGGGGCTGAGCTCCTGCCGCAGCACCAGATAGGCGCCGAGACCGAGGATCACCGACTGCATGAGCAGTCGCAGCCCTCTGGCGACGCTGCCATAGCCACCGGTGACGTCCGACACGATCCGGACGGCTCCGAGATAGCGATTGTTGACCGTCGACCAGCGTTGGGACAGGTCGTTGGCCATGCCCATGGCGACGACGGTTTCGCTGTTGCGCCGGTCTGCCTCGATGATCGCGTTGCGCAGGCCGGTGTCCTTGGCAACCTGTCGCGTCGGCTCCCGGGTCGCGCGCTCAGTCTTGAAGCTCAGCGCCACCAGGATCAGGGCGCCGGCCAGTGAAACCGCGCCGAGCCAGGGATGGAGCAGGTAGCAGATGAAAAGGAAAACTGGAATCCATGGCAAATCGACGATCGCAATCGGGCCCGCGCTGGTCAAAAAGCCGCGGATGGTGTCGAGATCGCGCACCGGCTGATGCGCATCGCTGGCATGGCGGGTTCGGATCGACAGCCGCATGACCGCGTCATGAATCTTGGTCGCGAGATGCTGGTCCAGCAGCGAAGCCGAACGCACGACGATGCGCGAGCGGATCACATCCAGCGCGCCCTGAAAGACGTAGGCGATGACCAGGAAGATCGACAGCGCCACCAGGGTCGGCACGCTGCGGCTGGTCAGCACCCGGTCGTAGATCTGCAGCATGTAGAGCGGGCCTGCAAGCATCAGCAGGTTGACGACGGCCGATAGCGCGGCGACGCCCCAGAAGGCGCTGCGACAATCGCGCAAGGCCGCCTTCAGAGGGCGGTTTTCGGCGCCAGCTTGCGACCACAAATGCAGCATGTGGGCTCTCGGGATCGGACCAAATAACGCTTATGGAGCCAAAGGGTTAACGCACCGCTCCGGGTCGACCAGCCCCCGCAGGTCAGTGTGTGCGACAACCAGGCGAATCCTAGCATAGATCGTCTGTTCTGTGGACAGGGCAAGCCGATCCAGCGTTGTCAGTCAATATTTGTGGCTTTTTTGAATGGCGTCGACTGTTCCCGGCTTTGAGTTCAAACGGGTCCTCGCTTGCGCTGCCGGTGGCCTGGTGCGAAGGCGCCGATCGGGTCGCGAAGCGCAAGACGATACGCGATCGGATGACGTTGCCAATTCCGATTTATCCGCTAGATGTAGGACGAAACCCCGACCTCAGACATTCCGCTGGTGCCTCTTTCGTGAGCAACGTCCGGATCATCGCGCGCTTGGACGTCAAAGGGACCAATCTCGTCAAAGGCGTTCAATTCGAAGGCTTGAGAAAGCTCGGACCACCGAACGACTTTGCCAGGAAGTACTACGCCGCCGGGGTCGACGAACTGCTTTACATCGATATTGTTGCGAGCCTCTACCAGCGCAACAATCTTTTGCACATCGTCGAAGACGCGACGCGGGACATCTTCGTGCCGATCACGGTGGGCGGAGGCCTGCGGTCGGAGCATGACGTCGAACAGGTCTTGCGCGCCGGCGCCGACAAAGTGGCGATCAATACTGCGGCCGTGCGAAACCCGGAACTGATCTCCCAGGTGTCGAAGCGATTTGGTTCGCAATGCCTGGTGCTCTCCATCCAGGCCAAATTGCAGAACAATGGCTCCTGGGAGGTCTACTGCGACAACGGGCGCGAGCACACCGCGCGCGATGCCGTGGCGTGGGCGGTCGAAGGATTCGAGCGCGGCGCCGGCGAGATTCTTGTCACCTCGGTCGACCGCGAAGGCACTGAAAAGGGTTTCGACGTTGAGCTGATCCGACAGATCACCGAACGGGTGCCAGTTCCGGTGATCGCCTGTGGCGGCGCAGGGTCGTATGATCACTTCATCCAGGTGGTCCGCGACACCGGCTGCGGCGCGGTCGCGATGGCCTCGGCGCTCCATTATGGCCGCATGACGATGGGCGGCCTTCGGCGCGCGGCGCGCGAAGCCGGGATCGCGGTCCGCGAGCCGCCGATGCAGAGCTTGGAGGCGACGTGACGACCACAGTTCTCATCGACTATGGCGTCGGCAACCTGCTCAGCATCAGCCGGGCCCTGGAGCATGGTGGCACCAAGGTCCGTCTGATCACGTCGCCGAGCGAAATCACACCACCCGAGCGGGTGGTGCTGCCGGGCGTCGGTGCGTTCGGTTACGCGATGAACGTCCTCAGGGATCGCGGTTTCGCCGACCGGATCCGCGAAAACTGGCGTGCTGGCGGCCACATCCTCGGCATCTGTCTCGGCATGCAACTTATTTTCGACAGCAGCGAGGAATTCGGCCATCACGAAGGGCTCGGGCTGATCCCGGGCCAAGTCCTGCCGATCCCGAAAAGCGGCCCGAATGGTCATACCCGGCGAATTCCGCATGTCGGTTGGAGTGAACTCGTCCCGGGTCCAAACATCTCGGCATGGACAGGCACCTTGTTGCACCGGCTGCGACCCGGGGATGCGGCTTACTTCGTGCACTCATTCATGGCGGTGCCAAGCGACGCTCGGCATCGATTGGCCGAAACGCAATACGACGGGGTTGCACTCTCTGCTGTTGTGAGCAGCGGTACGGTCCACGGTTGTCAGTTTCATCCGGAAAAAAGTGGGCCCGTCGGATTGTCCATCATCAAGGAATTCCTGCGTAATTGAATTCCGCAGCGAGTTACCGCACTATTGGACGCCGACACCGTCGAAGCCAGCGTGCTTCCGAAAAATCGAGCCGGTTGGTTTGCGAAGGCGAGACTCAGCTTTGCCACAGCCTCGAGATGTCACGACCGGTCGCCGATTGCTGATCGTCATCGGTCGTGAACAAGGCGATCAGGCCCGTCATCTGACGCAAAAATTGGCAATCACCGACGTCCTGACCGACGACCGAGAACTGGAATTCATATTTTTCAACCGGCCGGTGGTGCACCACCTCGATGAGCTGGTTCAGTGTTCGCAGGAGGAATCCGGCCTATTCGATCGCTCGCAGAAAATCCTGGCCGAGATCGTCGAAAACGCCAAGCGAGGCCTGGGCCCCTTGGGCGTCCGCCATCGCGGCGTGGCCCTTGGCGAGCTCACCAAGATGATCACGTCCAGCAACCTGTTTTTTGCGCTCCGGCGTATTCACGTCGCCGATAAACTTCTCGGCAAGGTGTCCTGGGATGCCATTTACGTGCTGGCGATTCCAGGTCCGACAGCCGACCTGATTCAAGCCGTCATGGTCGACGTTGGAGTCACCGGCCGTGATGCCCATGGCTGGTTGCTTGCGAACGAGCCCGTCACTGAAGGCCTCTCCGCTTGGCCCTCGGAAGGCACCGCAATTAACGCGGCCGCGCCGCCAAGCGATGTTCCGGCAGCGGCCCGGCTGCGGAGTTCGTGGGGCCGACTGCGGCAGGAACTGACCCTGCGGCGCCTTGTTCAGGAAGCCAAGAGATACATCAAGGGCTTCCGCCTGATCGTGCCGAATCGGACCACGCATCGCGACCAGATGGTGGCCGCGATGCAACGCGGGAAATTTCAAGCGCCCGCGCTCGTGGTATTTGCGGCCCATCCCGAATACTCGCGCACCGCACTTCCTGTGATTTCCGGTCTCGCGCCAACCCGACACGTTGTTGCTGTCACCGAAGGCGCCTTCGCGCCGCCGACGGAAGATGCGTTTCGCAACGATCGCATCGTGTTTACCCCTTTGCTCAATCATATCGGCAAGCCGCAGCTTTGGGTTTTGCTGTTCTCGGTGGCCCGCATTGTTCTGAAAAGCTGGCTGCACCGAGGCCGATTTTTTGACAGCGTGCTACCGGCCAACTTGGAATATCGAGAGCTCATTGCCCAGCAGATGGACCAAAGCTTTTGGCACTACGCGATCGCACATCTCAGCGACGCCGAGAAGCTTTATCAGATCTTTCGAGCCACCAATCCGTCGGTGCTGATAGCCGTCAACGATCAATTCCCGGCGGGTTCGATCGCGACGGCCTTCGCTCAACGTTTGAACGTTCCGTCGGTGTATGTTCAGGAATCGATCTTCAGCGACAACGATCGCGCGGGCTATATCCATTGCCAGTATGCGGCTGCGATGGATGAAAGACACCGTCAGCTGCTGGTTCGGCTCGGCAGTATCCGCCCCGATCATGTCCGAGTGACCGGTTTGCCGCCGCGCACCGAACAGGATCTGCGGGCCAAACCCAAATTGTCGGCATCGGAGACCTTCGAAAAACTGGGTCTGTCCCAGGATCGGAAGGTGGTCCTGTTTGCGATGCAGACGCTCAGCATGCCTTACACCGCCGAGGTGACCAAAGCCGTTGCGGCGGCGGTCGAGACGCTGTCTCCGGACGTCGCCTTGGTCATCAAGACACATCCAGGCCACGACCCGCGCATTGTGGACGCAATTCAAGGCTGGATCGGATCGAGGCCGGGGCGGGTCGTGGTCGTGAGCGACATCGACATTTCGTCTCTAATCGCAATCGCCAGCTGCGTTGTTTCATGCTTTTCGTCCACGCTGCTGGAGGCCGCGGTCTATGGAAAGCCCAGCATCATTTTCAACCTGTTGGACGAACCGCATCTGCTTCCGTTCGACCGTGAAGGAATTGCGATCGGCGCCAAATCGACTGATGAGTTGCGTGCCGCCTTACGTGACGTGCTGGAGAACGGCCCGCTCGTGCGAGCCTTGGTGGCGAGCCGGCAAGCCTATTTTCAAGCCAATCCGCAAGTGAGCGACCGCCAATCCGTGGCCCGGGCCTGCTCTTTTATCGAGGAAATCGCGCAACACGGCGGTCTGGCCAGCTAGGCGGTCAACGCGGTCCTTCCGCAAACAAAGACGCAAAGTCGACCCGCTGGACCACCTCCATGTAACCGCCCGCGGTGGCGTTGTAGATCGCCTGACCGTTCGCTCGCGCGATTTTATCGAGGGCCCGCAAGGTCTCGAATTCCCAGGTGGCCCGGCGCATCAAATCGATTTGGTCCTCGCGAAACAGTTCGGTTGTGACACTCAGACTTTCGGGCGTTTCCGGATAGGCATGGGTGTAGATCTCGTTGGGCTTGGCGAAATAGTCCATGTCGCAACCCAGCAGATAAACTTTCTCAAACCCCATATAGAGGCAAAGGGTCACGCAGGCGTGGATGACGCTCTCGAAACCAGGCAGGGCCCGTGTCGGGTCGATGGGAACCGGACGCTTGGCCCGGGCGTAGTCGCGCGCCCGCATCATCGAATGCAGGTACCTGACATCGGCCCCGTTCAAGACCTCGTGGGGAAGATCGGGCACGTTGCCTTCGACAAAAAGGGTGCTGCCGCAGCGTCTGGCATAGGCCGAGATCGCACGGAGGCTCTCTCGGCTTGCCGGTTCGAGCAGGAGCCGGTCGACGATGACGTAATATTTCGGCCGAATTGGCTGGTCGGCGAGATATCGATAGCCGAGATTGGTGGCGAAGACGGTTTCGTTTTTCAGCAGTGCAAGGTTTTGCCCCTGCAGCGAGGGGCCGGTGCCCAGGATAAAGCAGCGCTCGCCTTTGTGGCAGTTCGCATATTGCGCATTGCGTTGGAGCAACGAACGCACCGCGGCCGGCGTGAATGCCGACATGTCGTGGCGCAAGGCGAACCGATCGCCGATCGCTGTCAGCCCTTCTGCAGCATGCCAGAACGCGCGCGTGATGCTGCGCAGCACCATCCCGCGCGCGGAGCTTTCAGCCAAGACACGCTTGATGCGCTCGTTCATTCGGGGATGTGACTGCCGGTCTTGATACGACGCAAAGCCATCCCAGCCAACACGAGCGGCCAAGTGGGTTGTTCCGAAAATCCCTGGACAAGAAGTTGCGCGCTTGCGCGCAACTGGCCGGTCCGGATCATCAATTGACTGGCAACGCCAGTTTCCCAAGCGTGCCATTGCCGCACGGCATTTCGCAACTCTGGCGGGGTGTCATCGCGATGCAGCCAGGTTCTGGCGAGTCGCCGATGCTCGCGAGCGATATCCAATCGGCGTTCTGCGTTGGGATTGAGAGTAAGCGAACCGCTGTGAATGCAGTATCGGTAGATCGGACAATCGATGGTCACAGTCTCATGGCCGGCTTGGAGAAAGCGGATAAGCAGATCGCGATCGGCCGCAAGCGCGTATGTGCAATCGAAGCCGCCGAGCTCGTTGAGGATCTTGCGCTTGAAGATCCGGGCATTGATCGCGGGAATGCCGATGGTCGCCTCGACAAACTGACGGTCCTTCAGGTGTACCGTCGCAGCATGACCGGCGGAATCTTCCATCTCAAACGTGGCGCGGCCACAAATCGAATCCGCGTCCGGATGCGCGTCCGCAGCGGCACGCAGTGCCGCGAGCGCGCCGGGCAGCAGAATGTCGTCGGTGTTGAGAAAGACGACCCATTCTCCTCGGGCCGAGGACAGTGCCTTGTTGAGCGCGTCGTAAAGATTTCGGTCCGGTCCCGAAAGGACCTGCAAATGCCGGAACGAGACGAGCAGCTCAACGCTGCCGTCGGTCGAGCCGCCGTCAGCTACAATATGCTCCCAATCGTCGCCGCCTTGGCTCAAAGCGCTTCTAATCGGACGTTCCAGGAACGTCTTGCGATTCAGGCACGGCGTCAGAATTGAAAACCGTGGCATGAGTGCGCTCGGGGACATGCGAACGCTTAGTTCATGAATCTGGCTGGGACCGCACGAGCAACCGCCGGCTCCATTATCCGCAGCGCTACGGCACCGCTGCATTTACACACATACATCACGGCAGACAAGCGCTTAGGCCAAATACTCGGGATGTCGGCGCAGGAAACCCGCACCGATGCGCGACGCGGATTCGTAGCCGGGCTGATCGGCTTTCAAAAGGTCCCAAAATCGGCGTTGCAGCCTTTCATCCTCCTCGGTCGCAACCCACGTGTCGCTCACACGCTGCTCCATCTCCTCGGTGACTTCCAGAATGTCCTCCGCGGAGTTTTCCCGCACTTCAATGCCGGCTTTCTCATACTCCTCCGTTCGCAGCAAGGCGGCCCAGCCGCTCTGCAGGATCTCGCGCAGCGTCAGCATCCGGTTGTCGGCTTTCGACCAGAGCAGCTTCGGGATGAACAGATCGGGAATGGTTTGGTGGCCGCGCCACGTGTGAGTCAGACCGATCGGAATGAAATTTGTGCAGACCGAAGGTTTGCGCAGCACCGAAGCCAGCATGATCGGGCCGGCGGTGTTGCCGACAAAGAAGCGGCATTTATCGAGAAGATAGATGTCGAGAAATTCGGTTCGATGATGCGTCGCATAATCGAGAATGCGCGGATCGGGATGATCAAGCTGCTCCTGCATCTGATAACCGTAACGCACGGCGCGATGGCCGCGCCTCGCGGTCATCTCCATCGCAGGAACGAAGTTCTTGATCGAGCAGTCACGAAAGTCGTGATACGAGGTGTCCCAGTTCGCCCAGGCTTTCAGATAGCTGGGATCGCGGTTGTGAAACAGGACGAATGGCTGCGACGGGTCCAACCCGATCCGCTGCATCTCGCTGATGCCGAACTCCTCTTCTTCGCCCGTGAAGCTGAGAGAACGGGGCGTTCGTGCAAACAGGCGTTCCTCATCGCGTGACTCGAGGACGTCTCGCCCATGCATGGTCGCAAACGGGCCTTTGCCGCCGAAAAATCTGCGGTCGCAGAAATACAAGGCCGATGCGATGGCATGATCCCGGAACACGCGCCGGTACATGCGCACGAGCTGGCTGTTGCAGTAAGGCGGGTAGAAATAGAACAGGTTGATCCGCCAGGGAAAGGCACGCCGTCGATTTTGCCTTTCGATGAGATAGAGCTCGCAATCAATCGGAAAATGTCCAATGCGTTCGGCAAAAACCAAATTGTAGCGGATGTCGACAATGGGTCGGATCAGTTTGATCAGAACGATGATTGGAATGCCGAGCCATGCTGCGCAGGCGCGAATGATGCGATATTTGAGGGTCCCGTCATCCGGGCCCAATCCATGCATTTCGCTGATTTGTTTATCTGCAAACCGATTCAGCTTGGCGCTGAGCTTGGCGCGAAGATTCCGGAGCATGGCCAACATATCGAGTGATACAAATTTGATCTTGGTGGAAGCGCCCCGGCGGACCGCTTGTAACGAATTCCAACCTGATTAGGCAATATCGACAAAACAGGAACCGTCCTCTATTGCTCCAATGCTGCCCTTCCAGTTCCAAGCCGAAACTCAGCCCGCCGGTCCTATGTCATGCCTCAGACAGTGCTGGTGACTGGGGCTTCGGGATTCATCGGCTCAGCACTTGTGAGGCGCCTCCGCGTGCAAGGCATCGAGGCCGTCGGCGTGGCGCGGCATCCCGGTTCCGACGGCCGAACGATCGAGGTCTCAGACTACGAAACGATTGCTCCCCCGGCAGGCGCAACGATTGTTCATCTGGCCGAGGCGCGCGATGTCGGCGCAGTCGAGCACGCGAGCGAGGCGATGGCTCGTACCCTGCCAGTGGTCCGGAGTATCTTATCCAAAGGTATCGGCCGTTTTGTCTATGCTTCGTCCGCCGTCGTCTACGGCGACCGCGATGCCAGACCAAGACGCGAAGACGACGTGGCGGCGGCACACAACAAATACGCAGAGAACAAGCTCGCCTGCGAGCGGGAGGTGCTGGCTCGAGGAGGCGCCGTGGCGCGCCTCGCCAACACCTATGGGCCGGGGATGGCGCCCAACAATCTGGTATCCGATATCTTGCGGCAATTGCGGCAGACCGGACCGGTCGAGTTGCGTGCGCTCGCGCCGGTTCGCGACTGGATTTGGGTTGACGACGTGGCGGATGCACTGGTCGCGATGGCGGTGCGAAATGCCTCGGGCATCTACAACGTGGGTTCAGGCGAGGGCATATCGGCGGGCGATCTCGCGCAAGAATTGCTCTCCATCGATGGCCAACCGGTTCG
>Ga0111538_10008427_pt1 | contig 13836 bp, 10 predicted proteins | sample SoiMethybrSBSTD1_FD_79669 | JGI IMG/M metagenome (GOLD analysis project Ga0111538, IMG submission 79669) | Bulk soil microbial communities from a Populus tree surrounding site in Tennessee, USA - Soil MetaG P. TD hybrid SBSTD1 (version 2)... | ecosystem: Environmental > Terrestrial > Soil >...
ACGATCGTCACCGGCCCGACCTTGCGATCGAACACCTTCGTCGTCAGCAGGTCCTTCGCCGGCGTGCCGTCGGGCGGAATCCAGACCGGCGTCGCGACGATCTGCCGCCAAAGACGCGGCCCGACGTCGGAGTTCTTGTACTTCATGTACACCTGCCCGTCGGCGTGCATCTCGCTGCGCCACGAACCGATCGTCGTCCGCCAGCGGGCGAGCGGGATCTTCTGGCCGTTGTGGTGCACGAACAGCGTCAGGTGGGGGAAGTGCTCGCGGCGCTGGACGATCGGCTTGCCGCGCGCGTCGAACGGCAGGTCGTACCAGATGTCGCCGCGATCGATCTGCACGGACACCTTCATGTGCGACGCGCCCTCATCGGGCTGGTAGTACTCGGGCAGCGGCGGCGCCTTGAACGCGACGTGCAAGCCGGGGAGCGCGTCCTTGTGCGCGCGCAGGAACGCGATCATCTCTTCCGGCGTGGAGACGCCGATGGCGGTCAGCAGCGCGTTGACGTGGTCGTCGATCAGGTTGGGAACCGGGCGGGCCGCGTCGGCGCTGTCGCGCCAGGTGATCGGGGTCTTGCGCTTGATGAGGGTGATCGAACCGTCCTCGACGATGCCGGCGGCGTCGGCGACCCGTTCCGCCAGGACGCGCTTGAACGCCTCCAGCGACAGCGGGCGGGTCGGCCGCAGCAGCATCCCCAGCGTCTCGCCGCCCACGAAGCCCCAGCCAAAAATGTCGTGTTTGCGCTCCCAGGTCGCCAGCGCCTCGTGCGACTGCAGATCGTACATCCCGGGCGTGTGGCGGCTGCGCGCGGTCAACAGACCCTCGCACAACATGCGCGCCTGCATCGCGCGCACGACCCGCAGCCGCGCCTGCCCGCGCGCCATGCGATCGACACGCCCGCGCAGCTTCGGATCGGCGCGCAGCGCCTCCAGCGCCTTCTCGCGGGGCACGGCTACAGCGACGCCGCCGTCCGGGCCGCCCTGGGCCGCCTGCGCGGCGATCATCTTGTCGACCCAGGCGGCGTCCTGCAGCGCCTGATCGTATTCGCGGCGCGCGCGATCGCGATCCAGGTAGATGACGTCGCCGGTCCACTGCTCCAGCCCCTGGCGATCGACCGCGTCGACGCAGGCCTCGCGCGCCGGTGACGTGTCCGCCTCCACGCGCGCTGCCAGCACCGACAGCGACGGCGGGATGCCGAACACCTCCAGGAAGTTGTGTTCGCCGGGGCGGGCCTCGTCGCCGTCCGCGTCCAGGCGATCGTTGGCGAGCCCGACGAACGTCTCGCGGTACGCGTTGGGCTTCGCGTCTTCACCTTCGCCGTCCTGGAGGATGAACGGCGCCCAGTCGTCTCCGAGATCGACGTCGAGCAGGCCAGCAGCGCGCGCCGCCGCGATCGTGTCGCGCCGGGCGACGCCGCCTTCGTAGACGTAGGTTTCGCCGGCCGCCAGCGCCGCGACCGGCTTGCGCTGCGGGATCGGCGGGCGCGCCGGCTTGGGCGGGGGCGCGGCAGCCGGCGGCGCGGCCGTGGTCGGCTTCTGCCGCTTGTGGCAGCCCGGTGCGGCGCCGACGCCGACGCCAAGCGCGATCAGCGCCGCCACCGCGATCAGCCGACTGTCTGCCCGTGCGCGCACGGTGCGAGTCTAGCGCCCCTCGGGCCCGACCCAAATAACGGGCGTACAATCGCCGCCGCGCGGAAACGAAGAAGAAGAAGAAGAAGAAGAAGAAGAAGAAGGAGGAGGTGGCCCATGGGAAGGACTTCGACTGCGACATCGACCAAGGCACTGCTGTGGCTGGCGCCCGTTCTGGTGGTTCTGCTCTCCGGTGGCGGCGGCGTGAGACCCGCCGCGGCGAAGCACGACCGCTGCGACAACGGCGCGATCTCCGGCAGCTATGGCTACACGGTGAACGGCACCAACCTCGGCGTCGGGCTGGTGGCGGCCGTCGGGCGGGTGACGTCGGACGGGCGCGGCAACCTGACGGCGACGGACACGCTGAGCGCCGCGGGAACGATCCTGCACCGCACGATCACCGGCTCCTACGCCGTCAACGCCGACTGCACGGGCAGCGGCCAGTTCACCGACAATTTCGGCCTGACGGTTCACCTGGACTTCGTCGTCAACAACGGGGGCGACGAGTTCCAGTTCATCCAGACCGACCCGGGCACGGTCTTCACGGGCCTGGCGAAGAAGATCTGACCTGATCCAGATCCGGAGTAGCCGCACTCCCGCGCTTCGCGCGGGAGCGGCTAGTCGCGGAAGTTGATGAACTGAAGGTCGATCCCGAAGTCGCCGCGCCGCATGAGCGCGATCGCCGACTGCAGGTCGTCGCGGTTCTTGCCCGACACGCGCAGCTCATCACCCTGGATCTGCGCCTGAACCTTGACCTTGCTGTCCTTGACCGCCTTCACGATCTTCTTGGCGGTCTCCATGTCGATCCCCTGCTTGATGATGACCAGCTGACGGACGGTCTGGCCGCCCGCCGCCTCGACCGGCTTCGGATCCAGGGCGCGCTGCGACACGCCGCGCTTGGCGATGCGCTCGCGCAGCACCGTCAGCGCGGCGGCGGCGTGCGGCTCATCCGACGACCGGATGACGATCCCCTCGGGGCCGCGCTCGAGGTCGGTGTTGGTACCGCGGAAGTCGTAGCGCTGGGCGAGCTCCTTGCGGGCGGTGTTGAGCCCGTTGTCGAGCTCCATCAGGTCGACCTTGGATACGACGTCGAAGGATGGCATGGCGTTGGGCGGTCTCCAGGCGCCATAATTGAATATGACGCGGGCGAATGCCACCCTGCCGAACGGAGGAGGATTGCCGGCAGCTGTGCGCTTTGCCCGCGCCGAGCATATTCCGGCCGGCTATTCGCCCTGGCGCCACATGGCCCTGACGCTGGCGCTGGCGACGGCGCTGGCGACGCTGGGGGTGGCGCTGGCGGCGCGCGCCCGGACGGTCGACTGGCTCGGGCTGCCGGTGTTCCTGGTGATCGCCAACTTCATCGAGTGGATGGTGCACCGGAACCCGATGCACCGCCCGCTGCGCCCGCGCCTGCTCTACAAGAACCACGCGCAGCTTCACCACCTGGCGTTCACCGACGCCAACATGGTGATCGACCGGACGACCGATCTCGGCCTGATCATGATGCCCTGGTACACGATGCTGGGCCTGTTCGTCGTCGCGTCGCCGATCATGGCGATCGCGGGCGTGCTGCGCGGCCCCGGGCTGGCGGGCGTCTTCCTGCTGGGCGCCGTGGCGTATTTCCTCTGCTACGAGACGCTGCACGCCCTCTACCACCTGCCCGACGTGACGCTGGACCGCGCCGGCATCGGCCGGCTGCGCGCCTTCCGCCGCCTGCAGGCCCACCACCGCCACCATCACATCCTGGGCCGGATGGCGGCAGTGAACTTCAACGTCACGGTCCCCCTGATGGACCGCCTGTTCGGGACGCTGGAGAAGTGACTACTTCATCGAGGGGGCGAGCTTGGCGGCCTCGGTGCGGGTGCAGACCTTCGTCGAGGCGTTCACGCTGACGGAGTAGCCCTTGCCCGGCAGGTAGAGCCCGGTCGCGGTCGCCGCCATCGGGGCCGCCTTGGGCGACTTTGCCTTGTCGGTGATGTACGCCTTGCCGACCTTCTTCCACGAGAAGAACGGATCGTTCGGCGCGGGCAGCACCTCCTTCTGCTGGGGCGCGTACACCTGCACGAACGTCTCGGCCTCCGGCGCGCCCTCGACCTTGAAGAAGTACTTGCAGGTCTCGCGCTGGGCTTCCTGGCCGATGTACGTCGCTTCGGATTCGCCGCACGCCTTGTAGACCGCTTCTTTCGGCAGGTGGGCTTCGATGGCGGGATCGCAACACGCCTTGCCGTGCAGCTTGCAGGTCGGCTTCGCGTCCGCGGCGGGCGCGCCGCCGGCGCCACCGGGCGTGGCCGGCTTGTTCTGGGCGTAGGCCACGGACAGGCCCATCACCGCCGAAAGGGACAAACCGACCAGGATTTTCCGATGCGACATGGGACGCGCCTCCTTCATCAATATGAGGGGCGCACCGTAGCACAGGCGGGCGCGGCGTTGACACTCCCGGCGCCCCCATGTAGATCCTCCCGGCGGCTGGCAGCTTCAAGCCTGCCGTTTTGGGGTGGTAGTTAAGCTTGGTTATAACGCCGGCCTGTCACGCCGGAGGCCGCGGGTTCAAGTCCCGTCCACCCCGCTGAAATTATTAGGTTTTTTAGAGTAGGGTTGACCGCCTCGCCAGGCCGTACTCCCATGGTACTCCCGATGCATCAGAGAGCGCCGAAACGGCTCTCTCTGAAAGGAGTACGGCATGGCTGGCATTCTGAAGCGCGGTCCCCGAAACGCACCTAGGTTTTACGTCCAGTTCGATCTCGGGCACACGGCGGACGGTAAGCGCGTTCGCTCGACGAAGCTGCTGAAGGGCGTCGAGAACATGTTCCAGGCCCGGCAGGAGCTCGCCAGGGTAGAGCGGGACGTGCAGGCAGGCCGGGACCCATTTCCGGAAGCCGTGGTCGTCCCGGTCGTAGCGGGGACGGCGGGATCACTCCTGCAGCAGTGGTCGGAGACGCTCAAGAACCGGAACGCGAGGGACGATCGCTCGCGCATCTCGCGGTACCTCATTCCGACGTTCGGGAAGACCAAGGTCGACCAGATCAATCTGCCCGCGGTGATGAATTGGATCGACGAGCTTGGTCGGTCCGAGCTGTCGCCGCAGTCGCAGCGTCACCTGCTGGGGCTGCTGTCTCGATTTTTTTCGTGGTGCATCGAGCGGGGCCTGGCTAACGCGAATCCAGTCAGGATGGTGCCGGTGGGCAAGCGACCGGTGGCCCAACTGGACGCCGAACGGCCGTGGCTCGAAGACGAGAAGAAGGTTCCCGAGCTGATGGCGGCGCTCGGTCCTGAGGTCGGCCTGATGTTCTATCTGGGCAACCGCTCCGGGCTACGGCCTGGCGAGGTGTGCGGTCTCCGCGTGGGTGACCTGGAGTTCCTCAAGGAGGGCGTCGTCCGGGTCGCGCACAGCTACGGTAGCCCGCTGAAAGAGGACAAGAGGGGCGAAGGCAAAGTTAAGTGGGTACCTGCCCCTGCAGATGCTGAGCAGGTACTGAAGCTGCACCTGAAGCGGCGTCGTCTCAAAGGCGCGAAGGCGCAGGATCTGGTGTTCCCGTTTGTCCCGGCGAAGCCACAGAACCGGCGGCGCACATCGGACTGGGCCGGCTATCGGAAGGAATACCTCGAACACTGCTGGGAGGAAGCAACCCGCGGCAAGGATCGCAAGGTCAAGGGAGTGGACCTCACTTGGTACGATGCGACGAGGCACTCCTTCGTTTCGCGAAACCTCAAGGCTGGCGTTCAACTCGATGAGGTGAGCGCGGCGGTCGGACACGCGTCGCCGGCCACGACGAAGCGCCACTACGGGCACTTCATCCGAAAGATCTTCAATCCTGCACTACGCCAGGGCGTCCCAACGACGGCGAAATAGCGCATAGCCCGCTCGGGGTTCTCGGTTAGATGGGATTCCGCGGCTGGGCGCGGGTTCGATCCCCGTCGCTCACCCCCCGACTTTCAACTACTTAAGCGAGTTCTTCGGCGCTGTCGCCCAGTCTCGAGCAGCGCGATCGCGTTCCGCGCAGCTCCCCCGGGAGCGAGGTGCATGTACCGGTTCGTGACGGCGATGACGAGTGACCGGCCAGCTCCTTGATGGCGATCCCCGGCGCGCCGTGCATAGCGAGGTGCGAGCAGAACGAGTGCCGGAGAACATGCCAGCCGCGTGCTGCAGGAGCAGGAGGTGGTGCCGGTCGGGCAGGCGCGCCCGAAACGGGTCGACGTGCGCTTCGTCGCGACCACGCCGCGCCCGCTCAATGCGGCGATCGGGCAGGAGTTGTTCCGGTCCGATCTTTTCGCAAGCCTCTCCGGTTTCGTCCACACGATGACACCGTTGCGCGAGCGGCGCGAGGACATCGGGTTACTCGCGGCCGCGCTGCTCCGCAAGGCTGGCGCGACCGACGCGGATAACCTTCGCATTGGCCCCGAGAGCGGACTCGATCTGGTGCGGCACACCTGGCCGCTCAACGTCCGCGAGCTGGAGCAGCTGCTGACCCGCAGCCGCTTGCTGGCCGCCGACGGCGCGCTGCGCATCGAGCTCCTGGCGGCCTTCGCCGCGCGGGCCGCAGCGCCGGACCCGGCACCTGCGCTGTCCGACGCCGACCGCGAGAAGCACGCGCGCATCAGCGAAGCGCTCACCGCCGCGCGCGGCAACATCAGCGCCGCGGCGCGGGTCCTCGGCAAGGGCCGTATCGCGCTCCACCGTCTGATGCGCCGTCTGAGGATCGATCCGCGCCAGTTCAGGGGCTGAGCGCGGACCACCGTACCCGTACAGGCGAACAGGTGTGCCGTACGGTCGGTTGGACTCGCACCGCGCGGGCCAGGGGCTCTGCGGTTCGGCGGGTCGGCATGGAACGTGCGTACAGCGAGCGGCATGAGCGTGACACGGACGAGAACGAAGCGGAGGTGGACGGCGCTCATCGTTGTTTCAGAGCGGCGGCTGCATTAGCCACGGCAAAGAGACTCGCGTCCGAGTTGGCAGGACATGGCCTTCTTGTGGGTCGTGAACAGTTGGAGGAGGTTGCAATGAGTAAGTGGCGATATTTGTGCTGTTTGGTAGTGACTGGTTGCGGTGGCGCTACCTTCGAATCCGCCCCGACCGATGGCGCGTCCGCGTCCAATGATCTGGCGCTCATCGGGCTGCGGGACGTCGAGGGATCACCGGGCGTCGTGCCGAAGAGTGAGCTCACCGATCGAAAGGGACGCCGCTGGGCGCGGCTGCGCAAGGCCGTGTTTGTGCCTGACGAACCTACGAATCAGGACATCACGCCACGCCCTGCGGGCCGTAAGCACTACTCTGAGTTGACGCGCGACGAGCTGGCCGAAAGGCTCCGTCCGCGGACTCTTTACCAGGGGTACGAGTACCAGCTGGCGACACCGGACTACGAGGCTGCCGACCGGGCTCGCTCAGGTGAGTTCGACAATTTTGCCTCGCCTCCCAGCCAGCCGGACGAGCTACCCGTCGACAGGCAAGGTCAGGCGACCTTCCCGCCGGACGCAAGAAGCCAGCGCCGAGCGAACACTTCGTTTCCCTATGCGACCGTGGTTTGGATCACGAACTCGACACAGACCAGCAGTTGCACCGGGACGATGATTGGAAGATCGACCTTGATCACTGCGGCCCACTGCGTCCATAGCGGTTCTGGGTTCTTCTCCACGCGCCGCTGGGCGCCGGCAGTCGACAGCCAAGATGGCACTGCGAACAAGTTTCCCTATCGTCCGGGCGGCCCATTCCCGTCGACGAACAATAGCGTCGTGGCTGGTTGCTACGCCGTCACGGTGCCGGGTGGTTGGGACAGCGACAAGGACGTAGAAGATGACTATGCCGTAATGGAGTTCTCGAGCATGTTCGGAAACCCTTGCTCGATCTTTCCCGGCGATCAAGTGGGCTGGCAAGGCTTTGCAGTGATTCCCGGCTTGCTGCTCAACGGGAAAAACGTCTTGCTCGACGGATATCCGGGCGACGGCGACGGCACGCCTGGCACTGGCTGCCCACCGGAATCTCTCTGCCCACCTCCGTTCTCCTTCCTCTTTTGTGGTGGTACCTGCAATATGCCGCAAATCTGGGGGACCAGTCAGACGAACACTACCGTCGGCGGCATTTTCGATCCCGGCGAGCAGGTCATCCGCCACCACGTCGACACGACCGGCGGGCAGAGCGGATCCGGGATCATCCGGATCGTGGATGGAAATCGCTTCGTCGTCGGCGTTCACAAGGGGTACGACGGAAATGATTCGAACTGGGGTCGTCATCTGACGAGTGACACTGTGTCGTTCATTCGGGCAAATTCCGCTTTGTGACCTGCCTGGATTGTCTCGAGCTCGAAATCAGCCGCTTCGCTCGCGTTCGCGGACGTGTTGCGAGCTCATGGCGGCGAGCCTCCTCGTCGTGCTGGGAGTTGCCTGCCAACCGTCCGCCGCGGAAGACCGCGCTTCAGAACGGCAGGCGATTCGCGACGGCGTGCCGGCCGATAGTTGTGGATGGCCCAACGTCGTGTGGATCGGCAACTGCTCGGGAGTGCTCGTCGCGCCGGACCTGGTTCTTTTCGCGGGGCATTGCGGCGCCAATGTGAGCGAGATCGCGATGGGCGAGTCTTCCTCGGCGCCGCAAAGGCGCCTTGGCGTGAAGCGCTGCGAGACACATCCCGACTGGGCGTTCGGAAATGGGCTGGACTTGGCGTACTGCCTGCTCGACACAGCAGTGCGCGATGTGCCGATCGTTCCGCTCGCGGCAGGCTGCGAGCTCGCCGCGCTCGCGCCTGGCAAGGTGGTCGAGATGGTCGGTTTCGGCGCCGACGTCAGCGATTCGCCCGGAACGAAGCGCCAGGGAGCGGCAACGATCGTCAGCTACGAGCGGGAGCTCACTGTCGCGAGCCCGTCCGTTCGCATCTGCCACGGCGATTCGGGCGGGCCGGCCTTCGCTCACGTTGCCATGGAGGGCGCGAGCGGTGACCTTCGCATCGTGGGGATTGCTTCATCGACCGAATGGATGGACGTCTGTGAGCCCGGAAACTCGTACTTCAGCGTTCCCGGAGCGCACCTCGATTGGCTGGAGTCGAGCTCCGGTCGCGACCTCTCACCGTGTTTTTCGGCGCTGGGCGAGTGGTCCCCGGGTCCGTTGTGCAGCAACGCCCCAGACGGTGTGTCGCTTGGCGGCGGCACTTGGAACGGCGGCTGCGGGGGCGCCGGCACGCCGACACCGAGCGAAACTTGCGGAGTCGGCTTCGGTCCGGTCCCTCGGGACGTCGACGCTCCAGCGGTTCGCCTCGAAATTTCCTCCACCTACCCGCCCATCGCCGCGGCCTTCGCGGAGGATGGTGATGGCACCGGTGTCCGGGAGATTCGCCTGGTTGCTTCCGCGCTTCGGACGGCAGCGCCAGAGAAGTTGGTCGAGCGTGACGAGGTGCCACCGTACGACTTTTCCCTGACTGGCTTCGCGGATGGCGTCTACGTGCTCGACGCGGTCGCCACCGACTACGCGGGCAACGAGGCATCCGCGACGCTGCGGGTGAGAGTTGCCGATGGAGCCCTCGTCGAAGACGGAGCGATGGCCCCGAGCGAAGGCTGCACCATGGCAGGACGACGTGGGAGCGAGCCCGAGTCGTACGGAGCGCTGGTAGGCCTCGTTGCGATGGTGCTAGCGTATCGCCGCAGCGCTAAAGCCTCAAATCGCCGAGCAAGCGGCCGCTGATCACGGCAAACGAGAGTAAGCGTCCGGTGGCGTCGGTGGCGATGGCGAGATCCCCTGGTCGCACACAATCATCCAGTCGACTCATATCGCTCCGGCAGGGGCCGTAGGGCTTGGAGACGGGGGGCCGGGAGTTGACGGAGGGCCCAAATCTCGGCCTATAACGCGCCCAAACCTCCAGCTTGAAAGCCCTGTCCTCTTCCCCCGGATCAATGGCGCTGCGGCTCAAGACCGGCGACGTTCCTGTTCGCGCTCGACGCGACAGCAGCCCACCCGATGGGAACGGTCGGCCAACCGTCAAGCGCTGAAGAATATGGGCGCTGCGGAACTCCCTTCCTCGTCGGGAGATCCCCGAGATGGCGCCGCGTAAGTCGGTGATCACCTCGAAGGCGGCGACATAACATGTTCCTTATACTCGATGTCGTGACCTCGGCCGACGTCATCCGCGTCCTGAAGCGGGACGGCTGGGCTGGTCCGAGTTAAAGGATCCCATCATCACTTCAGGCATCCCACCAAGCCCGGGATCGTGACGGTTCCCCACCCGAAGAAAGACATTCCGATCGGAACGCTCGCGAGCATCGAGCGCCAGGCCGGAAAGCTGGAGAATCTCGGCTGAAGGACAGACGGTCTTCGTAGACCGGACCCTAAAACGAGACGTCGCAATTGAAGACGCGGGTTATGCCTTCCGGAGAGTGCTCGGCAAATTCGTCGAGCGCTTTGACAACGTCGTCGTGCGCCGGGGTACGGGCCCCGCGTATAGCCGCCGCTACGGCTAACGGTCGCGCACGAGACGCCGGACGACATCGCGAACGAATGCGCGGCAGTGGGTGCGAAGACGGCATGCCGCTCAATGATCCAACGGTTGAAAAAGGTCATCGCGGATCATCCGGATGATTGGGTCGGGGAGCACGCCGTCTGGGTACGTACGAGGAGACCCAGTTCACCTTCGGACGACGTCCGCGCCGCGCGTGCCATTGCCTGGGAGGCCGGCATGACAGAGCAAATCGAGCGAGTCGAGGCGATAAGCCGCGAACTCGAGGACTAAGCTCGCACCGTATCAGCGTCGCTGTGCCAGCGTCTACAGCCAGACCTGTTCGGTGCACGCGTGCACGTTCGATGGCGGCGTCATCAGCTCGCACCCGTCGGGACTACGCCATCGTAATTCGAGGCGCGACTCCCACCGACCGTGCGGCCACACCTGTTCGCCTATACGGGTACAGGTAATCCGCGCTCAGCCGCGGAACCGACTCGGATCGATCTTCAGCCGACGCAGCAGCCGGTGGACCGCGATCCGCCCCTTGCCCAGCGTGCGCGCCACCTCGCTGACGTTGCCGCGCGCGGTGGCGAGCGCTTCGCTGACGCGCGCGTGCAGCTCGCGGTCGGCGGCGGACAGCACGGGCGCCGGAACCGACGCAACGCGCGCGCCGGGCGCCGCCCCAAGATCGACGCGCATCACACCGTCGGCGCTCAGCAGGCGGCTGCGCACCAGCGCCTGCTCCAGCTCGCGCACATTGAGCGGCCAGGTGTGTCGCACCAGTTCCAGGCCGCTCTCGGGAGCGATGCGCAGGCCGTCGCCCTCGCGCGCGCCTGCCTTGTGCAGCAGCGCCGCGGCGAGCAGGCCGACGTCCTCGCGCCGCTCCCGCAGCGGCGTCATGTTGTGGATGAATCCGGACAGGCGCCCGAACAGATCCGACCGGAACAACTCCTGGCCGACCGCCGCATCGAGCGGTCGGGGCGTGGTCGCGATGAAGCGGACGTCCACCCCCTGCGCGCGCGCCTGGCCCACCGGCACCACCTCGTGCTCCTGCAGGACGCGTAGCAGCGCTGCCTGGGCGGTGTTGTTCAGGTCCGCGACCTCATCCAGCAGCAGGGTGCCGCCATCGGCCGCGCGCACGAAGCCGACCGCGCTGCCGACCGCACCGGAGAAGGCGCCCTTGACGTGGCCGAACAGCTGGCTCTCCGCCAGGCCTTCGGTCAGCGTGGCGCAGTTGACGGCGACAAACGGACCCGGCCGCGCGGACAGCTCGTGTACCGCGCGCGCGAGCACCTCCTTCCCCGTGCCCGTCTCCCCACACATCAGGATCGCGATGGACGATCCCGCGACCCGCCGCAAGTTCGCCAGGCGCGCCGCGACCGTAGGGACCAACGTTCGAAACGCGGGTGCCTCACCGTCCATCGCCGACGAATCCAGGTCCGTCGTCGGCTCGTCGAGCCGCTGGGGAAACGCGCGGATCACGATGAAGCCATGTCCGACCTCCAGCACGTCGTCGGGGTCGAGGCGCGCCCGCTCGACGCGTCGGCCGTTCACGTAGCTGCCGTTGCGTGAACCGGCATCCTCCATCAACCAGCCGGCGGGCTCCCGGCGCAGGCGCGTCTGGAGGCGCGACAGCAGCGGCGAGGGCAGCGACAACCGCAGCCGCGCGAGACCGTCCCGGACGTCGACGGAAGCGCCGCGCTCGCTGCCGCGCGCGATGATGATCTCCTCGACGCCTTTCAGCGAATAGCGTGCGCCCCCGGCAAGGGGCCGATCGCCTTCCAACACCACGAACAGGTACGAATTGACGGCGACCGCGCCCGGCTGCTGTCCGCGCAGCTTGTCGTCAATCGTCTCACGTTCTGTCGTGTGGTTGGTCACGTCCGTCGTGGCGAAACGCCGACAACAAATCCTTATGGAGCGAAAGCTGCGGAACCCAGTACTATCTGCCTTGGGACAGGACGGTAGCATGATGGGTGATGTCGACCCCAAGACGAGTGGGGCGGAGTTGGATCGTTTGGGTCCGTACGCCACGGCTCAGGTGATCGGGAGTGGCGGCATGGGCACCGTCTACGAGGCGCGCCACCCGACGCTCGGTAAACGTGTCGCGCTGAAGGTCATCAAGGGAACGCTGGCCGGCGACCGAGTCGCGCGCGAGCGGTTCATGCGCGAGGCGCGCGCGATCGCGCTGGTGTCGCACCCGCATGTCGTCGATGTGTTCGACGTCGGCATCGAGGACGGGCGGGCCTTCATCGTGATGGAGCTGCTAGAAGGCGAAACGCTCGAGGCGCTGCTGGCCCGGAAGGGCGGCCGGCTCGGGGTGACGCAGGCGGCGGATCTGCTGCTGCCGGTGATCTCGGCGACGGCCGCGATTCACGACACCGGCGTCGTCCACCGCGACCTCAAGCCGGGCAACGTCATGCTGGCGCGCCGCGGGCGGTTCGCGGTCGAGCCCGTCGTGCTCGACTTCGGCATCTCGCGCGGCGCGGAGACGGCCTCCGGTGCGGAGGGGCTGACCGAACCGCACATGCTGATTGGCACCCTGCCCTATCTGGCGCCCGAGCAGCTGCGTGACGCGCGCGCGGCCGGACCCCAGAGCGACCAGTACGCGGTCGGGGTAATGCTGTTCGAGTGCGTGACAGGGCGGAAACCGTTCACCGGCGCGGATCGCTACGAGCTGATTCACGCGGCGATGACAGCCGAGATCACCGCGCCGAGCAGGTTGAACCCGGAGCTTTCGCCGTCCCTCGACGAGATCGTGCGGCGGGCGCTGGCGCGCCGGCCCGAGGCGCGGTTTCCCTCGATGCGCGCCTTTGGCAGCGCACTGCTGTCGGTGGCGGACCGGCCGGCGTGGAAGCGGTGGGCCGCCGAGTTCGCTGGGGTCGATCCGGCCGGGAGCGACGCAGGGTTGAACGAGACGGCCCCGGATGCGCCTCGCCCCGCGGCGACCGCGCCGCAGGGAAGTCGCCGCCGCGTCGTTTGGCTCGTGGCCACGGGGGCCGCGCTGGCGGCCGCGACCGCCATGGCGCTGACGGTCCGCGGGGGCGCGCCGGCACGACGGGTGCCCGTCGTGGCGCCCGCGCCGGCCTCGATGACGGACCAGCTGACGCGCCCGGCGGCGCCTGCACCGGTGTCCACACGAGACGAACCGACGCCCGCGCCGGCGATCGCGACGCCGCGCGTGCCGGTCCCTGCGGCGACGGTCGGCCCCACCAGGGCCGACGCCGCCTCGGTCCGCCGGAAGCGGCACGCGCCCGCCCCTGTCGCGCGGACACCTTCGGCGGCGCCGGCGGCGGTCGACCCGCTCACCTCGAACGATGCGTCCTCACCCTCTGCGGACGCGCCACGCAACTCTGGAAAACCCGCCTCGAACGCCCAAGCTGATGACGCCATCGATCCCTTCTCGCCGGTCCGCTGACCGGCGTCGCCCGCTCACCGCCGCCGCGATTGCGGTCATGGCGACGGCTCTCGCGCCCGCTTCGTCGCGCGCGCAGGAGCCGGTGCCGTCCGCGCCCGCGGCGGGCGACAAGAGCATCGATCCGGAAGCGAAGCGGCTGGCCGACCGCGGGCTCGCACACTACGAGGCGGGCCGATATGCGGCAGCGATCGACGACTTCGAAGCGTCGTACCGGATCACACCCGCGTCCGGCCTGCGCTACAGCCTGGCGCAGGCGCAACGCCTCAAGGGCGACTGCGCCGCGGCGCTGGCGACCTACCGCCGGTTCCTCGCCGAGGATCCGACCGGCAACATCCGCCGGCTCGCCGAGGCACGCGTCGCCGAGTTGGAGACCTGC
>Ga0111538_10008428_pt1 | contig 13835 bp, 10 predicted proteins | sample SoiMethybrSBSTD1_FD_79669 | JGI IMG/M metagenome (GOLD analysis project Ga0111538, IMG submission 79669) | Bulk soil microbial communities from a Populus tree surrounding site in Tennessee, USA - Soil MetaG P. TD hybrid SBSTD1 (version 2)... | ecosystem: Environmental > Terrestrial > Soil >...
CGGCGGCGAGCGTCAGCCCCGCTAGTCCCGAAGCGCCCGCCCGCAGCTCGGGGATCGTGCCGTCCTCGGCGAGCAGGCTGAGCGTCGCGCGCTCAGCGCCGACCGTGCCGTCGCCTTTCACGGGAGCGATCTCGAGCGAGCGACCGGCCGGCGGCGGCTCGAGCAGGTTCTCCCAGACCAGGTAGGCGTTGCCGGATCCGAACGGCGGGACCAAGCGGACCAGCGCCTGCTCGCCGAAGGGCTCGACCGCCGGCGTCGGCTTTTTGACGATGGCGCCGCTGGTATCGACGGCGGCGATGTAAAGCCTCGGCTCCGGGTTTCTTCGATCCGACCACGCGAGCACGAGCCGTTCGCCCACGCTCGCCACGTCGAGATCGGCTTCGGCGCTGGGCTCGGCGCTGACGACGAGCGTCTTTCCGAGCGGGCGCCCCTCGGCGCCCAAGAGCAAGAGCTGAACACTGCCGCGCGGAGCGCCCACTTTCGGAGGAACGACCGCCGCGAGCGCGGCGCCGTCGCGAGTTCGGGTTGCTTGCCAGGCGCGAGCGCCGGAGAGCAAGACCACGCTCGGCGCTAGCTTCTTGCCGTTGCGATCGAGCATGAGCCCGTACATGTCGGCTTCGGTCTGCTCGCCGCGCCGGCTCGCCCAGAATATGAGCGTGCCCTGCGACGTGCCGACCGCTTCGATCCACTGAATCGGGCTGCTCTGTTCGATCAGAGTGCTCATGGGCGCGCGGAGCTCACCGCGCGGACCGATCAGCAATGCCTCCAGGGTATCGCCGGTCGTCTTGTGCGTGCTGAGCACGACGAAGCCGGACTCTCGCGCGTCAGGCGGGCCCTCGGGCCGCACGGCCACCAGACCGAGCTCACGCGGCGCATCGCCGAGTCGCAGCGGCTTGCCCAGCGGCTTACCCGTCTCGCTCAGGGCGGCGCTGAACCAGGCTCGCTTCTGTTCGTTCTCGAGCGCGGCCCACACTGCAACGGCGGCACCGCGACGATCGCCGACGTAAGGCCCGAACGTGTCCGCCGGCACCTTGATCAATGGCACAGCGGACAACGCTGCAATCGCCCGGTCGTCCTCGTTTTTGCCTGGTGCGGCGGGCGCGCGCGGGCGCGGCGCATCCGCCGGCTGCGGGCGACCGCCTGAGCAGCCGCTGAGCGCAAACAAGAGGAGGAGCGGGACGACGCGCGCCACAACGACCGCGGGAACCTAGCCCGGACTCGCAGGAACCAAAAGGCTCCACTTTCCCGGGGCCCGGTGACGTAAGATGAAATCGATGGCGGCGGCCTGGATTCGTTACCGCGGAGTGAGAGTACCGATCCGCCGCCGCACCGTTCTCGGGCGGAGCCCGTACTCGACTCTGGTGGTCGACGGCTCGACGATTTCGCGCCAGCACGCGATCCTCGAGCTCGACGCGCAGGGCCTTTCGGTCTGTGACGCGGGTAGCCGCAACGGAACCCGGGTGAACGGGGTGCTGATCCACGGGACGCAACGTGTCTGGCATGGCGATGTGATCCAGATCGGTCACGAGCAAATCGTGGTCGAGCTCGGCGACCACGAGTCGGGCGCCTGGGATACGCCGCTGTCCGAAAATTTCGTCGAGCTGGTGGCAGCGCTCGCGCCGCACGGAGGGGAAACCGACGGAGGTGACTCGAGCGGCTCGATACCGACGATCGAGATCGCGACGCCCGTGATGCCCGCTCTGCCCGCGCCGCTGGCCGACGAAGTGGAGCGCGTGGAGAACGACTCGGTGCCGGACTCGAGCCACACACCGCGGCAGTAGGTAGCCCGTGACGCTCGCGCAGCGGCTGCTCGTCGCGATCGGGCTCCTGACGACGGCGTCCACCGCGGCCTTCGGCATCGGAGTCCGTGAAGCGTGGCGGCGTACCGAGGAGCGGCACTTTCAGGAGCGCTTCGCGTTCGTGAGCACCCAGCTCAAAAAGGAGCTGGACAGTCAGGTCGGCGACTTGCAAAACGTGCTTTCGGCGCGCTGCCAGCACGATCCGCTGGTCGACAGCATCCTGGTCGATCTGAACGCCGGCAATTTGGATCGCGGCCGCCGCCTCTCGCTGAGTCTGCAAGTTCGCGAGCTGATGAAGGCGCTGGCGCTGGACGAGCTCACGCTGATCACGGGCAGCGGCGAAGTGCTCGGGGCCGGCCACGCCGAGGGGCTGGTGGGGTCGCAGAGCCCCGAGCTCGCGAAAAAGCTCCAACAACCGTCGCAAACCGCCGCGCTGCGCGAGCAGCCTCCGTTGGCGCTCGAAGCCCACTGCTCGCGCTCGAACCGCGACGCGGGGCTCAGCGGCCGGCGCTTGGTCGGACTGGTGGGCGCGCGCCACGTCGGTGCGCTTTTCGACCGCATCGGCAAGAGCCAGGGCGTGGAGCTCGGATTGACGCGCCCGGCCGGGAAGAACGCGCTGCTGGCTACTTTTCAGCTCGACAAGCTCGGCGGCATCACCGTCTACGGATCGCAACCGCGGGTGCCCCTCGAGCAGGCGTTGCGCGCGCTCGACCTCCAGATCCTCGTCACGGCGGCAGGGACGGTCGGCCTGGCGCTCTTGATGGCCTGGCTTTTCAGCCGCCGCCTGGCCCGGCCGATCGTGCGCCTTTCGCACCAGGTCCGGGAGGTCGTTCACGGCGAACCGAAGCCGGTGCGCGGCGGCGGGGGGCGCGAGCTCGAGGAGCTGGCGCAAGCTTTCAACCAGACGATCAACGATCTGACGGCGATGCGCAAACGGCTGGCCGCGACCGAGCGCATCGCGGCTCGCCGCGAAATCGCGCGCCGCGTGGCCCACGAGATCAAAAATCCGCTGGCTCCGATCCGCGCCGCGGTCGAGACCTTGCGCAGGCTGCGCTCGCGCAACGATCCGGCGTTCGACGACTACTTCGACGAGGCCACCCGCACCGTGCTCGACGAGGTGGCGCGCATCAGCAACATCGTCGGCGAGTTCACGCGTTTCGCGCGCTTGCCGCCGCCGCATCCGACCGAGCTCGACGCGGTGGACGTGGTGAAGAAGGTGGTCGCGCTGCACGCGAGCGGCGGCACGCCGATCGAGTATCGCTTCGAGCCTTGCCCGCCGCTCCACGCCGACCGCGACCAGCTCGTCCAGGTGACGACCAACCTGCTCCAGAACGCACTCGACGCCGTCAAGGGCGCGGCCGAGCCCAGGGTGATGGTGAAGGTCGCACCGCGGGGCGCGGAGAGCTTGGAGCTCCTGGTGCGCGACAACGGTCCCGGCGTTTTGCCCGAGATGCGCGCCCGGCTGTTCGAACCCTACAGGACCACGAAGCCCCACGGCACCGGGCTCGGCCTGGCGATCGTCGAGCGCATCGTCGTGGAGCACGGCGGCGAAATCGGCTACCGCGACGCGCCGGGCGGGGGCGCGGAGTTCACGGTCGTGCTGCCGCTCGCGGGCCCCGGGCTTTTGACGGAAGCCCCGACCAGCACGCCGCTAGGACCAGCGTGAGGCCGGTGGAGGCCGGCCCCCGAGCAAATTTCGACACTTACTGAAGTGAGGGGACTTGTTCGCAGTGCACGGGCATTAGTACGCTCCTACGACCCGCTCCGCCTGAACCGCGCCCTCGCCAGCATGAACCTCACTCCCCGCGTCCTGGTCGGCATGTTCGTTCCGGTGCTCGTGGCGCTGTTGGCCGCGGCGTTCGTGCCGGGATTCCTCGCGCCCGCGGCGGTGCTCGGAATCGTCGGTGCGGTCGCGGTGCTGGTCGCGTCGAGCGGCGCGACGGGTGGGGGACCATCGCTCGAACCGCTGCGCACGGCGATCCGCCGCGTCGGCGACGGCAAGCGACCCGAGCTCCCGGCCGGCGCCGGACCCGAGATCAGCCGCGTCTACGACGAGCTCGCCGAGCTCTCCAACACGTTCAGCGAGGTCAAGAGCCAGGGGCGCGAGCGCCAGGGCGAAATCGAAGTCGCGTCGCGCAACGTGACGGATGCCTTGCGCAAGCTCACGGACGGCGTGGCGGGCCAGATCGACGCCAGCGAGCAGACCGCGCGCTACATCAAGGAGATGACCTCGGCGCTGCGCGACATCGCACAGCACGTCGAGGTGCTGGCCGCGAGCGCGGAGGAGTCGAGCTCCTCGATCCTGGAAATGACGGCGACCAACGACGAAGTCGCCGAGAACATCGTCGAGCTCGCCGCCAGCGTGCGCGAAACCGTGGCCTCGATCGAGGAGATGGCGTTCTCGATCAAGGAAGTGGCCAAAAACGTCGATGCGCTCTCGCTGACGGCCGAAGAGACCAGCTCGAGCATGAACGAGATGGACGTCTCGATCGACCAGGTGCAATCGAACGCCAACGAGACGGCGCGCCTGAGCGAAGAGGTGGCCCAGGACGCGGAGCGCGGCGCGGAAGCGATCCTGAAGACGATCGGCGAGATCTACCGCATCAAGGAGAGCAGCCAGGAAGCGGTCGCGGTGATTTCGAACCTCGGTTCGCGCATCGACGCGATCGGTCAGATCCTGAACGTGATCGACGAGGTCGCCGAGCAGACCAACCTCCTGGCGCTGAACGCGGCCATCATCGCGGCCCAGGCCGGCGAGCACGGCAAGGGCTTCGCGGTGGTCGCGGACGAGATCAAGGATCTCGCCGAACGCGCCGGCGCGAGCACCAAGGAAATCGCGGACCTCATCAAGACCATCCAGGCCGAAAGCAAGAACGCGATCCAGGCCGTCGAGCGCGGCGCGCAAAACGTCGACCGCGGCGTCGAGGTCTCGAACGAAGCCGAGCGCGCGCTGAAGAAGATTCTCGAGAGCTCACAGAAGAGCACCAACATGGTGCGCGCGATCGCGCGCGCCACGGTCGAGCAGGCCAAGGGCTCGAAGCAGGTCACCGACGCGATCGGCCGCATCGCCGAAACCGTGCAGCAGATCGCCGCGGCCACGGCGCAGCAGGCGCGCGGCTCCGAGCTGATCATGAAGAGCAGCGAGAAAATGCGGACGATCTCGCAGCAGGTCGAACGCTCGAGCCAGGAGCAAGCCCGCGGCAGCCGTCAGATCAGCCAGACCATCGAGAGCATCAGCAACATGGTCAATCAGCTGAACACGGCGCATCGCTCGCAAACACGCGGCTCCGAGCAAGCGCTGGCGTCCGCGCAGCAGATCGAAGAAGCCTCGCGGCGTCAGGATTCGGCGCTGCGCGACCTGATCACGTTCGCCGAAAAGCTGCGCAAAGCGGCGAGTGCTTAGGTCTGACGCGGGCGGCTGGGCGGCGCGGCCCGCAAGCGCGCGTGCGCGTCCTTGGCCTTGGCTTTGCCCGAAGCCAGACCCTCGGCGAGGCCGTTCATCTGGCGCGTGAACTCGTCCATGGTGGCGAGAGTGCCGTCGCGATCCGGAGAGAACTCGAACACGGTGCGCTTCGGTTTCTTCATGGGGTGCACGGCGATCCTAGCGTCCGAAACGCGCCCATCAATGCGCGCGAACGCGGTTCGAAAAGAACGGACGGCCGGACGCCATCGGCGCGGAAAGTCGCGTCTGTGCACTCGCACTCCGTGACGATCGGCTAACCCCGCGCGCCGGCTGGATCTCCGCTTCGGAGGCCGAATCCGAAGCGTCGGCCGGCCCGCCGATTCCGGGGGCTCGACGCCGGGGTATAACCCGCACGTGCCAGCTTCCCGCCTCGTCGTCGGCATCGATCTCGGAACGACGCACACCGTCGTGGCGTGGGCCGATCCCGAGCGGCCCTCGGAAGTCACGCCGTTCGCGATCCCGCAGCTGGTGTCGGCGTCACAGATCGACGATCGCCCCTTGCTGGCCTCGTTTCTGTACGCACCGGTAGGCAGCGAAGTCACGGACGACAGCTGGGGCGATCAGCCGTGGACGATCGGCGAATACGCACGGCGCCGCGGTCAGGAAGTGCCGAGCCGCCTGGTCGCGTCGGCAAAGAGCTGGCTTTGCCATGGTGCGGTCGATCGCACGGCGCCGATCTTGCCGTGGGGAACCGAAGCCGGAGATGCGCCGCGCTTGTCACCGATCGAAGCCAGTGCGCGGATCCTGAAACACGTGCGGCGCGCCTGGGACGCGGCGCATCCGGCGGCCCCGCTCGCCCAGCAGCAGGTCGTGCTGACCGTTCCGGCCTCCTTCGATCAGGCGGCTCGTGAGCTCACGCTGCGCGCCGCCGCGCTCGCCGGATTGAGCGTGCGTCTCCTGGAGGAGCCGCAAGCGGCGTTCTACGATTTTCTCACTCGCTCCGGCGACGCCGGGCTGAAGGCGGTGCTGGGCGCCGAGAACGATGCGCTGGTGCTGGTCTGCGATGTCGGCGGCGGCACCACCGATCTGACCTTGATCCGCGTCGCCCGCAGCCCGGACGGTGCGCTCGCCGTCGATCGCGTGGCCGTGGGCCGGCACCTCCTGCTCGGCGGCGACAACATGGATCTCGCGCTCGCGCACGGTTGCGAGCAGCGGCTGCTCGACCCGCCCGCGCGGCTCGAACCGCAGCGTTTCGCCGAGCTCACGCTGGCGTGCCGCGCAGCGAAGGAACGGCTGCTCGGCGCGCGAGCTCCCGAATCGGTGCCGGTCACGGTGCTGGGCAGCGGTTCGGCTTTGATCGGCGGCAGCCTGACCACGCGCCTCGAACAGAGCGAGGTCGAACGCGTCGTGCTCGAGGGCTTCTTTCCGCGCGCGTCTCGGGACGCGCCGGTGCAGCGCCGGCGCACCGGCATCGTCGCGTTCGGGTTGCCGTACGAGCAGGATCCGGCAATCACCCGCCATCTCGCCAGCTTCTTCGCGCGTCACGCGCCGGACGCGCGCGGACCGCGCGGTCTGCTCCTGAACGGCGGCGTGTTTCACGCCCCGCGCCTGGCCGAGCGCGTCACCGAAGTGGTGAGCGCCTGGGAAGGTCCGCCGCTCGAGCTCCTGGCAAACCCGGATCCCGATCTGGCGGTGGCGCGCGGCGCGGTCGCTTTCGGCCTGGCGCTGGCGGGGCGCGGGCGGCGCATCGGCGGCGGCGCGGCACACGGCTACTACATCGGAGTCGAGAGCGAGGGCGCCGCGCGATCCGCGCTCTGCGTCGTACCGCGCGGGGCCAAGGAGGGCGAACGTCACGTCGCCGCCGGGCGCACGCTCGCGCTCAGGATCGGGCGCCCCGTACGCTTCGAGCTGTTCGCTTCGGACAGCGGTCCGGTGCACGCGCCCGGCCAGATCGTCGTCCCCGACGACGAGCACTTCGAGCTCTTGCCGCCCGTCGCCACGACGCTCGGCGAGTCAGTGGGCGCGAACCGTGAGAGCGCCGAGATCAACGTCGTGCTCGAGGGCGAGCTCAGCGCGATCGGCACGCTCGACCTCGCGTGCGTCGAGGCGGCCGCCACCGCCCCGCGTCGCTTTGAGCTCGCTTTCGAGCTGCGCGGCACGGAAACCGCCGTCGGGTCGCGGGTCTCGGAGCGGCCGCGCGATTCGACGCGGCCCTTCGGGCGCCGCTTCGACGATGCCTGCGAGGCGATTCAGCGCGTGTTCGGCAAGGGGCGTAGCGACGTCAAGCCGCGCGAGACCCGGGACCTGATGCGCGAGCTCGAGCGGCTGCTCGGCGAACGGCGCGGCTGGAGCGCCGATCTGTGCCGCCAGCTTTTCGACGTGATCGGCCCGAAGCACAAGGCGCGCCGCCGCTCCGCCGATCACGAACGCGTGTACTGGATGCTCGCCGGCTTCTGCTTGCGGCCGGGCTACGGGCACGCGCTCGATCCGCAACGTACCGGCTTGCTCGCGCCGCTGTTCGCCGAGGGCCTCGGCTTCGGCGACGAGAGCCGCGGCTGGCAGCAGTTTTTCATCGCGTGGCGCCGCGTCGCGGGCGGCCTCAAGGAAGACGACCAGCGCGCGATCCGCGATCTCGTCGACCCGTTCGTGGCGTCGCGCGACCAGAACCTGAAAAAGCCGAAGAGCTTCAAGCCGCAGCCGGTGTTCGAGCTGCTCGAGCTCACTTCGTGCCTCGAGCGTTTGCCCCCGGAACGCCGCGCGGCGCTCGGCCGCTGGACGCTCGAGCGCACCTGGACCGATCGCGATCCACGGCTGTGGGCGGTGCTCGGCCGCATCGGCGCGCGGGTCCCGGCGTACGCCAGCCTGCACCACGTGGTCGCGCCGCGCATCGTCGAAGGGTGGCTCGATCACCTCTTGCGCGAAAAATGGCAAGACGTGCCCACCGCGGCGCGCGCCGCGCTTCAGCTCGCGCGCGTCACCGGCGATCGCGCGCGCGACGTGAACGAACCGGTGCGCCGGGAAGTCGCGCGTCACCTGGAACAAGCCGGCGCTCCCGAGTGGGTGCGCGCCGTGCTCGAGCTGGTCCCGGTCGAGGAAACCGAACGCGCCGAATTCTTCGGCGAGGAACTGCCCGTCGGATTGCGCCTGCTGGAATGACCATGAAAAATACCGATAGCTACGAGGCCTGGCTCGTCGATCTCGACGGCACGCTGTATCACCCCGCATTCTTGAAACTCGCGATGGCGGTGGAGCTTCTGGTCAGCGGCTGGGGCGCGCTGGCAACGATTCGCGCTTTCCGCCACGCGCACGAGCAGGTGCGCGCCGACACCAACGAGGTCGGCGACCCGTTCGCTGCGCAGATCGCGCGCGTCGCCGAGGCACGCGGCCAGCCGAAAAGCGACGTCGAGCGCATGATCCGCGAGTGGATGTTCGAGCGCCCGCTCAAATATCTGCGGCCGTTGCGGCGCCGCGCGCTGCTGGAAGAGATCACCCTTTTTCGCAGCGCGGGCGGCAAGACCGCGATCGTCAGTGACTATCCCGCGCGCGAGAAACTGGGCGCGCTCGGCGTGCTCGAGCAGTTCGACACCATCGTCGCTTCGGGAGAGCCCGACGGTCCGCGCCGGCTCAAGCCGCACCCCGAGGGCTACCTGGCGGCGGCCGAGCGCCTCGGCGTTGCCCCCGAGCGCTGTCTGATCGTCGGGGATCGCGACGACGCGGACGGCGCCGCGGCGCGCGCTGCGGGCATGGGCTTCCGGCTGGTGGGGTAAGACCCTCAGCGGCTGGTCACGTATTCGACCGCCGCCGCTTCCTCGTTGAAGATCACCGGCGCGATGCTCGAGTGCGCGCGCACCACGCGGTCGAGCTGGAGCTTTCCGACCGGGCTCACGATCAACACGGCGCAGCGCACGAAGCGCACCGCAAAAGCATCGGTGGTTTCGATCACCAGCTGGTGCAGGCGGGCGTCGATCGAAAACGGGCCGAGCCTCCAGTCGAGTAAGAGTCCCAGCTGCGATGCATCGAGTCGTTCGAGCGCCTCGCCACACGCTTTGAGCGCGTCGTTCGCGTGCTCCAGGGACGCAAAGACGATCGCGCTCCGAACCAGCCGAACGTACCCCGACGCCTGGTAATGCTGGATCGTGAAGTGCTCGGAGCGATGGATGGTGAACATCCCGCGCCGGAAAGTATCATTTTTTCACCGCGCGAGAATCGCGCAGCCGGGTCAGACAGCGGCTTGTGCGGCGCGCTCACTCGAGGCGCCGGGCCGTCCAAGCAGCGCCGCCGCGCACGGCGCGACGATCTCGGCCATCGCCTCTTCGACGACGCGAGCGAGCTCGGCATGCGTCAATCGCCCGTGAGCTCGCAACGTTGCGCGGTCGCCGCGCGCCACGCCGGCCGCATCGATTCGTGGCGGATTCGCCACCGCTTGCGCAAACGCTTGCGCGACCGCGTGTGCCACTTCTGGCCCGCCACGACGGATCGCCCACGCCACGACGCGCCAGCTCAGCTCGGCGTGCCGGGTTTCGTCGCGGGCGATGCGCACGAGCACCGCGCGGACCGCGGGGTCCTCGGCTTCGCGCAGCGCGGTCCAGGCGACCATCGCCGCCACGGTTTCACCGACGCAACCTTCGTGCACGGTCCGCACCGCGAGCTCGCTCAGTGAACAGCTCGAAAGCGCCCCCTCGAGCCCGAGCGCGGCGGGGCCGATCGGCTCGCCGGCATACGCGCTCGCGAGCGCGAAGCAGTCGCGGGCGTGCTCGATTTCGTCGAGCGAAGCGCGCTGCGATCCTTCGACCAGATCCGGCGGCGCGCCCAGCGCGAGCAGCTCGAGCGTCAGACGCGCGAAGGCGGCGACCGATGCGTGCTCGAGCCGGGCGTCGGCGAGCCACCCGGCTGCCAGCTGCCGTCGCATGTCGCGTCCGAGCCCGTCGAGCTTCGGCGCGATCGAAGCAGCCCAGTCGTCACGGCGCATGGGATTGGCGGTTCGAGCTTCTCCGTCCACGAGATAAGGCCGTCCGCCGCCGACGCCTTGGCCCCAAGAGCCCATTGAGCCGGCGCTGCCGGCGTCGACGAACCCGGTGCCCGCCGTGCCGCCGGTTCCCGCTGTCGACCAGCACGCGCGATAGCAACACTCGTTCGGTTTGGTACCGATGTAGTGGTAGTAGCTTTGATTGGGTCCGCCGGAGAGCAACGACGGGCAGTTCAGCGGGTGCGATCCATCCGGCCGTGTGCCCCCGTCGGTCGGCCCACCGGCGTCGAATGCCGCGTCGGCCATCGGCGGTCTGTCGCAACCGCCGACCTCCTCGCAGGAAAAACAGGAGTCGCTGCACGCGTACTGGCCGCTTCCGCCGGCTCCATCCCCGCCGCCGCCAGCGCCGTCGAAGCCGGTGCCCCCATAGCCGAACGCACCAGCATCCCCGCCATACCCGTAAGCGCCGCCGTAGCCGTACGCGCCGGCATCCCCGCCGAACCCGTAAGTGCCGCCAAACTCCCCGACCGAGCCGCCATACCCCACGCTACCGCCGCGACCCCCCCGCCCGCTGGTACCCGCCGTCCCTCCCGAACCACCAGACTCTTCGGCGGGATGGCTCTTGTTGTCCGACCCGCCGCAAGCGGCCGCGACCAGACCGAGCGCAACCAGCAGCCGACCCCTCAAGTACCGTGCCTCACGCATGTGCCAAAGCCTCCACTTGGTGGACCGCTCCAGCACGAGCCGTGCCGACGCCCTTTGTGCCAGGCTGTGCCAGACGCGGTCAGTCGGCCGGTGACGAACGCACACTCAGCTCGACCTTCCAGCGCTCGTCGGGAGCAAGCGGCTCGAGCGGCACAGCCTCGATCAGCAACGTTCCTACCGGAGTCACCGACGCCCGTACATGAACCGGCACGACGTCCCCGGCACGGCGTCCCTCGGCCGGCAGGGTGATCTCGATCGGTGACAGCTCCTCGAGCTCACCTGCCGCCCAGCGCTCCAGCTCGAGGCCCGCGGGGTCGTCACGCCGCGTGCTCGAGCCGAAGAACCGAAACTGCACCGGCTCTCCGACCACGACGCCGAGCTGCTGCGGCGGAAGCTCGGCTTCGGTTCCCTCTTCGATGCCGAACGGCGCCACGCACAGCGCGACGATCGGCGGCTCGACGCCAGGGACTGCCGGCGCGGGGCTCTCGATCCCGACGTAGTACGCCCGCGCCGTACCACCGCGGATGCGCAAGCCCCCGCCGCGTCGCACCAGGCCGTAGTACGCGGCACCGCGAGCCACGGCCAGATCCGGATCCTCGCCCGCGAGCACACGAACCGGAGCCGCACCGTCGGCAGCCAGCCACGCATTCAGATTCTGGAGCAAGCGCTCGCGCAGCGCGGACGCTTTGACGACGCCGCCGTTGAACAGCACCGCCGTCGGACGCAGGAGCCCGCCCGCGCCGGAAAAACCCGGCAGACCGGCGGTCGCTTGCTTCTGCCGCGCGAGAAATCCGGCGAGGTGCCGGGTGACCGCGGCATCGGCGGCATACGGCAGCCCGAGCTGGGTCAGACCCGCACGCGCGCGCGTCGCAGGCCGCGCTGCGGCGTCGACGTTGGGGAAAAAACCGTCGACCAAGCTGCGCTCGACTTCGTCGCGCGTGAGCTCGCTGCGCAGCGCGCCCCCGAGCAGATCCGATCCCCGCCCCGGCACGACCACCGGCACCGACGCGCGACCGGCCTCGGAAAAGAGCTGCTCCTTGGCCGCGCGGCACGCGAAGCCGAGCGCGCTCATCTGCCAGCGATCGAGCGTCTTGCCGTCGCGGCCGAGCTTTTCGGCCACGCCGTGCGCGAGTGCGAGATCCATGTTGTCCCCCCCGAGCAGGATGTGATCGCCGACCGCGACCCGGCGCAGCTCGACCTTACCCGCGTCGTCGAGCACGGCGATCGCCGAAAAATCGGTGGTACCGCCGCCGATGTCGATCACGAGCACCAGATCGCCCGGCTGCAAGAGCTCGTGAGCGCGCGCGCCCTGCGCCTCGATCCAAGCGTAGAGCGCTGCCTGCGGCTCCTCGAGCAACGTCAGATTCTCGAGCCCGGCGGCGTACGCGGCCTCGACGGTGAGGTCGCGCGCGGCCGCGTCGAACGATGCCGGAACCGTCAGGATCACGTCCTCTCCGCCGAGCGCGGCGCCGTCGTGGTCGAAGCTCCACGCCTCGGCGAGGTGGTCGAGGTAGCGAAACGAAGCTTCGACCGGCGAGATCTTCTCGATGTCCTCCGGTGCCGCGAGCGGCAAGAGCGCGGACCTTCGATCGAGGGTCGGGTGACACAGCCAGCTCTTGGCGCTCGCCACCACTCGCCCCGGCGATTCGGCGCCGCGGATTCGCGCGTAAGCGCCGACCGCGTAGCTCCTTTCGGCGTCCCACGGCAACGCCAGCGACCCTTCGCTCGCGTGCCCGAAGTAGATGAACGACGGTAGAAGCTCGTTGCGATCCAGCGTGCCGCGCGCGACGAGCTGCGGCACGCCGAGCACCGCCGGCGCCGCCGAGGCCAGGCTCACGTCCAGCGCCGCGAGCGCGGTGTGCGTCGTGCCGAGGTCGATGCCGATCGCGAAACGGGACGCGTTCACAGCTCGATCTCGGCGGGTGCGAGCACGCGCGCGTCGTGGTCGCCGACCGCGCGCGGCAGCTGAATCGACTCCGCGCGCCAGCCGCGGTGCCGCAGGACTCCGCGATAGGGCGCGCTGCCCTTGACGTTGCCGGTGAGCTTGACGGAAGAAACCTCGTAGCCGGCGTCGAGCGTCACCTGGGCGCCCTCGCGCTCCCCGCGGATCGGCGCGATCGTCAGGTGCTCCGCCAGCGCGCGCCGGCAACCCTCGTGAACGACGCGCGCTGCCGCGCCGATCTCCGCGTCGCCGAAGGACGACAGCTCCTGTTTCACGAAATCGACGAAGCGCCCCTCGCGCTGCAACAAGCCGAGCAGCTGCAGCGCGGGGTCGAGGCTCGGCGGCTGTTCTGCACGAGATGCGACCGGTTCCGGCGCGGGCTTCGCCGCTTCGATGGGCTCCGGTTCGGGTAGCTGCGGGGCCTCGGGCTCGCCCGCCTTCAGAAAGCGGGCGGCCAAACCCGCATCGAACAAGATCCGCCACGCCAGGGCGAATCGCGTTCCAAACGACGGTAGGGGCTCGTTCACGCGGCGGAGTTTACCCGGAACGCCGTCATTCGCGAGCGCGACCGAAGATCTTGGAACCCGGCGGCACGCTCTTGGTGATCCAGACGTTGCCGCCGATCACGGAGTTTTCCCCGATCACGGTGTCGCCGCCCAGGATCGTAGCGCCCGAATAGATCGTGACGTTGTCCTCGAGCGTGGGGTGCCGCTTTTTCGCGAGCGGGGTCCCCGCGCAATCGGTGCGGCGCGTGCTGAGCGCGCCGAGCGTCACGCCCTGGTAGATCTTGACGTTGTTGCCGATGTCCGCGGTCTCGCCGATCACCATGCCGGTGCCGTGATCGATGAACAGACGCTCACCGATGCGGGCTCCCGGGTGAATGTCGATGCCGGTTCTGGCATGCGCGTGCTCGGCGAAGATCCGCGGGATCATCGGCACGTCCGCCTCGAAAAGCACGTGAGCCACGCGGTAGGCGGTGATGGCTTCGGTCGTCGGATAGCTGAAGATCACTTCCTCGAA
>Ga0111538_10008431_pt1 | contig 13833 bp, 16 predicted proteins | sample SoiMethybrSBSTD1_FD_79669 | JGI IMG/M metagenome (GOLD analysis project Ga0111538, IMG submission 79669) | Bulk soil microbial communities from a Populus tree surrounding site in Tennessee, USA - Soil MetaG P. TD hybrid SBSTD1 (version 2)... | ecosystem: Environmental > Terrestrial > Soil >...
ACGATCCTTGCCACCATCGCGGGCGGGCTGGTCGGCGTGCTCGCGCCCACTGGTGGCCCGGCTCGGTCCTCGCGGCCCAGCCAGGAACATCGGCCACCGGGGGAGTGATCGCCGTCGAACCGCGTCCCACCTACAGCCCCCTGACCTCGGGCGGGGCAGATAGCCACAGTGGAGTTCGAGTCTCCCCACCTCCACCAAAAGGCCAGGTCATTGACCTGGCCTTTTGCTTGGCCGGACGACGGTGGGGCCACTCTGGGGCCACCCTTCGGCGGCCGTCGCTGTGTGACCGGATCGAGTTGGATTACCTGTTCCGATGGTTTGGCGTTCCATGATCAGCAATCTCTATACTTGGGGTGTCCTTCGCGACCACAGCACTCGGGGCCTCGGTGAACGGCCCGAAGGCCTAAACGACAGGTTCCCCACAAGACTGCGCCCGAGCGTCTTGGACAGAGGACATGGCTTGATGCCGTAGCGCTACGCCCGGCAGGCCCGGGCAGCATCCTTCGCACCGAAAGGCTGCTGCCCCATGCCCTCCGGCATCGGCACTGCCGGGCGGGCGCCGAGCTGACCTCCGAATCGACGCGGCCATGCTCACCGGCACCGGTCGCGGCCAACACGATCACCGGGTTCACCTCGATGGCCTACCAGCGGTGTGACCCTCGGCGCCATGAACCAGGTCGCCGTGGGCCGCGACACCGCCCCCAGCCTGGGCGTGTTCACCGAGACCTTCGCCGAGTCCGACCAGCTCGCCTGTATCGCCTGCGGCCAGGTAGAGCTGACCGGGCCACAACCCCGGGGCGTCCCCTGCCCCGGGGTCGTAGCCTGGGCCATGCCTTTGGTGGAGCGCGGCCCCTCGGGTCGATGGTCTGCCCTATGGGCGATGTAAGGGCGCGGTCGCGTCCGGTTGTGGACCAGGAGCGCCTCACCATCGACAGACAAAGGAACGCAAGCACCGCCGCCGCCGTTACGCCGCCATCGTGAGCATCGGGCCGTCGACCTGGCCGGCGCAGCGAACCGAGCATTCACCCCTGACCCAGTAGAGGTCCCCGGGCCAGGACCCGGGGCGTCTTCTCCTCGCCCCCAGGGGTCATCGCCCGACCGAACTGCGTGGGGCCTGTTCGCTCCCAAGGCCGACAGCCAGCCCGGTTGGGTGGACGGTGAACCCCGAACCAACCACCGACCCACCGAAGCACCGCAACGACCACGCCGCCGCACCTGAAGCACGCGGACGCCCCCGGCCGGTGGTAGGCGACCGAGGGCGCTCGCGTAGCTGGCCATGCGCGCGTAGCAGCAGAAGAAGCGCTCATGAGCCGTCAGGCGTCACCGGATGACCTCCTCGAGTAGGACCGCCCAGCGAAGGCGGCTGACTTCGCTGGCCGCCTGGGTGACGTCGACCAGCAGCACATGCCGGCGACGGGTGACGTTCTCCTCGGGCATGAGGGGCAGCTCCTCGTGTCCCATAGGGCCGGCCCGCTAGTATCGGGTGCGGCCCCGCTGCATGCGGACAGCAACACGAGGGCGGACCCCGGGGCCACGGCGGGGCCAACATCGGGGCCACAAACCACCGTGATGCCGTGACTCACCGAGGGTCGCCACAGGTGATGCTGAGACAGACGATTCCCGCTGGTCAGGAGCCGGATACGGGCATCAGTGCAGCGTGCCGCCGGTCGGCGCGAATCACGAGACAAGGGGAGTTCGATCTCCCACCTCCACCAACGGGGCCTGGTCGGTGACCAGGCCCCGTTGCCGTGCGTCGAGGGCTTGAGGCCGGCGGCCGTCCTGTACAGGTCCTTGCGCCCGACCACAGGCCAGGGAAGGAGACACACCGTGTCCGCAACCGTTCTCTCCATGTCCATGTCCCTCGACGGGTTCATCGCCGGGCCAGACGAACGACCTGACAACCCGCTCGGCGACGGCGGGCACCGCCTCCACGACTGGTTCTTGGCGGATGTCGACGCCGACCACAAGGGAGTCTCCGGCCGTCTGGCGGGCGTCAACGGCCAGGTCTTCGACGAGCTGATGGCCACCGGAGCGGTCGTCATCGGCCGGGGGACCTTCGAGCCGGCGGGCGGCTGGGGCGGCGACCACCACGACGGCGTGCCGATCTTCGTCCTCACCCGCCATGAGCCCGACAGCGGTGCGCGGCAGTGGCCGCTGGTTACCTACGTGTCCGACGTCACGACCGCGATGACCCGGGCCAAGCAGGCTGCGGGCGACAAGAACGTGCTGGTCCACGGCGCCGGAACCGCGCAGCTGGCACTCGCTGCCGGCGTCCTCGACGAGCTCGAGCTCCACCTCATCCCGGTGCTCCTTGGCCAAGGGCGCCGTCTCTTCGACAACCTCAGTCCCGAGCACATCGAGCTGGAGCGCACCCGGATCCTCGAGGGGGAGTCTGGTGTCACCCACATGCACTACCGGGTCCAGCGCTGAGGGCAGCGTCGCCGGCGGAAGACCATTCCTGACGTCGGATCCGCCCATCCTGCGCCTGTGCACCGCTGGTGGGCTCAACCCCTAGCCACACCGGTGGCGTGGCTAGGGGTTCAGGAACCGGTTGAGGAACGCTCGGGAGTAGGGCGTGTCGTCCCGCTGGTAGCTGCCGGTGGCGTTGCAGCTCAGCGAGTTCACATAGGAGGCGTCGCCGAGCACGAACCCGTTGAGGAACACCGCGCCCCCCGAGTCGCCGAAGCACGACCCGCCGCCCGCCTTGGCGTCGTTGTCGTTGATCTGGAAGACCACGACCTCGCTCTGGACGTTCTTGAGGTAGGAGGTGGTGAAGCGGCGCTCCTGGACCACGATCTGGGCCTTCTTGTCGCCGATGTCGACGCCGTAGCCGACGAGGGTGAAGGTCTCGTTCTTGAGCTGGCCCTGGTTGCGGTCCAGGTAGCCGACCGGGGGCAGTGGGGCTGGGGAGATGGGCCACTTGGTCGTCGCCGGGGCGTCGAGGACGACCACGCCCTGGTCGTGCTGCTTGGCGATGCTGAGCTTGCCGTCCCAGCCTGGGTCGGGATGGGCGGTGCCGGTGATGTAGTGGGCTGCGCGGGCGGCCCGTTCGGCGGGGCTGATCCCCGGCGCCAGCGGGTCGGGTTGGAGGGCGTCGTCGAACGACACATAGACATTGGTCGCCGGGCCCTCGGTGCAGTGACCGGCGGTCAGCACCACGGTCGGGGAGATCAGGGTGCCGGAGCAGCGGAACCTTCCCGCTGTGGTGGTGAAGCGGACCAGCCCGACGTTCTTATGGACCGTGTCTGGGCCGCCGCCCGTGATGGCCAGGGCTGGCGCGGCCCCAGCCAGCGCCGCCGCGACCAGGGCGACGGCGAGTGCGATGAGCGTGGTCCTGCGACGCATGCGGATCCTCCCGACCTTCGTTGGACCGAGTCCCGGTGGCAGCCACCATAACCGATGCCGCAAAACCTCGCACTTCACCTAGCGAAGAAGATCTCCGGCCATTGGGATGAACCCGGCACAGAAGCAAAGCCGGTCCGATGCTGGGAGGAGCAGGTCTGCGACCTGCTCCGTTGCGCATCAGGACCACCCCAGGGCACAACTAGGGGGTCACCATGGGCGTCGTCACAGCCAGTGAGGAGACCGGCCGGTGATCGGGTTCTTGACCCTCCTGGGGCTGGCCGGCGTGCTTGCCGGGTTCGTCCTGACCGCCCTGGCCAGGGCCAGGAAGGTGGGCGACAGGTGGGAGTCCACGGGGCTGTGGGCGATCTTCGGCGGCTTCGGTCTCATCATGGTCGCGGCCGCCCTGTCGATCGCCGCCGCTGCATAGGTGTCGCACCCGGGGGGATCCGTGGCGCGGGGACCCGAACGCGCTACGACCCCGGGTCAGGGGAGCACCCCGGGGTCGTAGGCCTGCACCGGTGGCGGTGGCCAAAGAGGTCGCCGACCCACCGAAGCAAGCTGAGTACCACGTCGCAGTTGCCGGAGACAAGGCAACCGCCCCGGCCGTGGTGGCGACCGACGCCCCGGTGCGGGTTGCCGGTCGACCACCGGAGTCCGCAGCAGCCTGATCAGCTCGACACTCGACCCGAGTGATCGCGCCGAGCCCGGCCATGCCGGCGGCGGGTGCCTCGGTCAGTCCGCGGCGGCAACCCAGGCGATCGCCGCCTCACGCTCGGCGAGCGGGAAGTGCTCGAGCTCGCCCGGCGTCATCCAGCCGAACAGCGCCGTGAGCTGGATCATCCAGTCGATGTCGGTGACGAGCGCGATACGGTCCCAGTGGGTGAGGTGCTCGACACCCATCTTGAGGTCCTGCCACAACGCGCCGCCGGACAGCCCGTCGAAGCGCTCGAACACCAGAACGATGCGGATCCGCTCGCCTGCCCGGATCGCCGCCTCGACCGCCGGAACGAGCACGTTCCGGTAGTCGTCGGCGTGCAGCTCACCGTTGACCTCGAAGCCAAGCACGCCGGGCGGCAGCCCGGTCATCGTGTGGAGTACGGCGTCTCCCTCCCGCTTGCCGAGATCGACGACTCGGCCGCCCGAGGCGGTCGCGGTCCCTGCGGCGATCAGGGTTCCGGCTACGACGAGGTGACCGGCGTCAGGACTGGGCCTGGGTGATGTTGACCATCCAGGGGACGCCGAACCGGTCCATGCACATGCCGAACTCGTCGCCCCACATCTGCTTCTCCAGGGGCATGGTCACGGTGCCGCCCTCCGACAGCTTCTCCCAGTAGCCGCGCAGGGCGTCGGCGTCGTCCCCGCTCAGGCTGATGGTGATGGTGTCGCCGGGGTTGCGCTGCATCCCGGCCGGGGTGTCGGAGGCCATGAGCGTGAAGCCGCTGTCGGTCTCGAGCTGGCTGTGCATGACCTTGTCGGCGTCGGGCGAGTCCGCCTGACCGAACTCACCGAAGGTGTTCGTGTTCAGGTCGCCGCCGAAGACCCCCTTGTAGAACTCCATGGCCTGGCGGGCGTTACCGTCGAAGCTGACATACGGATTGAGTCGAGAGGCCATCGCACGCTCCTTTGCCGTGACCCAGGGTGACCCCGGCACACTAGCGCCGATCCGCGACAAGAGAAATCACCCGGACGGCCTAGTCATCGAGAACTCGGCCGGTACAGGTCCGTCAGGAGGGCGACGGCGGCGTGGGTGGCCGGGTGGGGATCGTGGCGGCGCCAGATGAAGCGGACGGTGACGGGGGCGGCGTCGCGCAGGGGCCGGAAGGCGATGCCTTCGCGGCGGTACTGGGTCATGGTGCTCTCGGGGGTGATGCCGACGGCGCGGCCGGTGGCGATCACGGCCAGCCAGTCGTCGATGTCCTTTGTGTCCTCCAGGGTGGGACCGGTGCCGGACGGCCAGAGGTCGGTGGTGGTGGTCCCGGTGCGGCGGTCGATGACGACGGTGCGGTCGCGGACCTCGTCCAGCCTGATGGAGCGGCGCCTGGCCCAGGGGTCGTCGGCGGCCAAGGCGCAGTAGCGGCGTTCGTGGCCGACCACGGCGCCGGCGAAGCGGCGCTCGTCGGGCGGGGTGCGGACCACGGCCAGGTCGCAGAGGCCTTCGGCCAGCCCGCCGGTGCTGGAGTTGGTGCGGATCAGCTGCAGCTCGATGTCGGGGTACAGGGCGGCCCAGCGGCGCTGGAACTCGGGGGTGTGGCGGCCCATGGCCGACCAGGCGTGGCCGATGCGCAGCCGGGTGTGGCCGGTGGTGGCCTCGCGCACCAGGTCGTCGGCGGAGGCCAGCAGCTGCCTGGCCCGGGCCAGGACCTGCACCCCGGCCGTGGTCGGGGTGACGATCCTGCTGGTGCGGTGCAGCAGCCGCACCCCCAGGACCGCCTCCAGCGACATCAGCGTGCGCGACACGGCCGCCTGGGAGAGGCCCAGCTCGATGGCGGCGTCGGTGAAGCTGCCGGTGTCGACGATCGCGACCAGGCAGCGGAGATGCCGCAGCTCCAGATCCATGATCCTAGCGTATAGGTAACCGCCTGCATGCATTTTGCGCATGCATGGGCCGGCCGCATACTCGGGCCCATGGCGATCTCCCTCCTGCAGCGACGGCCCGCGGCGGCGACCGCGCCCGCCGGCGGGCGCTCGGGGCGCCTGGCCGGCGTGGCCCTGATGCTCGGCAGCGGCCTGTCCAATCAGGTCGGCGCGGCCACCGGGGCACTGGCCTTCCCCGTGATCGGGCCGGCCGGGGTGGTGGCCGTGCGGCAGTGGGTGGCCGGGGTCGTGCTGCTGGCCATCGGCCGCCCCCAGGTGCGGCGGTTCACCTGGCGGCAGTGGTGGCCGGTGCTGTCGCTGGCCCTGGTCTTCGCCACCATGAACCTGTCGCTCTACACCTCGATCGACCGGATCGGGCTCGGCCTGGCGGTGACGCTGGAGTTCCTCGGACCCCTCACCGTGGCGCTGGCCGCCTCGCGCCGGGCGCTGGACCTCGTCTGCGCCGCCTCCGCCGGCGCGGCGGTCGTCGTCCTGGCCCGCCCCCAGCCGACCACCGACTACCTGGGCATGGCCCTGGCCCTGCTGGCCGCCGTCTGCTGGGCCTGCTACATCCTGCTCAACCGGGTGATCGGCCGCCGCCTGCCCGGCGCCGAGGGCTCGGCGGCCGCCGCCGGGCTGTCGGCGCTGGCCTACGTCCCGATCGGCATCGCCACCTTCGTCCATCACCCCCCGACCGCGACCGCCCTCCGCGAGGCCGCCGCCGCCGGCGTCCTCTCCTCGGCGGTCCCGTTCCTCGCCGACATGCTCGCCCTGCGCCGGGTGCCGGCCCGCCTGTTCGGGGTCTTCATGAGCGTCAACCCCGTGCTGGCCGCCCTGGTCGGCCTGGTCGTCCTCGACCAGGGTCTCGGCTGGCCGGAATGGCTGGCCATCGCGGCCATCGTGACCGCCAACACCGTCAGCGTCCTGGCCGCTGGCCGCCGGACGGCTGGAGGAAGCTCAGGACGGCCTGGTTGAACGCCTCCGGGGCCTCGATGTTGCAGACGTGGCCGGCGCGCGGGAGGACGACCAGGGTCGAGCCGGGGATCGCCGTGTTGAGGTCCTCGGCCACGGCCAGGGGGGCGCGCACGTCATGGTCGCCGTAGACCAGCAGGGTCGGGACGTCGACCCGGGGCAGGGCGTCGCGCAGGTTCTCGGCCGAGGCGCGGGCCATGGCCCGGAAGCCGGCCGGGTGGAACCCGAGCATGCTGGCCCCGAAGGCGTCGACCGACTCCGGCGGCGTGCCCTCCGAGAACATCGTCGGCAGGAGCCTGCCCACGAACTCGGCCGGTGCCAGGTCGGCCAGGACCATCGCCTGACGCAGGCGCTGCTCGGTGACCTCGGCGGCCAGGGACCCGGCCCATCCGGCGTAGGCGGACGCCAGGACCAGCGTCCTGGGGACGGTGGGGTGCCGGCGGTGGAGGGCAAGGGCGAGGGCGCCGAACGACAGCCCGGCCACGTGCGGCCGCCCCAGGCCGAGCCGCTCGACGAAGCCGGCCAGGCAGTCGGCGTAGCCGGCCATGCCGAACGACTCCGGCGGGTCCGCTGACCGGCCGGCCCCTGGGGCGTCCCAGGCGACCACCGTGAAGTCGTCGCAGAGCCCGTCCAGCTGGCGCCGCCAGGTCGTCGGGCCGTCGCCCACATAGCCGTGGAGCAGGACGAGCGGCGGCCCGTGGCCGGCACGCTCGTAGGCGATGCCGAGCCCGTCGACCTCGGTCGTCTCCATGGCGCTCCCGTGGCGGGCCTAGCGGGGCGCCCGCGGGCCGACGGCCGGGGGGCGGAGCCAGAGCGAGGCCTGGGTGGGTTGCATGGTCTGGTCGACCACGGCCAGCAGCTCGCCGTGGAGCACGTCAAGGTCGACCTGGTCGCGCAGGCGCAGGGCGAAGCCGTCCACGGTGCGGGCGGCGTCGTAGCGGCGGCGGTTGAAGCGGCGGTCGACCAGGTCCTGGACCCGGCGGCGCAGGGGCTGGAACAGGGCGGCGGCGGCCAGGGTGGCGGCGGCCACGGCCAGGCTGCCCGAGCCGCCGGCCAGGTGGGTGGCGACCGGGAGGATGAGCAGGTAGGGGACGACCAGTAGGGCGGTCACGGCGGCGTAGGTGACCGTCCGGCTGACCAGGCGGTCCAGGTCCCACAGCCGGTAGCGCAGCACCGCCACCGCGATCGCCAGCGGGACCGAGAGCAGCAGCGGGATGGCGAAGACGTCGTCGGGCACCAGCCCGGTGAACCCCAGGGGCAGGAGCATCAGCGGCGCGGCGGCGGCGACGACGGCCCCGGCCGCGACCCAGCGCAGCTGCTGGCGCTCGACCCCGCGCGAGGTCCGGAAGCGCAGGACCAGGCAGACCGCCGCGACCGGGACGCAGGCGAACAGCATCCCCCAGCCGATCCAGTGGATGGTGTCGGCGACCGCGCCCGCGGTCCCGTGCAGCGGGAACGGCTTGGCCACGGGCTGAAGCGTCTGGGTCATCGGGTCCGGGGCCAGGGACCAGCCGACCACCGTGATGGCGGTGCCGGCGATGGCGGTGACCGCGACCAGCCGCCAGCGGGGCGAGCGCAGCCGGCCGCTCGGCAGCAGCAGCAGCGGCAGGGTGATGGCCAGGGTGATGCCGAGCGCCCACAGCGAGTCCCCGGCCAGGGCGGCCAGCCGGGCGGCCGGCGGCAGCGGGCGGCCGCTGCGCAGCAGCTGGTCGACCCAGGGGTCCCAGGGGATGTAGAGGGTCCAGACCAGCCCGGCGGCGGCGTACAGCCAGCCGATCGGGTTGGCCGGCCGCCGCAGCGTCAGGACCAGCCCGACGGTGGCGAACAGCAGCCAGATGGTGCCCTCGAAGGCGCCGTCCACCAGCGCGTCGGTGGTCAGCGGCCGGGTCACCAACAGCGTGACCACCAGTCCGCCGACCAGGCACGCGAAGGTCGCCAGAAAGACCAGCCAGGCGAGCAGGGTCCGGCTCCCCAGCTGCATAGGCCACCATCTCGGGCTCGGGTCGCCACACGGCACGACGGGGCCGACGATACCCCGGGCAACGGTACGGGACCGTTACGGCCCCGGCCCTCCCGGGCGGCGGCGGCTCGACTTCCGGGTCGGTGACCTGGGATGCGATGCTGGGCCGGCTTCGGGCGAGCCGGCCGGGACGGCGAGGGACAGGAGGCGCGGATGTCGACACTTGACCGCATGATGGCGCGGCTGCTCGTCCGCTGGCTGCGGGAGCCGCTGCGCCAGGTGCTGGCCGAGCAGGACCCCAGGCAGGCCGGTCCCGAGGCCCATGTGGAGATGTACAAGTACCTGGTCCACGGGAACCGGGCCCGTCTGCACATCCACCCCTCGGCCGTGGTCAACAATGCCCTGTTCAACGTGGGCTCGGGCGACATCACGGTGGGGGAGAACGCCTTCTTCGGCCACAACGTGTCGGTCCTCACCGGCACCCACGACATCACCAAGTTCGGGCGGGAGCGGATGTTCGCCATCCCGCGCACCGGCCGCGACATCGTCATCGAGGAGGGCGCCTGGGTGGCCAGCAACGCCCTGGTGTTGGGGCCGTGCCGGATCGGCGCCAACGCCGTGGTCGGCGGCGGCTCGCTGGTCCTCGGCGACGTCGCGCCCTACACGATCGTGGCCGGCTCCCCGGCCAAGGTCCTGCGCACCATCCCTCACCCGGACCGGCCCGGCTGAGCGCCGCGGCGGTCCCGGCATGCGGATCCTGCTCGCCGCCCTCAACGTCCACAAGGGCGACCTCGACGGCAACCTGGCCCGGCACCTGGCCGTGCTCGAGCAGGCCCGGGCTCAGGGCTGCGACGTGGCCGTGTTCCCGGAGCTCTCCCTCACCGGGTCGGTCGACCCCCGCCGTCATCCCGAGCGGGCCCTGGCCGTCGACGCCCCGCCGGTGCGGGCGCTGCTGGAGGGGACCTTCCGCAGCGCTGTGGCCGCGGTGTTCGGCATCGCCGAGCGCGCCGGCGCGGCCTTCCACATCACCCAGGTGTACGGCCACGGCGGCCGGCTCGGCGGCGTGTACCGCAAGCGCCACCTCGGCGAGGGCGAGGAGGGCTACCGGACCGGGGAGGGGGCCGGGGTGTTCGAGCTCGGGGCGGCCCGCTTCGGCGTGACCCTCTGCGCCGAGGCCGAGGTCGACTTCCCCTGGACCGAGGCGGTGGCCGCCGGGGCGGCGGTGCTGTTCTTCTGCTCGGCCCCCGGCCTGGACGGGCGCCGCACCGACGAGCGGGGCTGGCGCGAGGGCCACGCCTGGTGGCTGTCGTCGGGGCTCGGGGACGCGGTGCGCCACGCCCGCCGGCTGGCCGTGCCGGTGGCCATGGCCACCCAGGCCGGGGCGACCGAGGACGAGGATTTCCCGGGGCTGGCCGCGCTGGTGTCCCCGGCCGGCGAGGTCGCCCGGCTGCCCGACTGGCGGCCCGGCAGCCTGGTCGTCGAGGTCCCCGCCGACGTCACCGTCCACCCGGTCCGCGAGGCCGTCCGCTGCCTGGTCGTCGACCGGGCCGGCCGGGCCCTGCTGGTCATCTACGACGACGGCCGGGAGGTCGGCCACTGGGGCCCGCCGGGGGGCGGGCTGGAGGCCGGCGAGGACCACCTGGCCGCGGTCCGCCGGGAGCTGCGCGAGGAGCTGGCCCGCGACGACCTGCGGGTCGGCCCCTGGATCGGCCGGCGCCACCACACCTTCTGGAGCTTCTGGTCGGGTCGTTGGATGACCCAGCGGGAGCGGTGGGTGCTGTGCCGTGCCGACGCGTTCGAGGTCGACCCCGGCCACGTGGCCACCCTGTCGGCCGAGGGCATCCGCGAGCTGCGCTGGTGGTCCGTGGACGAGCTGCGGTCGTCGGCGACCGTGACCACCCCCCGCGACCTGCCCGAGCTGCTGGACCGGATCGCCCGCGGGGACCTCCCCGACGCCGACGAGGACCTCGGCGTCTAGCCGGTCGGTGGATGGTGACCGGTGTGCCCCCGGGCGTCTAGGATTGGCGCCGCCGCGGCGGCGACCGGGGCCGGTCCCGGTCCGCCGAGGCCGGAGGAACCGTGAGCTGGCACAGGGACAGGGACGCCGACGGCGTCCCCGACTGGCAGGAAGACGAGAACTACGCCGACGAGGCGCCCATCCGCGGCCCGGGCAGCCCGCGGTCCCGCCTGCGCTCGGGCGGCTGCGCCCTGCCCGTCGCCCTCCTGCTCGCCGGGACCGGCCTGCTGGCCCGGTACACGGCCCGCCGCCGGCCCTAGCGGCGCAGCTCCAGGAACGGGACCAGCTGCTCGGCCGGGGTCATCGAGCCGTGGTGGCCGACCAGGAGGGCCTGGGTGGGGTCGACCTCGCGCTGGACCACCCCGACCGGGCCGTGGGCGGCCGCGACCACGTCGCCGATCCGGGCCCGGACCTCGTCGGTGACCTGGGGTCCGAACCAGCCGGCGGCCACGGCCTCCTCGCCCGGCACCACCCACATGGCGTGTCCGAGCAGCGCCCGCCAGGTGACCAGCACGTCGCCGGCGGCGCCCCGCTGGGTGTGGACGTGTCTGGCCCTGGCCTCGCCGGACAGCAGCCGGACCCCGTCGGCCAGCTCCGGCTGGTCGGCCAGGTCGACCCGCTGGTCGGTGCGTAGGTCGACCATGCCGTGGTCGCCGGTGACGAACAGGGCGGCGTCGCCGGGCAGGCGCTCGGCCACGTGGGTGACCAGCCGGTCGATGTGGGCCAGCTCCAGCCGCCAGGCGTCGGCGTCGACGCCGCGGACATGCCCGGTGCGGTCCAGGTCGGGATGGTAGAGGTAGACCAGGCTGCGCCGGCCCCTGGCCAGGCCGCGCACCGCCCCGGCGGCCTGGTCGCCGAGGGAGTGGGTGCGCCAGTATCCACCCCCGCGCAGCGCGGCCCGGGTGAAGCCGGAGGCGGCGTACTCGCCGGCCCCGACCAGGGTGACCTCGACCCCGTCGGCGACGGCGGCCTCGAACCCGGTGGGCTCGGGCTGCATGCGCTCGGGGACGACCCGGTCACGCAGGTCCTTGGCGCCGCCGAGGCCGTAGGGGGACCAGCGGAGGCAGTTGAAGGCCCGCTCCATGCCCGGCAGGGCGATGGTGTAGCCGACCAGGCCGTGGCGGCCCGGCGGGAGCCCGGTGCCGATCGAGGCCAGGCTGGTCGCGGTGGTCGCCGGGAACCCGGTGGTGACCGGCCGGCCCCGCTCGGCCGCGCCGGCCAGCACGGGGGCGGCTCCCCGGCTGGCCAGCAGCAGCTCCCAGCCGAGGCCGTCCACCACCAGCAGGCACGCCCGGCGCAGCGGCTCCACCCCGAGCGGGTTGGCGAACCCGGGCACGTCCAGGGCGGCCAGCAGCGACGGCAGCAGGTCGGCGAGCGAGGCCTCGCCGTAGCGGGGGAGCGGCGGCGTGGGAGCCGCCGTTGCCGGGATGCTCATGGCCGCCAAGGTACTCGACAACGGCCCAGCCGGGAGCGCCTCCGTATGCTGGAGGGAGGACCCCACGCGAGGAAGGTGCGACCAACCATGGCCGAGGTGACCAGGACCGAGCAGGAGTGGCGCCAGCAGCTCAGCCCCGACCAGTACCGGGTGCTGCGCGAGGCGGCGACCGAGCCGCCGTTCACCGGCAAGTACACCTACTCCAAGGAGCAGGGCGTCTACCGCTGCGCCGCCTGCGGCAACGAGCTGTTCCGCTCCGACGCCAAGTTCGACTCCGGCACCGGCTGGCCCAGCTTCACCGAGCCGGCCAACGCCGCCGGGGTCGAGCTGCGCCCCGACCACAGCCACGGCATGGTCCGCACCGAGGTCGTCTGCGCCCGCTGCGGCTCCCACCTCGGGCACGTCTTCCCCGACGGGCCGGCGCCCACCGGCCAGCGCTACTGCATCAACAGCCTGTCGCTCGACCTGGACGCCGGAGCCTCGTAACGCCGACTGCCCCTCCGGGGTCGGTTAGGATCGCCGTCCCCGGATCGAGGAGGAGCAAGGTTGGCGGAGGACCGCCAGGAGCAGCAGCAGCAGCCGACCTACAACGTGCTCAAGACCTGGGCGTTCGACGACTGGGGCTTGTACGGCCGTGGGGACGAGCTGCTGGCCCGGGCGCTGGCCCGCCATCCCCGGGTGGGGCGGGTGTTCCACGTGCAGCCGCCGATCGACCCGGCCGAGCTGCGCAGCCGCTTCCGCGACCCACGCTGGGAGCAGGACATGGAGGGCCAGCTGCGCCGGCTCAAGGGGGTCGAGGACGACGGGGTCTACCTGTTCGCCCCGACCAGCCAGCCCGACCGGCGCGAGGCGGCCCTGGACGCCACCGTGGCCATGCTGGAGCGCGAGCAGGCCTTCGCCCAGCCGCTGGTGATGCTGCACAGCCTGGCCCACCCGTTCGCCAGCGACCTGGCCAGCCGGCTCGGCGGCCGCGGCGTGACCCGGGTGGCCATGGTCCGCCGCGACGCCCGCGCCCCCTACCCGGTCGACGCCGACGAGCGCCAGGCGCTCGAGGAGGTCTACAAGGTCCAGCTGTCCGGGGCCGACCTGGTCTGGGCCGGCACCAACGAGCTGCGCGAGGAGTTCGCCGGCCTCAACCCCCGCACCGTGCTCCACCCCGTCGGGGCCGACCAGGGCCTGGCCGGTGGGGAGCCCGCGGCCGAGCTGGCCGGGCTGCCCCGGCCACTGATCATCTACGCCGGCTCGATGCGGGCCTACCTGAACGTCGGCCTGGTCCGAGGCACCGCCGACCGGCTGCGGGAGGCGAGCTTCGTGTTCGTCGGCCCGGCCGCCGACTTCCTCGCCCCCCTGATCTCGGGCCTGCGCAACGTGCACGTGATCGGGCCCCGGCCGTACCGGCTGCTGCCCGACTACCTGGCCGCGGCCGACGTGGCCATCGCCCCCCACCAGGTGGCCCCGGCGACCAGGGCGGTCGTGCCCGAGAAGCTGTTCGGCTACCTGGCCGCCGGCCTGCCCGTGGTCACCACCGAG
>Ga0111538_10008432_pt1 | contig 13833 bp, 9 predicted proteins | sample SoiMethybrSBSTD1_FD_79669 | JGI IMG/M metagenome (GOLD analysis project Ga0111538, IMG submission 79669) | Bulk soil microbial communities from a Populus tree surrounding site in Tennessee, USA - Soil MetaG P. TD hybrid SBSTD1 (version 2)... | ecosystem: Environmental > Terrestrial > Soil > Tree...
AAGGAGCAGGACATGCGTAGCCTGTTCAACTGGGGTGTGGATGGGATTTTCACCGACGATCCCCAGCTTGCACTTAAGACGAGGGCAGCGTCAGGATGAGGCTTGTGTCCGGTTCAGTTCACCGCGAGTCCCTGCCAGCCTGGAAAAGAGGCGCGGGTCTCTGCCTGCGTCTGCTAGTGCTTTTTTCTTTCCTGGCCTCTTTGTCTGGCCGTGTACCAGTGGTGCGGGCGGATACGCAGACTCAGTCCTCCAAAGTTCAGGCGGTGCTTGCCGCGATGACACCTGAAGAACGGATCGGGCAGCTTTTCCTGGTGACCTTCCAGGGGACAGACACTGGACCCGATTCCCAGATCCATGACCTGATTGCCAATCATCACATCGGCGGGGTTGTCCTGCAGGCGGGAAACGATAACTTTGTCGGTGAGCCCGATACGATCAACGCGGCGCACCAGCTGATCATTGACCTGCAAAATATCGAAGCCCAGGGAAACCTGGCAACGCCCGATCCAACCGGAAGCGGGCAGGCGAAAGATGGAATCTATGTGCCGCTATTTATCGGCACTTCACAGGAAGGGGATGGGACGCCCTACGATCAAATCTTAAGCGGCCTGACTCCATTGCCATCTGAAATGGCAATCGGCGCCGGCTGGAACACAGATATGGCGCGTCAGGTCGGAACGGTATTGGGGAGTGAACTGAGTTCCCTGGGTTTTAACCTGCTCCTGGGACCATCCCTCGACGTGGTGGAAGCTCCGAACCCATCGGCAAAGATTGATCTGGGGACGCGTGTGTATGGTGGCGACCCATTCTGGGTGGGGGAGTTGGGCAAGGCGTACATCTCGGGTGTGCATACCGGCAGCAATTCGCTCATGGCTGTAGTTGCCAAACATTTCCCGGGTCGCGGCAGCTCGGACCGCTCCCCTGAGGAGGAAGTGGCAACTGTCCGTAAATCGCTCGAGCAGCTGAAGCAGATTGAGCTTTATCCCTTCTTTGCCGTTACACAATCCGAAGACCCGGGGAGCACTGTGAATGGTCTGTTGGTATCTCACATCCGCTATCAGGGCTTCCAGGGCAATATCCGGGCAACCACCCGGCCCGTCAGCCTGGATGCGCCTGCCCTCTCGGCCATCATCTCGCTGCCGGAGTTTTCGACCTGGCGGGAAAACGGTGGTCTGATCGTGAGCGATGCATTGGGAAGCCAGGCAGTCCGTGATTTCTACAACCAGGGCGGGGAGACGTTCCAGCCACGCTCGGTGGCACGAGATGCCTTTGTAGCAGGCAACGATCTGCTCTATCTGGGCAATATTGCCTTGAATGAGCCCGAGGAAGATAACTATACAGCCACACTGAGGATCCTGGACTTCTTTACCCAGCAATATAACAGCGACCCCACCTTCGCTCAACTGGTGGACGCGGCAGTGGCAAGGATCCTAGCCCAAAAGTTTGCCATGTACGATCTCTTCACGCTTTCCAATGTGCTGACCCCGGCTGAGAACCTGGCAGCGATTGGCAGCTCCCGCCAGGTGTCGTACGATGTGGCACGCAACTCGGCAACATTGATCAGCCCGGACCCGGAGGAACTGAATACACTCCTTCCGCTACCCCCGGGACAGAATGACCGCATTGTATTCCTGACGGATACCCAAACCTACCAGCAGTGCAGCCAGTGTCCAACGCAGGACGCTTTTTCCACGTATGCCTTCCAGGACATGGTGGAACGATTATATGGGCCCGCCGGGAGCGGACAGGTCTTTTCCAGCCATCTGAGCTCTTATCCGTTTTCAGAGCTCGAGCTGATGCTGAACGGCGAATCCAAGGAAAATATCGAACCCTCCCTGGAGCGCGCCAACTGGATCGTCATTTCCCTGACCAGCGTGGGCAATGGACAGGTTGAGTTATTGCGCCGCTTCTTCGTAGAGCGTCCCAATTTGATCCGCAACAAGAACGTGATCCTGTACTCCTTCACCGCGCCCTATTATCTGGATGCAACAGATATCTCGAAGCTAACCGCTTATTACGGATTGTTCAGCAAGCAACCTGCTTTTGTGGAAGTGGCGGCGCGTCTGCTATTCCAGCAGATAACCGCACCGGGGGCTTCCCCGGTCTCCATCCCTGGCGTGAATTATGATCTCATCACTGCCACCATGCCAGACCCCGACCAGGTGATTCCCCTTTCACTGGATGAAGGAGACATTCCCCCGACGCCGACTGCGGATGTCACGCCGGTCACTGCCGAGCCAACAGAGATCCCACTCTACAAGCTCGGAGACAAAATCGCGGTCCGCGCCGGGCCAATCATTGACAATAACCAGCACATCGTCCCAGATGGGACAGTGGTGCGCTTCACCATGTCCACGCGGGATGAGGAAGGTGGCATTCTGAATCAGGTGGATACCACCACGACAGCTGGAATCGCACGAGCATCATTTTCCATCGACAAGCCCGGCAAAGTGGAGATCAGCGCGGCAAGCGAACCTGCGGTCGTTTCCGGTGTGGTTCAATTCGATGCTTCAGATGAAGCTGCAGCAGTGACCATCGTCGTACCGACGGTCAGCGTAACTGCGGCGCCTGCAACACCAACCATAACGCAAGCCGTGCCTGAAAATGACCTTGTCTCCCTGGACGGACATCCCCGCATCGGGGCCTGGCTGCTGGTCCTGATCGCTGTCTTTGGAAGTGCAGTGCTGGCATACTGGGCTGCAAGCCGAATCTTTTCCCCGCGTTGGGGACTGCGCTTCGCATTATGTATTTTCCTGGGTGGGATGCTGGGATATAACTACCTAGCACTGGACTTTCCTGGCGCGGCAAACTGGGTCGCCGGCGAGAGCGGTGCCTTTGGTGTATTGCTTCTTGTATTTATAGGGGAATTAGTTGGCCTGCTGGTTGCCGGTATCTGGATGCGCTGGGTCAGCGCACAAGAGTCGCGAGCAAGCTAATCAGCAGCAACACGGCAGCGCTCCAGGCTAACGTTGCTTCTGGGCCACGGGTGAAGTAATCGGTCACAGAGAGGTCGCGGCTGTGTCGTACGCGTAGTGGGTGATCGGGAGCCTCACGATATCCCAGCAACGCCTGCCTGAATTCTTCGATGTTATCCGGTCGCTCATCGGGATGCAACGCCATTGCCCACAGGATGGCTTTTTCCGTCCGCTGTGAAACATCAGGATGGATCTGTCGTATGGAGATCAGGCTCTCGGGCTGGAGGAATCGCTTGCGGGCATCGGCTGGGGCTTCATTAGTAAGCAGATGATAGAGTGTGGCACCAAATGAGTAGATATCGGAACGGATATCTGTGTGGACATCGCTGCCGCCATATTGTTCCAGGGGAGTATAAAGTGCCGTACCCTGGCCCTGGATGATCGTAATGGTGACCTCTTCTGGGGCAAGGATCTTAACCAGCCCGAAATCCACCAGCTTGATCAAGCCGTTGGGCATGAGCTTTAAGTTGCTTGGCTTGATATCGCGATGCACAATTGGCGGTTCCTGTGCGTGCAAAAAAGCAAGCGCATTCGCCAGCTGTTCCGCCCAGGCAAGCACGTCTTTTTCCGTGATGAACGTCTTGTTGCGGCGGGCCTCCAGCAGGATGGTGCGCAAATCCTTGCCGGGGACAAAGTCCATGACCAGATAGTCGCGAGGACCATTGGAGAAGAAATCAGAGACTTTGGGAAGATTGGGATGATCCAGGCGCGCAAGAATAGTAGCCTCGCGTAAAAATTGGTCACGGGCTTCCTGTCTTATATTTTCCGGGAGGGCGCGATCGTACTCAACTTCCTTCAACGCACACTGGCGGCCCTTGAGACGCGTATCGTCCGCAAGGTAGATGGAGCCCATGCCGCCCTGTCCAATGCGTTCCTGGATTTTATAGCGACCACGCAAAACCTCCCCACTCTTAAGGGGTGGAAGCAACCTTCTCCTTTGCAGGGAAACATTTCAATGCAGAATCATTTCGGCGTAGTTCTGCACAGAAATACATGTTTATGCTATATAATTATAATATACACTGTTGACTACCTCTTCACAACACTTTAACATGAGACTTTCATGAATAAATTCCAGGAAGAATACCCGTTGCTGGTTGCCCAGGAGGGACCGCTCAAAGGTCAGCGCTGGCAGGTCAGTCAAACTCTCGTATTGGGACGTGAAGCTACATGCGATGTGGTGGTAGCTGATCGTCAGATCTCACGCTATCATGCGCGCATTACACCAACCCCCGAAGGTGTTATCCTGGAGGACCTGGGAAGCAAGAATGGTACCCATCATAACGGGGTACCGCTGACAGGTCCCGTGGTTCTGCAGGACGGGGATCTGGTCTCCGTGGCGCTGGCACAGCAATTCCTGTTCCTGACATCCGATGCAACCATGCCACTGCTGGAAGGGGCCGGTCATCCGGGCCGTTTGATGATGGATCAGAAATCCCGGCGCGTCTGGGTCAACCAGCAGCAGTTGGTCCCGCCTCTTTCGGCACAGCAGTTCAAAATGCTCTGGATGCTCTACGAGAGCCAGGGACAGGTTGTCAGCCGCCCCGACCTGGTGGCCGTCGTTTGGGGAGATGAGCAGGCGGCTGGCGTGTCTGACCAGGCACTCGACGCGCTGATCCGCCGGCTGCGCGATCGCCTGGCGGCCCTCGATCCCACTCACCAATACATCTCCACCGTGCGTGGACATGGCGTGCGCCTGGATAATCCACCAGTTTAACTCTATTCTCCCATTCTTATACACCTCCTAGGAATTCCCAGGAGGTTTTTTATACCCGTAACTTTTTTTCACGGTTAGCGACAATTCAGATGAATACCAAAACCGGATGGAGAAGCACGCCCCCACAGGCACTGATGAACATGAACACCCTAGGATTGGCCTGTACCGGTAGTTTGCAGATGGCAGGGTTCAACCTTCTGGATGTTATACTTTATGTGAAAGAGACTGAAACCAATACTATTCCGTCCAGCCGGGGGGCTGTTTTTATCATGACAGATTTCAATGAACAGATTGCTCTCGAGGACCTGCGCAAACTTGATTCGCAGTCCGTTGGGACCGTATATGACCGGTATTTTCCCGAAGTCTATCGCTACGTCCGTTATCGCGTCGGTGACGAGAATATCGCTGATGATATTGCCAGCGATGTTTTCGTCCGCCTGCTGGAAGCGTGCCGAAAAAAACAGGGACCTCAGTCGAACCTGCGCGGCTGGCTGATCGCCACCGCCTCGAACGCTGTCAATGATCATCATCGCCGCAACTACCGCCGTCCTATGGATGCGTTATCCGAAACGATGCCGGATACGAGTCCCAGCATCCATTCGGAGGTCGACTCTCGCGAGAAACAGCGCCTGGTGCAGGGAGCATTGGCTCAATTGACTCCCGAACAGCAGCATGTTCTTGCCCTGCGGTTTGGACAGGGATATTCCCTGGAGGAGACTGCTGCATTTTTGAACAAAAATATCAACGCCGTAAAAGCCCTCCAATTCCGTGCGCTGGCCTCCCTCCAGCGTCAGATCGGGGAGGTGAACTATGAATAACCTCTACGATATCTTGGAAATTTGTCTTAAGGAAATTGAAAACGGAGCGGATGTTGACACCGTCCTCTTCCGCTACCCTGAGCTTGCCGAGGAACTGCGTCCCATTCTCGAAACTTCGATGCAGGCGAAGATGCTGGCGGCTGCAGATCCTTCTCCGGATGTGGTGCGCCGCAGTCGGGCAAATGTTATGCAGCAGGCCGCCCGGATGCGTGAAGAGCAGCTGTGGCCCTCCCGCAGGCTTTGGTCGGTTCCTTTGCGGCGGGCAGTGGTTTCTCTGGCCGTGATTGGCGCACTTTTCATGACGAGTACCGGCCTGGTGCAGGCGGCATCCACTACACTGCCAGGCGACAACCTGTACCCCGTGAAGCGTACCTGGGAGGATGTCCGTGTCCTGTTTACCTTCAATTATCAGGCGCGTGAAGCGCTCGAGGTCGCGCACGAGAACGAGCGGCTCGATGAGTTGAACGATCTTTTTACAGAGGGACGCTCCGCGAAGGTTGACTTTGCCGGAACGGTGATGAGTCAGGATGGAGACCTGTGGCAGGTGTCAAAAATCCCGGTCCTGATCTCCGCTGGAACTGACCTGGGCACGCAGTCGGTAAAAATTGGCGATGCTGTCCGGGTCAGAGGCGTGACCCAGTCGGGCGGCACCGTGATGGCCGAACAACTGGATTTCCTCCCTGCTGGGATCGCGCTCCCCGATATAGAGGATGATCACTCTCCGGCGGCTGGACAGGAAAAACCAGAAGATAAACAGCAGCAACAAAACTCCGGTGAGGATGGCTCTGGCGAAGAGTCAGGAGGCGGAGCACCCAGGCAGGAGGCGACGAAGTCTCCTCAGCTGGAATCCAAAATCCATGAATTCTCACGAGACGGTGTGGTTGACTCCTTTAGCGGAAACACTCTTGTTGTAAATGGTCAATCCATGAATATCTCCAGTGCTGAGATCAAGGGTACGCCCAAGATTGGCGCCAGCGCAAAAGTGGAAGGGTACTTCAACGCCGACGGCCTATTTGTCGTCACGAAAATAGAATTCCAGAGCAGCGGCTCGGACGGTGGAGGCTCTGTCAATGAAGATGGCAACAAGAATAATGACAGTAATGATGGAGATAGTAACAACAGCGGCAGCGATGACGGCGGTGGAAATGATGGAGGTGGGGACAATAGCGGATCAGGTGGGGGCGGAGGTGATGACTAAAAAAACTGCGGAGGCCCGGCCTCCGCAGTTTTTTTAAAGTTCATTGAAAGTACCTTTCTTCATCCTCCTCCATCGTAAATGAGAGGGATTTTTGCCGGGTTTTCTCCGACTTGTAAGATGCCTCAAAATGGGGTACATTTAGCATATAGCACGTTCGTTCTAATTCTGTCTTCACTCATGCTCTGCTCCCATTGGGAGAACGTCAGGAAGTGAAGGCTTTAGGAGTAGTTAATGACCGACTCGCATTTTTATATCGGACGCGCCTACGATCCCAATACAAAGACCACCACAACTGAAAAAGTTTTTTACGATCCCGCCGATCTGACCACGCATGCGGTGGTTACCGGTATGACCGGGTCCGGCAAGACCGGCCTGTGCATCACCCTGCTGGAGGAGGCAGCGCTGGCCGGGATTCCGGCGATCATTATCGATATCAAAGGAGATCTCACCAACCTGCTCCTGCATTTCCCCGATCTGGCCCCGCAGGATTTCCAGCCGTGGATCGATCCAGAAATGGCACGCCGTACCTCCACAACCCTGGATCAACTCGCTGTGAAAACTGCCTCCTCCTGGCGCGAGGGATTAAAAGAATGGGGAATGGCCGAAGAGGAAGTTCTCGCTCTCAAGAATGCAGCCCAGTTTGCGATCTATACGCCAGGATCCGATTCAGGTATCCCGGTCAGCGTTCTGTCTTCCCTGGCCGCGCCCGGGCTGGAGTGGAAGGAAAACCGTGAGATTCTGCGCGAGAAAATTGCGAGCACAGTGACAGCCCTGCTGGGACTGGTGGGCTATGAAGATATCGACCCGATCCGTTCCCGCGAGCACATCCTGCTGGCTACTATATTTGAGTCTTACTGGAGCCAGGGTAAAGACATTGAGCTAACCGAGCTGATCCTGCAGACTCAGACTCCATCCTTTGAAAAATTAGGTGCCCTCCCGGTCAATACATTCTTCCCCAACAAAGATCGGATGGAGCTGGCGATGGCCCTGAACAATATCCTGGCTGCGCCTGCCTTCGAAGTCTGGCGTGAGGGACAGACGCTCGATATCAAGTCGATGCTGTATACCGAGGACAACCGTCCGCGCCACAATATCTTTTATCTGGCACATTTATCTGATACGGAGCGGATGTTCTTTATCACTTTGCTGCTATCCGCCGTCGAATCATGGATGAGGACGCAGAGCGGCGCCACATCGCTGCGGGCACTTTTGTACATGGACGAGATTTTCGGATACCTGCCGCCTCAGCGCAATCCTCCTTCGAAGCAGCCGCTGCTCAGAATGCTGAAGAGCGCCCGGGCATTTGGTCTCGGTCTCCTGCTGGCCACGCAAAACCCTGTCGATGTGGATTACAAGGCCCTCTCCAATGCGGGCACCTGGTTCATCGGCAAACTGCAGACAGAGCAGGATAAGAACCGCCTGCTGGATGGCCTGGAGAGCGCTTCGGGTGGTGTATCCCGTTCGGTTTTCGACAAGCTGATCTCCTCGCTGGGAAAACGTGTGTTCATCATGCACAATATCCATGCGAAGGAACCAGTGCTCCTCGAGACTCGTTGGGCGATGAACTTCCTGGCTGGACCCATGACGCGGGTGCAAATCCCAGCGTTGAACCGGCTGGCGGGCGCCAGACTACCGGAGCCGGAGGTTGACCTGGGCGCGACCATCCCCAACAAGCCTTTGGGAGCAACCATGCTTTCCTCCTCGCTGGCTGATACCTCCGTCCTTCCTTCTGTCTCAGAGCGGACCCTCGAGCCTTCCACGGTGTTGGATAACGCTCCACTTCCGCGTACAACCCTGCCTCGTTCGACTTCCGTGGATGGAAGCATAACCAAGCCTCCGATCCCGGCCTGGATCAAGGAATATTACCTGCCCCAAAACTACAGCCTGCCGGAGGCGTTTTCGGCCGCCGGGCAGGCCATGCAGGCTGAAGTCACAATGGAAGGTGTCATTTATCGTCCCACACTTTTAGCTTCAGCCCAAGTCCGAATCCTTGACCGCAAACTGGGCGTGGATAGCGAGATCGTCCGCACAGTACTGGCGAACAACCTCGAGAAGCGCGGCGCCATCCGTTGGGAGGATTACATCTATCCTGGCTCCTCGCTCGAGAATGTGGATACCACGCCCGATCCCTCAGCCCGCTTCAGCACGATCGACGCGCCGCTGAACGATACCAAGCTGATGACGGCCATGCAAAAGGATTTTGCCGACTGGGTCTACAGGACAACCTCCGTCAAGGCGCGCGCCAACCAGGTCCTGAAGGTTTTTGCAGGACCTGACATCAGCCAGGCGGAATTTATGAGAGCTTGTGCCGACGCGGCCCGTCAGGCGCGGGATGCAGAAGTGGAAAAGAAGGAATCAACCATACTACGCCAGATCCAGGCGCTGGAAGAAAGACTGAACCGCGAAGGCCGTGAGCTGCGCGAGGATGAAGCAGAGCTTTCCCACCGTAAGATGGAGGAGGCGGGCACACACTTTGAAAATCTGACAGGGCTCTTTGGCGGCAGGCGATCTGCCCGCAGGCTATCTTCCTCCCTCAGCAAGCGCCGGATGACTGAGCAGGCCAAGGCGGATGTGGAGGAATCGCAGGATGCAATTGACGATTTCAAGAACGAGCTCACCCAACTTGAACGCCGCCGCCAGGAGATCATCGCTGAGATCCAGGACAAGTGGGGCAAGGTGGTCGGCGATGCCAGTGAAGTGACCGTCGTTCCAAAGAAATCGGATATCTTCATCAGTCTGTTTGGCGTGGCCTGGATGCCGCATTATATGATCCGAACTGCCAGCGAAACGATTGAGATTCCCGCATTCGGTGCCCAGTAAAATCCTGCCGCGTGGATGCGTCTGCTTTTGTGGATGAATCAGCGCGGTTTTTATTTAAAGAACATGATTGCCTTGCAATTTGAACCATTCATGAAATCACATAGGTTCATCCATTGGAACAAATCGCCGCGGGAAGCGTCTTAAATGCCGAGCCCATCCACATGTGCTTATGAGGAAAATCATACTCATCTCCGATTAAGTTTCTTTATTTTCAACAGGGTATAATCCTGAAGATTAATTTGGAATTTTCTAACATGTTCATTAACTTTTGCATGCGAAGCGTGCACGAAGTTTTATTATTAATGAGACCCGCGTTATAAAAATGACAACTATTTCCCATCCCTACCAAAAAACTCCCATGCTTCCGCAGGTAGCTGTCGCTGTAATTGGCGGCGTGACCCTGTTCTTTATGCTCATTATCACCTGGGTGCTGGGATACCAGCTTGTGTATGCTGGCAGGATCTTTCCTGGCGTCTCTGTAGCGGGTGTGGACCTTTCCGGTATGAAGCCAACGGATGCCGCAGTCAGGCTGAATGAGGCGTTATCCTATCCGCTTCAGGGCAAGGTTCTATTGCGCTATGGGCAGAATTCCTGGGTCGCCAGCCCGGCGGAGCTTGGCATGGTCTTTGATCCTTCAACCAGTGCCATGACCGCTTACAGGCTGGGCCGCAGCGGTGGATTATTTGGAGCATTATCCGGCCAATTACGTGCCGTTGGATTGGGCGCAAAAGTGCCGCCGGTGGTCATCTTCGACCAGCGCGTGGCATCTTTTTATCTGAACCAGCTTTCTACGCAGATCAACCAGCCGGTGAAGGAAGGTGGCCTTGATTTGCAAGGGACCAATATTGTTGCCACGCCTGGACAGGTAGGCCGGGAGCTAAAGATCGATGCCTCCATGCTCTATCTCGCTGCTCAACTGCAGACCTTTAAGGATGGTGAGGTGCCTCTGGTCGTGCAGGAGGTGCAGCCACAGGTCCTGGATGTCAGTGCCGCAGCAGACATGGCTCGCCAGGTGTTAAGCCAGCCTCTGACACTTACCATTCCCAATGCAGGCCAGGGCGATCCAGGTCCCTATGTGTACACCCAGGAAATCCTGGCGAATATGCTGGGCGTGGAACATGCGGAAAATGGAGTCCAGGTGGTTCTCAACAAGAGCGGCCTGCGCGACCTGTTAGTGCCTGTCAAGGAACAGGTGGACCGAAAGTCGGCAGATGCAAAGTTTACTTTCAACGATGATACGCGCCAGCTTGATTTGATCGCCGAATCCAAGATAGGGCGAACACTTGATGTGGAAGCAAGCATTGCGGCCATCAACGATGCTTTGCTGCGCGGCGAGCACACTGCCTCTTTGGTGATCAATGAGGAACAGCCGCGCGTGGCTTCCACGGCTACGGCGCAGGAACTCGGCATCACACAATTGGTTTCGGCTGAGACATCCTATTTCTATGGTTCCAGCGCGGAACGCATGCAGAACATCCAGGCGGCAGCCAGCCAGTTCCATGGCGTGCTGGTCGCGCCAGGCGAGACTTTCTCCATGGGTGAGCACATGGGTGATGTAAGCCTGGAGAACGGCTTTGCCGAGGCTTTGATCATCTACGGTGGGCGCACCATCAAGGGCGTGGGTGGAGGCGTATGCCAGGTCAGTACTACCTTGTTCCGTACTGTGTTCAATGCTGGGTTCCCGGTTGTCGAACGGATCCCTCATGCCTACCGCGTTGGCTATTATGAACAGACCCCCGCCGGAGGCAATGATCCCAGCCTGGCCGGTATGGACGCGACCGTATATTTCCCTCTGGTGGACTTCAAGTTCACCAACGACACACCTTACTGGCTCCTGATGGAGACCTACTTCAACCAGGGAGGCTCGCTCACCTGGAAGTTCTATTCCACTTCCGACGGCCGGACTGTGAACTGGGACACCACTGGTGTTACGAATGTTGTCCCTGCACCTGCGCCGGCTTTCGAAGAGAACCCCGAGCTTAGAAAAAATGAGATTAAGCAGGTCGATTGGGCGGCAAATGGGGCGGATGTCACGGTCACTCGCACCGTGATGCGCGATGGCGGAGTCCTGTTCCAGGACGAGTTCACCACACACTACCAGCCCTGGCAGGCCATCTGCCAGTACGGCCCGGATTCGAAGAGCCCTGAAAAGCTGGCAGACGAAAAGAATTTGTGTAGGAATCCGGCTGGGTAGAAGCTACTCGCGCTGAATGAAGTGGGTGCGCGTTCCCTTCTCCTGAAACATCCCTCGACTGCACGCTTCGCATAGCGAGCATCGCCCTCCGCTAAGGGCGGAATTCAGTTCACATGGTACAATTTTCCAATTCGGAAATGGAGAACGAATGGTAAGCGAAACACTCATCGAAATTTTACGCTGTCCCAACTGCGTACGCACGACAGGCGGCGAGCTCAGGTATGTCAAGGATGCCTGGTTCATATGTAAGGACTGCGGGCGCAAATATCCGATTGTGGATGATATCCCGGTCATGCTGATCGAAGAAGGCGACAAGTGGGTCAACACGGCTGAAGGCGACCTTCCCGTTCCTCCGCCTGCCAAATAACGTGAACAAGCTGGAACGTTTGCTGGAAGATCTGACCAGCGGGGATGAGGCGCGTGCCGAAGCCGCGGTCACTCCATTGCTTGACGTAGGGGCGGAGGCGATCCCGGCACTGCTGGAACTGACCCGCTCTCCTGATGTTGACTCACGCTGGTGGGGATTGCGCGTCCTGGCTGCCTCACCTGATCTGCGGACCGAATGGCTGGTCCCATTTCTGAACGATCCTGCTCCGGAAGTGCGCCAGTGTGCGGCGCTTGGACTTGCAGTCAAACCTGATGAAAGCGCGGTGGAAACTCTCGTCCGCGCCCTGAATGATGAAGATTCCATGGTTGCAACGCTTGCAGCCAATGCACTAGTCAAAACCGGAAGCCCGGCGGTTCCCTCCCTGATCGAAGCAGTAAAACGGCCGACTGTCGAAGGAACCGGCTCCCAATCTCAACGAATCCATGCCCTGCGCGCCCTGGCAGAAATCCGTGATCACCGGGCCATCCCGGTCATGATGCAGGTCATGCAGGAGGATTCTGCCTTACTACAACACTGGGCCCAGGAAGGCCTGGAACGCCTCGGCCTGGATATGATATATATTAAACCTCAATGAACAAAATAAACTCACTCAAGAACATCAAACTCGGTAAACCATCTGTTAAACAGATTATCTTTTGGGCGGTGGTTGCCGTTCTGGCGATCGGCGGCTTTGTCTTCGTACGCAACATAGTCACCTGTTGGACGATCACGCCCCTGCCAGGCAAGCCGCCTTCAAATTGCGGTACGATTACCGCCGGCCTGATCGGCCCCACCATCAACGAAGAAGGCACTCCAGTTGCTTCCGACGATGGGGAAGCGACTCCTCCACCCCTCAGTGACATTCCGGACAGCAACCTACCTGCCGCCTGGGATGGCGCCAGCCGCATCACGGTCCTGTTGATCGGTCTCGATTACCGTGACTGGGTGGCGGGCGAAGGTGCACCGCGTTCCGATACCATGATCCTGCTTACCATCGACCCAGTGGCAAAGACGGCAGGTACTCTTTCCATTCCCCGCGATATGTGGGTCAACATCCCGGGCTTTGAATACAGCCGCATCAACACCGCCTATTCCTTGGGCGAGGGAAGTAAACTGCCCGGCGGCGGACCCGAGCTGGCCCGCAAGACTGTCGAGCAGTTTATCGGCGTTCCGATCCAGTATTACGCCCAGGTGGATTTCTCAACCTTTGTGAACTTCGTCAACCTGATCGATGGGGTCGATGTCCATAATACTGAGAACCTCAGGATCGACCCGGTCGGTGGAGGTAAGGATAAGATCAAGCTCACCTGCTGCGGCATGCGTCACCTGGATGGCGAGACCGCCTTGGCTTATGCCCGCTGCCGCGAGCAGAACCAGGGCTGCACAGATGGAGACGTTGGACGAGCCAGGCGCCAACAACAGGTGATCCTGGGCATTCGTAATAAGGTGCTCAGCCCCGAGTATTTCCCCCTACTGGTGGGCAAAGCGCAGCAGTTCTATAACGAGTTTTCCGCAGGCATCCGGACGGATATGCCTTTCGATGTCGCCCTCCGTCTCGGTGTCCTCGCAAAGGATATTCCTCTCGAGAGCATCAAACAGGGTGTGATTGACTACACCATGGTCTCTCTGGATAACACCACCCTGGGTGGGGCAAACGCGGCCGTCATGAAGCCGCTGCCCGATAAGATCCGTGTCCTGCGGGATGATATCTTTACCTCCGGCGGCGCGATCAGCCCGCTCGCTG
>Ga0111538_10008433_pt1 | contig 13833 bp, 13 predicted proteins | sample SoiMethybrSBSTD1_FD_79669 | JGI IMG/M metagenome (GOLD analysis project Ga0111538, IMG submission 79669) | Bulk soil microbial communities from a Populus tree surrounding site in Tennessee, USA - Soil MetaG P. TD hybrid SBSTD1 (version 2)... | ecosystem: Environmental > Terrestrial > Soil >...
GACGACGAGCCTGAAGCCTTCGTTCGACTGCGCCAGGGCAAGCGCGTGATGGTGCTCGCGCACCGCAACGGAGGGTGCCACTACCTCGGGTCCGACAACCGCTGCAAAATCTACGGCTTTCGTCCGCTCGGCTGCCGCGTCTTCCCGTTCGACCCGAGGTTCACGAAGACCGGAGCGCTACGCCGCCTGCGCTTGATCCAGGCGACGGAATGCAAATACGAGCTCGACGGCAAAAACTACGTCGCCAACATCCGCGAGCTACAGCACCGTCACGACGACGCGGTCAACGCCTATCACGACAAGATCGCCCACTGGAACAAGCAGCAGCTGGCGCGGCGTCGCAAAGGGCTCGCGGCCGAAACCGTGAGCGCTTATCTCGAATTTTTGGGCCTGGCCGGCTAAGGGCTTAGCCGCGACGCCGGCCGCGCTCGGCCGCCTTGGCCTTGGGCGGCGCCGGCGCGGGCAGGGTGCGTTCGCGTTCTCGCGAGACGCCCGACTTGGGCACTTCGTCGCTCGCGAAGCGCAGCGCCGAGCGCGCTTGTGCTTCGGCGGCCGCGCCGTCCCCGGCCGCGATCGCCTCGGCAATCGCCACGCGATAGCCGGTCTGCCGGATCTCGGTGATCGAGAGCCCGCGCGAATGATCGGCGACCGCCGGAGCCAGCGCGCCCTTGATCAGGCTGTTGAACGCGAGCCGGTAAGCGATGTTGTCGGCGCCGTCCAGCACCCGATCCCAGAACCTGAGCTCGAGCGCGAACAGCTCCGGCCCGTCCCCGACGTCGCGCATCTTGCGGGCGATCTCGACGATCTCCGCCTTGAGCTCGGGAGACGCCCTGAGCGCGCACAGCCTCGCGACGTCGGCCGCGGTGGCGCAGCGCATCTCATTGACCGCGATCCAGTAGCGCTTGCTGCCCTCACCCGTGGTCGGGTACTCGGCCATCAGCGCCAGAAGGTCGAGGCCGGCGTGCCGCCGAAAATCACTCACCTTGCTGCCGCCACCGTGGGAAATCTTGATCAGCCCCACCTGTTCGAGCCGCTTCAACGCTTCCCGAACCACGTGGCGGTTCACCTGAAACGTCTCCACGAGCTTGCGCTCGGCGGGGAGCATCGTGCCCGCGGGGCAGCGATCCGTGAGGATCTCACCCGCCAGTTGCTCGAACACCTGATCGGCCAGCGAACGATTGCGAACGATTCTGAGCACCATGTGTACTGGTTGGACAATAAACTAGACGTCCGTTCTCGCTAGAATCATGTCCCGCCAATATCGTTCCCTTGGCCGCCACGCCCCGATCATCGCTTCTCGCGCCGCCGCGAAATCATCCAAGGATTGAAAAGCTCAGCCCGCCCGAGCGCTTTGGTCTCGTGAACCGCGTGCCACCAAAAAGAGTAACACCGAAAGCGCTACGAATGGCGCGAGCGCCAGAACGTCGGAGTACGGCCCTTCGAACAAAGGGTTGTTGTGCTTCGACCATTCGTCGATGCGCGTCTGCACGTCGCCGAACACTCCGGCCAAAAAGGCGATGATGATGCCGGCAATCGCGCCGCCTGCGATGTATCCGGAGGCGAGCAGCACACCCGGGCTCTTGTCCGATTCGGCGGCAAGCTCCTCTTCGCTCAGCTTTTTCTTTGCCAGACGCTGGCGCAGCTGTCGATCGACGAACCAGCGGATCAAGCCGCCGAGGAAGATCGGTGTCGAGCTCGAGATCGGCAAATAGACCCCGACTGCAAAGGCGAGCGACGGGATCCCACTCAGCTCGAGCACGAGCGCGATCATCACGCCCAGAAGCACGAGGCTCCACGGCAGCTCTCCGTTCAAGATGCCCTTGATGATGTAACTCATCAGCGTCGCCTTCGGCGCGTCGAACTTGGCCACGTGCGAGCCGTCCGGCCGCGTCGTGTGCGAGCCGTTGATCCCCGGGTCGACGAGATAGGCCGGCGTACCCGAGGCATCGACCAGGTACTTGCCGGGCGGGCCGTCCTTGGCGTCGGTCTTGTGCCAGACGCGGTACTCGCGCGCGTCGTCCTTGGCCTGCGGACCCGTGAGCTTCTCGACGCCGCCGAGCTGTGCCGGATCAGGACGCAGTTCCTTGATCGCGCTTTCGGTGACCGGAACGTAGACGGTGGCGGCGTCGTTGAGCTTGAGCAGGATCGGCCCTAGCAGCACCGCCGACGCGAACGCGCCGACCAGGATCGCGATCTGCTGGTAGCGCGGCGTGGAACCGACTAAAAAGCCCGTTTTCAGGTCCTGCGAAGTGGTTCCGCCGTTCGAGGCCGCGATGCACACGATCGCGCCGACCGACAGCGCGGTCACGTAGTAGCGCGAGCCGGTCCAGCCGAGCAGCACGAAGATGCCGCAGGTGAGCAGGAGCGTCGCCACCGTCATGCCCGAAATCGGATTGCTGGAAGAGCCGATTTCGCCCGTCAATCGCGACGAGACGGTCACGAACAAGAAGCCGAAAATCACGATCAAGAGCGCGCCGAACACGTTCATCATCAACGGTGGCGCGAGCACGATCGCCGTGACCAGAACCAGGATGCCGATCAGGACGAAGCGCAGCGACAGGTCCTGATCGGTGCGGGCGCTGCCCTGTGCACCGCGTCCGCCGCGCAAGTCGGCGAGCCCCGCCTTCATCCCCTGCACGATCGTCGGCAGCGAGCGAATCAAACTGACGATCCCGCCCGCGGCCACCGCGCCCGCCCCGATGTAGAGCACGTAGGCGCCGCGGATCTGGTTCGGGCCCATCTCGCTGATCGGCACCGAGCCCGGCGGGAGCACCGCGCCGCTCGCGCCGCCGAAGAACTGGATCGCCGGAATCAACACCAGGTAGGCGAGCACGCCGCCGGCGCACATGATCGAGGAGATGCGCGGCCCGATGATGTAGCCGACGCCGAGCAGCTCCGGGCTGATCTCGGCCGAGATCGAGCCCGCCTTGAGCGGCGCGCCGAACACCTTCTCCGGCACGTCTTTCCAGGCGCGCAGCGCGACCATCAACGTCTTGTAGAGAAGCCCGACGCCGAAACCGAAGAACACGACCTTTCCGCCGCCGGCTCGCTGGCGATCGCGAGCCTCGTCGGCGGCCGTGCTCGTGCCAGCTTCCTGGGCCGCGGCCCACGATTCCTCCGAAGCGCCTGCCTTCAGCACCTCGGCGCACGCGGTGCCCTCCGGGTACTTGAGCACGCCGTGCTGCTCGACGATCAGCGCGCGCCGGAGCGGGATCATCATCAGGATCCCGAGCAGGCCGCCGAGCACCGAAACCAGCATGACGCGGGCGATCTCCAGATCGAAGCCCAGGATCATGATCGCGGGCATCGTCACGCCCACACCGAACGCGATCGATTCCCCGGCGGATCCCGCGGTCTGCACGATGTTGTTCTCGAGAATCGTCGCGTCTTTGAGGCCCAGCTTGCCGAGCAGCCGAAACAACGTGATCGAGATCACCGCCACCGGGATCGACGCGCTCACCGTCAGCCCGACTTTGAGTACCAGGTACAGCGACGAAGCGCCGAACACGACTCCGAGCGACATGCCGACGAGCAGCGGCAGCAGCGTGAGCTCGTCGAGCTTCGCCTCGGGCGGAATGAACGGCCGGTGCTCCGCATGGGCAGCGGGCGCTTCGCCTAAAACTTCACGTTCACGGCTTGACACGGTTGATCGTCGCAGTCGGGCCCGTTGGGGTACACGGCTTCGTAGGTGAGGTTTGTTTGCACGCTGGCCACGACCGCCGAGCCGGCCGTTTCGCTGATTTCGAGCGTGAACAGATCGCCGTTGGTGAAAACGAGCTCGCCGCCGATCGAGTGCACCTCGAGCGACGCCGCGAACCTGCCCGCTCCGCTCTCGTTGAAGCAGATGCGCGCGTCCGAGCTCAGCGTCAGCTTCTTGCAGCGCTCGACGGCGAGGTCGAGCTCGGCGCTCGCGCAGCGCTGATTGAGGCAGGTCGTGACGCGGAGGCCCTGGCTCTGCGTCTCGACCGTCCCGTCGGCGAACACGGCGGGCACGCAGCCGGCCTCCCCGCAGTCCGAGTTGCACGAAATCGCGCCGAGGGCCGCGCCGATCACAAAAAAGAACCGCGTGAACATCGGCCGGGCGCATGCTACTTCCGCCTTCGGCGCCCTGCCAACCGCTTCCGTTGCGGCGGGGCGAGTAGTATCGCATGGTGAGCGCATGGCTGGTCGCAGCTTCGCCATCGGCGACATACACGGGGAGCTCACACAGCTCTTCAAGCTCATGGCGTGTTTGCCCACGCTCGACGGCGGCGACACGCTGATTTTCCTCGGCGACTACGTGGATCGCGGGCCGAAATCGGCCCAGGTCGTCGATTACCTTCGCACCTTGCACACGCACACTCCGGCCAAGGTGGTCGCGCTGCGCGGCAACCACGAAGACGCCTGGCTGCGCGTGCTCGCGAACGGCTGGGACCAGTTCGTGCTGCCGCCGCCCAACGGTTGCCTGGCCGCGATGCGCTCTTACACCGGCGGCCCGTTTCCAAAGGAGGGTGAGGAGCCTACCGACGACGAGCGGCCGGCGATGCTGACCGGCAGCTTCTTCCCGGCCGACGTCGTGAACTGGTTTCAGAATCTGCCCCACTGGTACGAAGACGAGCACGCGATCTACGTTCACGCGGGGCTGCCGCGCGGGCCGGATGGTTTCGTGCACCCGCGCGACGTGACGATGACCGCCGCGCTGCTCTGGTTGCGCGACGAGGACTTCTTTCGAAACTATCGCGGCAAACGCGTGGTGTTCGGCCACACGCGCACCGAGTATCTGCCACCCGAGCTCAGCGGCTACACGCCGGAAGATCCGAGCGACCTCTGGGCTGGCGAAAACGTGGTCGGCATCGACACCGGCTGCGGCAACGGCGGCTTCCTCACCGCGTTCGAGATGCCGGGGCTCAACGTCTACGAGTCGCGCTGAAAGCTGGGGATCGCGATGCCCCGCCCGGATCCGTTCGACGAGCTCGGCGTCACCCCCAAGGCCTCCGAGGAAGAGATCCAGCGCGCGTACCGGCAGCGGGTCGTGGAACGGCACCGCCAAGGCGTTTTCGGCATCGTCGATCAGCTCCGGCGTGCCCAGCGCGCGCTTCGGGCGCTTTCGAACCCCGCCGCCCGCGCGCGTCACCTGCGCGAGCGCTCGAAAGGCGTCACTGCACAGCACCGGCAGCTTGCGCTGCTGCACGACTACAAGCAGCAGATGAGCCGTGATCTCGAGCGGATCGGCGCTGAAAACGCGGCGCGCCACGCCGCCGAGCTCCGCGAGATCGACCAGCAAATCGCGCTCGAGGAGCTGCGCGTGCAGACGCTCGCTCGGCGGCGGCGCCTCACCGAGGGTGTGCGCAGCGCGCTCTGGCTCGCGCTGGCGCTTGCCATCATCGCCGCGCTCTTCATCGGTCTGCGCGGCGGCTGAAGTCCGATCTATTGCAACAGAATTGCATGTGCATCGCGCCTGTGGTACCAGCTTCACGCGTGAGCCGCTTCGCCGCCAGCGCGCGTTGGTTCCGGACCCTCGTCGTGGGCGTACCGATCGCGGTCGCGGCGACTTCCGCGCGCGCCCAACCGGCTCCTCCGCCCGTGCCCGCACCCGCACCCGTCCCTGCGCCCGCAGCGCCCGCCGCACCCGCGCCGCCCCCTGCAACCGACAGCGCGAGCGACGCGGCCGAGCTCGAGAAGGCACTGGCCGCCGATCAAGCCGCGCAGAAAGCCAGCGGCGCTCCAAACGCGGCCGGCTCGGAACCGACCGGAGAGGGTGCGTCGGCGGCACCCGCCGGGGGCGCGGGCGGCCAGTCGCTCAATCCGGACCTGTCGTTGATCGCGGACTTTGCGGCCGCGTACTTCTCCCAGGACGACAATCTCGAAACCGGCGCGCACGACCCGACCCAAAACGGCTTCAACTTGCAGCAGCTCGAGCTCGCGGCGGGCGCAGCGGTCGACCCCTACTTTCGTTTCGACGCCAACATCGTCTTCGGCCTGGACGAGGTCGAGATCGAGGAGGCCTACGCCACGACGCTCGACCTGCCGTTCCAGCTCCAGGCCCGCTTCGGCCAGTTTCTCACGCGCTTCGGCCGCATCAACTCGATGCACCTGCACGCGTGGGACTTCGTCGATCAGCCGTTTGCGATCGGACGCATCTTCGGCCCCGAGGGCAACCGCGGCCTCGGCGTCGAGCTGAGCTGGCTCACGCCGCTGCCCTGGTACGTCGAGATCGTTGCCTCGACGATCGGCGCTGCGGGCGAAGGGACGAACCGCAGCTTTTTCGGCGCCGACGACCTCGGCGTCGACGGGCCGGCGGATTTGCTCTACGTCACGGCGCTCAAGCAGTTTTTCCCGCTGTCGGAAGACTGGTCGCTCTCGGTCGGGCTCTCCGGCGCGTTCGGTCCGAACTCCACCGGCCGCTCCAATCGCACCGACGTCTACGGCGTGGACCTGTTCCTGAAGTACCGTCCAATCACCCGCGAAAGCTCGACGATCGTGGCGCTGCAAAGCGAGTGGCTGTACCGCCGGCGCCAGGTTCCGGAGAACGTGCTCGCGGACGTCGACGGCTACGCCCAGCTGTTCTGGCGTTTCGCGCAGCGCTGGGCGGTCGCGGGCCGCTACGAGTACGGGTCGCCGGTCGTCGATTCCGCCGGGGACGTGGTGGTCGATCCGCTCGACCCGGAATGGACCAGTGAGCGCCAGCGCGTCGGCGCCAATCTGACTTACTGGCCGAGTGAGTTTTCGCGGCTAAGGCTGCAGGGCGCGCGGGACATGCCGGACTGGCGTAACGGCATCTGGATGGTGTTCCTCGCCGCAGAGGTCGTGGTCGGCGCGCACGGCGCGCACAAGTTCTGAGGTCGAAGATGCAACACCTCACGCACAAGCTTGGACTCGCGATCGCCGGCATCCTCGCGCTCGGCTGTACGTTCGACGACGGCCAGGGCTTTGCGACGCTAGAGTCCGCCGCATTTTCAGCGCGGTTCGAGCCCGGCGCGGAACACGACACCGGCGACGGCGCGATAAAGACCGATCAGGGGTACCGCGTGACGCTGTCGCGCTTCGAGCTCGGGGTCGGCAAGATTGGCTTGTTCGAGCAGCGCGGCGCGCCGAGCGGCACCTTCGAGCCGGTGGTCAGCCTGCCGGTCGAGCGCCAGGTCGACGTACTCGAGGGGCCGCTGATCGCGCTCGACCGGTTCGAGCCGTCGCGAGAGCTGCCGCAAGCGAACATCACCGAGCTCACGCTCGGCCTCGATGCGCTGAAGCTCGCCGGTGAAGTCAGCGGCGGGGCGCTCGGCACGGCGACGGCGCCGCTCTCGGTCGACTTCATCCTGTTCGGCGATCAGGTCGCGGACCTGCCCTTGACCATCGACCGCGACGAGCCCGGCGCGTTTTCGCTGGCAGTGCGGCTCGATGTCGACGGCCGGCTGTTCGACGGCGTCGACTTCGCGGCGCACGTCTCGAACGGGAGGATCGACGTCACCACCAGCCTTGACCCGGCGGGATCCGCGATCACGACTTCCCTGGCGCAGAGCGCGCTGCACGCCTCCGTCGATTGATGCTAGATCCCGCGTGCGATGCACGTGACGATGGTCAAAAAGCGCCTGACGAACGGCGAGCCCTGCCCGAAGTGCATGCAGGCCGAGGAACTGCTCAAGCAGCGCAATCTCTGGCACCACGTCGATCGCGTGGTGTGGGCGCTCGAAGGGGATCCGAGCTCGGAAGGGATGAAGCTTGCTGCCAAGCTCCGCGTGGAGATCGCGCCGTTTTTCGTGGTCCGCGACGACGCCGGCAACGAGCGCGTCTACGAAAGCGTGCTCGCGCTGATCAAGAAGGAGTTGACGGGAACGGCACCCCCCGCCGCGCCGCCGGCGTATCCCGCGCCGAGCGAGGCCGAAGTGGCGGCGCTGGCCGCGGAGTACACCGGACGCCCCCCGGCGGAGCTCATTCGCTACGCACTGTCGAAATACGGCGCGGGCTCGAGCATCGCGTTCAGCGGCGCGGAAGACGTCGTCTTGATCGACATGGCGGCGAAAACTGGCCTCGCGTACTCCGTATTCACGCTCGACACCGGTCGGCTGCACCCCGAAACGTATCGTTACATCGACAAGGTGCGCAGCCACTACGGGATCGAGATTCTGCTCATGGCGCCCGACACCGTCAGCGTGCAAGAGCTCGTGCGCAAGAAGGGTCTTTTCAGCTTCTATCAGGACGGCCATCACGAGTGCTGCGGCATTCGCAAGGTCGAACCGCTCGGGCGCGCGCTCGCGAACCTCGGCGCGTGGATCACCGGACAGCGCCGCGATCAGAGCCCCGCCACGCGCTCGGGCGTGGCGCTGGCCGAGCTCGACCAGCCGCGCGGGCGCTCGTCGCCTCTGCTCAAGCTCAATCCCCTCGCCGACTGGTCGCTCTCCGACGTGTGGGCGTACATCAGCGAAAATGAGGTCCCTTACAATCCGCTACACGAGCGCGGATTTCGCTCGATCGGGTGCGAGCCGTGCACGCGCGCGGTGCTGCCTCACGAGCACGAGCGCGCCGGACGCTGGTGGTGGGAAGAAGCCACCAAGCGCGAATGCGGTTTGCACATTCGGGAGTGACGCTAACCCTTGAAGGTCGAGCGGCCGAAGTCGCCGAACGGCTCGTCGCGTTCGCGCACCGCTTGCTTGAAGCCGGCGGCCATTGCCCGCGCCTGAAACTCATGGCCCTCGCGGGTGTGGCGCGCGATGCCGTCGAACACCGTGCCGAGGATCTGAGTCGTGAAAAGCCCTTGTGAAGATACCGTCTGGTTGAGCAAGAGCTTCATCATCACGAGCTGATTGATCGGCATTCTTGCCACGCGCGCGAGCAGCGCCTCGAAGCGCTGATCGAGCTCGTCGGGCGGCGCGGATTCGATCGCGAGGCCCCACGCGGCGGCTTCCTTGCCGGACAGGCAGTCTCCGGTGAAAAGCAGACGTTTGGCCTTCTCGAGGCCGACCCGGTAGATCCACAAAGACGTGGTCGGCGATCCCCAGACGCGCGCCGGCGGATAGCCGATCTTGGCGTCATCGGCGATCACGAGCAGGTCGGAGCAAAGCGCCATGTCGGTGCCGCCCGCAACGCAGAAGCCGTGCACCTTGCACACGACCGGTTTCTCGCTGTGAAAGAGACTCATGAAGCCACGCACGTTGCGGCTCATCATCGCGTAGTCGATCATCGGATCCCAGGTTTCCCCGGGCGTGTGGTTTCGTATCTGCACCTTGGGATCGAGCGGCGAGCCCAACAGCTCGTCTTTCACGGTTCTGCCCTCGAACAGCCCCTGTGCGCTCTCGACCAGGTCGTAACCACCGCAAAACCCGCTGCCGTTGCCGGAAAGCGCGATCACGTGCACGGCAGGGTCCAGGTTCGCGCGTTCGACGCAGGCCGCTAGCTCGCGCGGCAGATCGGGCGTGATCCCGTTGCCGCGTGCGGGCCGGTTCAGAGTGATCCGCGCCACCCGATCGGTGCGCTCGTAGGTCAGGGTCTTCAGGATTTCCACGGTTCACCTCGCTACCCCGGATATTACTCCTGACAGCAGTAACTGTATAGTGATGTAATGATCAATTCCTAGGGGGTGGTGCCCGCGTCTTCCTCGCGGCGGACGGCCGGATCGTAGATCACGACCTCACGGTTGATCGCGACCTGGCCATCGACTTTGACGAGCACCTTCCACGTGCCGAGCGCCTCGCCGGGGCGAAACGGGATCGCTTGATCGAAGCGCGTCTGCCCCACGCGGGCGGTCGCGCCGCCGAGCTCGGCGACGCGGCCCGGTTCGTCGCGCTTGCCGGGTCGTTTCCGAACCGGCAAGGGGCGCTCGATCTCCCACTCTATTTTGATCTCCTTCGCCAGCGGTTGCGAGAAGTCGATGCGAAAGCCTTGCGTCTGCTTGGCGCGATCGAGCTGAAATGGGATCTGTTGGCGCTCCTGAACCTGGCCGCCGAAGAAGATCCCGAACTCCGCGTTCGCGACCAGGGCCTGCGGCTTTTCGGCGCGGCACGCGGCCAGCGCCAGCGCAACGCAAAGCAGCCAGGCGCGCGTTGCGCGAGTCACGGCTCGAGCGCCTCGGCCATGCGCGCGAACGCCGCGACGGCGAGCGTCTCCCCGCGCTGATCGAGGTCGATCCCGGCGCGCGCGGCCAAAAGCTGGAGCTCTGCCGGCTCCGCCACGCCTTGCCAGGCGTTTCTGAGCTTCTTCCGGCGTTGCGCGAACGCGGCGTGGACGAGCGTGCGGAAGGCCGCGGTTTCGGCGACGGCCGGGCGCCGCGGTTCGAGCACGACCAGCGCCGAATCGACGCCGGGCTGCGGGTAGAACGCGCCCTTTCTCACGATGAAGGCCCGCGCCGGCACGAACTGAGCTTGCACGAAAACACTGAGCCCGCCCCAATTCTCGGCGCCGGGCTCGGCGGTCAGGCGCTCCGCCACCTCGCGCTGGACCAGCACCGCGGCGCGGTCGATTGCGGACGCGAGGCCGGTCAGCTTTTCGAGCAGCGGGCCCGTGATCTGGTACGGCAAGTTGCCGGCGATCAGGTGCGGGCGCGGGCCGCTGGCGAGCAGAGCAAGCCAGTCAGCGGCCTTGGCGTCGGCTTCCTCGACCGAAAGCCGCCCCGACTCGAGCGCGGGAGCAAGCTCGGAGCGCAACACCGGGACCAGATCGCGATCGCGTTCGATCGCGATCACGCGCTCGGCGCGCTCGAGCAGCGGGCGCGTCAGCGCGCCGAGGCCCGCGCCGATCTCGACCACCGTCCCCCCAGGTGGCAGAAGCTCCGCGATCCGCTGCGCGAGATGCGCGTCGGCCAGGAAATTCTGGCCGAAGTGCCGCTTCGGCCGCAGCCCGTAGCGCTCGAGCAGCGCTTTCGGAGCGGGCGCGGCCGCGCTCGTCAGTCTTTCTCCGTGCCGGAACCGGTCTCGCTGTCCTCGGCGTCCTGCGTGTAGCTCTCGATGGCCCCGAGCTGGAATTCGTTGAAGCCGCGCAGCGCGGGCGGCGGTGGATCACCGTAGAGCTCGAGCTGGGTCGCCGCCCAGAGCTCCTTGCTGACGAGCTCGCCGTGCTCGGGCCCGCCGTGCTGGCCCTCGAATTTGTCGAGCGCTTCGTCGGCTTCCTTGAGGTCGAGCCGCGCCCGCACCGGATCGATGTCGTCCTTTTTGATGAAGCGATCGGTCAGGAGCAGCGCGCGATCGTTCAGCACCTCGACGAAACCGGCTCCAACGGCGACCCGATGCACGTCGCCGCCCTGCTTGTAGCTGACGATGCCGGTCTTGAGCGCGGCCAAGAGCGGAATGTGCCCGGGCAGCACGCCGAACTCGCCCTCGACGCTCGGCGCCGTGAGCTCGTTGACGCGCTCGCTGAGCTTGACGCCGTCGGGGGTAACGATCTCGAGAGACAGCTGAGTGGCTTCGGCCATTGCTGGGCTCAGGCCTTATCGGCTTTGCGCAGCTCCGCCGCGCGGGCCTTGGCCTCTTCGATGTTGCCGACCATGTAGAAGGCCTGCTCCGGCAGGTCGTCGAGCGCGCCGCTCAGGATCTCCTTGAAGGCGGCGATGGTCTCCTTGAGCGGTACGTATTTTCCTGGGCGCCCGACGAACTGCGCCGCCACGAAGAACGGCTGCGACAGGAACTTCTGCACCTTGCGCGCGCGCGACACGGTCAGCTTGTCGTCCTCGCTGAGCTCGTCCATGCCGAGGATGGCAATGATGTCCTGCAGATCCTTGTAGCGCTGCAGGGTCAGCTGCACGCCGCGGGCGACCTCGTAGTGCTCCTCACCGACGATCTGCGGGTCGAGCATGGTGCTGGTCGAGTCGAGCGGATCCACCGCGGGGTAGATGCCGAGCTCGGCGATCGAGCGGCTGAGCACGGTGGTCGCGTCGAGGTGGGCGAACGTCGTGGCCGGCGCCGGGTCGGTCAGGTCGTCGGCGGGGACGTAGATCGCCTGTACGCTGGTGATGCTGCCCTTCTTGGTCGAGGTGATGCGCTCCTGGAGCGCGCCCATCTCGGTCGCCAGCGTCGGCTGGTAACCCACCGCGCTCGGCATGCGGCCGAGCAGAGCACTCACTTCGCTGCCCGCCTGCGTGAAGCGGAAGATGTTGTCGACGAACAACATCACGTCCTGCCCTTCTTCGTCGCGGAAGTACTCGGCGCAGGTCAGCGCCGAGAGGCCGACGCGAGCACGAGCGCCCGGGGGCTCGTTCATCTGGCCGAAGACCAGCGCCGTCTTGCTGATCACGGGGGTTTTGCCGTCTTCGAGCATCGCCTCCGACATTTCGATGAAGAGGTCGTTGCCCTCGCGCGTGCGCTCGCCGACTCCGGCGAAAACGCTGACGCCGCCGTGCGCCTTGGCGACGTTGTTGATGAGCTCGAGGATCAGCACGGTCTTGCCGACGCCGGCGCCGCCGAAGAGCCCGATTTTGCCGCCTTTCCGGTACGGCGCGAGCAGGTCGACGACCTTGATTCCGGTCTCGAACACTTCGACCGAGGTCGACTGCTCGACGAAAGCCGGTGCGGGCCGATGGATCGGCATCCTTTTCTTGGCATTGACCGGCCCGCGCTCGTCCACTGGCTGGCCGATGACGTTGAGGATGCGACCCAGCGTCTCGAAGCCGACCGGCATCGAGATCGGCTGGCCCGTGTCGGTCACTTCGGCGCCGCGAATCAGGCCCTCGGTGGCGTCCATTGCGACGGCTCGCACCACGGACTCACCGAGGTGCTGCGCCACTTCGAGCACCAGGTTGTCCTTCTGGCCCGAGATGTTCGGGTTCGAGACGGTGATTGCATTCAGGATCTTCGGCAGCTTGCCGGCCGGAAACTCCACGTCGACCACGGGTCCGATGACCTGGGTGATCTTGCCTTTGAGAGTTCCCGTTCCACCGGAAAACGTCGATTGCGTCATGACCGATTGCGGCTCCTTTTCACAGCGCGTGCCGCGGCGCGTCTACCACGACGCCGAAGCCTTGCCAATGGCGCGGCACGAGCTGTGCAGACTCCGGCCTCGGATGCGGGCAATCACCGGGATGCCGGGGAATCACGCCGGCCGGCCGCGATCGTCCGCGTCGCGCCGGGCGCTTTCGATCGCGGCCGGCAGCGCCATCGCCGCGTGCAGCGCCCAGGTAGCGGACCGCCCGCCCCCACCCCGGGACGCAGCGCCCGAGGCGGCTGGGGCGAGCAGCGGCAGCGGCGGTTCGGGCGGCGGCGGCGGCGCGGGGGGTAGCTCCGGCACGGCCGGCGGAGGAGCGGCGGGGTCGAGCGGCGGAAGGTCCGGCGCGGGTGGCAGCGGGGGCGGGACGGATCCGGACGGCTCGGCGGGATCAGGAGGATGCGGCGCCGCCGGGATCGTGGTCTGCGATGGTTTCGAGGACGCCGCGCCCGGGAGCCCGCCGTCGAACGCGCACTTCAGCGTCGAGCTGCAAAACGATGAAGAGTCGCTCACGGTCGACGACACCCGCGCCGCCCGCGGCAAGCACTCCGTCCACATCCACACCGGCAGCGGCTACGAGCGCGCGATCCTCGCCGCGAGCTCCGGCTTTCCGTTCGCCGACAATCACCTCTTCGCGCGGGCGCTCTTTTACACCACGACGCCGCCGGCCACGAACGCGCACTTCACGCTCTTGACCGGCGCCGGCAAGCTCGGCGGCGCGAGCGGCGAAACCTTCGTGCGCGTCGGCGGCCAGTTCGGCATCTTGATCGCCAACTACTTCGGCTTCAACGCCGCCGATCAGCCGCAGTACAGCAGCAGCACGCCGGGCAACTACTCCGACGGCGTACAGATGCCGCGCGATCGCTGGGCGTGCCTCGAAGTCGAGTACGCCGGCGCCACGCACGAGCTCCGTGACCGGAATCTGCAGCAGGCGCTCGAGCTCCGACTTCA
>Ga0111538_10008434_pt1 | contig 13830 bp, 12 predicted proteins | sample SoiMethybrSBSTD1_FD_79669 | JGI IMG/M metagenome (GOLD analysis project Ga0111538, IMG submission 79669) | Bulk soil microbial communities from a Populus tree surrounding site in Tennessee, USA - Soil MetaG P. TD hybrid SBSTD1 (version 2)... | ecosystem: Environmental > Terrestrial > Soil >...
GCATGGCAAAAAGCTTAAGGGTGAATTTGCCCTCGTTCGAACGCGGGGAATGGGAGATAATTCGTGGTTGTTAATCAAACACCGCGATAAATTTGCAACCGAAAATGATATCGGAAAGAAAAATAAGTCTGTAGTATCCGGAAAAACCATTGAAGGAATGACGAAATATAAGAAGGCAAAACAATGGAAAAGCAATCGATCAACGCCGAACGTGTCTTCACGGACTCAAAAAAAAACCACCAAGACAAAGACCAGCGCTGGACGGAGACTTAAATCAAAAGCGAAGGCTGACGAAAAGGAGGATGGTAGATCAATTTTAAAGGCTGACCCCAAGAAAATAAAATCAAAAATCCTGCACGATGTAAAACCCATGCTGGCCACATTAATCGACAAGCCCTTTGACGAAGAAGGGTGGTCGTACGAAATAAAATGGGATGGGTTCCGAACGTTGAGTTACTTGCACGACGGGAATGTCGAAATGCGATCCAGAAACAATAAGGATTTTAATAAAAAATTCTATCCGATTTATAATGCCTTGAAAGCGTGGCCTATTAATGTCGTATTAGATGGAGAGATTACCGTATTAACCGAAAAAGGGATACCTGATTTTAATGCCTTGCAGGTGTGGAGAAGTGAAGCAGACGGACAGCTTGCATATTATGTGTTTGACGTCCTATGGCTGGAAGGTTATGATCTTACAACGGCACCATTAAGCGAGCGGAGAACTGTACTCGAAAAAATACTTCCATCAAACGACCTTCTGCGCCTTAGCGGGAACTTTGCCGTGACCGGAACTGAATTTTTTGATGTCGCGGATAAAATGGGTTTGGAAGGTATCATTGCAAAAAAAAATGATAGTCTCTATACGCCCAATGTTCGTTCAAAGGAATGGTTAAAAATAAAAACCGAAAAACACCAGGAAGCCGTCATTGCTGGGTATACCAAGAATGAAAATACATCAAAGTCTTTCAGTGCTTTATTGCTGGGTGTATATCATGACAAGGAACTCATTTTTATTGGCCCGGTGGGAACTGGATTTTCTGCTGATGTTCAACGGGAACTTCTGGAAAAACTGGAACCACTCAAAACAAAAAAATGTCCCTTCAAAGAAGTTCCTGAATATAATAAGCCTTCTCGGTTTCGGCCGAACCCTCCAAAGGCAAAAGTGACCTGGGTAAAACCAACGTTAGTGGCTGAAATATCATTCCGGGCGAGTACTAACGATGGATCTATGCGGCATCCTTCATTCAGAGGCCTCAGGGAAGATAAAAAAGCGAAGGACGTAGTGCGCGAAAACTCTGTTCCGACTGAAGTAATTATCGATGATGAACATCACAACAGTGAGAAGCGCATTCTTAAGGCGCCAGAAAAACGGGGACGCCAAACGTTGTTAAACCCTAATGATGAGACTCAGGTGCGAGACATAGACGGTCATGAGCTGAAATTTACGAACCTAAGTAAAATTTTCTGGCCGGACGAACATGTGTCTAAACGGGATATGCTGAACTATTACTACCAGATCGCACCATACATGCTGCCTTATATGACGAACCGGCCGCAGACGCTGAATCGATTTCCTAATGGCATCCATGGACAAAGTTTTTACCAAAAGGATGTAACCGGCAAAGTTCCGTCTTGGATAAAGACCCATAAATATTTTAGCGAGGGAGATCAACGTCAAAAGAATTTTTTGGTTTGCACCGACGAAGCCAGTCTGTTATACATTGCTTCATTAGGATGCATTGAAATGAATCCGTGGAGTAGTACAACGGAGACCCCTGACCATCCGGATTGGTGCATAATTGATTTAGATCCAGACAAAAAAAATACTTTTGATCAGGTCATTGAGGCAGCTCAGGTAACGCACCAGTTGTTGGAGGCAATCGACGTTGCCAACTTTTGTAAAAGCTCAGGATCCACAGGGTTGCATATTTATATTCCACTGGGCACTAAATACACCTACGAAGATTCTAAAGAATTTGCGCGAGCACTAGTTACAAGAGTTCAAACCTTGCTTCCAGATTTCACTACTATCGAGCGCAAAGTGTCGGATCGCAGGGGAAAAATGTACCTCGATTTTTTACAGAACAGACCTCAGGCTACTGTGGCGGCGGCTTATTCTCTACGTCCAAAACCCGGTGCTTCGGTATCCATGCCGTTGGCGTGGGATGAGGTTAAAAAAGGACTCACAATCCGTGATTTTAACATTCGAAATGCCATCCCCCGCTTAAAGAAATATGGCGATCTTTTTAAAGGAGTTCTGGGCAGCGCCACCAACATATCCATCGCGCTGGAAAAGCTCCACGCCCTTTGATGTTCGGGGAATGACCAGAATGTGACAATTTCCAGCATTGTGAAAATAACTCTACAATTTTTTGAGTAAAAACATTCAGCCCAAGCAACCATTTAACTATTTCAGCAGGGCATAAGGATTGTTATCCCAGAAAGCACAACCTTCTACTTCGATGACTATTCTATACCGTGCGCTCTTGATTTTAATTGGGGGAATCTTATTGACCATTGCCATTTGGAGCGGACTTCAGGTCCATACGTTATCTGGCGAACGCGCTGAGATTAAGAAAGATTATAGCATTTTGAACAATATCACCTTCGGCCTATTGTCCGTAAACGCCTGGCGAGATCATATTGTGAAAGTGGTAACTAACCGTATTGATGATTTTGAATTTACGGCCGAGCAGGACAAAGCCCTGAAATATGAGGTGTCGCAGATTTTACACGCGGTCATTAACAAGGCCGATAGCCTCGTAGACAGGAAACAAAAATCGTTGGGCGGAAAACTTAAAAAATTTGCTATCAAAACCCTGGTGAATGAAGATAAGATTCATGCCCGGGTTCCGGAATTTGCCGAAACCATTGTCAACGAGCTAAAAAAACCCAAAAACAAAGAGAAGGTAAAATTCATCGCGCGCAGCAAGCTTGAGGAATTTGGTACGATCACGTATGATAGCACAAATGACATCAGCCGTAGTGAAACTATTTTGGCAAAGTATGATGTCCCCGACGTACCAACTTTTAATAATAATAGCGCCCTATTGTTGGAAGGACTACAAAGACGTGCATACTTCTTCACCTATGTTATTCTTGGAATCATGATTTTATTTTTAATCATGTGGTGGGTATTAAGAAATCAAAGGCCCCTTCACTCAATATTTTTTGTGATCTCTGTTTTATTAACACTCGTGGTCCTTTTTGTCGGCTTGACATCGCCGATGATTGAGATAGACGCCAGGATCAAAGAGATGAGTTTTTTATTGATTGGCGAACGTATTTCCTTTCATGATCAGGTGATTTTCTTTCAAAGCAAGAGTATTGTCGATGTGGTGCGAATCCTGCTTGAAACCGGTAAATACGATTCTGCGATCGTTGGCATGCTGATTCTCATATTCAGCATCGTGTTTCCCATTGGAAAATTACTAGCGACAAAATGCTATCTGCTGGGAAACGAAAAATGGAGGAATAATAAAGTGATTCAATTCTTCGCATTTAAGTCAGGCAAGTGGAGCATGGCCGATGTTAAAGTAGTCGCTATTTTCATGGCTTACATTGGCTTCAAAGGTATTCTCGATACACAATTGGCTAGCCTAAATTTGAAAACAGATTCGCTGGCAAGTATCTCTACTAATGAAACGACATTGCAGCCAGGCTTTATTTTATTCGTTGCCTTCGTTTTGTTTGGATTGATACTTTCTGTTATTCTTCAAAAAATAACGGCTGCTGAGGCGCCGGACAAACTTATTACGGCTAAGTCCTTGCAGCCGCGGCTGAAGACAAAGCTTGCCTGACTGTGCCTTGTGCAGGGCATTTTTTCAGCTCCCCCTTTTGCGGTAGATTTTTTTTCAACTAATTTAGGCTGAACCAAACCTACCAACCACTAACCATGAAAAACCTACCCAAAGTCATAGGCTTTGTCCTATTGGGCATTGCTGTATTAATCGGCATTTTTATTTCCTATTTAAAACTAGCGCTGCCCAATGTAGGCGATCCCGAAGAACTAACTGTTGAACTCACCCCCGAACGTATTGACCGTGGAAAATATTTAGCCCATTCTGTAACAATTTGTATGGACTGCCATGCAATAAGAGATTGGTCTAAATTTTCTGGACCCCCTACTGAAGGTACACTTGGCAAGGGTGGCGATCGATTCGATCAAACGTTGGGATTACCTGGTGTTTACTTTGCAAAAAATATTACGCCCTTCGGAATCAAACGATATACCGATGGTGAACTTTTCAGAGTCATCACTACCGGCGTTACCAAGGAAGGCAGGGCCATGTTTCCGCTGATGCCGTACCTCAACTACGGAAAGATGGATCGTGAAGACATCTATGATATTATTGCCTACATCCGCAGCCTTGGCCCAGTTGAGAGTACGATACCGGAATCCGTTTCCGATTTTCCAATGAGTCTTATTATTAATACGATACCGCAAAAAGCCAATCATCAAAAGAAGCCCGATCCAAACGATGAACTGGCCTATGGAGCGTACATGATAAACGCCAGCGGCTGCGTTGAGTGTCACACTCAGGTAGACAAGGGGCAAATCATTAAAGAACTTTCCTTTAGCGGCGGACGTGAATTTCCCTTCCCCAATGGTGCAGTCGTCCGTTCCGCTAATATTACGCAGGATCCGGAAACGGGGATCGGCAAGTGGACGCGTGAGCAATTCATGGCTCGCTTCCAGCAATACGCGGATTCCGCGTATGTTATCCCAAGTGTGAAGCCCGACGAGTTCAACAGTATAATGCCCTGGACGATGTATGCGCACATGAAGGAAAGTGACCTTTCGGCGATCTTTACTTATTTGCAGACTGTAAAAGCAATTCCAAACAACGTCACGAAATTTAGTCCTGCATCCGGGGCCGCTTCTGCTTCCGCGAAGTAGCGTTTAACGTGAACGTGGTCGAGTTGATGCGACCTTGTTTGGCTAAGAAAAAAATACGATTCGGAGAAAACAAACACCATGAAAGCATACGTAATTGTTGATGTTACCGTTACAAATCCGACGATGTATGAGGATTATAAAAAATTAACACCTGCTTCGTTGGTTCCTTTCGATGGAAAGTTTGTAGCAAGGGGTGGACAAACCGAAACGTTAGAAGGCGACTGGCAACCCGGAAGAATTGTGATTTTGGAATTTCCCTCCAAACAAAAGGCAAAGGATTGGTGGTCGTCGGCCGGTTATGCCCCCGCCAAGACGATTCGACAAGCCGCATCAAAAACAAATATGATTTTAGTCGAGGGAGTGGGATAAATACCACTTCTTCTTCTTCTTCTTTAGTATTTTTTCAAAAGCTCTAGCAGCTTTCGATCCAGTTTCTGTCCATGCCAATCCTCGTAAGCTACATCTTCGCGTCGCGAGTTTAGCACGCCGAAGTCCCCGGAGAATTCCCACAACGCAAAACCAATTTTATTTTCGTGCAGGATACTTAATAGATCATTAAACCAGGCGAGGAAAACCTGGTGTGGCGTTTTGTTCCAACAGCCGCATTCACCACAATGTACACCTACGCCTTGCTGCATCAAGGCAATCCAGGGTTTATAATATTCCTCCAGCATCGTGCGGCTTAGATACCTGTCACCAACCTGGCCGGGCCATTTAGGTTCCGGTAGATTGTCGGGATCTTTGTTTGCCCAAGGTGCCTTATAATGCGAGATAACCCCCGGGTTATAACCGCGACAACTCTGCGCAATGTCCAAATCAACCAGTTCAGGAATTACCTTATTACCAACATCATTTCCATCCGCGATAACGAGATGATTTTTATTTTCTTTTCGAATCGCGTCGGCGGCTGCTTTTGCCACTTTGCGATAGACGTCACCCGGAACACTACTTCGTTTGGAATGCTGATCATTCATATCTTCGCGCATGCTGGGTTCATTGACCAGATCAAAACTTATTTTACTTTGCGACAAGCCTTTGTAACGTTTGGCCCACATGTTCCAGTGGAAACAAAATGCGTCGAGAGCTTCCTGATCTTTCCACAAATTATAAGGTTCGTAAAATCCGGCATTGACACAGTATCCGGGCGCCCGATGTAGATTCAGACTGACATGCAGATCAAATTTGTGAGCCATGCGGACCAAATTGTCTATTCCCTCGACGGCTTGTTCATCAATTTTATAAACGTCCTGGGGCGTGATATTTTTACTTCGGTCTATCTTAAGATAAGCGGGATATGCCATTGGAACCCGGACGAAATTAAATCCCCATTCTTGCATCCATCTGAAATGATCTTCTGTAGTTCCCTTGCGCGCGTTGCTTGGATCAGGCGAAAAAAAATCTAAAAGGTTAAATCCTTTCCATTGGGGAAGTTTATTTTTTTTGGGTGCCGCCCAAGTCTGCGCAGCTGCTGCGCTGAGCGCGGCAGCTGCCATGCTCGTTGTTGCAATAAAGGTTCTCCGTTTCATTGCGTCTGGTTTATAGTTTTACTATTTCTGTCTTTCTTGTGATATTACGCTAATTGTGATGGAATGCATAGCGGTATTCCATTAATGGCGGTTGATGTTTAAACTTACAATGTGATGAATGTGTCGCTGGAAAATGATCATTTGAAAGTACGAATAAATGAAAAAGGTGCCGAGCTGAATAGCGTCCTTAGCAAGGACACGGGATTGGAATACATGTGGAGCGGAGACCCTGCATTTTGGGGAAAGACATCACCAGTATTATTTCCGATTGTTGGAGCACTAAAAAAAGACAGCTATAGTTACCAGAATAAATGGTATACGTTAAGTCGTCATGGTTTTGCACGCGATTCAACCTTTCAAATTGTTGCGCAGCAGAAAGACTCTGCAATTTTTTCTTTTTCAAGTACCCCGGCTTCGCGGGAAAAATATCCGTTCGATTTTGAGCTGCAGATCGGTTATCAATTGATCGAGGACAATTTGGAAGTCAACTACATGGTGGAAAATACCGGACCGGATATTCTTTATTTTTCAATTGGAGCACATCCTGCATTTAAAGTTCCCCTGGTAAAGGGGACCGCCTATGAAGACCAATACCTGGAATTTAACGAGACAGAAAATTCTGGGCGCTGGCCCATCGTCGCCGAAGGTCTTGTCAAAAATATTTCCATTCCTTTTTTGCAGCATACTTCGATTTTAAAATTAACGCGGACATTGTTCAACGAAGATGCATTGGTTTTTAAAGACCTGAAGTCAGATAGAATTTCAATCAGATCGAAAGCGCATGCGCATGGATTGGATTTTTATTTTGGAGGCTTCCCATATCTTGGAATATGGGCAGCCAGGAATGCAGATTTTGTTTGCATCGAACCCTGGTGTGGCATAGCAGATTCGGTACTGCATGATCAGGAACTCGTTTCAAAGGAAGGAATTGTGAAAATAGCCAAAGACGAATCCTGGACAAGGAGTTGGAAGATTCGCGTCTATTAGAATAGAAAAAAATGAAAGCTGCATCGATAAACGAAATCAAAAAAGAATTAATCGAGCTGGATTCCAAAACGGTTCAGGACCTGTGCATGCGACTGGCCAAATTCAAAAAGGAAAACAAGGAATTGTTAACCTATTTGTTGTTTGAAGCGCATGATGAAGCCGCTTTTGTTAATAATGTAAAAACCGAAATGGATGAGTTGTTTCAAGGTCTCCCGTCCGGAAATGTTTATTACATCAAAAAAAGTCTGCGTAAAATTCTGAGGATCGTGAATAAGCAAATTAAATATTCTGGTCTTAAACAAACGGAATTGGAGCTTCGTCTTTACTTCTGTGGGAAAATAAAAGAATCCAATGTTCCGTTGCGTTCAAGCACAGTGTTGTATAATCTAAACGAGGGGCAGGTTAAAAAAATAAAAACGGTGTTGACACAGTTACCGGAAGATTTGCAGTATGATTATCATCGTGAACTTAGTTCGCTGGGGTAGTCGGGACCACGTTTATCTTTAAATTTGTCGCCGGATGTGGTTATAATCTGGTGCGCAGGTTTCGCATCGCGGGAAATTTTGTTTTTCAAACGAGGATGGCAGGCGACGCGATCACGTCGATCATCTTTTGCCAGCGCTGCCGCGCTGGCTACCAACATGCCATCCCCGCGGGATTCTTAATCTGCAATTATCGAATAGCACCAACGCCCCTTCAAAAGTTACTCCACAGGCTTAACCGCACAACTTCAAACTCGAAACTTCAAATTCGAAACTTAATCAAACATCCTCCAGCTCATAATTTCCTTGAAAAAATTCGCGATCGATGGCGGATACATTATGACGCAAAATAGAAATCCGAAAGCGGCTCCGTATAAGTGTGCATCATGATTGATGTTGTCATTTGCTTTTTTTCCCTGGTAATAAGAGTAGACAATGTATGCGGTGCCAAGAATAAAACCTGGGAGACAAATGGCAATAAAGAGACAGATATATTGGAGCGGTTGGAAAACAATCGAGGCAAAAATTACGGCTGCTACACCTCCGGATGCACCGAGCGAATTATAACGCGGATTGTTTCTGTTCTTGAAATAGCTCGGTAAATCGGACACCACGATTGCCAATAAATACAACGCTATATAGTAGACGATACCCCATTCCCTAAAGATTATTCCAAATACCTGTTCGATCACCTGCCCAAAAAAATAAAATGAAAACATGTTCAGAATCAAATGCATATGATCCTTGTGAATAAATCCAGATGTTAAGAATCTATAATATTGACCCTGTGTTCTTACCTTGTATGGATTCATCATGAATTCGGCCAACATAGCTGGCCTGTTAAACGCTAACATGCTGACCAGAACAGTTGCGCCAATAATAATATAAGTAACAGACACGCTTTATAATTTGAATTTTGAAACCATACTTTTTGAAAAATAGAAATAACAACGAAAAACACTTGAGGTGCACCAACTTCAACACCTCGCACATCAACACTTCAACACCTAATGAAAGACTTTAAAAAATATTATATCATTCCAGCACAACCAGATGAAATCTACCTGGCTCTGACAAATCCTACAACCTTTCAACTTTGGTCTGGTGAGCCCGCCGAGATGTCGACCGAACCAGATTCTGAGTTTTCCTTGTGGGATGGAAGTATAACGGGTAAAAATGTAGAATTTGAACCTGGTAAAAAAATTATTCAGCAATGGTATTTTGGTGAACATCCGGAAAAGTCGATTGTGACCATAAAACTTCATCCGCATGCGCAGGGTACTTCGGTTGAGTTAAAACATGTAAATATACCCGACGAAGATTATGATGATATCGTCGAGGGGTGGAACACCGTTTACTTTGGATCCCTTCATGATTTTTATGCCTAATTTTATTTGTGTAAAAAGGTCCACACTTTAATTATGATTTTCAGTGCAAGTCACGTACACCCCAATGGAAAAAGTTCAGCGGAGACTGATTTGTAATGAACAGCCAATGCGTAGGCAGTAAATTTTTTTTGGCCCATTTTTGACTGTGGAGTTTATCTTAAACATCAATTACCATGGTAACCGAGAATGGAAAATCGACTATTCAGGAAATTGCAAAATGGGCCGCCATTGGCGCCGGTACGTTTTTGATCGCGAACACAATTTACAAGGCCTTAAATCACTACGATCTTAAGGGCAAAGTTGTGTTGATCACCGGTGGCTCACGTGGACTGGGGTTGGTATTGGCCAGGCAACTGGCTGCTAAAGGCGCACGTCTCGCGATCTGCGCAAGGACACCTGAGCAGTTAGGACAGGCGCATATTGAGTTAGAAGGGTTGGGTGCAGAAGTCATGTCCATGACGGTTGACGTGACAGATCAGCGGCAAGTTCAAGCAATGATTATCGACATCCTGGAACACTATGGAAGACTAGATGTATTAATTAACAATGCGGGTATCGTTCAAGTTGGTCCGCAAGAAAACATGGGTGTCAACGAGTATGAACAGGCGATGAAAGCAAATTTCTGGTCGGCGCTCTACACAATGTTGGCTGTGATACCCTATTTCAAAGAACAAGGAGGGGGCAGAATCGTAAACGTAACTTCGATAGGCGGCAAGATTGCCGTGCCTCATTTGTTACCCTATACTGCCAGCAAGTTTGCCTTGGTTGGATTGTCAGAGGGGATGAATGCTGAGTTAAAAAAAGACAATATTCTGGTCACAACGGTGGTGCCTAACCTGATGCGTACAGGCAGTCCGAGAAATATCACAGTGAAAGGAGATCACGAAGCTGAGTATGCCTGGTTTAAATTAGCGGATTCGTCTACATTCCTTTCCCAATCAGCCGAAACGGCTGCTGCAGAAATAATTAAGGCTATCGAGCAGGGCGAGTCTGAAGCCATCCTGTCAGCGACGGCAAAAGTCGCCGCGATACTTCAAGGATTTGCGCCGGGTTGGATGAATTTACTAATGGGCATAGCAAACAAATTACTTCTCCCGGATACCGCGGCCGGCGGAGGTGTCAGTAAAAAGGGCTACGAAATCGAGTCGACCCCCGCGATTGCGGCTAGCGGTGGTAAAAGTGACCAGGAAGCTGTTAAAAACAATGAGATTGGTGAGTAGGAGTTTTCGCGAAGGTATTTTTCGTGACCCTACGCGTGAAACTATTTAGAGGTGCCTGAAGCGGGTAATACCGTCTGTGTAATTTCTCTTAGCGCGCCATAAGAAATGCAATTTCGATTTTCTCCGAAAGACCACTGCGAATTCCTCCCGGTTGAAGGATTTCAGATCTGTGATTATTAAGTATTCACGACCTATGACTGATATTCTTCGTGGGGAGGCCTCATGTACTTTGCCTGGACGCCTTCCGTCTTCCCTTGAAAGGAAAATATTCAGCATAAATTTCTTTTAAAAGTAAACGCAACACGCCTATTTTACCTTCCGACCAACCTAATCCCGATGTTTACTTTGAAAATGAAAAAGGCCTTGCTTTTCGTATCTGGGGCTGTGGCTTTGCTGGCATGTACTTCTGAGAAAACCGACGAACGGGTAAACCTGGCGAACAATATTGAAAAATCCATCACGACTGAACTTCTTAACAAGTGGTATCCGACTGCAATGGATAAGCAATACGGTGGATTTCTAAGCACCTGGACATACGATTTTAAGCCGACTGGCGAGCAGGACAAAATGATTGTTTCTCAGTCACGTCACGTCTGGACAAATTCAAAGGCATCGGAGGTTTATAAAGACGTAGCGCACTATAAGGAATGTGCTACACATGGATTCCGTTTTTTGAAGGATGTGATGTGGGATAAAACTTATGGAGGATTTTACACGCTGGTAGATCGCCAGGGCAATGTAAAAAGCAATCCGAACGAAGAAAAAACTGCCTACGGAAATTCATTCGCGATTTTTGCTTTAGCGGCCTACTATCATGCCACCGCAGACACGAGCGCTTTGAAGCTCGCGAAGGATGGATTCATGTGGCTTGAAAAACATAGTCACGATCCCTTGTATAAAGGATATTTCCAGCACATGAAAAGGGATGGCACGGTGATCAAGCGCGACAATAATGTGTTATCAACGCAAGACACGGGATACAAAGATCAGAACAGTTCGATTCACCTGCTGGAGGCTTTCACGGAACTGTACCAGGTATGGCCTGATTCATTAGTAGGGGAACGGTTAAAGGAAATGCTTTTTTTAATTCGTGACACCATTGTCGACGACAGAGGATCGCTGATATTATTTTTTCAACCTGACTGGACGCCGATATCTTTCCGGGATTCAAGTGAAGCAGTAATCATGAAACATCATAATCTCGATCACGTCTCATTCGGCCACGATGTAGAAACCGCGTACCTCATGCTTGAAGCTTCACACGTGGTGGGCATCACCGACAACACACGTACGCTTGAGATCGGAAAAAAGATGGTGGATCATTCCCTGGATAAAGGGTGGGACGATAATGTCGGTGGATTTTACGATGAAGGTTATTACTTTAAGGAGAAGTCGGACATTACGATCATTAAAGATACCAAGACCTGGTGGGCACAAGCGGAAGGACTAAACACGCTTTTGATCATGGCTGATCAGTTTCCGGATGACGAACATCGCTATTTCGAAAAATTTAAAAAAATGTGGAGTTACATTGATACTAATTTAATCGATCATGAGCACGGAGAATGGTACCCGGGAGGATTGGACAAGGAGCCACAGCAAAAAACTGCTTTGAAGGGTCACATCTGGAAGGCAGTTTACCATCAGTACCGTGCAATGGCAAACTGCGTGCAAAGGCTTCGAGCAGAAAAGGAACATTAGATAGTTCGAGGTTTGAAGTTCAAGGTTCGAAGTGCCGGTGAGGATAACTTTCCGTGCGTGGCTGCGGCGCAACTTCGAACCTCAAACCTTGAACTTCAAACTAATCCATGAATGTTGTAGTAGAAACCAGAAACTTTAAACTTTAAACGTCAAACTTCAAACCTCAAACTCGAAACTTCCTATGATCAGCAATTCAAAACCAATCATTCATGATCCACCTGTTAAGGTTAAACCATCCGTGGATGATAAAGTGTTAACGTCTATTGAGCTGTCTGTCTTAGATGATTCTTATGTCTATGTTCACTGTTCGTTTGACAATATGTGGAGAGAAGCGTTGATTCGAATATGGAAAACAACTTTTTTGATTGATCGCGCATCAGGTGCGAAATCAGGCCTTGTTCACGCCGAAAATATTTCAGTTGCACCGCTTTGGACGGTTATCCCGGACAACTGCATTCATAATTTTATTTTAATTTTTTCTGCGTTACCAAAATCGTGCAGCTCATTTGATTTGGTGGAAGAAATTCCCCAACCAGGTGGGTTCGTAGTCAAAGACATTCAACGAAATGCCCGCGACGTTTACCATGTGACGATGGCGTAAGAGTTTCTAGTTTCTTGTTTCTAGTTCGAAGTTGTGCAAGCTGAAATGATAAAGAGCGTTTTATTTTTCCTGTTACTGTCGATGGCGGGCTGTGGTGTGGGGCCTGGACGCCTTAAGACCTTAAAGAAACATGGCATTCCCTACCAAAGGCAACGAACGACAATCGACCTTCCTAACACGTCCGCCAAGTTATCTGTAGTATATACCGGATGTGGAGGCTTGTACATTCTAAAGGATAATCAAGGAATATTCGTCGATCCCTTTTTTTCGAATCAAAAACTTATGAGAATTGGATCTTCCGTGTTTAGGGGAAAGAAAAAAATTGCTTCTAATAGGGAAATGATTGACATAGGAATAAAATCCATTGAAACGGCAACGGGAAAATTAAGCGAGCATACCAGCACGATTTTTACTGCGCATAGTCATTACGACCACCTGATGGATGTGCCGGCGTTATTTGCTATGTTAAAGCCGAAGCCTACAGTGTATGTAAACCGGTCAGGATTTAACACGGTTTGCCATGTCGTGGATACTAATAAAATGGTGATTCTCGAAGATCACATGACCACGCAAGAAGTAACGCGTCCACCGATAACGTTACAAAGTCAGCACGGAACAATTAATGTGTATCCAATTCTCGGAGATCATAATCCTCATTTTAAAAACATCAGCTTCTTTAGTGGAAGTAAAACTGAACCAGCAAACTATTTTACTGATCCATTTGGGAAGACTAGCGCCAACGACTGGCTAGAGGGCAATACTTTTTCTTTTTTGATCGATTACGTGGGTCGCGATGGAACTATTGATTTCCGGATATTTATTCAGTCTTCTACGTGCAACCCTCCGGCTGGGATTCCATCCCCTGCATTGTTAAAAGATAAAGCCGTTGATGTGGCGTTCCTGGGGTTGGCTTCATTTCACTTTTCTCCCGACTATCCTTGTACGTTACTGCAGGCTATCGATCCGAAGGAAATCGTTTGGATTCATTGGGAGGATCTTTTCAGAAAATATTCCAAAGAACC
>Ga0111538_10008435_pt1 | contig 13827 bp, 11 predicted proteins | sample SoiMethybrSBSTD1_FD_79669 | JGI IMG/M metagenome (GOLD analysis project Ga0111538, IMG submission 79669) | Bulk soil microbial communities from a Populus tree surrounding site in Tennessee, USA - Soil MetaG P. TD hybrid SBSTD1 (version 2)... | ecosystem: Environmental > Terrestrial > Soil >...
ACCCTAGGCCTCGGACCTCAGGCCTCGGGCTTCTGGCTCCGGATCCGGACCTGAGGCCCGAAGTCCGACGTCTGAGGTCCTTTGGATCGAACCAGTCATCTTCACTGTGGCGAGGTACTAGTGGTTCATCAAGCAGAGGATGTTGCCGTCGGGATCCTTGAACCAGGCGATGCGCATCGGGCCTGCGATGTGTATGTCGCCATCGCGCTTCACCTCCGGCATCCCGTCGTAGTGTTCGAACGTGACGCCACGGTCGCGCAGCCCCTTCACCAGCTTGTCGATCTCGTCGCCGACGACGAAGTTCAGGGCGGTGGCCTTGTTCGTGCCCGCGAACTCCGAGCGGTAGACGATGAGACGCGCGCCCCCGCTGCGGTAGGTGTGCGCTTCAGTTCCGGTCTCGTCCTCCAGCTTCAGCCCGAGCGTTCCCTGGTAGAACTTCTTCGCCACCGCCAGATCCTTCACGGCGAGCGTCCCGATCGGTTCCTTGTCTCCCAGCATGTCGCCCTCCTCTCCGAGGATTCTCTTGGCCACGAAGCAGGCGCGCCGCAATGTCGGCCTTGATCTCGACCACTGAACACATTATCAGTTGATGTCATGCCCGAGCAACATCCCCGGCGCCTCCGCGGCGCCGAGCTGGTCGCGCGCCGGCTGATCGTTCACGCGCGCAAGAACCCGGGGGCGATCTCGCTGTGCGGTCAGGACGCCGGCGCGGGCGGCTCGACGACGCGACGGAGCCTGGTGACGTGCGGCCGCTGTCTCGCGGAGATCGAACGGCGTCTGTCGGTCCCGAAGAAGCGCGGGTGAGCTATTGTCCCCGTCGGCGCTACTGTGTATCTGCACGGAGCGCCGAGGGGGCTCCCCATGAAGCGCCACAGCGCGAGAACGGCCGTAACCTTCGCCGTATCGATCCTGATCGCGGGCCCGGCGTGTGCGCCGACCGCGGTGAACCCGGGCGGCCCGGCGGGGGGCGGCGCGGCGGGTACGGCCGCCGGTGGCGGCGCTGGCGGTGCGTCCGCGACGGGCGGAACGACAGCAGGCGCGGCCGGCGGAGCCGCGGGCGGCAGCTCGGGCACCTCGGGCAGCGCCGGCAGCTCGGGCAGCTCCGGCAGCTCCGGCAGCTCCGGCAGCTCCGGCAGCTCCGGCAGCTCCGGATCGACGGGAGGCACCACCGGCGCCGCAGGCAACGCCGGCGCCGCGGGCGCGGCGGGCGGCCGCGGTGGAAACGCCGGCAGTGGCGGCAGTGGTGGCAGTGGTGGCAGTGGGGGATCGTCAGCGGGCCGCGGCGGCTCCACGGCCGGGGCCGCCGGCACCGGCTCGGGCGGCGGCGTCGGCGGCGCGACCGGCACGGCGACGTTCACAGTGCAGGTGCAGCTCGCCAGCGCGATGAACGCCAGCGCACCGGGAACGATCGGCATCGTCACCTGGACGGTGACCGTCTCGGGCCTGACCGAGGCGCACATCGATTTCGGCCTCGACACCAGCTACGGGATGACGGCGCCGGTCGACCTCGCGCTCGCCGACCACCGCACGCTGCTGCTCGGGATGAAGCCGGCGAAGACCTATCACTTCCGCGTCGTCGCCCGTGACGCGACCGCGAGCTACACCAGCGGCGACTACACCGTCATGACCGGGCCGGCCACCACCACCGTCTCCATCTCGCGCTTCCAGGTGATGAACGCCGCCGCGCGCAAGCGGGGCTTCATCATCACCTCGTATTGGCAGGGGACCGGCATCGCGGTGCCGTTCATCCTCGACGGCGACGGCGAGATCGTCTGGTGGGGCCGCGGCGGCCCGCCCGGCGGCATCGCGCGCGCGCGCATGTCCGCCGACGGCAAGAACATGTGGATGACCTCTGCCAGCAACAACGGCAATCCGATCCAGCGGATGAGCATGGACACCATCGACGCGCAGACCTACACGGGCACGATCGGGTCGCACGACTTGACGGCGGTGAGCGGCGCGACGATGGCGTTCCTCGAATACGGCGAGACCGACTGCGACAGCATCTACGAGATCGATCCGAGCGGGACGAAGCGCGAGATCTTCGAATCGCAGGGCGTCGTGGCGACGAGCGGCTGCCACGGCAACGCGCTCCGCTACTCGCAGAAGGAGGACGTCTACACGTTTTCCGACGTGCGGCAGGACGTGTTCGTGGTCAGCCGGACGGGACAGGTCCAGTGGCGCCTGTCGGAGCGGGTGAGCGGCGGCTCCGCCAGCTGGGGCGGCGTTCAGCATGGCCATCACCTGCTCGACAACAGCATCTTGATCCTCGCCAACAACGGCGGCGGCACGAACATGTCGGCGATGATCGAATACAGCCTCGCCGGCCAGGAGCTGCGACGCTACATGGGCGGCGACTACACCCAGAACCTCGGCGACGTGCAGCGCCTGCCCGGCGGCAACACGCTGGTCACGTTCTCCAACGCCTCGGTGATCAAGGAGGTCGACCCGGCGGGCGCCGTCGTCCTTCAGATCAACGGCGCCACGGGCACCCGCTTCGGCTACGCGCTCTGGCAAGAGACGCTGTACGGCCCGCCGTCGGATATCTCGCAGTGACGGCGCGCTGAGGGCGGGAGACTCCTCTCCCTGACCCTCTCCCACACTGCCGCTGCGCGGGGCGAGGGGATCGGATCTGATCTCCCTCTCCCGCTTGCGAGATCTACTTCGCTCGTGCTTGCGCGTTCACCTGGTCGGCCCAGCTGCGGGCGCCGCTCTGGCCGTTGAGGAACGGCATCACGGTCTCAGCCAGGCGCGGGGTGGCGAACATCTCGTAGTGGGTCACGTCGGGCAGGATCGCCAGGCGGTTGCGGGGCATCGCTTCGCGGTTCCAGCCCGCGTCCTTCAGACCGCCGCCCAGCAGCTGGTAGAACTTGATCTCGTGCTCGGGGCGGACCATGTCGCCGTCGCCGAACACGATCATCACCGGCATCTTCAGCTTCGCGACGTCCGCCGACCAGTCGTACTTCTGCCGCATCATCTCGCCCATCGCGTCCAGCAGGCGGGGGAAGTCCTCCGGCTTCGGCGCCACCGCCACGTAGGACTTGTACATCGGCGTCTCCTTCATCATCGGCAACATCGCCGCCGACACCTGGGACTGCTGCCCGCGCATCTCCGCGTACCAGCCGTCGTCCGAAAACGGCGCCGACGCGATCGCCAGCCGCCGCACCACGGCCGGGTGCTGCACCGCCAACCGCAGCGCGACGCAGCCTCCGAACGAATACCCGAGGACGTCGACCTTGGAGCGGCCGATCCGCTTGAGCAGCGCCGCCACGTCATCGGCGATCGCCTCGCAGCGGATCGGTCGATTGCCCAGCGACGAACGGCCGTGCCCCTGCAGGTCGACCCCGATCACCTGCCGCGACTGCGTGAAGGTCGGCAGCAGCGGCTCGAACATGTCGATGCTGCCCAGGCCGCCGTGCAGGATCAGCAGCGGCTCGCCCTGGCCGCGGAGCTCGTAGTAGTAGTCGACGCCCTTGATCGTCGCGCGCCCGCTGGTCTTGGCGGCTGGCTCCGCGGACTTGGCGGCCTTCGCAGGCTCGGCGGGGGCGGCCTGGACGAGCGCCGGAATGGACGAGCAGATGACGAGCGCAATCAGGGATGGCTTGAGCATGGTCGGTCTCCTTTTCTTGGGTCCTGCCGAGACGACGTCCAGGGCCACCCGAAATCGACAAATCGACATGTGATTATCCCGCCCCGGTGTCGTAGGGTGCCCGCGATGGCGTTTCGCACCGTCTCCCTCGACGAGCTGACCATCGACGACGAGGCGTCGTTGAGATCGGTCGCCCTGTACGGGCGCCTCAAGCAGGCGCTCCGACGCTCGGCGTACCGCTTCAGCATCCCGGCGCCGGGCGCGACCGCAAGCTGGGACCGGGTGCTGTTCCTCAACCTGACCTACTGGGGCGGCCCGGTGGCCGGCGACATCCTGTGCGAGGACCACATCCCGGGCGACGTGGTCGCGCACGTCGCCTGGCATCACCTGGCGAACCGGCAGCTCGCCGCGCCCGCCAGCGCCGCGCCCGCCGGGTCCGCGCCGAAAACGACGGCCGCCCTGCTGCTGTTCGCCGAATCGATCGCCAGCGCCTTCGATCTCTACCTGGTCGGCCGGCTGCTGGTGACGGCGCCCGAATGCGACTTCGTCACCACGCAGGTCCCGATCATGGCGGACTGCGCCGAGACCGCCGGGGTGCCCGCCGCGGCCTTCGAGGCGCTGATGCAGGAAGTGTCGCGCGAGCCCGAGCGCGCGTTCGAGGACATGCGCGCGCTGCTGCTCGATGTGGTCACCGCCCTGCTCCCCTGCGCCGACGCTGCCCACGCCGCGGCGGCGCTGGACGGTTTCGCCGGCCACCGCTTCGAGCCGCTGCTGCACCATTTCCAGCTCTCGAACTGGATCCTCTACATGCGCGCCCACGCGGGCCCGCCCTCGCCCGCCGATGCGGCGGTGGCGGCGCTGGACGCGACGCTGCGCGCGGCGCCGATCGCGCTCGACTGGCTGGCGGACCACTGGCTGGCGCCCGACGAAGCGGCTGGCGCCGCCGCCGGCGCGACGACCTCCGCGCGTTAGCTGGCGATGGCGATCCTCCTCGATGTCCAGCAGCTGACCTCGTCGTTCGGGGCGCGGCCGCTGTTCGAGGGAATCAACTTCACCGTCGACGAGAAGGAGCGCATCGGGCTCATCGGCCCGAACGGCGCCGGCAAGTCGACCCTGCTGCGCATCCTCGCCGAGACGATGTCCGCGGACGACGGCACGATCGCCCGGCGCCGCGGCCTCCGCGTGGCGTTGCTGGAGCAGACGCCGCGGTTCGCGGCTGGCCTCACCGTGCAGGACGCGCTTTTGGAGGGCATCGGCGCCGGCGCCGACGACCACGAAGCGCACGAGCAGCTCCGCCGGGTGCTCGCCACGCTGGGGCTCGAGAGCGGCGGGGCCGGGCCCGACACGCCCGTCGAATCGCTTTCGGGTGGGTGGAAGAAGCGCGTCGCGATTGGCCGCGCCCTCGCCCGCCGCCCCGATCTGCTGTTGCTCGACGAGCCGACCAACCACCTCGACGTCGACGGCATCGAGTGGCTGGAGGCACTGCTGTCCGGCCGCGGCGCCGCGTTCGCCACCATCACCGTCACGCACGATCGGCTGTTCCTGCAGCGGGTCACGACGCGCATCCTCGAGCTGGATCGGCGCAACGCGGGCGGCCTGCTCAGCGTCGCGGGCGACTACGCCGCCTACGTCCGCGTGAAGGCGGAGACCATGCACGCGCAGGAGCGGCGCGAGGTGGTCCTGCGCAACACGCTGCGCCGCGAGACCGAATGGCTGCGGCGCGGCCCCGCCGCGCGGACGACGAAGCAGCAGGCGCGCATCGAGCGCGCCGGAACGCTGGGCGACGAGGTCGCCGAGCTCGGTCGCCGCAACCTGACGCGGACCGCGACGCTGGAGTTCGGCGCCGCGGAGGCGCGCCCGCGCCGGCTGATCGAGGCGCGCGGGATCGCGAAGGCCTACGATGGCCGGACCATCTTCGAGGGCATCGACCTGCGCCTCGGTCCGGGCGTGCGCGTCGGGCTGCTCGGCCCCAACGGCTGCGGCAAGTCGACGCTCATTCGCGTGCTGCTGGGCGAGGAGGCGCCGGCGGCGGGAACCGTGACGCGCGCCGACGGGTTGCAGGTGGCGTATTTCCAGCAGAGCCGCGAGGCGCTCGACCCGGCGCTGAGCCTGACGGACACCCTCTGCCCCGACGGCGATCACGTCAGCTTTCGTGGCGCGCGCATCCACGTTCGCGGCTACCTGGAGCGCTTCCTGTTCACGCCCGAGCAGATGCCCATGGCGGTCGGCAAGCTGTCGGGCGGCGAGCAGAGCCGCCTGCTGCTCGCCCAGCTCATGCTGCGCGAGGCGCAGTTGTTGGTGCTCGACGAGCCGACCAACGATCTCGACCTGCCGACTCTGGCCGTGCTGGAGGAGTCGCTGACCGGCTTCGACGGCGCCGTGCTGCTGGTGACGCACGATCGCTACTTCCTCGACCAGGTCGCGACGACGATCCTGGCGTTCGACACGCGCGCCAGTCGCGCCCCGCGGGGCGTGATTCCATTCGCCAGCCTCGGCCAGTGGGAAGCGTGGCGCGCCGAGACGATCGCGGCCGAGAAGAGCGCGGCGACCGGCGCCGCGGGGGCGGCGGGTGGCCCAGCCGCCGCCGCGCCTGGCGCGCGTCGAAAGCTCGGCTACAAGGAGCAGCGCGAATACGAGGCGATCGAGGAGACGCTGGCCCGCGCCGAGGCCGCCCTGCGCGACGCGCGCACTGACAGCGAGCGCCCCGAGCACGCGAGCGACGCCGGCAAGCTGGTCGCGCTGCTCGCGGCCGTCGACGAGCGCCAGGCCGAGGTCGACCGTCTCTACGCGCGCTGGGCCGAGCTGGAGGCGAAGCTCACCTCGGGCGGCGCCTGAACAACGGCTGGCGTTGACCGACTGCCCGCCGGCCCCACCTTTCATGGTGAACCCCGACATGGCCACCAAGGCGGAGTTGTTTCGGTACAGGCAGGAACGGATGGGCCCCAAGCGATCGCCGTCGCCACCGCGGCGGCGACGAGATACGCCCGTGAACACGGCGCTGCCGGGCGTCAGCGCGACCGACAGGAAGGCCGGTGGAAACTCCACCGGGGGACGGAACGTCTCCAAGTCGGCCGCGCGGAAGACGCCCTATCAGCTCGAGGATTCGCGAACGGTGCCGTCGCGCAAGTCCACGCGCCGCGGCGCCAACAAGCAGCGGCAGGACGTCCAGCTGCGCGAACGCGTGATGCTCAAAAAGACATCGCCGTCGGCGCGCGCGCGAAGTCGCAGCGGCTGACGGCTCGTAGGAAGGGTCCTCGGGCCTCGGACCTCGGACCTCGAGTGAAGGCGGGAGAGGTTCACGAGCGCCTGCAGGGCTCAGATGTTTCCGCCAGAGGTCGGAGGTCTGAGGCCCGAGGCCCTTAAGAGGCCGGAGGCCCTTCCCGTAAACCGACCGCCAGCTACCGCCCGCGGCGCGGCGCGCTTCGGCGCCGCCCGAGGATCCGGCGCACCGCGCGCTCGGTCGCGTCCATGGTCCCATCCACGGCCGCCCGGGCGGACTGGTGCCGGCGCTCGACCATCACGCTGGGGAGCCCGGGAACCAGAACCCTTGCCTTGCAGACCTTGTCGACGCCGCCCTTTGGGCCGTTGACGTCGGACAGCCGGACGTCCACCTCATCGACCGCGTTCTCGAACTTCCGGACCTTCGCGTCGATCCTGCGCTTGATGTAGGCGCGATCCTCGCGCGTGAGCACGACGCCCGTCGTCCTGATTTGGGTCGTCACACCTTCAAGTTAAGCCCGATACCCGCCTGTCGAAGGTGGTTTGCGCGCGCGAAGCCCGACCGATCACGGCACGGCCACGAAGCGGCAGACGTACGAGCTGTTGGTGACCCCCGCGAACTGTATGTAGCCGCTGAGCCGCACGTCCACGCCGCTGGCGGGAATCGGAAACGTGCCGATCGTGCGATTGCCGCCGGTCTCCGTCTGGTCGAGCAGCACGGTCCCGTCGGAGCCGAGCAGCTGCAGGCGGAACTGCGCGACGCCCGAGCCGTTGAGCAGCGATTCGCACTCACCCGTCAGCGTCTTCGGGCCGGACGGGATCTGCAGGTGATGGAAGTCGACGTCGGTCGCGACGGTGGTGAGGTCGCCGTCCACGCTGAACGTGTACGTTCCGTCCTGGTTGTTGATCGGCGCCAGCGTGTCAGCGGTGGCCTGCGTGTTGTTGGGCTCCATTTCCAGCAACGGCGACCCCGCGGGCGCACCGGCGAGGTGCTGCATGAAATAGAAGTCCCTCGGGGGGTCCAGCGAGAACTGCGAATGCGTCACCACCAGCGCGTATTGCTTCCCGAGCTGTACCGGGAACGACATGTTCCCGGGCGGGCTGTTCACACTTTCTCCGTTGCCGTAGTCGGTGGCGTCGATCTCGACCAGGTGCGCGCCGCTGGTGTCGGCGGGATCGACGACGTAGATCGTCCCGACCGCGTAGCTGGATCCGTTGCCGTCATCGCGCGTGGGCTGGAACCAGAAGTTCGCCCGCGCCCGCGCGCCCGGCGCGACCGGCACATCGGCCGGCACCGTGAAGGTGAACGTGTCGCGATCGGTCGCGCTCTGCAGGACGCCATGCAGCAGCAGCGGGACGTAGCTGGTTCCGCCCGCCTTCGTGTACGTGACGGCGGCGGCGCCCGCGACGGCGTCGTTGCCGGGTTCGGCCCCCTCGCGAATGAACGCGGCGCCCGCGATATCGGAGACGCTGACCGTGTAACCGCGGTTGGTGAGCTCATTGCCGGGATACACACACGGACCGATCGGAACGTTGCTGCAGTGCTCGACGGCCAGATGGTAGGTGCCGGTCGCCGGCAACACCGTGAACAACGTCGGCGCTCTCGAAACCCGCGGCCACGGGTCAGCCTGCTGCGCGATCTGGTACTTGCTCAGAGGACCGTAGAGCGTGATCGCCAGGTCGAGGTAGGTCGGGTCGAACGGATTCGCGGCCCCGGTCGACGTCACGATCTGGATCGTCTCCCCCATCGTGCCCTCGAACGAATAGACATTCCGTGAATCCAGCGGATCCGCGAGCGTGCCGCTGGTCGCGTTCGCGCCGACCACGATCGGGATCGCGCCCGCGAACGGGTTGCCGCCGCTCCCTCCGGTTCCCCCCCGACCCGACGTGGCGCCACCGGTCGCGCCGCCGCCGCCGGTCGCGCCGCCGCTCCCGGCGCCCGCGCCGCCGCCCTGCCCCGACGCCCCGGCGCCACCCGTGTTTCCGCCGTTGCCACTCTTGCAGCCGCCGCCAGCGATCGCCAGCGCCGCCGCCACCACCAGGACCCCTGCGCCGCGCGCCATCCGTCCGTCCCTCACCATGGTCGGCACGCTAACGAGGTACCGACAATCATGTCAAATGACGGCCGTCACAACGATGCCAGTCGAATGGACTGGAGCCGCCGGCCCGGTCGCTTTAGGCTACCCGCCCGTGCAACCCAAGACGAAGAAGCGTCTCGGCATCCTGGCCATCGCCGGCGTGGTCGGCTTCGGCCTGCTGCAGGTCTTCCCGGCGAAGATCCTCGGCATCCCGACCCAGGACATCGGCTCGAACCCGCCGACACGCTACACGCTGGACGCGCCGCCCGATGTGCAGGCGATCCTGCGGCGCTCCTGCTTCGACTGCCACAGCAACGAGACGCGCTGGCCTCTGTACGCGCGCATCGCGCCGGGCTCCTGGCTGATGGCGCGCGACGTCCACAACGGCCGCAGCCACATGAACTTCTCCGAGTGGGCCGACCACGACGAGGACGAGCGGCAGACCGATCTCGAGAACTGCTGGGAGATGGTCGAGACCGGCGAGATGCCGAAGTGGTTCTACATCTACCCGATGCACCTCGACGCCCGCCTGCCCCCCGCCGACAAGGCGCTGCTCAAGAGCTACTTCCTCAAGCACAAGGCTGCGGGAGCCGGCGCGGCAGACGACACGAAGAAGTGATGCGTCGCTGATCCCTTCAGGCGCTGACGCGCCGGATGGTCGCCAGCAGGCGATCGAAGGTGACGGGCTTGGTGAGGTGAGCGCTGAAGCCTGCCTCCTCGCTGGCGCGGACGTCCGCCTCCGTGCCGTATCCGCTCAACGCGACGCCGGCGAGATGGCGGCTCAGCCGGATACGTCGCATCAGCTCGAGGCCAGACTCGCCGGGCAGTCCGATATCGCTGATCATGAGATCGACCGTGTCGAGATTCGAATCCAGCGCCGCCTGCGCGGAACGCACGGTGCGAACGTCGTAGCCGGCGCCGCGCAGGAGAATTCCCAGCGCTTCCCCGGTGTCTTGGTCGTCCTCGACGAGCAGGATCCGCGGCTTCGTGGCCGGCAGCTCGCCGGGCGCCACCCGCTCCGTCTCCACGACCGGCGCCTCGTCGGTGGTGTCGATCTCGACCACGAATCGCGCGCCCGTGCCGGGCCCACGGCTGTTGGCCACGACCTTTCCGCCATGCAGCTCCATGACGCCCCTGCAGATCGCGAGGCCGAGGCCCAGCCCACCGGTCCGCTCCGGCGTGTTGGCGGCCTGCTCGAAGGGCTCGAACAGCCTGGCACCGACCGTCGAGTCGAACCCCATCCCGTTGTCGCTGACCTCGACGCGCAGCCCCCGATTTCCGTTGGACGAGCTGTTCCACGACCGGACCTCGATCTTGCCGCCGTCCGGCGTGAACTTGACGGCGTTGCGCACCAGGTTCCAGAAGACCTGCTTGAGCCGGACCGCATCGGCGGCCGCGTTGTGATCGGCCGCGTCCAGCGACAGACCCACCCACAGGTGTTTCGCCCGGATCTCGGTATCGAGCGTCTCGATCACCTCGTGGACCGTCTGGTGAACGTCCGTCGGCTGCCGATCGATGCGCATCTTTCCCTGGGTGATGCGGGTGACGTCGAGGAGATCGTCGATGAGACGCGCCTCCGTCAAGACGTTGCGCCGGATCATCGCGCACATGCCGCGCAGGTGCGCGGGGATGTCTTCCCGCCCGTCAAGCGCCGTCACCGCGGCCAGCACCGGGGTGAGCGGCGTGCGTAGCTCGTGGCTCAGGGCCGCGATGAACTGGTCCTTGGCGTGGCTGGCGACGCGCGCGGCCTTCTCCGCCTCGAGCAGACGCTGAGTCTCGACCGCCGCCCGCTCTCGCTCGCGCAAGTCGACGATGACCGTCGGGTAGAGCCGCAACCCCGACCGGATGCGCCGGCTCCAGAGTTGGACCGGTGTCGAATCGTGCAGGCGGATCTCGCAGGAGAACGCGTCCCGTTCGGCTGGACCTCGTCTCAGGTGCGCGGCGAGCACCTCGTGATCCGCCCCGCGCACCAGTCGTTTGAGCCGTATCCCCGCCAGAGGATAGCGCCTGCCGTTCCCACCGAGCAGGTCCACGGCGGCCTGGTTCAGGTCCCGGATCACGCCCACACCGTCCAGCGTGAGGTATGCGAGCGGCGCCCAGTCGTAGAGATCCATGTACCGGTCGCGCGTCTCGTCGGCGAGGCGGCGCGACTCGAGCAGCTGCTCGTTCTCGAGGCGAAGGCGCTCGAGCTCGGCAGCCACCTCGTCACGGTTCATGGGTCGCCGCCTCCCGGATGACCAAGAGGATCACGCCTTCCCGCCGCCGTCCCGACTCGATCCGCCTGGCGTCGACCAGGAGCCGCTTTCGCCCGACGCGGGCGAAGACGTGATCGACCGCGAATCCTTCGAAGTTTTTCCTTTGCGGGAGCACCTCTTCCAGCAGGCGCCGCAGCTCCGGAAGGTCCCACTCCTTGTCGCCCAGCTCGAAGATGAACCGACCCGTGGCTTCCGCCGCGTCGATGAGAAAGGTCTCCGCGAAGGCGCGATTCGCCCGCCGCACCTTGAAGTCGCCGTCGAGGAGCAGGATCGGATCCCGGATGGTCGACATCAACGCCTCGCCGGTGCTGCGCGCCACATCGAGCGCCGCGGCCTGGTCCTCGACGCTGGACACGTCGAGCAAGACCATCACCGCGCCGTCGATACGGTTGTCGACGGTCTTGTAGGGACGGATCTGCAGGTTGAACATCTTGCCGTCGAGCCCCTCGACCTCACGCTCCCGGATGCTGACCGCGTCGATCGTCTCCGCGATCAGCGATTCGAGTCCGGGAAAGACGAAGTTCAGCTTGAGGTGGCCGATCGGGCGTCCGATGTCGGACGGGATGATGTTCAGGACCTTCTCCGCCGCCGGCGTGATCCGTCGGATACGGAGGTCCCTCGTCACCATCACGATCGGGATCTGCACGCTCCCGAGGAGGTTCAGGAGATCGCTGTTGACGGTGCCGAGCTCCTCGTTCCGCCCGCGCAGCTCGTCGTTCAAGGTGGTCAGCTCTTCGTTGGTCGACTGCAGCTCCTCCTTGGCCGTGTCCAGCTCCTCGTTGGTCGACTGCAGCTCCTCGTTGCTCGACAGGATCTCCTCGTTCGCGGACTGCAGCTCCTCGTTGGCCGCGCCGGTGTCGTCGATGATCGCCTGCAGCTGGCGGCGGGTCTCGGCCAGCTCGTGCTCGAGATCGGAAGCGGCGGTGCCGCCGCGCGGCCGCCCGGCCTTCTTGACGGTCGTTCGAGCGGCCGCCGGCTTGCCGGATCGCTCTTCGAACAGGATCATGAGCTGGCGTGCCTCCCCGCCCCCCAGCGGCACCACCTGCAAGTCGACCACGCGCGCGCGCCCTTCGAGCTTGAAGCGCAGGCCTTTCTTGACCGCCGGCCGTCCCCGGGCGCGTGCCTCGCGGAGCGCGGCGCGCAGGGAATACCCCAGCTCCGGGCGGACCATCTTCAGGATATCGACCGTCACCTCCCCGGACGGAAGCTCCAGGAAGGGACTGGTGCCGCCCCGGGAGCGAACGATGCGCAGATCTTCGTCGACGATGACCGCCGGCGGCGCGTAGCGATCGAGGAGGAACCGATTGGCGTCGGTCTGCACGTCCCACGGCGAAGGGCCATCCGGCCGTTTCGGAGAGCTTCTCTTGATCGGTACCGCGACCGCCCGGGGCAGAGACACGGGCGCGGATTCCACCTCTGGACGGTCGCCATCGCCCCTCTTTCGATAGAGCTGGAACTTCTTCGCGAAGGTCGCGAACAGCTCCGCGCGCGAACCCACCGATTCGGATCCTCCCAGCATGAGGACGCCGTGCGGCCGGAGGGCGTAGTGGAAGATTCCCAGCACCTTCCGCTGGGTCGCCTGGTTCAAGTAGATCAGCAGGTTGCGGCAGACGACGAGATCGAGCTTCGAGAACGGAGGGTCACGGGTGACGTCCTGGCGCGCGAAGACGCAACGATCGCGGACCTCCTTGCTGATCCGGTAGCCACCTTCCGCCTTGGTGAAGAAGCGCCGCAGGCGCTCGGACGACACGTCGGCCGCGATGCTGGCGGGATAGACACCGGCCCGCGCCTTTTCCAGCGTGGCCTCGCTGACGTCGGTCCCGAAGATCTGGAGCGAGACCGCGGCGGCGCGTTCGTCGAGCAACTCGAGCGCGATCATCGCGAGCGAATAGACCTCTTCGCCGGTCGAGCACCCGGGCACCCAGAACCTGAATGTGGCCCCTTCGCCGGGACGGGCCAGCAGCCGGCGCAGGACCAGTTCCTCCAGCGCGGCGTACGCGGTGGGCTCCCGGTAAAACGACGTGACGTGGATGAGCAACTCGTCTTGCAGCCGCTGCAGCTCCCCGGGATCGCGCTGCAGCATCTCCAGGTACCGCTCCAGGCTGGACAGGCGATGAAGCGCCATCCGCCTTTCGATTCGCCTCTTCAGCGTCGGGAGCTTGTAGCTGTTGAAGTCGATGCCGCTGCCACGCCGCAGCAGCTGGAAGACCTGCAGCATGTGCGAGACGTCGGCGGCGGCCTCCGGGACGGGGGTGTCGTCCACCCGCGAGAAGAACGGGTGCTTCGCGAGACGCACCAGCTGCTCGGCGATCTCTTCGACCGGCAGCACGGCGTCGACGGTCCCGGTGGCGATCGCCGAGCGCGGCATGCCGTCGACCGTGGCCTGCTCGGGCTGCTGGACCATGGTGAGACCACCGACCGCCTTGATCTCCCTGATCCCGGCCGAGCCGTCGTGCGCGCCGCCCGACAGAACCACGCCGATGGCCCGTTCCCTGTAATCCGCGGCCACCGAGCGAAACAGCGCGTCCACCGTCCCCTCCGCCTCGCGCTGGAGCGACGACGGCCGCACCCGCAGGTGGCCGTCGGAGACGGTCATGCGCGCGTCCGGCGGGATCACGTAGACGTGCCGGGGCTCGACGGCGCGCTCGTTCCGCGCGGTGACGACCTTCATGGTCGTGACGTTCCC
>Ga0111538_10008436_pt1 | contig 13827 bp, 10 predicted proteins | sample SoiMethybrSBSTD1_FD_79669 | JGI IMG/M metagenome (GOLD analysis project Ga0111538, IMG submission 79669) | Bulk soil microbial communities from a Populus tree surrounding site in Tennessee, USA - Soil MetaG P. TD hybrid SBSTD1 (version 2)... | ecosystem: Environmental > Terrestrial > Soil >...
ACTTCGAGCACACGACGATCTTTCCAACGGGCAAAGTCGGCGAACGCCGGGATGTGAGGCTCGACGACGTACTTCCGCTGCTCGACCTCATCGAAGTACTGCCGTGTCCCTACCGGAGCCGGTGAGTGCCGCAGGTTGCACGGCCGACGATTCCAGTATTCCCGCACCGTCGCAATCGGAACCTCTTCGAACGTCGGGGTCACGTCGTAATAGTACCTCCCCCGGCCGCATCGTTCGACGCAGGCGCACCAACGCGAACGCCGACCTGAGTAGCAGGACGAAGCAGGGGCTCGGGCTGGGCTTCGCTGACTCGCGTCGCCGACCAGAACCTCGCTGCGCGTTCCTCCAGGTCCGTGAACCAGTCTCCCCGCAAATTCGCAGGGAAGCATCGAGCGATATCGAGGATCTCCAGCATTCTCGTGGAGCGGCGCGCCAGTCGCTCGAGTTGCCGGTGAGCCTCGGCCACGTCATGTTCCTTCCCCCGGCTTACCAGGAGCCTGCAGCAATACAACACGTACTCTGCGAAACCGGGATTGAGGCGCACGGCGTCCATCGCGCACTCGAGGCTGCTGCGGCTCCCCGGGACTTCATCGGCGTATCTCGCGCGGTAGTGGGTCATCGATGCCAGGATGATGGCGGTCAATTCATGCCCGGCGGGATTTGGCGACCCGATCGCCCGCATCACCTCGTCGAAGTAAGAGCGGTAGTCGAACCACGACGAGCAAAAATCCCACGGCAGGACGTCGTCAAGCAGATCGACTTGCCAGTGCGTGTCGGGATAGCCAAGGGTGTCGTCCAGCAAGGCGATAGCCTTCCGCACCTGGCCGGGGCCTCCGAAGTGCAGCAACACCCGCGCAAGATTGAATCGAGGGACAAGGGCGGTGGGAGAGCAGCCGATTGCCCGCTCGAGCGGCGCAACGACGTCGTCAAGCCACTGCGGCTGTTCCGAATGAGGATCGTGGTAATGAGCGAGGATTCGTTCGCGGGCGAGATCGTTCAAGAGCCGGGAGGATTCTTCCACTTCGAGCTGACGCTCAATCCGGGTCACCGACTCCGCTGCCCAGTTCATCAGCATTCGCTTGCCGAACTTCGTCGACGGGAGCCAGCCTCGCTGAACGACCGGCCGCTTCTGCAGCAGCTGCTCCGGGACTGGTCCTGATCGCTGATCGCGAGGCCGAGCCGCCAGGACGGTGAGAAAGCGGAAGTACTGCGAGGCTACCCGCTCCAAAGCGAATTCACGGCGTACCAGTGCGGCGCCCGCACGCGCGCGATCACGGAACTCGTTCCAGTGCCTGAGCACCTGCTCCACTGCTCGTCCTGCATCGTCGACTTCCGAGCCATATGAAACGATCCCTTCGGCGTCGCCGCCAAACAACTTGAGCGCGCTGTCTTCCTGGACTGCGACAGCGCATCCCATCGCGAGCGCCTCGAGGGCGCGGGTCGGCATGGCCCCAGCATGGCGAACGTACGTGCACGTGGCTTTCGCGCGTCCGAGGTTGCTGTAGTACGCCTCCGTGGCCTCGAACCCTTCGACGATCTCTAATCGAATCCCCGGCAGGCTGAGCAGAGCCAGCAGGACGGGACCTTTGTCTGCATGGTACGGATGATTGACGGTCCCAGAAAGAAAGACGTCGATATCTCGCTCACCTTCGGGAAGACGCGGCACTTGCGCCGGCACTCCGAAGACCTTTGGAAACACCGAGACCGGCACGCCGGTGATTCCCCTCATGACGCGCCACTCGACATGATCGAGTACCACGAGCTCGTCGAACAACCCGAGCCAGGGAGCGACGGTCTGGACGTGAAGGTCGAAGTCGCTCGAGTGGCCGATCACCGGACACCCAAGCGTTCGAATGTTCGGCGGAATCAGATGCCATTCGAGCATCTCAGCGATGAAGAAATCAGGCCGAACGCCGTACGGAATCAACGTGCTGACATCCGCGTACGGGCGGTTCGGAATGTCCTCGGGATGAAAGCCGACGTTCAACAGCCGAAAGGCCGAATCGTTGAGATGCGTCAGGATGTCCCAGGCGCCACGACGGTTCCACGGCAGTTGCGACAGCACCGTGATCGGGCGTTTCGAAATCAGGTCGACCAGGCGTTCGGCGTGCGCGCCGCGGCAGCGCGACAGCACCCGATGCGCGCGGTCATCGTCGCCAGCGATCCATGAGGCTACTCCGCTGAAGAACTCAGCCTCGGGATTCGTGAATCGACTGAGTGCGTCCGCAACGTCGGCGGGATGGCCAATCAGGCCGCGGCTCGCCCAGTACTGCCAGGTATCGGGGGAAAGATGCCGGGCGGCGGACAGGTAGTCTCCGGCCGCGAAGGCTCCGTCGACATCCTGCATTTCGACTTAAACAGTTCCGGGCGAGGTTGGTCGAGAGGCACCGACCAGAACGCCTGTGGACTCCTGGAACGCTTCCACAGGTCTTATCAGCCGGAGCCGCGATTGCGCGGTGTAGTCCTCACCAGGATCGAAAAAGATGATCCTGCTGCCAGCACGTTCGAACCTGAACGGAACGTGGACAAGCCTGGCAAGCTTCTCTCGAATGCGCTCGTGATCAGCGGGATCGGCAAACAGCAGCATGAATCCGCCACCACCGGCGCCGAGCAATTTGCCGCCGAGCGCACCGGCGCTTCGTGCCGTCGCGTAAATCTCGTCGATGACTCGATTCGAAACCTGTTTGCTGAGGCTTCGCTTTGCACGCCACGCCTCGTGAAGCAGCTTCCCAAACGCAGCAAGGTCGGAATTCCCAGCCAGGATCCGGAAGGCTTCGTCGACCATGCTGGCCATCGAGCGCAGTTGCTTTTCGACGCTCTGCACGTCTGACGCGTAGCTCTCGGCAATAGTGGCGGCGGTGCGCTTGATACCTGTGAAGAACAGCATCAGATGGGAGTTCAACGCCGCCAGGCGCTCTGGATGAAGCGTCAGCGGCGTCACGCGGATCTCACCATCAGAAAGGAACTCGACGCGCTGACAACCGCCGTGCGCTGCCATGACCTGATCCTGGCAGCCCACCGTCTCCTTCAACCGAACCTGCTCCATATGGATCGCTTCGTGCGCCAGCCGTTCCTTACCAGGAATGTTGCCTTTCAGCGCATGAAGCGCATGAAGCAACCCGACCACAAATGACGAGCTGGATCCAAGACCACTACGCGCCGGCAGGTCCCCGTCGTGGTGGATTTCAAGCCCCTGCTCCAATTGGAAATATCGCAGGCACTCCCGCACCGCTGGATGCTCGATTTCGTCGATCGTCTGACAGTTCTCGATCCGCGAATAGACGATGCGGAAGTTGTGTTCGAAAAAGGGAGGGAGGTAGCGCGCCGAGATATAGCAGTACTTATCGATCGTGGTCGCGATCACTTGCCCGCCGTGTCTTCGATACCACGAGGGGTAGTCGGTCCCTCCTCCGAAAAACGAGATTCTATATGGCGTGCGGCTGATGATCATGAGGCCGAGAGTCCGGCGAGTTTAGCACGGAAAACATTGGCTTCGGCCGTCACATCTATGTTCCCGCTCGCTCGGCAAGCAACACAAGTGTTACGTAGCTCAGCACACCCATCTCGGCGAATCGGGAAGGACTCAGGAGTTCCGCTGGTTCAAATACGGTGAGTTCCATCTCCTCGAGGTCGCCCGAATCGGGATCGCACTCGCGCTGACACCCGTCAATTCGAAACAAATGAGCAGTGTTGCAGCCTTGATTGGCATTGGTGACGAACGAGCCGAGTGAAGTCAGCTTCCTTCCTCGATAGCCTGTCTCCTCAAGAAGTTCACGTTCAGCGGCGAGAGCCGGATCCTCGCCGGGAGCCACGTAACCACCTGGGAAAGTCAGGCATACGCGTCCAAGCCCGTGTTTGTACTGGCGAAGCACGAGCACCTTTCCCTCGGTCGTCACGGCATACACGAGGGCGTAGTCGCCCATGCGGGCGGTATAGAAGTCGGGGATGATGCGACCATCAGGGAGCTGTACAGTCTCCCTGACGATCTCGCGAATCGGTCCTCCGGAGAACTCCACGCGTCGATCGAGCGTTGTCCAGGGTTTCACGGCGATCAAGGGTTATACAATAATCCGGGCTTGATCCTGATAACCCTGCTCCCACACAGGAGATGTTCGAGGCATGAGTAATTTGTTGCGGACCGATCTGGTTCTGGTGAACCCCGGGGCACGCACCGAGATTTATCAATCACTTGGAAAGCGACTGACTGCCGTCGAGAATCCGATTTGGGCCGGGCTGATTGCCACCTTCGTGCGGCGGCGCGGCTACTCAGTTGAGATCGTGGACGCCGAAGCCCGCGAGCTCGCGCCATCCCAGATCGCCGATCGCATTGCCGAGATTAAACCCAGGCTCGTGGCCGTTGTCGTCTACGGGCATCAGCCTTCGGCGTCGACGCAAAACATGACTGGCGCGAGCCTCGCGTGCAGCGCCATCCGTGAGCGCGTTCCCGAGGCTCGCATCCTGATGCTCGGCGGACATGTCGCAGCGCTGCCGGAGCGGACGCTCGCAGAAGAGGCGTGCGACTTCGTCGCCCACGATGAAGGCCTGCACACCATCGTCGACCTGCTCGAAGCGGAGCGGCAGGGCGACACGAGCTTGAACAAGATTCGCGGGCTGACCTATTGGGACGGCGGCCGGTTGCGCCAGCTCCGGTCCAACGAGGCGGCCCCGCTGGTGAAGGACCTCGAAGAGTCGATGCCGGGCGTGGCGTGGGACTTGCTCCCGATGGACCAGTATCGCGCGCACAACTGGCACTGCTTCGGGCATCTCGATCGCGAGCCGTATGCCGCCATTTACACGACCCTCGGCTGTCCGTACAAATGCTCGTTCTGCTGCATCCAGGCACCCTTCAAGGCCGGCGAGAAAGAGCTCGGGTTGAAGGAAACTGTCAATTCGTATCGCTTCTGGAGTCCGGCGCGCGTCATCGAAGAGATCGATCTTCTCGTCAACAAGTACGGCGTTCGCAACATCAAGTTCGCAGACGAAATGTTCGTGCTGAACGTCCGCCATGTCTCCAGCATCTGCGATCTGATCATCGAGCGCGGATATGACCTGAACATCTGGGCGTACGCGCGGGTCGATACCGTGAAAGACGGCATGCTCGACAAGCTGAAGCGGGCGGGCTTCAACTGGCTCGCCTTCGGCATCGAAGCCGCCAGCGATCGAGTGCTCAGCGACGTCGACAAGCGCTACGAGATCGAGCAGGTCTACGACACGATCGCGCGCGTCAAGGGCGCCGGGATCAACATCATCGGCAATTACATCTTCGGGTTGCCCGAAGACGATCTCGACAGCATGCAGGAAACGCTGGATCTCGCCCTCGAGCTGGAGACCGAGTTCGCCAACTTCTATTCGGCCATGGCTTACCCCGGATCAGCGCTCTACCGCCAGGCCGTCGCCAACAGTTGGCCGCTACCAGCGACGTGGAGCGGATATTCGCAGCATGCCGTTGACACGCTGCCTTTGCCCACGAAGCACCTGCCTGCGAATGAGGTCCTGAAGTTCCGCGATTTGGCATTTCAGCGGTACTTCACGCATCAGCCATACCTGGATTACGTCGAGCGTCGCTTCGGCTCCGATACGGTCGCGCACATCCGCGAGATGTCGGCACACAAGCTCGAACGGAAGTTTGCTGCTGTCTGAAACCTGTGGAACGTAACGCACGCGTGTACGTCGCGGGCGCCGATACGATGATCGGCGCCGCGATCATTACGGCTCTCCGCCGCGATGGCTATGACGTGCTCGATGGCGCCGGAGATGTCAGGCTGGACCAGCCCGACACCGTTCGGCGATTCTTCGAGCGTCATCGTCCGCAGTACGTGTTCGTGGCCGCGGGCCGCGCGGCAGGAATCAGCGGCAATCAACGCCATCCCGCCGATCTGATTCATGACAACCTGCTCGTCGTGACCCATGTCATTCACGAGGCCTGGAGATCCGGAACACGGCGGTTGATGTATCTGGCCAGCTCGTGCAGCTATCCCAAACTCGCCCCGCAGCCGATGCGGCCCGACTCGTTGCTGACGGGTCCGCTGGAACCGACGAGCCAGTCCTACGCTATTGCGAAACTGGCGGGCATCCAGATGTGCACGGCTTACAGCCGTCAGCACGGCGTCGAGTTTTTTGCCGCGGTTCCAGCAGACGCGTTCGGACCCGGTGATGACTTCAGCCCGGAGGATTCGCACGTGGTGGCGGGCCTGATCCGCCGGCTGCACGAGGCCAGGCAGACGGGAGCCCCTTCAGTCGATATCTGGGGCAGCGGGCAGCAGCGCCGCGAGTTCATTTACGCGGACGATCTGGCGAGCGCATGCGTCTTCGCGATGAAGCACTACACCGGACCAGGACCTCTGAACCTGGGAGGCGGGCGCGACGCCTCGATCGCCGAACTCGCGCACACGATCAAATCGGTCATCGGTTTCGAAGGCGCCCTGAGGTTCGACACGTCGAAGCCTGACGGCATGCCTGTCAAGGCGCTCGACGGAGCCGAGCTCGCGGCGCTCGGGTGGCGGCCCTCGATTTCTTTCTTTGATGCGCTCGAGCGCACCTACCAGTGGTTCCTGGCCCACCAGTCAACTGCGGTGGCAGGAAGGTAAGCGGCGCCGTGGACGACTACAAGTACCTCGTTTCGCAGAAGCTGAACCGGCCATATTTCGGAACGCGATGCGCGAGCCGTCAGGGCATATCCAGCAGGCATCGCTACATGTCGGCACTCGTCGCGTCCTGGACCCGGGCTCATTCGGGCGAACTCTGCACCGTGCTTGAAATCGGATCGTGGACAGGGGGATCTGCGATTACGTGGGCACAGGCACTCAACGAGGCGGGAGCGGCGGGACAGGTCGTCTGCATCGACAAATGGGAAGTCAACTTCGAGGCCGCCGCGAATGCCGCCGAGGTCTACAAGGAGATGACGCGGGCGGCCGCCAGTGGAGATGCCGAGAAGCTTTTCTGGCATAACGTTCGTGCCGCCGGCGTCGAGAACAGGGTCGCCCTGCTACGCGGCTTCAGCCAGGAGATCCTTCCGCTTCTCGAGTCACGACGCTTTTCGATTGTCTTCGTCGATGGTTCTCACTTCTACAAGGACGTGCTGCACGACATTGGCCACGCCAGCCGCCTCGTGCAGGATCGCGGGATCGTCTGTGGTGACGACCTCGAGGTGCAACGCCACGAATGCAGCGAGAAGACCCTTCGCGCTGGAATCGCCATCGACGCGGACTATCAGCTCGATGACCGGACGGGCCTGTGGTACCACCCCGGAGTGACGGCCGCTGTCGGAGAACTCCTCGGTCCAGTCTCGGTATGGGAAGGATTCTGGGCCATCGAGCGTCGCGGTGACACGTGGCAGCAGGTCCAGCTCGCCGACGTCCGCGACGAGCTGCCGCCTCATCTTCGCTCATCGGATGTCGAACCCGTCCTGGTGGCCGAAGGCATCAGTGGATACAACATCGTCAAGGCCGACGACGCGTACATCGGGATTCCGTCCTCGCTCGGGCCGCTGCGGATCGACAACGAGAGCTCGCTGGTCGCGGCGATGAACGCCACAATCATCGGGACCTCCGTTGACGTCGTCAAAGAGCAGATTGCAGCTCGACACCTCGGCGAGTCTGCCGCCGACCAACGCTCGACAATTCCGGAATCGAGCGGCCCGCCTGTTCTCCTGGTCGAAGGTTACAAGGGATTCAATCTCCTGGCCTACCGCCGTCGATACTACGCGCTCGCGCAGGCCCTCGGTCCCGTACGCCTGGACGGTCCTGAGTTCGCCGGGTTTGTGCCGCTCGGCCTCGCCGCAGTGTCAGATTCCGAAGCTGTAACTCGACGGATGGTTGACGAAATCTCGGCGCGGCCGGCGCCCGCAGGTAACAGCCATGTATCGACCGGCGACATCAACGTCCGTGACGCGGATGTGCAATCGCTGTTGAAGAACTTGATCCAGGAAATAGGTAGCATTGCTTCCGCGGTGAATGCGATGGCGACCGCGATTGGCGCATCCACAACCACGACGGCGAGTCGCGAACAGCTGATTCGAATTTCGTCGCTCGAGAAGGAGCTCGCCGAAGGACGGACGGCACTGACTCAGGCCGTTGCAGCGCGTGACCAGGCGACTGCGGAGTCGGCGGCGGCCGCGGCCCAATATGAGCGAGTCGCCACGGAGTTGGCGGCAGCCAGTGCAGAATTCGATCGATTGGTCGCTCTTCATGCCGCGTGTGGGCCGACGTTGTCGAATCGGACGCAGGAGCTTGCCGCCGCACGGCAGCAGATCGCGAGCCTGACGGCCGCACAGGCCGAGGCCCGTAAACAGCGCGACACGGATGCGCGTGAATTGTACGCGGCTCTACAGCGAATCAGGGAACTGAAGCGTCGAGTCAAGGCCGGCGAGAACGCCCGCCATGTCCTCGAGGCGGAGGGCCAGGAATTGCTTGCGTGGGTTCAACGATTACACCAGGAATTCGTCTCGGGCGATCGCTCGTAATCACAGTTCCGGGATCGTGAACTGACGCTCGCGTTTGCCTCGGGTGAAGCGTTGCAGTCGTGAGGATGTCGATGGCGTTTGCGCGTGTGCTCAACACCAGGGTTCAAGTGTCCATCATCTTGAACTACTACGCGAAGGAATCCACGCTCTTCCAGTGCCTCGATCGATTGTTGAATCAGACACTGGTGATGTGTGGCCAGGATCAAGTAGAGGTGATCCTGGTTGACGACGGTACCGAGGGCGAAACGATTCGCGATCGCTTGCCTGACTCGGTGATCTACCTCTGGCAGAGAAAGAACCGATACGGCATCGCGCGCGCCAAGAACACAGGCGCCAAGGTCGCCAACGGACGGTACCTCGTGTTTCTCGATCCTGACATCCTGGTTTCGGAAACCTACGTCGACGCGGTACTCCGCGGCTTCGAACGCTTCGGCGACCGCGTCGTGCAAACCGGTTACATCTGGGACTACCACTTCGTCGGCTGCCCGGATCCGCGGACCGAGTTCGGCGTCTGGAACATGGCGGACGGCGTCAGCGGCCGTTTCTTTCAGCTCGCCGGTGGGAATACGGCAATCAGCCGACGCCTGTTCTTCGAAACGGCGGGCTTCGACGAGGACCTGATCTTCGGTGGCGTGGAAGATCTCGTTTTCGGATATCACATCAGCAAACTGCCCGCGACTGCGGTGTACTTCAATCGCGACATGATGTCGTGGCACATCCCTCATCCCCCTTCTCTCGCGCATGCCGAGCCGAAGCGCAGTTGGCAGGTGGTGAAGGAAAAAGACCCCGAGTTTTACCACGCCTACATCGTGAAAGGCTTGAGGTGAACCCGTGTCGTCGATGGTGTCGGTCCTGGTTCCAACGCGAAAGCGGCTCGATTATCTCGGGCGCATGCTCGAGACGTACGATGCGACGGTCACAGATTCGACCTCGGCGGAGATCGTCTTCCGCTGCGACAGCGACGACATCGACTCGATTGAGTACCTGCGTCGGAGGCCTTCGAAACTGATCATCGCTCCGCGCCTGGAAGGCTACAAGAGCCTTCCCGCGTTCTTCAACGACATGGCCGCGGTCGCCTCTGGCGACGTCCTCATGTGCTGCAACGACGACGTCGTGTTTCAGACGCCGGACTGGCCGCACTTGCTGCTCGCGGAAGCACGGAAATATCCGGACGGCATCTTCAATTTCGGCGTCAACGTCGGCCTCAACGATGACAAGTTCCCCTTCAGCATCGTGTCGCGGAAGATGGTCCGCATGATGGGGTTCATCAATGACGAGCGACTGCTCTTTTCCGACGTGTTCCTGCTCGACGTGGCCAGGCATTTCGACCGGGCGATCCGCGTCGAGAACGTGACGATCTTTCACGACTGGGCGGGACACGGCAACGACGAGACGCGCCGGGACGCGAACCAGCACGAGTTCGCCATGGTGTTCAAGGATGCATCGGGCGACTGGACCGACGAGTACCGGCGCAAGCACGACCAGGCAGTCGCTGAAGCGGTCGAGAAGATCGAGCGTTCGGGGCTGGTGGCGTCACAAATTGCCCTGCAGCGTTTCGAAGCCTACGCCCCCACCAATCACCGCCCACCCGCCATATGGCCGCCGTCGTGCCGCATGACGGGGTGGACTGCGAAGGACAACAGCTCGCAAGGCGTTCACTACGCGCGTTCGGAAGCCGCGCAGATGATCGAGGTGATTTACCGCTACGGCGTCAACCGGGGTCAGGCGGTCGTCACCTCGTTTGAAAACGGCCTCTCGAATCTGTTGTGGTCGCAGATCTTCACGGCACTCGTTTCCATCCGCGGGTGTTCCTCGTCCCAGCCCGCCATCGAGGCAGCCAGCCACTGCATCCTGTCCGGCGATCTTGGCAACACCCGGTTTCTCTACTCGATCGTCGAGCGCTTGCGAAACTTCCACGCCCTGATCATCGACGACCGTCGGTACGCGACGGCAATGGCGACCTACTTCCTGATCGGCCAGCACCTCCGGCGTCCGGCAATGGTGATATTCACACCGACGAGCCTGTCATGGGATGACGACAGCGGTGTACGCCGACTCGTGGACGACCTCCGCAGTGGCGCCGTCGACAACCGGCGACATATCATCACCGACGTTGCGCCTGAAGCCGGCGGGCCGGGGATGAGTTACGAGCTGCTCGAGTAACAGGGGGCGGAGACAGAAGCACCAATGCGAGTACAGGTCAGGACGAGGCCAAACTCAATCAAGCCGACCATCAGCGTCATCTTGATCGACTGGTCGGTGCGCGAGAGTTTTCACAGTCTCCGATATCTCAACGAACAGACATTTCCGCGTGAGCGGACCGAGCTGATCTGGGTCGAGTGCTATAACCACTACCCCGACGCTTTGCGCAAGGCCGTCAAGGACGCCTCGCATCCGGCGCCCCTCGATCAATGGATCGTGCTCGACCGGTCACAGGACACCTACTTCCACAAGCACGAGCTGTATAACGCGGGCATTCTGGCTGCGCAGGGCGAGATCTGCGTCATCTGCGACTCCGATGCCATTTTCGCCAAGACCTTTTTGTACAGCGTCTATCTCGCGATGCGTTCGGCGTCACACCGCGTGATCCATGTAGACGAAGTGCGAAGCGAGAGTCGCCAGTTCTATCCATTCAACAATCCTACTGTCCACGACTTTCTCGGTGCACCGGGGTTGATGAACTGGACCGGGCACACGACAACGGGACTGGCTGCTACCCACGATCGGCTCCACGAGTTGAACTACGGTGCATGCATGTGCGCGGCGCGCCGTGACCTCATCGCGATCGGCGGCGCCGACGAGCACATCGACTATCTCGGGTACATCTGCGGGCCGCACGAGATGACCTTTCGACTCGTGAACAACGGCCATCGCGAATACTGGCTGCCGGACGAATGGATTTATCATGCGTGGCATCCAGGCCAGTCCGGCGCACGCAGTTACGGAGGCCCTCACGACGGCCGGAACTTCTCGACCAGGACGCTCGAGCTCCAGCAGAACCAGCGCGTTCAGCCGTGGGTCGAGAACGCGGCGATTCGAATGCTGCGCGAGGGCGCAACGCGACCCGCGAGCGAGTTACTCCAGCAACTGGGCGCGCTCGATCGGCGCGAGTGGCGAGAGCCGGAGAAGTCGCTGCTGCCTGTCGACCCGGTCGAGCTCGTCGAGTCCGTGAACGGGTACAACATCCTGCGCTTCGGCCAGATGTTCGTCGCGTTGGCGCAATCCGAAGGCGCCTTCTCGCGGGAGAAACTTGCGGCCCGCGCCTTCGCCGACGGGTTCGTCGTCAGCTCGGTGGAGGCAGCGAAGCGGGAAATCGCGAAGGGACGCTCATCAGAGGCGCACATCAGCCGCGTTCCGCTGCCTCGACATGTCGGCGTCAGGCCGGAAACTCGTGCGACTTTTTCGGCAGTTACACCAGCATCTCCTCCGAAAGCCGCCAAGTCCAAGTCGCCAGCGATCGTTGCCCGAGCCGGCAGAAGGCGGAAGCGCGCCGCACGGCGTCTGGATCGGCGAGCCGCGACGGCTCGACTTCGGCTCAGAAGCCGCCTGGCGGCCGATCTCGGCTGGCTCTTCTATCGCGCCGGAAACTCGCAACGCGCGCTCCGCGCCTTCAACGAAGCCATCGAGGCCGATAGCGAGAACGTGGCGGCTCGCCGCGGTCGCGCCACGGTTTCCATGGCGATCGGCCGGTTCGCTGAATCGCTGGCTGACTTCCGCGTTGCAATCAACCAGTTGTCAACTGATCGCAATATGAGGGCGAAGGTGCTCGCCGAGCGCGCCTGGGCACGGTACTTTCTCGGCGAGTCGGACGAAGCGGTCCGCGATTTTTCCAGCGCCCTCGAGGATGCCAGGCGTGCGAAAAGATCGCTCGGTGCCGAGGTTTTCAAGGGCCGCTGCTGGGCATTGGCTGACGCGCGGCGGTGGCGGGAAGCGATGCACGATTTCAAGCACTACAAGCAGATGCGCGGCCGAGCGGTCGGTGCATCTCCGTTTCTGCGGTTGATTCAGCTCCGGCTGTCGGCGTTCGAAGGCCGTATGCGCCGCTTCAAGCGCCGGGTACATGCTCGAATCAGCGGCGCTCGTTCCGACGATCGCGATCGCTGGGCCTCGGCGCCGGCACGCGTCTCACGATGATCGTGATTTCCATACTGAGGATCAGAGGCCGGCAATCCCACATGACACGACACGCTGCTGCTTTCACGGTGTTCAGCGCTCTTCTGGTAGTTGGCGGATGCGGAAGCCCGCCGTCCTACGAAACGGCGAACCCACCAAAAGCCTCCAGTCCGTCGAGCCCGCCGGCGGCGCCAGCCGTCCAGATCGAGCTCGTCGAAGAAGGTTTCCTTGGCCAGTACAACATCATCCATGCCGGAACGCGCTACTACGCTATCCCGCAGAACGAGGGGGCGTTCGACACTGGCAAAGCCGAACGTGGTGACTACGATCGTATGTTTGCCGCGGGGGATGCCAATCGCGTGAAAACGATGGCGAGAGAGGGCGCCAATGCGGGGTTCGGTCCTTCCTCGACGATGCTGGTCGAGGAAGGATACAAAGGGACGTTCAACATCATTCGCCACAACGGTGAGTACTACGGCGTACCGCAAAGCGATGGCTCGTTCGATCCCGAGAAGATCAGCAAGAGCGGCTATCGCGGAGCGTCGTTGAGAGAACTCAAACAACAGATCCCGTAATCACGTTGGCTCTGCCGCTCAGCGGCCACCAGCCCACTCCAGTCCGAAGAACGATACGGGCTTCGGCTGTAGATCGGTGTTGTTCAACGGGAACAGGACCGCGCCCGTCAACAGCCACTGCCCACCGAGGTGCACCTTGAACTCGGTCGACAGCTGGTTGAAGTTCACGGTATCGCTGTTCCAGAAGAACCGATCGACACGCACATCCGACAGTTCGGCCGGCGTGTTCCCGAGGTTATTGGTCACGCGCTGAACCGTCTGCTGCCGCTCGAGGCTCGAGGCATCCTGCAGCGATCGTCCCAGGAAGGAGACCGCAACAGTCAAACGATCCTTCGGGAGGAGCGAGACATCCATACCCGCGACGTACTGCGCCTCTTTGTTCTCCTCACCGAACCGGTATCCGGCGTTGCCATAGGCTGAGGCCCGCGCCCCGACCGCCTTGGATGCCAGGAAGAGGAACCTGCCGGTCACGTTGCCGCGCCCGAGAAACTCCTCCTCGTCGCCAGTGGGTAACGTCATGTCGAGGGCAACCGCCGCGCCTTGCCCACCACGTTGACTGGTCAGGGCGACCTTCCCTCGAACGACGACATCGCCAATTCCCGACGCACTCTGACTCGTCAATCCCAGGACCGGCCGGATGCCCCTTGGCCCGCTCACGGACGCTCGCGTCGCGGCACC
>Ga0111538_10008440_pt1 | contig 13826 bp, 13 predicted proteins | sample SoiMethybrSBSTD1_FD_79669 | JGI IMG/M metagenome (GOLD analysis project Ga0111538, IMG submission 79669) | Bulk soil microbial communities from a Populus tree surrounding site in Tennessee, USA - Soil MetaG P. TD hybrid SBSTD1 (version 2)... | ecosystem: Environmental > Terrestrial > Soil >...
CTACGGTCTACGGTCTACGGTCTACGGTCTACGGTCTTCAGTCTACGGTCTATGGTGGTACATTACCAACGTCCGAACCGTAGTCCGTAGTCCGTAGTCCGTATACTGACAACCTCCCATGCAGTGCCGTAACTGCAACACTCAAATCGCTGACAACGCGCTCATCTGTTATCGCTGCGGGCGAGCGACTTCCGACCCCAAGGTCAAGCCGCCGTCGGAGGGATCGATCTTCGCGCATCGCCGCCGCCGGTCGCCGTGGTGGATCGTCCTGATCGTTGTCATCCTGGCAATCCTCGCTTCGGCGTGGTTCCTGCTTGGCGGAATCTATAATTGAGACGTGGGCCGCCTTGCCGGGCTGGTCGTCCTCTCGGCTCTTTTCACGTTCTGCCTCGTACAGGACGATGAGACCAGTGCCGGTGTGGGCCGCTATCTCACCGCCCAGCGCGCCGCCATCGCCGGCCAAGGTCCGCGCGTAACGGTCGACGAGATCATGGGGCCCGCCAACCGCCTCGCTGTGCGTGAAGGGATGGCGTGGAGCGGTCGCGTCGCGATGGCCGGATTGATCGGGCTGCTCATATATCGAAGAGTCCGGCTCAAGCCGGACACTACATCGACGGTCCGGCTAAAGCCGGACACTACAACGAGGGACCGTCGTGGATGACCTGATCTTCGACTGGAACCTCGAGTCGCCGCCGCCGAAGCCGCCGGTCGTGCAACTCAATGACGAGACGCTGCGCGACGGACTGCAGTCCCCGTCGGTGCGTGCCCCGACGATCGAGCAGAAGCTGCGCATCCTGCACCTGCTCGACCGCATCGGCATCGACACCGCCGCGATCGGACTCCCCGGCGCCGGCCCGCATGTCGTCCGCGACGTCGAGCGGCTCGCCTCCGAGATCGTCGAGTGCCGCCTGCACATCCAGGCGAACTGCGTGGCCCGCACGGTCATCGCCGACATTCAGCCGATCGCCGACATCGTTCAGCGGACCGGGTTGCCCATCGAGTGCGGCTGCTTCATCGGATCGAGTCCCATCCGCCAATACGCGGAGGACTGGACGGTGGACTATCTGCAACGGTGTACCGAGGAAGCGATCGGCTTTGGCGTACGTCAAGGTCTGAAGATGATGTACGTCACCGAAGACACGACGCGCTCCGATCCCGATACGCTGCGCCGCCTGTTCGAGACCGCCATCAATGCCGGTGCGCACCGGTTGTGCATCGCCGATACCGTCGGTCACGCGACGCCGGCTGGGGCGCGCGCCGTCGTGCGCTTCGCCACACGCGTCGTCGAGGCGAGCGGTGCGGACGTGGGCATCGACTGGCACGGGCATCGCGATCGCGACATGGGCACGATCAACAGCCTTGCCGCGCTCGAGGCCGGCGCCTCGCGCGTCCACGGGACTATGCTCGGCATCGGCGAGCGGGTCGGCAATACGCCGATGGATCTGTTGATGGTCAACCTCGTGCTCATGGGGTGGATCGAGCGCGACCTGACGCACCTGAACGATCTCGTGCGCGCGGTTTCCGACGCGACGGGCGAGCCAATTCCCGACAACTATCCGGTGTTCGGCCGCGACGCGTTCCGCACCGCGACCGGCGTGCACGCCGCGGCCGTGGTCAAGGCGTTCAACAAGAACGATTCGGATCTCGCCGACACCGTGTACTCCGGCGTCCCGGCGCGGCTCGTCGGCCGCTCGCAGCAAATCGAGATCGGTCCGATGTCGGGCCGCTCGAACGTCGTCTACTGGCTCGAGCATCGAGGCTTCATCGCGGACGAGGAGCTGATCGATCGTGTCTTCCGCCGCGGCAAAGGATCGTCGACGGTGCTCACCGAGCAGGAGATACTCCACGAGATCGCCAAGTGGAAAAGTGAAAAAGTGGCGGAAGTGGAAAAATAGGTGCGCGGGTTCTGGTCAGGCGTTGCTGCCTACACCATCTGGGGACTGGTACCTCTTTACTGGAAGCTGCTCAAGCACGTGCCGGCGATTCAGGTGCTCGGTCACCGGATCGTCTGGTCGCTCGCCGTGCTCATCATCCTGGTTGCCGCGATGCGACGAGGCGGTCGCGCCACCCTGGGTGGCGGTCGCGCCACCTTCGGTGGGCGTCGCGCCACCCTCGGCGACGTCTCCGGTCGCGTGGTCGGCTTGTATGCGATCGCGGCGGCCCTCATCACCGTCAATTGGTTCCTCTACATCTATGCGGTCAACGCCGGGTTCATCGTCGAGACCAGCCTCGGTTACTACATCACGCCGCTGGTGAACGTCCTGTTCGGGGTGGTCGTGTTTCAGGAGCGCATGAGGCCGGCGCAATGGGTGGCGATTGCGATTGCGGCGGTTGGCGTCGTGCAGCTGACGTTCGCGTATGGTGCGCTGCCGTGGATTGCATTCGGTCTGGCGGCGTCGTTCGGCAGCTATGGCCTGGCGAAAAAGAAGGCGCCGCTGGATCCGGTCGAAGGGCTGACGCTCGAGACCGCGGTCCTCGCTCCCGTGGCGATTCTGTTTCTCGTCATGCTGCATCGCTCGGGGGAAGGCGCATTCTCACGGACCGGCGCGACGACCGACGCGCTGATGATTGGCGGCGGGCTCGTCACGACCGTGCCGCTGTTGCTCTTCGCAGCCGCGGTCCGCACTGTGCCGCTTTCGGTGATCGGCATCCTGCAGTACATCGGACCGACGCTGCAGTTTCTCCTCGGCGTCTTCGTGTATCACGAGCCGTTTTCGCGGACGCAGCTGATCGGCTTTTCGATCGTGTGGACGGCACTGGCCATCTACGCCGGCGACAGCCTGCGCGCGCGGCGGGCGGCGACATCGGTCGTGCCGACGCTCGATGAAGGCATGGTCTGATGACCGTCGCCATCCGGCAGGCACAGCCGTGTGAAGCGGCCATCGTCGAGGCGATGCTCGTCGAAGCGTCACGGTGGGTAGATGCGCTGGGCGAGGTGATGTGGGACACCGGCGAACTCGCGCCGGAACGTATCGCCACAGAGACTGCTGCAGGTCAGTTCTATCTCGCGATTGCCGACGGCGAGCCGGCCGGCGCGATCCGCTTTCAACTCGAAGACACGCTCTTCTGGCCGGATCTGCCTCCGGACCACGCGTCAGCGTTTGTCCATCGTCTCGTGGTCAGGCGGCGCTACAAGGGACAAGGCATCTCGACGGCGCTACTGCAGTGGGCGCTCGAGCACGCACGAGCGCTCGGCCGATCACACCTGCGTCTCGACTGCGACAAATCGCGGCCAAAGCTGATGGCGCTGTACGAGGGTGTCGGCTTTCAATTTCACAGCTTCCGTCAGGTGGGTCCGTATTTCGTTGCGCGCTATCAATACCCGTTAGAATCGGCTTCCAGCGATGACACGAGATGATCTGTTAGCGTTCATGCGCGCGGAAAAGTTCGCCGTTCAGGCATCGGTGTCGCGTACCTACGCGCCTCAGGCGGCGGTGGTGGGGATCGCCGTCTCCGACGAGGTCGAACTCGTCGTCGACACGTTGACGGACTCGCGTAAGGCGTTGAACCTGCGGGCAAATCCATCCGTCGCGTTCGCGATCGGCGGCGTACGAGACGAGGTCGTTCGCACGGTGCAGTACGAAGGCGTCGCCGACTTTCCGTACGGGGACGAGCTTCGCCGGGTTCAAGGGATTTACTTCAGCGTGTTTCCGGATGGCCGCGATCGGCTGCACTGGAAGGGGCTGATCCACGTCCGCGTCAAGCCGCTGTGGATCCGCTACAGCAACTACGAACCACAGCCGCCGCTGGTCCTCGAGTTCGATGCGGCTGCGCTGCGCGTGCTGTAAGGTCCGCCTGCCGCCTTCGCGCTCCCGCGCTACGGCGCCCAAGGGAAGGCGGACACTACATGGCGACGCATGCGTGGTGTGCAGGGCGAGGCATGCCTCGCCCCTACGAACGTGAGTTAATTGCCGCCTTCACCCGCTCGGGCGTGAACGGCACCTCGCGGAGGCGGGCGCCGGTTGCATCGAAGATGGCGTTTCCGATCGCCGCGGCGACCACCGTGATCGCCGTCTCGCCGGAGCCGCAGGCTTCCTCGTCCGGCTGATTGATCAGGACCGTCTCGATACGTGGAATGGCGAAGCCGAGTGGGAGTGACCGATACGTGCGCCAGTCGACCGAGGTGATCTTCTCCTCGTCCCACGTGACGGTCTCGCCAAGCGCGCGGCTCATGCCCTGAAGCGCACCGCCTTGGATCTGGTTGCGCACGCCATCCGGATTCGAGATGGGTCCGCAGTCCTGAGCGACGACGAGCCGCGTCACGTGGATCTCACCGGTGCTCTGATTGACGTCGACGTCGGCGGCCATCGCGACGTAGCCATTGTCGCCCTCGTAACAGACGCAGGCGATGCCGCGGCCGCTCACGGTGCCAGCGGTGCTTGGCGCCGGCTTCGGTGACGGACGTGCCTGCCAGTTGGCGGCCTTGGCTGCCGCCTGGATCGCCCCCTTCAATCGCGGGTGATTCAGATGCCGCAGCCGGTATTCGACCGGGTCGGCCTTCACGTGCGCCGCCACTTCGTCCATGAAGCACTCGTGCGCGAACGTATTCTGCAGCCGTTCCGGTGCGCGCAGCGGTCCTGTGAAGAACGGCGACCGGACGCGATGCGAGAGCACACGCTCACTGCGCACGATTCCGGCGCCGTTCCGCGAGTCCTGCACGCGTCCGGCGATATAGGACGGCGCGGTATTCGAATTGTTATTGAGCGGCTGCGTCGGTGCGGGTGCTGGCGTGCGGGGGTTGAACGGCGCAGGGTTGAGCCCGAGAAGCGTGCCGGTGACGACGTTGCCAGGCGTGTTGTAGCCGGGCCGTCCGCCTTTGGCTGCCGACCACGCCTCGTAGTCCCACGCGACGATCGAGCCGCTCGCGTCGATGGCCGCGCGTTGGTCGATCGCGAACAGGTTGCCGTAGTTCTCCCAGGCCATTTCGTCCTTACGTGAGAGCTGCACGCGAACCGGCTTGCCGACTGCTTGCGACAACACGGCGGCGTCGTAGCTGACCGTATCTGCGCCGTTGATGCCATAGCACCCGGCGCCGCGCGTGTAGATCACGCGCACCTGCTCTGGCTTCAGCCCCAGGATTGCCGCGGTGGTGTTGCGAGTTGGGAAGACCGACTGCGTGGCCGACCACACCGTCGCCGTCTCGGCCTGCACGTCGGCGACGGCGCACGACGTCCCAATCGAGCCGTGCATCTGATACGGGTGGTGATAGGTCGCGCGCAGCACCGTCGCTGCCGATGCGAGCATCGTGTCCACATCGCCCGAGTCCACGAGCAGCGTGTCGGTGGATGGCTCCTTCCTGATCTGCTCGTAGACGTCGCGCTGCGGCGAGAGCCGTGAACCGGGCGTCCACGTCACGCGCAGTTTCTCGGCAATTTGCGCCGCCTGCCACGGTTTGGCGGCGACCACCCCGATGAAGTTGTTCTTCACCACCACCTTGACCAGGCCCGGCATGCCGCGTACCGAGCTTTCATCGACGCTCATCACCGTCGCGCCCGGTGACGGCGGCCGCACGACACGGCCGTGCAGCATGCCCGGCACGCGCACGTTGTGAACGAACTCGAACTCCCCGGTCGCCATTGCCCGCATGTCCACGCGCGGCGCCGGCGTGCCGAGCACCGTCCAATCGCGCGGGTGTATGCGCGTGGCCTTCGGATTCAGCTGGACGTCGAACTTCTTTCCGCCAATCAGTGCCCCGTAGGACACTCTTCGAGACGGCGTCGCCTTCACGCTGACGGCGCTGTCCCTGGCGACCAGATCCCGCGTCGGTGCGTTGAGCTGCGTCGCGGCGAGCCGGATCAGCGTCTCTCGAGCGGTGGCCGCGGCGAGCGCCAGGTTCGACCGGTTGAAGTTCGTCGGGTGCGATTGCTGCCCGGATGTCGTGCCCTGATCCGGTGTCATCGAGGTGTCGCACTGGATCAGGTGCACGCGATTGAGCGGCACACCGAGCTCTTCGGCGACGAGTTGCATCTGCGCCGTGTAGAGCCCTTGTCCGAATTCACATTTGCCGGTGTATGCGGTGACGGTGCCGTCGGCAGCGATGGCGATCCACGAATCGAGCTGTGGGCTGCCGGTGCCGTTGAAGCCCTGAGCGAAGACGCCGCTCGTGTGGTCCAGCACGCTCGCTGACGCAAACGTGACGATGACCGCGCCGGAGCCTTTGAGGAACGACCGTCGGGAGAACCCGGCGCGGGCGAGCGCGCGTCGCGCGTCGGAGGTCAGCCTCGTCATGCTGATGCTCCTTTCGCATACCGGCTGATCGCCTTCAGCATTCTCACGTTGCCAAAGCAGCGGCACAGCACGCCGGAGAGCGCTTGCTGAATCTGCTCGTCAGTGGCGCGGGGATTCTTGTCGAGGAAGGCCTTGGCGGTGAGCATCACGCCGCTCAGGCAGAAGCCGCATTGTGCGGCCTGTTCGTCGATGAACGCCTGCTGAATCGGGTGCGGTTTGTCAGGTGTGCCGAGTCCCTCGAGCGTGGTGATCTCTGCGCTCAACACGGCGCTCACCGGCGTGATGCACGATCTCACCGCCTGGCCGTTGGAAATCACCGTGCACGAGCCGCACTGGCCGAGCCCGCAGCCGAACTTGGGCCCGCGCAGTTCGAGGTCGTCGCTCAGGACGAACAGCAGAGGCGTGGCCGGATCGACATCCACGATCCGCGCGCGCCCGTTCACCTTCAGTGTCAGGGTGGCCATGGGCAGGAGAATACACCCGGTCCTTGGTCCTTGGTACCTGGTCCGCTCTACTTTGAAGAAGCCAGGCGCTTTTCGATGTCGGGAAGCGCGGCGACCACGACGTCGCCGACGGTCTGCAGGCTGCGGGCGCTGACGAACTCGATCGTGTCCTGCGGTGTGTGCCAGGTCGGGTTGTCGAGGTCGATGAGGTCCACGGCGGCAACGCCGGCGCGCAGAAACGGGATGTGATCGTCTTCGATGGTCGTCAGCTCGTTCGAGAACGTGCCGGAATGCCCCAGCTTCGCCGCCGCCGCCCACACGATATCGACCAGCCACGGCGTCGAGTTCGCATCGCGCCGCAGCCGCAGATCGCGGTCGCCGATCATGTCGAGGAGCACGAGCGCCTTCAGCGTGGCGAGCGACTTGTCCTTCTGCGATGCCTGGACGTAATGACGGCTGCCGTAGGTGTTGTCGTTGCCGCGCCACTCCGGCATGCGGGCTTCTTCGCCGTCGAGAAAGAGCAGCTCAATCGTGAACTCGTTCGCGCGCGGCTTCAGCACGCGACCGAGCTCGAGGAGGGCCGCCGTCGACGAGGCGCCATCATTCGCGCCGACGAATCTGAACTCGCGATACAGCTTGGTGTCGAAATGGCTGGCGAGGACGATGCGCTCGCTGCGCTTGCCGGGAATCGTGGCAATGACATTCACCATCGACACTTCGCCGAGCGGCGTCATGCCGATGAACATCTGCTCGCGCGACTCGATGCCGGCGGCTTTCAGCTGGTCGATGATGTAACGGCGCGTCTCGACGATGGCCGGGGTGCCGGAAGGACGCGGGCCGATGGACACTTGCTTCTCGAGGTGTGCCCAGGCGCGCTTACTGTCGAAGACAGCCGTCGGTGTGGCCTGGGCTTCGCTGGTCGGTGCAAGGCCCGCTTCGCCTGCTGGTGCGAGCCCTCTATCGCCTGTCGGTGCGGGGTTCATGGTTCGACTGGTCTCAGCACCAGTGCAGGCAATCATCGCACCGACAAGCGCGGCGGTCGAGCAAACGCCGCGCACGTTTCGCACCGACAAGCGACAGGAGGCTTGCACCGACATCGTCAGAACCCTTGCACCTTCTATCCGCGCTTGCCCAGCGGCACGTAATCCCGCCGCTTGTTGCCGATGTACACCTGCTTTGGCCGCGCGATCTTCTGATCGGGGTCGAGCAGCATCTCTTCCCACTGCGCGACCCAACCCGATGTTCTCGGAATCGCAAACAAGACCGGGAACATCGTCGCCGGGAAGCCCAGCGCCTGATAGATGAGGCCCGAGTAGAAGTCGACGTTCGGATACAGCCTGCGCGTGACGAAGTACTCGTCCTGGAGGGCGATCCGTTCGAGCTCGAGCGCGATGTCGAGCAGCGGGTTCCTGCCGGTCACTTCGAACACGGCGTCCGCGGTCTGCTTGATGATCGTGGCGCGCGGGTCGTAGGACTTGTAGACCCGGTGGCCGAATCCCATCAGCCGGCCTTCGCCCGCCTTCACGCGCTTAATGACGCCGGGGACGTTCTGCACCGAGCCAATCTCGGTGAGCATGCGCAGCACCGCTTCGTTGGCGCCGCCGTGCAGCGGACCGTAGAGCGCCGCCGCCGCACCGGCCATCGCCGAGTACGGATCGACGTGCGAGCTGCCGATGCCGCGCATCGCGCTCGTGCTGCAGTTCTGCTCGTGGTCGGCGTGCAGGATGAAGAGCACCTCGATCGCTCGCTCGAGTACCGGGTTCACCTGATACTTCAGCTCCGTCATGCGGAACAACATGTTCAGGAAATTGCCGGCGAAACTCAGATCGTTGTCGGGGTAGATGTAGGGGCGGCCGATGGAGTGGCGGTAGGCGTAGGCGCCGATGCTCGGCACCTTCGCAATGAGCCGGTGAATCTGCTTCTTGCGCGACTGCTCGTCGAAGATCTTCTGGGCGTCAGGATAGAACGTCGAAAACGCGGCGACTGTGCTGATGAACACGCCCATCGGGTGGGCGTCGTACTGGAACCCCTCCATCAACTTCTTGATGTTCTCGTGCAGCATCGTGTGAAGGGTGATCTGCAGGACCCACTCCTTCAACTGCGTCTCGGTGGGAAGCTGGCCGAAGATGATGAGGTACGCCGTCTCGAGAAAGGTCGACTGTTCGGCCAGCTGCTCGATCGGGTAGCCGCGATACTCGAGGATGCCCTTGTCGCCGTCGATGTAGGTGATGCGGCTGCGGCACGCCGCCGTGTTCATGAATGCCGGGTCGTAGGTGCTCAACCCCTGATCGTCCGGCGCGACCTTTACCTGCCGGAGATCGGTTGCGCGAATGACGCCGTCGGAGATGGGGATTTCGTACTGCTTGCCGGTCCTGTTATCAGTAATTGTGAGCGTATCGGCCATATGAACGTGAGCCCGTGTACGGAGCGCTAATCAACGTCTGGGGGATCGGTATCAGTCTCGCTGTCGCGATCGGGGACCGTTTCTCCGGCGACTTGATATCGTCCATCCGCCCATCGGGCAAGGTCCTGGTTGCGGCAGCGCTCGCTGCAGAATGGCAGCCAACGCGCATCGACCGGACGGATACGACACAGGACGCACAGCTGGGCCTCGCCCATCCGAACAATCATAACTCCCAACGACCAAAACCCAACGACCAACCACTCCCAATTTCCAACGTCCAACTCCCAAAACATTCAAATCTGTTCGGACTTGAGCGTTATTGGAAATTGGGCGTTGGGAGTTGGACGTGGTTGGTCGTTGGGTTTTGGTCGTTGGGAATTGAAGCCGAAGGCGCGTCAGTCTTCAACCGGCGCCGGAGGGTGGTGGCGAACATCGAGGGCGGAGACCATGAAGATCACGTCTTCGGCGATGTTCGTCGCGTGATCGCCAATCCGTTCGAGGTGTCGCGACACGAGAATCAGGTCCAGCGCCGGTTCGACTGTGCTCTGGTCCTTCAGCATGTAGGTGAGCAGGTCCCGGAACACCTGCGTCTTCAGCGAGTCGAGGCGGTCGTCCTCGTTGAGGACCTCGTGGGCCAGGCGTGTGTCGCGCTTCACGAAGGCGTCGAGCGCGTCGCGCAGCATCGACTGGGCGATGTCGCCCATCTGCGGGATGTCGATCAGCTTCTTGACCGGCGGATGGCTGATGTAGCGGGTGCCGGCTTCGGCGATATTCACCTCCAGGTCGCCGACGCGTTCCAGGTCGGTGTTGATCTTCACCGCGGCAACGATGGCGCGCAGGTCGGTGGCCATCGGTTGATGGAGCGCCAGCAGCCGGAAGCAGCGGTTGTCCACCTCGATGTGCAGCTGGTTGATCGGCTCGTCGCCGAGCAGCACTTTCTCGAAGAGGGCCGGATCGCGTGTGACGAGGCCCTGAATGGCGGCGCGCACGCGTTCCTCGGCCAGCCCGCCCATTTCGAGCAGACGGCCCTGCAGTGCCTCGAGCTCCTCCCGGAAGTGCGGTACTTGCCGTTCCACTAACCGAATCTCCCTGTCACGTAATCTTCAGTGAGCTTTTCGGCTGGAGCCGTGAAGATCTTTTCAGTGCGATCGTACTCGACCAGCCGACCGAGCCAGAAGAACGCGGTATGGTCCGAGACCCGCGCCGCCTGCTGCATGTTATGGGTGACGATGACGATGGTGTAGGTCTTCTTCAGATCGTAAACCAGTTCCTCGATGCGCTGCGTGGCAATCGGGTCGAGCGCTGAGGCCGGTTCGTCCATGAGCAGGATCTCGGGCCGGACGGCGAGCGCGCGGGCGATACAGAGGCGCTGCTGCTGTCCGCCTGACAACGCCAGAGCGGATTCGTGCATGCGATCCTTGACTTCGTCCCACAGCGCCGCCTGCTTCAGGCTTTCCTCGACGCGTGCGGTCAGCTCTGACTTGCTCCCGGCCATGCCGTTGATGCGCAAACCGTAGGCGATGTTCTCGAAGATCGACTTCGGGAACGGGTTCGACTTCTGGAACACCATCCCGACGCGGCGGCGCAGTTGCACGACATCCATTCCCGACGTGTAGATGTCCACGTTGTCGATCAGGATCTTCCCGTCGGCGTGCGTGCCCGGGATGATGTCGTTCATGCGATTCAGCGTACGCAGGAAAGTGCTCTTGCCACAGCCCGAGGGACCGATGAACGCGGTGACGAGATTCGGCTTGATGCGGATCGAGATGTCCTGCAGCGCGCGCTTGTCGCCGTAATAGAAGTTGAGCTTCTCGACGTCGATCTTGCAGGGCGTGTCGACGTCGGTCGAGTCCTGTCGCTTCGACGCCAACTCACCCAGCGACGTCAGCGGCCGAGAGGCGGCGGTGCTCATGCCGCCCCCTTCTTGGTGTGGCGATCGCGCAGCCAGATGGCCACCCCGTTCATCGACAGCAATAGCAGCACAAGCACGAGAATACCCGCAGCGGCGTTGGCGTGAAAGTCCACCTGGGGCCGCGACACCCAGTTGAAGATCTGGATCGGCAGCACGGTAAACGGCGACCAGATCGAGTCGGGCGCGAAGGTCGCGAACGTGACGGCTCCGGCAATGATGAGCGGTGCCGTTTCGCCTATCGCCCGCGAGAGCGCCAGGATCAATCCCGTCAGAATGCCAGGGAAGGCGACCGGCAGCACCTGGTGCCAAATCGTCTGCCACTTGGTTGCGCCGAGTGCATACGAGCCTTCACGCAGCGATCCCGGTACCGCCCGGAGCGCCTCGCGAGTGGAGAGAATCACGACCGGGAGCACGAGCAGCGCAAGCGTCGAGGCTCCGGCGAGAACACTGCGTCCCATACCCAGCATCCGCACGAACAGTCCGAGTCCGAGCAGCCCGTAGATGATCGATGGCACCGCGGCGAGGTTGGTGATGTTCAATTCGATGAGGCGCGCACCGAGACTGCGCCCGCCGTATTCCTCGAGATAGATCGCCGCCGCGACCCCCACCGGGACGGCCAGCACCGCCGTGACGAGAATGATGAAGACGCTGCCGATCAGCGCCGGCCAGATACCGGCCTGCGACGCCCGGCGCGACGGGAAACTGGTGATGAAGTCCAAGGACAGGCGACCTGCGCCGTCGGCCACAATGTCCCAGATCAACGCCGCCAACGACGCGAGGGCGACGAGCAACACCACCAGCGCGACGACCTGAAACGCCACGTCGGCGAACCGCCGCCACGCCAACCTGCGTGCGGGGGGATCGGCACCGATCGCGAAGGGAGCCGTGCTCACGCGTACTCCTCTCGGAAGCGTTCGCGGAGCCACGCGCTCACCAGGTTCAACCCGAAGGTGCCGATGAAGAGCAGCATGCCGACGGCGAAGATCGTGCGGTACTCAATCGTGCCCTGTGGCGTGTCGCCCAGACTAATCTGGACGATGTAGGCGGTCATCGTTTCAACGGGCACCGTCGGATCGAAGGTGAGCCGCGGCTGCTGCCCAGCGGCGATGGCCACGATCATCGTCTCGCCGACCGCGCGTGACACGGCCAGGATGAACGCCGCGGTGATGCCCGAGAACGCCGCCGGCACCACCACCCGCAGGCTGGTCTGCATCTTGGTCGCGCCGAGTGCGTACGAGCCTTCGCGCAGCCCGCGCGGCACGCCGCGCATCGCATCCTCGGCGAGCGACGAGACCAGCGGGAGAATCATGATCCCCATCACAATGCCGGGGCTCAGGGCATTGAAGCCCGAGAGCGCCGGGATGAAACGCTGCAGGAGCGGGGTGACGAAGAGCAGCGCGAAGTAGCCGTAAACGACCGTGGGCACGCCGGCCAGCAACTCGAGCACTGGCTTCAAGACGCGCCGTACGCCGTCGCTGGCATATTCACTCAGGTAGATCGCGCTGAGCAGCCCCATCGGGAGCGCCACCAGCATCGCGATTAACGAGACGAGCGTCGTGCCGGCGACGAGCGGCAGGACGCCGAAGTGCGGCACCGAGAAGAGCGGCGTCCACTCGGTCCCGGTCAGGAATTCAACGATAGGCACCTGGCGGAGGAACGCCACGGTCTCGATGGTGAGCACGACGATGATGCCGATCGTCGTGCCAATCGAGAGCAGGGCGCTAAGGAAGAGGGCCCACTCGATGATGAACTCGAACCGCTTCCCACGACGGCGCGGTTCCCGGGCCGGCCCCTGGCTCATTGCTCCCTGGTGAGCAGCTGTTCGAGTGTGATGCCGACCTGCGGCACACCGGCGCCGAAGGCCGTCCCGATCTTGCGTTCGGCGAAGTGCTTCTTGGCAAGGTCGTAGATCTGCGGCGTCAGCTCGACGTAGCCGACCTCGCGCATCAGCGCCTGCGATCCGAAGTACGAGTCCACGAACTTCTGCACCTCGGGCCGGTCAGCCGCTTTCCGTGCCACGTAGATGAAGAGCGGACGCGACAAGGGCTGATACGTTCCGTTGCGCACGGTCTCGGCGGTCGGTGTGATCGCGCCGTCGCCGTTCTCCTTCTTGCCATCGTCGATCGGCAGGAGCTTCAGCGCGCTCTTGTTCTGCTCGAAGTAGGCCAGTGGCAGGAAACCGAGCGCGGACTCATCTCCGCTGACACCCTGGACCAGGACGTTGTCGTCTTCGCTGGAGGTGAAGTCGCCGCGGCTTGCCTTCGCCTTGCCGACGGTGGCTTCAGTGAAGTAATCAAACGTGCCCGAGTCCACGCCCGCGCCGAACAGATGAATCTCGCGATCGGGCCAGCCCGGACGCACCTGATTCCACTTCGTGATCTTGCCCTGCGCCTCGGGCGCCCACAGCTTCTTCAACTCGGCGACGGTGATGGCTGAAGCCCAGCTGTTCTTGGGATTCACCACAACCGCCAGGCCGTCGTAGGCAATCGGTAGCTCGATGTATTCGATGCCCGCCTTCTTGCAGGCTTCGATTTCGGTGGCGCTGATCGGACGCGAGGCATCGCTGATGTCGGTCTCGCCGCGGCAGAACTTCTGGAACCCGCCGCCGGTGCCTGAGATGCCGACCGTGACCCGCACGCCCTGGTTGGTCTTTTGGAAGTCCTCGGCGACGGCCTCGGTGATCGGGAATACGGTGCTCGACCCGTCAATCTGAATCACTGACGGGGCGGCCGTGGTCTTCGTCTCGGTGCTCGCGTTACTGCCGCCTCCGCAGCCAGCGAGGAGGAGGATCAGGCACACAGGCAGGGCGTAGCGCACAGGCGTTTTGGTCACGCCTCCA
>Ga0111538_10008443_pt1 | contig 13822 bp, 10 predicted proteins | sample SoiMethybrSBSTD1_FD_79669 | JGI IMG/M metagenome (GOLD analysis project Ga0111538, IMG submission 79669) | Bulk soil microbial communities from a Populus tree surrounding site in Tennessee, USA - Soil MetaG P. TD hybrid SBSTD1 (version 2)... | ecosystem: Environmental > Terrestrial > Soil >...
GGCACGTATCCGCTGCCGGAAGCGCAGCTCGATCGCTTCATGTTCCACATCATCATCGACCACCCGCCGTACGACGAGGAGCTCGGCGTCGTCAAGACGACGACGGCGATACAGAATCCGCAGCTCGAGCGGCCGATTACCGGCGACGATCTGGTCGCGTTCCAGCAGCTCGTACGGAAAGTGCCCGTGGCGGAGCCGGTGATGCGGCACGCGCTCGACATCGTGCGTGCGACGCGGCCGCGAAACCCGGACTCCAAGGAGTTCATCGGCAAGTGGGTGGCGTTTGGTGCCAGCGTCCGCGCGGCGCAGTATCTCGTGCTCGGCGGCAAGGCGCGGGCGCTCACCAGCGGCCGCTATCACGTGAGCTTCGAGGACATCCGCGCGCTGACGCATCCCGTGCTGCGACACCGCATCATCACCAACTTCCACGCCCAGTCGGAGGGCGTGACGACTGACGCGATCGTCGATCGCCTGCTGGAATCGGTTCCCCTGCCGCGCTCGGGTATGTGATGGCGGAAGCGCACGTCATCCCCGGCGCGCGGTTCATGGATCCCGTTGTGCTCGCGCGCATCGGGAACCTGGAGCTCGTCTCACGGGCGGTCGCGGACGGTTTCATCAACGGGCTTCACAAGGCGCCGTACTTCGGCGCGTCCGTGGACTTCGCGGAGCACCGCGGCTATGTGCCGGGCGACGACATCCGCCGCATGGACTGGCGGCTGTGGGCGCGAACGGATCGCTACTACATCAAGGAGTACGAAGCCGAGACGAACATGAACTTCTCGGTGCTGATGGACGTGTCGAAGTCGATGGACTACGGCAGCCGCGGTATCACCAAATTCGAATACGCGCGCATCCTCACGGCGTGTCTGACCAACCTCGTGCACCATCAGCGCGACCGTGTCGGGTTCGTCGCCTTTGACGACGCCGTCGTCGAGCACGTGCCGCCGTCCGCCAAGCACATGGAGACGGTGTTGCACGTGTTGGATCGCCTGAAGCCCGGGCGCCCCGGGCACCTGAAAGGGCCACTGCACAAGCTGGCGGAGCACTTCGGGCGTCGCGGCGTCCTCGTCGTCATCTCGGACTTCTATGACGAGCCCGAAGCGATCCTCGATGCGGTGTCGCCGTTGCGGTTCCGTGGCAACGACTTGATCGTCTTCCACGTGCTCGATCCAACGGAGCTCGAGTTCGGCTTCACGGATGCGCAGCCCTTCGAGGATCTCGAGAGCGGCGAGCAGATGCCGGTCGTGCCGGATGCGTTTCGCGAGGAGTATCGATCGCTCGTGCGCGCGCACATCGACGCTTTGACGAAGAGCTTCGCCAGCGTGCGCGTCGATTACACGGTGCTCGACACGTCGAAGCCGCTCGACCATGCCCTGTACCGGTACTTGGGCAGCCGGGCGAAGATGATGAAGGTCAGGTGAGGCTTTCGGCTTCAGACTTTCGGCTTTGGGAAATTGAAGCCCAGAGCCAAAAGGCCAGAGCCCAGAGTCATGGATTGAAATGAGTTTCCTAGCGCCCTTATTCTTTCTCGCGCTCGCCGGGCTGGCGATTCCCGTGCTGCTGCACCTCACGCAGCGCGAGAAGAAGCAGATCGTCCATTTTCCGTCGCTGATGTTCGTCCGGAGGATCCCGTATCAGTCCGTCCGCCGCCGCAAGATTCACAACTGGCTGCTGCTGTTCGTCCGGCTCGCCGCGCTGGCGCTCATCATCCTCGCCTTCGCGCGTCCACTCATTCAGCGTGACGATGCGGCGCCGATTGGCGCCGGCTCGCGCGAAGTGGTCGTGCTGCTCGACAACAGCTACAGCATGGGCTTCGGCGATCACTGGCAGCGTGCGACGGCGGCGGCGCGCGATCAGTTCGCGAAGATGAGTGCCTCGGACCGTGCCACGCTCGTGCTGTTTTCCTCCGGCGCCGACATCCAGATGCGTTCGACGTCTGAGAAGGCCCGTTTCAACGCGGTGCTCGACACGGTGAAGCCCGGCGACGCGGCGACGCGCTACTCGCCCGCGCTCAAGGTAGCCGGCAGCATCGTCGCCGAATCGACTTTGCCCCGGCGCGAGGTGGTGATCATCAGCGACTTTCAGCGCGGCGGCTGGCGCGGAGAAGAAGGTGCGCGGCTGCCGCAAGGCGTGACGCTGACGCCGGTCGCCATTCAGGGCGCGGCTGACAAAGCCAACCTGAGCGTCACCGGTCTCTCGCTCGCTCGCTCCATGTTCTCGAATCAGGAGCGGCTGACGGTCACTGCCGTGGTCACCAATCGCACCGAGCGGTCGGTATCGGGCAGCAACATTGCGCTCGAGACTGCCGGCTTGCCGGTGGCGAACAAGCCGCTCAATGTGGAGCCGGGCGGCTCCGCATCGGTGACGTTCGAGCCGGTCACGATCAGCTCCAGGAACTTCAAGGGCACGGTCCGTCTCGCCGACGATGCGCTGAACGCCGACAACTCGTTCAACTTCGTCGTGTCGCCGTCCGAGCCGGTGCGGCTGACCATCGTCGATCGCGGCAACACCGACCTCTATCTGACCCGCGCGTTGTCGATTGGAGAGGCGCCGCGATTCGAGGCGGTGTCGCGCCAGGCGGACGCGGTGAGCGATGAGGATCTGCGGCGCAGCACGGTCGTGGTGTTGAACGACGTGGACGTGAGCACCGGTCTGGCTCGCCGGCTCGCAAAGTACGTCGAACAGGGCGGCGGCTTGTTCGTGGCCACTGGCCCGCGCGCCAAGTGGCCGCAGGATGTGGATCTGCTGCCAGCCACGATCGGGAATCCCGTCGATCGGACCCGTGGCGACGCGGCGCGCATCGGCTCGCTCGAGTACGGTCACCCGGTGTTCGCGCCATTCCGCGCACCGCGCAGCGGTGACTTCTCGTCGGTACCCGTGTACGGCTATCGCAGTCTCACCGCCGCGAAGAATGCGCAGGTGCTGGCGCGCTTTGATGCCGGAGCACCCGCAGTGGTCGAGCGGCGTACGGGGAGCGGCCGCGTGCTGATCTGGGGATCGACGCTCGACGTCACATGGAGCGATCTGCCGCAGCGGCCGATGTTCCTGCCATTCGTGCATCGCGCCATTCGCCACCTTGCCGGCTATACCGAGCCGCAGCCGTGGGTCACCGTTGGCCAGGTGCTGGATGCCTCAGTGGCACCGCGCGGCGCGTCGACCCAGCGCGTGGTGCTGACGCCGTCGGGCCGCCGAGTGCCCATCGAGGACGAGGGGTCTGACGTTGTCGAGCTGTCTGAGAAGGGGTTCTACGAGCTGCGCGGCGACGCCGCCAACATGAATCACACTGTGGTGGCGGTCAACGTGGACCCGGCCGAGGCTGACCTGACGCCCATCGATGCCAAGGAAATCGTCGCTGCCGCCACCGGCGGCTCGGCCGGTGGTGACGGCTCGCAGCCCAACGGCATCCCGCTGACGCCGGAGGCTCGAGAAAAGAATCAGCGGCTCTGGTGGTATCTGCTGATCGGCGGAATTCTGCTGCTGGGCGTGGATACGCTGGTGTCCAACCGGATGGCAAAAACCTAAGCGTTACGGCCGGTTCGGGCGTATTCTGAACGAACGCTTAATGCGCAGGCCTAAGCCTGCGCTAGCGCAGGCCGACCTGTGCGACGCACAGGCCAAAACCTGCGCTCTACCGCCCGTAGAGCGGGGGGACTCTTCCCCCCGTGGTATCGGAGAGACCAATGCTCGACAGCCTGCGCCGTCGTTCCTCATCCCCGACCAACCTGCTCGACATCATCGGCGAGGTGCGCACGCGCTGGCGCACGAAACTGGCCCTGCGCGGGGCGCTCGCGGTCGCGGGCATCGGCTTCGGCCTGTTCCTCCTCGCCGCCTACGGCATGGAGTGGGCACGGTTCAGCGGCGCCTCGATCATTGCCGCCCGCGTCGCGATGCTCGTCGTCCTCGCCGCCTCGGCGTATTGGTTCCTGTGGGTGCCGTTGCGCCGCCGGGTCACTGACGAACAGGTGGCGATGTACCTCGAAGAGAACGAGCCATCGCTGCAGGCGACGCTGCTCAGCGCGGTCGAGACGAGCCAGAACGGCCACATCCCGGAATCGACGGCCCTCGTCCGCCGTGTCGTTGAGCAGGCGATTGAGGCGTGTGTCCGCATGGACGCGTCGCGCCGTGTCGAGCAGCAGCCCCTGCGACGCTATGCCGCGGCGCTCGGTGGCGTCGCGCTCGTCGCGGTGCTGGCGCTCGTGCTTGGTCCCGCGTTCCTCCGCAATGCGATGTCGGCGATGTTGCTCTTGTCCTCGGACGTCGAGGCGGCGTCGCCGTATCGCATCGAGGTCAAACCGGGCAACATGACTGTCCCGAAAGGTGCGGACCAGACCGTCTCCGCCAAGCTGCTCGGATTCGATTCAGAAGACGTGACGCTGCGCGTGCAGCGTACGCCGGGCGGGCCGTTCGAGTCGTTGCCGCTGGTGCGCAATGAGAACGGCTCGTTCGATGGAATGATCTTCGATGTGAACACGTTGGTCACGTACCAGGTCATCGGCGATCGTGTCCAGTCGCCCCAGTACAAGCTGACCGTCGTCAACGTGCCGTACGTGCAGCGGCTCGAGCTCGAATACCACTTCCCGGCCTACACCGGTCTCGAGCCGGAAAAGATCGAAGACGGCGGCGACATCGCCGTCCTGCGTGGCACCGAAGTGCGTCTGAAGATCTACCCGACGATGAAGTCGAAAGGCGGGCGGATTGCGCTGAACGAGAAGGAGTCGGTGAACCTGACGCCACAGGCCGATGGCACGTTCACGGCCTCGTTCGTCGCCAATCAGGACGGCTTCTACAAAGTGGAGTTCGACGCGCCGAACGGCGAGCGCGTCGTCGCATCGCCGCAGTACACGATCGATGTGCTCGCGGATCAGCCGCCGACGGTGTCGTTCAACCGCCCGGGCCGCGACACGTCGGTGTCGCCGATCGAAGAAGTATTCGCGGAAGCGAACGCAGTGGACGACTACGGCATCACCAATCTCGAGCTCGTGTACTCGGTGAACGGCGGGCCCGAGAAGGTGGTGAAGCTGTTCAACGGCACCAAGCGACTGCCCGAGGTCGCGGCCGGCCACACGTTCTATCTCGAGGAGCTCGGCGTGCAGCCGGGCGACGCCGTCTCTTACTACGCGAGAGCGTCGGACAACGGTGGGGACGGCGCGAACCAGGCGAGCAGCGATCTCTACTTCCTGCGCATTCGTCCGTTCAAGAAGGACTTCCGTCAGGCGCAGTCGCAAGGCGGCGGCGGTGGCGGCGGCGGCGGCGGTGGCGGGCAGGTCGAGGCGCTCTCCGAGCAGCAGCGTCAGGTGATCTCCGCGACGTTCAACGTACAACGCGATCGCAAGAAGGTCAGCGCCGACAAGCTGCGCGAGAACTCGAAGATCGTCGGGCTGTCGCAGTCGAAGCTGCGCGAGCAGGTGGAAGGTCTGCTCACGCGCATCAACAGCCAGTTGATCGAGCGCGATCCGGCGTTTGCGAAAGTGGCGGAGCTGCTGCCGCAGGCCGTGACCGCGATGAAGGAGGCCGAAGGCAAGCTGAGTGCGGTGGCACCGGATCAGGCGCTGCAGCCGGAGAACAAAGCGCTGCAGATTCTTCAGAAGGCTGAAGAGGAATACGAGACGCAGATCAGCGTGCAGCAGGGTGGTGGTGGTGGTGGCGGCGGCGGTGGCGCCGTGCAACAGGAGCTGTCCGAGCTGTTCGAGCAGGAGCTCGATAAGATGGCCAGCCGCTACGAGACTGCCAATCAGGCGTCCGAGCAGGCCACCGATCGCGAGGTCGACGAGCTGCTCGAGAAGCTGAAGGAGCTCGCCCGCCGACAGGAGCAGGAAGCCGAGCGGCAGCGGCGGCGCGCGCTCGAGGGTCAGCAGAGCGGCGGCGGCAACAGCGGCGCGCAGCAGCGAGCGCTCGCCGATCAGATCGAGGAAGCGGCGCGGCGGCTCGAGCGTCTCGCGCGCGAAGAGCAGCGTCCTGAGTTGGCCGAGTCGGCGCGACAGATGCGCGAGGCGGCGGATGCCGCGCGGAAGGCAGCCGCGGGCGGTGGGGCGAATGCGTCAGCGCAAGCACAGGCCGCGCTCGAGCGATTGCGCGAGACCGAGAAGAAGCTGCAGCGTTCGCTGACGCAGCGCGCCGAGCGCGACATCGAAGACGCCAAGCGGCAGGCCGACGAGATCGCCCGGCAGCAGCAGGAGATCGCCGATGCGGTGAAAAAGCTACCCGCCGGCGGCGCCGAGCGGCAGCAGCAGGCGCGCGGCATCAACGAGAAGAAGGATCAGCTCGAAGCCAAGCTTGGAGAGCTCGAAGGCGATCTCGATCGCGGGGCACGCGAAGCAAGCCGCGAAGAGCGGCCGGCGTCGAGGAAGATGGCCGAAGCGGCGGGCGCGATCCGCGACAACCGACTGCGCGATGCGGTCAAGTATTCAAAGGCGCTGGTGAGCCGCGGAACGGGTCAGCAGGCGAGCGCGGCAGAGGGCGACATCTCAAAGGGCATCGACGAGGTCCGCCAGCGGCTCGAGGAAGCACAGGCCGCTCTCGGACAGGGTCAGCAGCCCGGCGACAAGCGCGATCAGGCGCTCGAACGCGCGCAGCGTCTGGCGCGCGGTGCCGAGTCGCTGCAGGAGCGCACGCGTGAACGCGCGCAGGCCAACGGCCGCGACCAGCAGGGCAAGGGCAAGGAAGGCCAGCAGGGCAAGGAAGGCCAGCAGGGTCAGAACGGTCAGGACCAAAAGGGCCAGCAAGGTCAGGGGCAAGGCCAGGGCCAAGGGCAGCAGGGGCAGAACGGCCAGGGCCAGAATGGTCAGCAGGGTCAGGCGGGCCAGGAAGGTCAGGGCGGCCAGCAAGGAAACGGTCAGGCCGGTCAGGGCGGCGGCAATGGTGGCCGTGCCGATGGACGCGTCGGCGACTTCACGGGCGGCGTCGATCGCGGTGGTGCGTATGCCGGCGGCGATGGAACCTGGGGCGGCTGGTGGAATGGCGGCCGGTTGACGCAGGAAGACATCCGTCAGTTACGCGGCGAAGCGCGCCAGTACTCGCAGGATGCCAATGCCCTGCGCGGCATGCTGAAAGGCGAGAAGATCGATCCGCGCGAGCTCGATGAGATCGTGCGCGCGCTGCGCCAGCTCGAAGACGAACGGACCTATCAGAACGTCCAGGAACTCGCCCGTCTGCAGCAGTTCGTTGCGGAGAGCCTGAAGCGGTTCGAGTTCGGCCTGCGCCGCAAAGTGGACGCTGACAAGAACGCGATCGCCTTGACCGGGTCCGACGAGGTCCCAGAGGAGTTCCGGAAACTCGTCGAGCAGTACTACCGTTCGCTCGCGAAGTCACCACGGTAAACCGCGGTCACTCACGGTGATACCGCGCGGAAACTAGCGTGAAGCTCAAGGTCCTCGTGGCAGCCGCACTTGTCATCGTCATGGCAAGTGTGGCCGCCGCGCAGTTTGGCCGATTCCAGGGTGGCTTCGGCGGCTTCCGCCGCTATCCTCCGCGCTATCCCAAGGCCGACACCTTCGGACACGGATTCAATTTCTGCCGCGCCATCTATACCAGCACGCGCGCCGAAGCCGGCGGTCAGGGCTGGGGCACTGATTACCCCGACGCCGATCTGAACTTCTCGATCCGTCTGTCCGAGCTGACACGTACGCGCGTCAGCATGGAGAACGGCGGGCGGCCGGACTACCTCACGGTCCGGCTCACCGATGATTCGCTGTTCCAGTGCCCATACATCCACATGGAGGATGTCGGGACGGTGACGTTCAGCGAGCGCGAAGTCGAGGCGCTGCGCGAGTATTTCCTCAAGGGCGGGTTCATGTGGGTGGACGACTTCTGGGGCTCCTACGCGTGGGAGCAGTGGGTGTCGGAGATCTCGCGTGTGCTACCGCCGTCGGAGTATCCGATCCAGGACATCACGCCGGCACATCCGTTGATGAAGATGCAGTACCAGATCAAGGAGATCCCGCAGATCCCGTCGATCCAGGCGTGGCGTGGCAATCCGAGCGAGACGTCGGAGCGCGGCTACGATAGCGCCGAGCCACACTTCCGCGCCATCTCCGATCGTCACGGCAACATCATGGTGCTGATGACGCACAACACCGACATCTCGGATGCCTGGGAGCGCGAGGGTGAGGACCCGCGGTATTTCTATTCGTTCTCGCCCAGGGGCTACGCCGTTGGCATCAACGCCATCATGTACGCCATGACCCACTGAGACGAGGTCAAAGGGCAAAGGGCAAAGGGCAAGGTTTAGGTACGACGTGCGTAGAGTCGGAGTGGCACTGGTCGTTGCGTTGCTGGTTCCACTCGTCGTGGCCGGCCAGGGCAGGCGCTCATCGTCATTTCGTCAGGCCGTTGATTACAACAGCCACCTGACGTTCACGCGTCTGATCTACGGGTCGGGCCCGCGCGGCTTCGGCGGGTTCGGCGGCTCGGCCTGGTCGCACGATTATCCTGCCGCGGACAAGAACATCAGCTCCATCCTCGATTACATCACTCACGTTCGTGTGCGGCTCGACGGCACCAACGTGCTCGATCTGGACGACCCGGAGATCTTCCTGAATCCGATTCTCTACGTGTGGGAGCCTGGGTACTGGACGATTCAGGCGAGCGAGGCCGACAACTTGCGCACGTATCTGCTCAAGGGCGGCTTCGTCATCTTCGACGACTTCGAGGGCCCCGATCACTGGAACAACCTGGTCGCACAGATGCACCGCGCGCTGCCCGATCACGACTTCGTCAAGATCGACGAGCGGCATCCGATCTTTCACTCGTTCTACAACATCGACAAGATTCACGTGCCGCACCCGAGCATGGACGTCACGCCGGGCTATTACGCGATGTACGAGAACAACGATCCGACCCGCCGCATGATCGCGCTGGCCAATCACAACAGCGACATCGCGGAGTACTGGGAATGGTCGGCCGAGGGCCTCTACAACCCCGATCCCACCAGCAACGCCTACCGCCTCGGGGTGAATTACTACGTCTACGCCATGACGCACTGAACGCGAACCAGTCGTTCACGCTTCTCGCTTCTCAGTGCTCGGTTCGTGTTCAATGTTCGGTTCTCGGTTCGAGTTCAGGTTCGAGGTCGGGGTTCGGGGTTCGAGTCGGGTCCGGGATTGCGAACGACGAACCGAGAACCCGAACCGCGAACCGAACCTGAAATTGAACACGAACTGAGAAGCGAGAAGCGAGAAGTGTGAACACAAGTAAGATCATTCGGTGCCCTTTACTTCGCTCAGTCTTCATGCCGATCTGCTCAAAGGAATTCGTGAGCTCGGCTTCGCGCGACCCACGCCGATTCAGGCCGACGCGATTCCTGCGGCGATGTCGGGCCGCGACGTGCTCGCCTGCGCGCAGACCGGCAGCGGCAAGACCGCAGCCTTTCTCCTGCCCATCCTGCACCGGTTGATTGGGAAGCCTCGCCGCACGACGCGGGCGCTGGTGCTGACGCCAACGCGTGAGCTCGCGGCGCAGATTCTCGAGGACTTCAACGCGCTCGCCGTGCATACGCCGCTGACCGGAGCCGCGGTCTACGGCGGTGTGGGCATGGGCCCGCAGGAGCACGCTTTCCGGAGCGGCGTGGATGTGATCATCGCCACGCCGGGCCGCCTGCTGGATCATTTCAAGGCCCAGTACGCCAGGCTCGCGGGCGTCGAATACCTCGTGCTGGACGAGGCCGACCGCATGCTCGACATGGGGTTTCTGCCGGACATCCGCCGCATCCTCAAGCACATTCCCGCCCGCCGGCAGACCCTGTTCTTCAGCGCGACGATGCCGCCGCCCATCGGCGCGCTGGCCGCCGACATGTTGAAGCAGCCGATCATCATCAGCCTGCAGCGTCAGGCCGCGCCCGCCGCCGGCATCACGCAGGCGGTCTATCCTGTGTCGCAGGACCTGAAGTCAACGCTGCTGGTTCAACTGCTCGAGCGCGGGCTGCTGCGCGAAGCGCTCGTCTTCACGCGGACCAAGCACCGCGCGAACCGGCTTGCCGATCACCTGCTGCATCACAAGTTCACCGCCGCGCGCATTCACGGCAACCGCTCGCAGCCGCAGCGGATGGAGGCCCTTCGAGGCTTCAAGACCGGAAAGTATCGGGTGCTCGTCGCCACCGATATCGCGGCGCGAGGCATCGACGTCGAGGCGCTCAGCCACGTCGTGAACTTCGACGTCCCTGCAGTCCCCGAAGACTACATTCACCGGGTCGGCCGCACTGGCCGTGCCGAGCTGACTGGCGACGCGTTCACACTCGTGGCTCCGGAAGAGGAAGGCGATCTGCGCGGGATCGAGCGGGCGCTCGGACGAACGCTTCCCCGGATCACACTGCCCGACTTCGACTACAAGGCCAAGCCCCACGTCAGGCTCGAGATTCCGATTGCGCAGCGCATCGCCGCGATTCGCGCGCGGAAGGCGGAAGAGCGGGCCCGGGCCACAGCCAATGCCGATCGGCGCGCCGGGGCGCAGAAGCCGCAGGCGCCAGCCGCGCGTACCGCGCAGCCACGACCATCGGGCCGGAAGCCGCAAGGGCCCCGGCACTCGTCCCGGAGAGGTCGCCCGTCCCGTCATCGATTCTGAGGAGTCTGCCGTGATGCACGCGGAACTCTCGGCGATCGAACAGGAATTCGAATCAGCGCTGGTGCGTCTCCACGAACTCCGCAGCAAAGTACCGCCCGAGGTCTGGAAGCGCCGTCCGGCGCCCGAACGTTGGTCGCCCGGCGAGTGCGTCGCGCATCTCAATCTCTCGTCGGCATCGATGGTGCCGTTGGTGCAGGCGGGAATCGAGGCGGCGCGGCGCCGGGGCGCGTCAGCGCCGGCGCGATACCGGCGTGATTTCGTCGGCTGGCTGTTGTGGAAGGGCCTCGGCCCCGGCAAGGGATTCAAGACGAAAGCCATTCCCGCGTGGGTGCCTTCCGGCGGTCGTCATCCCGACGATCTCGTCGCCGAGTTCGAGCGCTGGCAGGCGCAGCAGATCGCCTGCGTGCGCTCGGCGGACGGTCTGCCTATCGACGCCGTCAAGATCACGTCGCCCGTGGACGCGCGCGCCCGCTACAACGTCTTCGCGGCGCTTTCCATCATGGCGCGCCATCAGCATCGCCATCTCTGGCAAGCCGAACAGGCGGCGCGTGCTCGAACGTGATGACCGCGCCGTGCTCGCTTTCTAAGGTTCGTACGGGTAATCCTGAATCATCTTCTTGCACTCCCTCAGCGCCATCAAAATCGAATCCCCCCACCCGAATGGCGTGAACGGCGCCGTCTTCTGGTTGACCTGCTTGTCGGCCCGTGCATAGAACCTCATGTTCAGGTAGTTGCGGGTGACGTACTCGAAGACTGTGATGACGAATTCAACGTCGCCCGTCGGCTGCCGCTTCTGCATGGCGAACAGATGCAGCTTCGCGAATTCTTCCGAAGGATCACTCTGGGCGTACTGCCAATCCGTCATATCTGTTGCGGCTCCTCTTCATCTGACCTGGACGCGCCCAGCCCGCCGCGCGAGATTATAGGCGGACACCTGTGGTACAGATAGCCCGTGGCCCAAGCTCCCGGACAGAAGATTTGCGACACCATTCTTGATGCCATCGGCTATACACCGATGGTGCGCATCAACGCGATCACGCGCGACGTGACCGACGCCGATGTGCTCATCAAGCTCGAGACGTTCAACCCCGGCAACTCGATCAAGGACCGCATCGCGGTCAAGATGATCGAGGACGCCGAACGCGAGGGGAAGTTACAGCCCGGCGGCACGATTGTCGAGGGGACCTCCGGCAATACCGGCATGGGCCTGGCCATTGTCGCGGCGGTGAAGGGCTACCGCTGCGTATTCACCACCACCGACAAACAGTCGAAGGAAAAGATCGACGCGCTCAAAGCATTTGGCGCCGAGGTGATCGTGTGTCCGACCGACGTCGATCCCGAAGATCCGCGGTCGTACTACTCGGTCTCGTCCAGGCTGGCGCGCGAGATTCCCGGTGCGTGGAAGGCGAATCAGTACGACAACCCGTCGAACACCGAAGCCCACTACGAGCAGACCGCTCCAGAGATCTGGGATCAGACCGACGGCAAGGTCGCGCACCTGGTGGTCGGCGTCGGCACCGGTGGCACGGTCAGCGGCATTGGCAAGTATCTGAAAGAACGCAACCCGGCGATCAAGGTGTGGGGCATCGACACCTACGGATCGGTCTTCAAGAAATACAAAGAGACCGGCATCTTCGACAAGAACGAGATTTATCCGTACGTGACCGAGGGCATCGGCGAAGACTTCCTGCCGGGCAACGTCAACTTCGACATCATCGACCACTTCGAGAAGGTCACCGACAAGGACGCGGCGCTGATGACGCGGCGGCTGGCGCGCGAGGAAGGCATCTGGGCCGGCAACTCCGCCGGCGCGGCGATGGCCGGTGTGGTGCAGCTCGCCGACCACTTCAAGCAGGGTGAGATCGTCGTCGTGGTGTTCCACGACCACGGGTCGCGCTATGTCGGCAAGATGTATAACGACGAATGGATGCGCGCGAAGGGCTTCTTCGAGGTCACCGGCATGACCGCGCGCGACATGGTGGCCATGGGTGTGTCCGCCGAGCTGTTCGCGGTGGAAGCGTCGAGGCCGGTCGAGGACGCCGTCCGCCTCATGGGCGAGCACGACTTCTCGCAGATTTCCGTGACCAAGAGCGGCCGCATCATCGGGTCGCTCAATGAGTCGCACCTCTACGACGAGTTCATTCGTCAGCCGAACTGCAAGCTGGAGCCGGTCGAGACGATTATGCAGCCGGCGTTTCCATTCGTGGATATCTCGACGCCGGTCGAAGCGATCGCGACGATGATTACGCCGGAGAATCCGGCGGTGCTGGTCCGCGATTTCAAGACGGACAAAACGTTTATCATCACGCGCTCTGACATCATCAGGGTCATGATGTAGGGCCCGTCCTTTCGGACGGGCCGGAGCCGAAGCACGCACGGACGAAACGATAACGGGTGAAGCGGAATGCGGCCAGAAGTGGTCGACGAATCTACTGGGCTGCTCATATCCAGAACGGGGTCGCGATTCCCGGCGCGGGTTGTACACATCGCGCTGTTGCCATGGTGGTGCTTCTGTGCATTCTTCATGATGTGGGTCGTGAGGAACGTCGAAGACCATCCAACCGCTACCTGGATTTTTGTTGTCGTATGGGCCTTAGCGCTGCTGTCGGTATGGTGGTGGCTCTTTCTGAAGCTGAATAGCTGGCGGCGTGAGGGACGTGAAGCGGCGTCGTGGCATCCGATACTTTGGGCGATCATGCTGCCGTACTTCTTCCCCGTAGTTGCCGTCGCCCTTCTCATCCCGCCATTTAGACGCGGCATTATTCCCAGACTGCCTCGACACGGGTTGTCACAGGACTAAACTACCGATGACAAAGGTCAAAGGGCAAAAGGAGATTGCGATGCGAAAGCTGACCATCCCGTTGGCCGCCGCGGCTGCGGCCGTTACGCTCACGCTGGCTGTGACCTCGATGACATCGAACGCTGCGGGCACGAGCTACGCCGAGGATCGTGCGGCGATCGAGGATCTGCAGGCGCGCTATCTCTTCGCGATGGACTTCGGTGATCCCGACCTTTACGTGACGCTGTTCACGGAGGACGGCATCCTCGACGTCGGCTCCGGCGAAATTAAAGGCCGCAGGGCGATTCGCGATGTCATCGCCAAGATGCCGAACTCACGGACGAGCGAGAACGGACTGCGTCCGGCATCCGGTCGCCACAACATTTCCAACATCGTGGTCAAGGTGAATGGCAACAAAGCCGTGGCGCGCGCCTATTGGTTCCACTACAGCAACAACAATCCGGAACGGCGCGGCGTGTTCAGCGGCTA
>Ga0111538_10008444_pt1 | contig 13822 bp, 6 predicted proteins | sample SoiMethybrSBSTD1_FD_79669 | JGI IMG/M metagenome (GOLD analysis project Ga0111538, IMG submission 79669) | Bulk soil microbial communities from a Populus tree surrounding site in Tennessee, USA - Soil MetaG P. TD hybrid SBSTD1 (version 2)... | ecosystem: Environmental > Terrestrial > Soil > Tree...
AAGCGTCGGCCAGCCTCGATGCTGCGACCGAACTCTGGCTCGATGCTGACGCTGAATGGCATTGGGCCGCTCGTGCGAAGTCGGCGCATTCGTTCTTCGTCGGACGTGCGCGCGCGCTTGGCGCGGAAGATCCGGAACGCGTGGCGACGAACATCGCGCAGGCTATCTCGGAGGAGCTCGTTCCGCTCTTCCATTTGCGCGGCATGCTGCTGGCGGAACCCGGGAACGTCGCGCAAACGACGATGCATCGAACCGCCCTCGCAGAATGGACACTGTCAGAGACGGCGGGCGACGAGCTGGTGACGCTATTCGGTTGGTGGCTCCTGCTGCTGGCGCGCGACGCCGCTGATCCAACGGCGGCAACGGATGCGAGTATCGTGAGCCTCGTTCGTGCCCGGACCATCGACGACCCGTTGGTCGCCGACATCGTGGCGTACTATGCACGCCTTCATCTGAGCCTGGTGCGCCCCCGAATGGAGAAGAAGGTCGGCATCCGCTGGTTCAAGGAACGACTGGATGCCTTGGAGCAGCTCGAGCAGGAAGGCGACAGTACCATCGTGCTGTTCGAGTCGATTTCGACGATGGCACTCGCATTGGGCCTGCGGGAGATCGACAATAAGGCCAAGATCGCGGACGGCGTCTATCACGTCGCGAGGGCCCTGGTATTCGATCCCGCGAACGGGACGGCGCGCGAACGATATCGCGAGGCGATTGCCACCAGCGAGCGCCTGCAAAAGGAGTCACGCGCGATCTCAGCAAGGGGCCAGCGCTTGGCGCCCGAAGGCCACCTGCTGGTCAATGGGTTCGCCGACGGCGTCGCCCACGCCAAGACGCTTTTCGATTCAGACGAAGCGAAGAGAATTGCGACAAGCCTCGAGCGGGCGGCACAACACGGGTTGGCGCGCCGGCTTGGCATTCCGGTGAACGATGCGACCGCGCGGGCGCAGGTGACCACGCTTGCTCGAGCGGTGGATCAGGTGGGTTCCTGGGCGGCAAGCCAGAAGCAGACGCCGATTTCACCGACCGACTACCCCTTGATCGTGCGGTCAGCGGCGGTGAGCGCGGACCGGACATTGCAGGACTTCCCCTGGGAAAGGCTGAACCCAGCGCTCGAGCGGGGAGTTCTCCCCAACTCCGATTATCTGGCGCTATTCATCGCGGAGCCGGAACTGCCTGAGGTGAACACGTTTGCAGCGACGATTCACGAAACCGCGGCAGCGTCACCGCCTGCTCCCGACCGCCCGCGTCACGATTGGGCCGCTACGTGGTTCCTTTCGACGCGCAATCCCTGGTCGAAGCTGGCCTACGCCGCTGGTGTCGTTATGCTGGTCTACGGCATCGGCGCGCGCACGACGAACACGGTTCGGGAGGCAATGCTCGGTCGGTCGTACGATCGAGTCGTCACCGCGATCAGGTCGCATAACGATTCGTCCGTCGCCGACGCCGGCCTGGCGTTCCTCGATCGACGTCGTGGCACGTGGGATGACCCCCGAGTGGATCAGGTCAGCGGTTGGGTCGACGTGGCCGTCGCTCGGCGCGTCCTGGCACTCGCCGGCGCCGAGCGTACCGATGCCGCGAAGCAACTCCTTGCCCGGTACGAGGACACTCGGGCCGCGATCATCGTGAAGGCCGACGGAGGTACCCAATGAAGCGCATCAACATTCTGCGTGCCGGCGGCTTCGTCCTTCTGGTCATTGGCAGCAATGCCGCGCAAATGACGGACGCGGACGCGCCGAGGCTCGCCGATCCACAGGCCACGGAGCCCGTGACAACGCACGCCATGCTCGCGCCTGGCGACAGTCTTGTGCTGAACATTTCGTCGGGCATTCCTGCGCTGGATTCCCTGCGCGTCGATGAACGGTGGGAACAGGTTGCCGACTGGGCAGTGTACGGCACGCTCCTGAACTCCACGTTGTCCGCGAGCGAAGTCCGCGACGCGATGTATGACAAGGTGCCGCTGCGCCTCCCGGGGATCGAGGCTGCGGCGAATCTCGACTACGGTCCCGGACGTCGCGTCATCCAGCATGACGGCTCCGTATGGTTGTTTTATGCCGTCGACGCGCCGCGCGCGCCCACGCTCGCTCGACTCGCAGATCAGGCACGGATGGACATTGGAAAGATCCCGGAGCGGTTTTCCATTTTCGCCATTCGCTCGCGGTTGTCCGCGGGCGCGGTCACGGTCCGCCGGGAGGAAGACATTTCCGGCGCCAGGATGTTCTCGGAGGAGTTCGGCTACGTCCAGCGCACGGTTGGGTCGCTCGACGACTTGAGTGGATGGCTGCGTGACGCGGACGACCTGACACATGTTCGACTGACCGATGGCGCCGTGGAGCTTGGCGGTCGACGCCTTGGCGAGGCCCGAACGGCCGGAGTCACGCTCGAGGACATCAGTGCCTTGTATCAGGCCCATCAGACGCTCGCAGCGCATAACGAGCAGCTCGATAGCAGCAAGACCCCGGTCGAGCTGGCGTTCAGCCAGGTGATCGATGCGTTCAACGTTCAGGTCAACAGGTTGAATGGAAGCCAATACGCGAGCCTTGAGACGCAGGAACTGGATGCCGCGTTCGCCGCGCTCGAGGCAAAGCTGGATGGCGACGACCTGGCGGAGAACGACGTTTTGGCGGACGTCAAGAGAATGGCCCGCCGGCTGTCACCCGGCGCTTTCGGCACCACTCGATCCGGACTCGATGGATATCGATCCCGGCTCGAGGGAATTCGGGACGAAGCCGAATCCATGATCGCGCGCGAGCATCGTGCGCGACTCAAGAACTTCACGAGGGAAAACGGCTGGACGCTGACGAGCGACCCGGGATTCTCGCTCGATCCCGACGTTGATTCCGTGGCGCTGGCAAGGGGAATGCGTCGCCTATTCGACGACCCGGATGCCGTAATAGCGGAGGCGCGCGCGATGGCGCGGCAGTATCCGCCGGATGTCACAGGAGAGCATCCCACTCCCGTGGCCGTGACGGCAGCGAGGTATGTGACGCTCGCCATGATCGGGGGTGAATCCGAGGGCCTCCATGAAGCGCTGCGATTGGTCGAGAGCAGCTCGTTGACGGCCGACGCAGTTGACTCATTGGCCATGTATCAGGCTTCGGCGCTTCTCGAATTCGTCGAGACCCGCGCCAAGCTCCAATGCGCGCGTTACGACGGACCGCTGAACGGGACGAGAGTCGGCATGATCCTCTTTTATACGGATCTGATGGCGAAGATCTGGAGCATTGATTATGCCCGATCGGCTCCAGTCGACAGCGTGTTCGGCTTCCTGTCGGCGCTGGAGGTGGGAGAACGAGGCGAATACGAACCCGTCTACTGGGCTGAAGCGGATAGTCTCTCGAATACGCGATTGTGGTTCGGACCAAAGAAGGACGCGTATTCAAGCCAGGATGACGAACGTGAGCTGAACTTCGCTCACATGGCGACGCGCGTCTTTTCCGCCGGCTCCGATCCTTCAAAGCCAGGTGTGGAAACCAGGACCGCGGAGCTGAACCAGCGAGACATCCGTTGGTGGGATCAGCACCTCACTGCTGTTGCCAATTACGAGCCCGCGTATCACGAACAGAACCAGATCATGAAATGGTCGGTGGTCACGGGTCTACTGTCGAAAAACGCGCGATTCTCCCATCTCGGAGACGTGCGCGTCGATCACAGCTTACGGTTCGATCGCTGGTACTCCACCAACAAGGAACTTCGGTACCGGCGTCCAGTCACACTGCTCCCCGAGCATCGGTGGCCCGCAAAGACCGAGTGCCTGGAATTGCTGCAGTCGCCTCGATTCAATCTTGCCGGTCACGTGTCGTCGCTGTCGGGTGGTGTATCCCTGGGCGGCGCGAAATCGCTCTCGGAAGGGACAAGGATCCTCGAATCCGTGTCGCCGACCCTTCGGCGAGCCGGGCTGGATTTCTCGAAAAGCGAATCGGGAGAGCTGGTTTCGCTGCGAAGTGTGAAGTATCGGCTTCCACCGTCGGCGAGTACGAAGCTCTCCAGCGTTGAGATCAAGCTGGCCACCGCGGATGACGCGCTGGGAAAAGTCGAGGAGACGATGCTTCGCGGCAGAGGCACACTCTTCCACGTCGACCAGCTCGAAACCCAACTCCGTGACCTTGCCGGCGGAGGTCGCACCTATAGCCTCTTTGCGGGATCCGATGAGGTGACGTCGGTCGCATTCCGCCCAGGAAGCGGAAGCCTCGTGCTCGAGGTCCGCGACGGCGTGGCAATGGCCGATCGCAGGATGATCGACGTTATCGCGAATCGCGCCGCCGAGGACGGAAGCCTCGCGAAAGCGATGGCGCTGCACCCCGAGGCCGTGCCGCGTTCGAGTTATGTCGTGCAGGACCAGGCCCGCATAACGATCATAATGAATGCCAGCGACGGGCCTCGTACGCTGAGCCTCGTCACCGCGGAAGGAAATGGCTCGAATAAGTGGATCACGACGGCTGGAGCAGACTTTGCTCACCTGCATCCAAGCAAGAGCGTCGTCAAAGTTTCTGCTGAACGCCTCGAGTTCGCTGCGGGCATCGAAAAACTCAATGCCACGCAATGGCAGCGCCTCAGCGGGCGGTCCGGTGAGCAGGTCTCACGCGTCTTTGGCGCGGAACCACCCGCCGGCAGCACCGCGGCGAAGATCGAAACGGGACGCGCGGACCTCGGCGTCATCAACGCACGCATCGCCGATGACGGCATCTATCTCGAGCGTCCCGGCAATGCATCGGCGAACCAGGCGTTCAATGACCTGGTGCTCGACCAGCGCGTCACGACTGAGCGCATCGCCTACCTCATCGATGCATCGCGACGTGGGACGACAGAGATCCCGCTGGCTGCGGAAGCAGCCAAGCCGGCGGAGGTCCTGGGTGATCACATCATTGCCGGCGACACGCGCGGTATGCTTCGCATGCTCGCGAAACAGGGTGAGACTGGCTCGCTCGAGCAGTCCTTTACCGGCCTCCGCGAGTATGTTGCGGACCGCGGGTTTATCGCGTACGAAATGGGGCAAACGTCGCGTGCCGCCGATCTTTTCATCACGGCCGACCGCGCCACGGCGTCACCTAACGAACTCATTTACCGCGCCATCGCAAACGTCAAGCAAGGTGACGTAACCGCGGCCCTGGACGACATCGGCGCGGCTTTCAGTCGCGGCGCGCCCAGCGAGGACGCTCTCGCCGCGGCCGACGAGGTCTTCCGATCGACTGGCCACGGCGGCGATATCGGGAACTACGGCCGCTGGCGCCGCGCCGGCGGTGGAGGCGCCGGAAACGGCGGCAGCAAGGGAGGCTCTGGTGGCTTCGGCAACGAGGGCACCGGTGGTACTGGCAAGGGAGGCTCTGGTGGCTTCGGTGATGGCACCGGTGGATTCGCCGGCGAGCCCCGTCTCGTTCAGGAGGGGTATCGTCAACAATTCCTGCTCGTGGTTGAACGCCGGGCTAAAAAGGTACCGGTGAGCTTGGAGTATCGACGCGCAAATGTGTCGAGAATCCTGGAACAGGATGTCATCTACGTCGACGAAGCGACGCTAGCAGACCGCGCTGTGCTGCTCGAGCGTGACCCTGACCTGGCGCCCGGACGATTTGCGGCCGATGTCGTGCAGGACGCCCGACTCGAGATGTCCGCGTTTCAATCGAATCTGCCACTTGGCCGTCCGAAGAAGCTTGTCGTCGGCGGTCGCACATACGTCAGGGTGGATACCCGGGCAGCGACCGGCGCGATCATCGGCGCCATTGGCGGCGCCATCTATCTCGTACAGTCGCGTTGTGATGACGAGGAGTCTCGGCGCAACCAGTCCTGTAAAGCCGCGAGTTGAACGTGCCCGCAGGTGACGGGCTTCGACGGCAACTGAGCGCCATCGAGGACGCCCGCGTTGCCGGAGATCGAGTTCGCGCCGCCTCGTTGCGACGCGAACTCGTTCTCGATCGGTTGGTAGACCGGGTTGCGGCCGTTGAAGACGGCCTTCGCCTGCTGCGACCTGGCGATATCGAGCTGCTGATCCAGGCTGCCGACGATTTCGCGCGCGATGAAGAGTACGGCAATGCCATGGACCTGCTTCGTGCCGCTTACGAATTCAGCCAGGCACCAGGCTATCGCGTTTTGGGCCAGCGCGCGACGATCCATGGCATCTGGGTGCGCTGTGAGATGGTCGATCTGGTCGGTGCCTCACGAGAGCTCGAGTACCTCCTTGAATGTCCGGGCTCGATTCTGATCGACGATCGAGCACTCGATGCAGCTCGCAATCTCGTCGCAAACGTCATGGACGAAGCGGAGCAGACGCTCTTGCGCGCCGAGGCGATCTTCGCGGTTGCACGGGTATGGGCAGCGTGGGGGAAACTCGAGAGCGCGGACCGTGCCTTGTCGCTGCTACTCGACCTGGTGACCCGGCGGAAGGTCGTGGGGTGGCTGGCTCGCGATGAGATTGCGCTGCTGCTCGCCGAAATCCGGATCGACCGTGGCGACTTCGCGGGCTTCGACAGCTTATCGGAGCGGGAGACGAGAGTCGGCAATAAGTCCGGGAACACGGGGTGGGCAATCGTCACGGCAACATCGTTGTTCCTTCGTGGGCGCTTGAGTGAAGCGCGTGAGCAGTTGCGGGAGATAGAAGGGGATGAGAGTGATTCCAGCTCGTTAGGTCGGCGACGGCGGCGACTGGCGCAATGGCAGCTGGCACAGGTTCTGTCGGCGCTGAACTATCAGGATGATGCGGAACAGACGTTGCACCGGTTTGCGGCAGGTGGCAATTCGCAGGAAGCGGAGACGCATGACGCGCTTTTTGCCGCCAGGCGGAGGGGCGCGGCGCAGGTCATGGCCCCTCCTCCCACGCCTCGCGAGATCTGGTTTCGACGTGGCCCACAGGCAGAGATCGCAGCGAAGTCGGAAACGTCGCGGACCGCTGACGCGGCAACCGACGGGCGCGTGCCGGTCACGCGTGTGTCCGAGCGCGTGCACGACGATTGGGCGCACGGGGTCGCGGAAGTTCACCTGCTGCTCGATCGCGGTAATCGAGGACAGGCCGAAGCGCGGCTGCGTGACCTCGCATGGATAGTCTCCGTTCAATCGCCCCTGCTTCACGCCCGCTTCCAACGGCTCAGCGCTCTGGTGGCGTACTTCGACGACGTCCTCGTCATGGACGGAACGGCCGAGTTGCTGGCGCAACAGGCCCGCAATGCGTTCGCACGACTCGGTCTCCTGGTGGATGAATGGGATGCGTCGCGCCTTCGACATCGCTCGCTCGTAAAACGCGACGCACCAAAGACGGAGATCGACGACGAAGCGCGTCGCGCGCAATCACTGCTCGAACGCATTGAAGTCAACCTGGCGCCGATGGATCGACGGCTCTTCCGGCTGAACAAATGGTCGGCGATCGACGATGCCATCGACGGGCGAATCCGGCGCCTTTCAAACGCCGGCACAAGAGAGCCGCGAGCCGTCCTCGGTGTCATGCGTGAAATCGCAGTCATGAAACGCGGCACTGCTCCGAGTCGCAGGCGTTCCGGAACAACGACCGAAGCGGAAGTGCGAACCGGGTCGGATGTGTTTACGTGGGCGCACCGTCAGGCTCGCGCCAACGCCCGCAACGATGGTCGAATAGGTGAACGTCTTCGGCTGTCACCCGCTCTGATTCGCGCCGATACGGCGCTGGTGACGTATACCGCGCTTCCGTCGCGCCTCGAAGCCTTCTTACTTCATCGCGGTGGCTGTGAACGGCTCGAGATCGCTCGCCCAGCGGGTCGTCGTGAGGTCTTTGAAGCGGGCCGGCAGGCTCTCCTCGAGCTAAGCAGAAAGACGTTGTGGCAGGACGCCATGAAGGAGGCGCGAGGTCTGCCGGCGCTGGGGGGAATGCTGGGAGTCGAAGAACTGGCTCGCGCCCTGCCGAGTCACATCCGCCGAATTGTCATCGAGCTGGATGATGTTCTCGTTCACCTGCCCTTCAGTGCAATTCCGGTTGCTGGTGTCCCGCTCGTGGAGCGGTGGGAAGTGGCCGTTACGCCGTATGTACGATGGACGGAGCGGCGTGCGGGCCGAGGTCGGTCGCGAAGCGCACTCGGAGTCGCGGTCACGGCACCTCCTTACGAGATCCGCGGGAAGGACGGCGCTGTATGGTCGTTCGCGTCGTTAGGCGACCCGACCGCGGAGCTGCAATCGTTGTGGCGGATTGCGCATGACGTACCGCAGGCGCTGCAACAGGCTGCTGCGACCACTCTCGCAGTCTCGACAGCGCTACGCCGGGTTGAAGTTGCGCACTTCATTTGTCACGGGGACTACTTCGCGAACGACAGCGAGCCGTGCAAGCTGATGCTCTGGGACCGGCCGCTTACCGTTGCGGACCTGCGTGAAGCAGACATGCGACGGCTGCGGTTTGTTGCACTCGGCGCGTGTTGGTCGGGAAACGCGCGAATACTTCCCGGACGGGAGATCGTGGGAATACCAACGGAGTTTCTCGAGCACGGTGCGACAACGGTTCTTTCGGCGCTCTGGCAACTTCCGGATGCCGAAGCCGCCGAGTTCGCATGCGCGATGTACGAAGTGGCTGTTTCGGAAGGATTTGTTGCCGCTATCAACCACGTGCAGCGGAAGTGGTGGAAGAACAAACCCACCGAGGCGTGGGCGCTCTATCAGACCTACGTGGATGGGATTCCAGCGCGACCATCAATCAGTTTGGCCTTGGCGATGGCGTCGCGCGTCGTAAACTGGAGCAGGGGAATTGCGACAAGGATCGGACGCGTAGGTCCAGCCAGGGGGTGAACCTGACGAGCGCGCCTGTGCACGTCGCAGCAAGGCCTCACGTAACGCTCTGTGAAGACGAGCAGGAGAGAGCATGGGCTTCCTTTCGGGAGTGACTGACAATTTTTACCGCTACACCCGCGACGGCCGCCGCGTGTGCGGTTTACCCCTCCTGCCCTTTCTCTCCCCAACGTGGTACCTCGTTTCCGATGATCTCGCAGAATCGATCGAGCTGAGGATTCGTCTCCTCTTTGCCCTGATGGTTTGCGTTATCCCGATTGTCTCCTTGTCGTCACCCGGTCGCATTGGGGTTCTGATCCCCATAACGCTGGTCTCGACTGCGCTTGCCATGCGGTTCTGGGTTCTGCGTGGCGCAACGAAAATCGCGTTGCGAAAGGAAGATCTCGAGCCAGTCGACCGCCGAACGCGCGACCTGGCTCAGATGCAGGCAATGGGGGAGCCCAGGCTCTGGCTCCTGCTATTAGCGGGATTGGCGATGACAGCCCTGGATGTGTATATCCTGGCGACCGATGGTGCCTGGTGGGCCTGGCTCGGCTTGCTCATGTTCGGAACGTGCACAGTCATGATGGCGCGGGCGATCCTCCTGGTGCGACGTTTCCTTCGTCGTTAGGCTCGTGACACGGATCAGGCTGGTCGCGATAATCGGGTTCGTGCCGACAGCGGCGATCGCGCAGAACCCTGGTGTTCGCGGGTTCTCGGAGTCGGCCGCCGCGCAGCAGCGCACGATCGAAGGTGAACTGGCGTCGCGCCTCAACCGGGACAGCACCGGCGCCGTCTTCCGCTACCTCACGGCCGAACCACACCCCGCCGGCTCGGTGCGCAACAAGCACCTGGCCGAGTGGGTCGCCGAGAAGTATCGCGCCTACGGGCTCGAGGATGTGAAGCTGCACCGGTACGACGTCTTCCTGCCCTGGCCGACGCGCGTCTCGGTGACCATGACCGCGCCTGACTATTACGAGGCGTCGCTCCGGGAGGACCCGGTGGACGCCGATCCTGACACGAGACTCAACCCGGGTCCCACGTACGTCGGCATGAGCGGCTCGGGCGACGTCACGGGCGAGCTGGTGTACGCGAGCAGCGGCAACCCGTCGGACTACGACTGGCTCGCGGCGCAGGGCATCGACGTGCGGGGGAAGATCGCGCTCGTTCGGTATTCGGTGCCGTACAGCTATCGCGGGTACAAGGCGCAGGTGGCGCAGCAGCGTGGCGTAAAAGCGCTGCTCATCTACTCGGATCCGCAGGAAGACGGCTATCGGAAGGGGCTGACGTTTCCCGACGGACCATATGGACCCGAGAGCCACATCCAGCGTGGCGCGCTCACGTACGACTTCATCGTCCCCGGCGATCCGCTTACGCCAGGCTGGGCATCCATAGAAGGGGCGCGACGCATAACGATTGCCGAAGCCCGGAGCGCACCTACGGTCATCGCCGTCCCGCTGTCGTGGCATGACGCGAAGCCACTGCTCGAGGCTTTGAAGGGTCCGGTGGCGCCGCCCAACTGGCAGGGCGCACTCCCGTTCACGTATCGCGTTGGCCCCGGACCCGCGACGGTTCGCGTCAACGTCGCCATGGATGACTCGACCCGGGCGATCTGGGTGGTGGAGGGTCGCATTCGGGGTACCGACGAACCGGACAAGTACGTCGTGTTAGGCAACCATCGGGACGCGTGGGTTTTTGGCGGCGTGGACCCCGGCAGCGGTTCCGCGACGCAGCTGGAGCTCGCCCGCGTGTTAGGTGGCCTGGCGAAGGAAGGCAAACGGCCGAAGCGCTCGATCGTGTTCGCCAGCTGGGACGCCGAGGAGTGGCACCTCACGGGATCGACGGAGTGGGGCGAGCAGTTCGAGAACGACCTGAGGAAGAACGCGATCGCATACCTCAACGTGGATGGTTCGACGTCGGGAGCGGAATTCTCCGCGGGCACGGTGGCCAGTTTGAACCGCTTCATCGTCGAAACGGTCCGCGACGTGCGCGACCCGGCGACGGGGCAGAGCGTGCTCTCGGCGTGGGGAACAGCGTTAGGCGTGGAGCGCGAGCGCACCATCGGTGGCGGCGCGTCAGGCGCCAAGAGCCAGCGCCCGATCGACTATCCGGGGAACGAGCTGGGAAGCGGGAGCGACTACACGGTGTTCCTCAACTTCCTGGGGATCCCGATCGTCGAGATGAGTTTCGATGGCCCATACGGCGTTTACCACTCGATGTACGACAACTATTACTGGATGACGCATTTCGGCGACCCTGGCTTCCGTTATATGACGGCGATGGGCGAGGTGTGGGGGCGGATGGCGCTGCGGCTGGCGAACGCCGAGGTGTACCCGTTCGACTTCGCGCTCTATGCGGATCGGGTAAACGGGTTCATCGACGCACTCGCCAAAGTGCCGGGCGCCGAACGAGTGCGATTGCAGTCAGCGCGTACCGCGGCTCGCCGCTGGCGTGCATCCGGCGCGGCCCTCGACAGCGCGATGCGTTCAGTATTGGCGCGGCCGGTGAGTGCGGAGCGCACTCGTGTGCTCAAGGCTATGAACGAATCGCTGCGTACGGTTGAGCAGCAGCTGTTGTTGAGCGAAGGGATCCCTGACCGGCCGTGGTTCCGGCACGTGCTGTACGCGCCGCGTCCGACCTATGCGGCGATGACACTGCCCGGAATTCTGGAGGCTGTCGAGGCGAAGGATCTCGCGCGAGCGGCTGCCCAGGTGAACGCGCTCACGGCGCGGCTCAACGCAGCGGCGGCAATGGTGGAACGGGCGGTCAACGCGCGGTAACAGGGCGCTTCGACTGATTCCGGCATCGCTCCAGAAAGCCTTTGAACGCAGAGGACGCTGAGGTATCGCAGAGGGGATCGAAACCAATTCCGAGCCTTGCTGCGTTTCCTCTGCACCCTGACAAAAAACGTTTATTGTTGGTTTTAGGGGCGAGGACTGAGGCTCGCAGCGAGGGCTCAAAGCCGCATCGGAATCCTCCGCGATTCCTCTGCGTTCTCTGCGTTCAAAATGATGTTGACGTACAGCGTTTATCCGCCTAACGCAGGAAGTGACGCTGGGGATCGACCACCTCACGCAGAAGACGCAGTTCCTCCGACGACGGCGGGTTCACGGTCCCCAACGCGTCTCGCACCAGAAGATCCCAACCAATTCCAGCCCGAACGTCATCAACGCTTGTTCCAGGGTAGATCGCGTGGAGCTCCAGCTCTCCGGTCTCCGAATTCGCTGCCAACACTCCACGATCAGTGATGACCCGAACCGGTCCCGCGCCAGGCATGGCGAGTTCCTTGCGCGTGCCCCCTCGAGCGCGATGGCCCGGAGACGTGATGAAATCGACGCGCTCTGGAAACGCCCGCTTGTCGAGTCGCGCGATCACCAGCGTACGCTTCGCGTGGATCGCGATCTCCGGGGCACCGCCGCTCCCCGGCAGCCTCACCTTCGGCTGCGCGTAGTCGCCAACGACCGTCGTGTTGATGTTCCCATAACGATCGACCTGCGCACCACCCAGGAAGCCAACCTCGATGTGTCCGCCCTGCAGCAGCATCTGGAACACATCAGCCATGCCGCAGATCATCAGCGAACCAGTCACGAGCGACGGATCGCCTATCGAGAGCGGAAGGCGATCGGGCCGAGCTCCGACCGCGCCCGATTCGTAGATCATCACCAGGTTCGGCGCGTGCGTGAGGCGCGCGAGGTTGCACGCGAGGTTAGGCAGGCCGATACCGACGAATACCACCTCGCCATCCCGCAGCTCGCGCGCGGCCGCGACCACCATCATCTCACTCGGCGACCATTCCATGAGTATGGGAGATGGGACGAGTCTGTACTTGCGTGTTAGTAACCGTACGACACTTCGCCGCTCATGGCCGACTTGGCCGTCAGGCGGTCGATGATCGACGGCTGGCGCCTCAGGTACTCGGCGCGATCCGCCACACCATGGACCCATTCGTCCAGGTAAGCCTCGAGCCTGCTCGCGTCGCGCGAGACACTGTCCCACGCCACGTAGAACTCGTTGTCGCGATCGTAATAACCCTGCGCGTATGACGGATGCGCCCCCCACGGCTCCACGACGACCGCATCCACCACCATTCCGGGGATGATCGTGCGGTTCGGATCGGCGCGAATGACGGCTTCGGGCACCAGCTCCTCCACGACGACGATCACGCGCTGCGACGCGAAGGCGGCCTCGCGCTGGACGCCTAACAAGCCCCAGACCTGCGTGTTCCCGTCGGCGTCGGCGCGCTGCGCGTGCACGATCGTGACGTCGGGATTGAGCGGGGGCACCGTGGCGATCGATTCACCCGTGTACGGACAGTCCACGGACCGGATCATCGGGTTCGCGGCCGGGAGGTCGGTGCCCTGGTAGTTCCGCAGTGGCCAGAAAGGGAGCCGTGCGGCGCCGGCACTGAACCGCGCCACCATCCCGAAGTGCGAGTACTCCTCGATCTCGAGCGTGCGCGGTTTCGCCTCGACGGCGCGGCGAAACGCGTGCAGCGATCCGGCACCCGGGTTCCCCGCCCATGAGAACACGAGCTTCGATGCACACCCGGCCGCGATCATCTGGTCGAACACCACATCCGGCGTGAGGCGGCACAGTGTGAGGTTGCGACGCCGCTGCCGGATGATCTCATGCGCGGCCGCGAAGCAGATGAGGTGCGTGAAGCCTTCGATCACCAGCGTGTCGCCGTCGTGCACATGCGCGGCGATCGCGTCCCGCATGGGGACAACCTTGCTCATGTCGCGTTCGCGGGAACGACGGTGTCGCGCAACGTAAGCGCGAGGGCACGCGTGAAGCGCTCCACGACCTCATCGATTTCACCTTCGGTGATGATGAACGGCGGCGCCAGCATCACCAGGTCGCCATTCGTGCCATCGGCGTGCCCCACGTTAGGCCAGACGATGAGCCCTTCGTCCTGCGCAGTGCGCACGAATCGCTCGGCGAACCTGAGCGAGCGCGGGAATGGAGCGCGGGTCGTCGTGTCGGCGACGAACTCGACGCCGGCCAGGAGGCCTTTCCCGCGCACGTCGCCCACGCCGGGGAGGTCGCGTAGCCCCTGGAGCTTCTCATGGAACCGGGCGCCAATCGCCCGACAGCGATCCACGAGTCCGTGGCG
>Ga0111538_10008445_pt1 | contig 13820 bp, 14 predicted proteins | sample SoiMethybrSBSTD1_FD_79669 | JGI IMG/M metagenome (GOLD analysis project Ga0111538, IMG submission 79669) | Bulk soil microbial communities from a Populus tree surrounding site in Tennessee, USA - Soil MetaG P. TD hybrid SBSTD1 (version 2)... | ecosystem: Environmental > Terrestrial > Soil >...
CGGCGTGCGGGCGACGAAGTTCCACCACATCAGAATCTTCTCGGGGAACGGCGGGCCACCGACGAGCAGCAACCGTCCGCCGGACCGGCTGACGAAAGCGGCGTCTGAACGGTTGGTCCCGAGGTAGTAGAGCACTCGCTCCTGCAGGGGCTGCCCTTCGAGGGCGCAGTCCCCATTCAAGACAAGGGCGGCGTACTCGAACGCCGGCTCCAGCGGGATGTCGAGGGGCGCGCCTGGATGGACCTGGAGATCGCCGCCAAAGATGCCGGAGTAGTGCGCGGCCGTCGAGCGCAGTCGACCGAGGCTTCCCGCGAAGACCTGAACGACTCCGGCCCGCTGCTCTTCAAGGGGCACGCGATCCACGTGCTGAAACGATGCCGGCATCTGACGGTCGCGATCCGGCAGTGCGACCCAGAGCTGCACCCCATTCAAGCGGCCGCTGTTGATGGCCGGCGTCCGCTCCGCGGGCGATCGCCGCACCCGAGGTCATCACGTTGACGCCGCCTGGCCGAAGCAACGACTCGTGACCGAGGCTGTCGTAGTGAACGAGCTCGCCGTCGAGCAGCCACGTCACGGTTTGCAGCCCGATGTGAGGATGCGCGCCGACGTTCATCGGCGGCGGATCCTCGAACGTCAGCGGACCGTAGCGATCGAGGAAGCACCACGGGCCGACGAGTCGCTTCCCCTTCACCGGCAGCACGCGGGTCACCGTCAACGCGCCGAGTGCGATGTCGCGGCCGGGATACGACTCGAGCTGATGCTCGGTCGCGCCCAGCGCGACGCACGTCTCTGCCGCGATGTTCTGGTCGGCCATATGATGCCTCGCCCCTCCGTTCATCATAGCGACGGCCCAGCGTAGAATCACCGACCATGGCTGAAACGCTTAACTTCGTGCGGCAACAGCTCGTGCGTGCGCTCGACTGGGAAGAAGCCCACGCCGGCTTCGACAAGGCCGTGGCCGGCGTGCCGCCGGACCAGCGGGGAGCACGCCCTCCTGGGTACGAACACTCGGCCTGGCAACTGCTCGAGCACCTGCGGCTCGCACAGCGCGATCTCCTCGATTTCTGCGTGAACGCGCAGTACACGCACACGCACAAATGGCCGGACGACTACTGGCCGGCGAACCCGGCGCCGCCGTCCGAGGCCGCCTGGGATGCCAGTATCGCCGGCTACGAAAGCGACCGCGAGCAACTTCAGCACATGGTCAGCGACAATCGAGTCGATCTGTCGGCGCTGGTGCCGACCGGGAAGGGCCAGCAGACCTACTTGAGAGCGGTCATGCTCGTGATCGACCACAACGCCTACCACGTCGGTCAGATCGTGGAGCTGCGTCGCGCACTGGGCATCTGGCCCTGAACGTCACGGCGCGGCGGAGCGGTCGGCATTGAACCACGAGAGCTGCCATGCTGCGCCGACGGTGTTGAAATCACCGCCGACTCGCGTCGTCGCCCCGGTGCTGACCGTGAACTTGATGGACTGCCGTGCCGTCAGGGGCAGCGAGAGCGTCGAACCGACGCGCGAGTTCCGCTGGAGATCGCTCTTGACCACGCCATTGACGTTGGTCGTCCCCCCGGTGTACCAGGTCGCGTCGAACGCCACCCAGAGCTGTGGCCGAAAGGTGTAGCTGGTGTGCGCCTGCAGTGCCAGCACACGCTCCTGCGTGCGCCTGGCATCTCGCGGATAGAACGAATCGTTCGCGGTGAAGAGCAAGACGGCCGAATACCCCTCGATCGTCCATCGTCCGACGCTGTGAGAGATACCGATCTCGGGCTTGAACCCCCAACGATTCGCCCCAAGGTTGATCAGCTTCGTCGGATAGTACTGACCCAGGGGCGGCGCCACGGCAAGGCTGGCGCCGACAATCGTCGACGGACGCGCAGTAGCGAACTCTCGCGGTCGCTGGGCCCGGCCGCCGAGGAGATTGACCGAGAGCTTCAGCCGCGGATCCGCCAGGCCAGATCGGCTGATGCTCGCCGCAACCTCACCGATGTTGCCCGACGCTTCCGCCCAGGCGTACGGAATGATCGCCACGAGCAGCGCCGTCCTCCCCAAAAGCGAGAACGTCGATCCGCCTCCTATCGCGGCCGACTTCACCACGGCCTCGACGTTGTCGACCGGAAGGGCCGGATCGGCGACCACGCCGCCGCTCGAGCGAGTGGTGGCGAGGACGAGAAAATTCAAACCGATCGGTGCCGCGGAGTACGAGCGCGGCTCCATGTCCTGAGCGGCGACGGGACATGGCAGCGCAAACCAGGCCAGACCCGCGGCCACCAGTGCTCTCCCTATCAGATTGATCACGGATACTCTAAGGCACACACGGTGGCTGAAGTCTGGCAAGAGAGGAGCCCTACAGCAATGCGGTCAAGTGCCACCATATGACGTCACCAGTCTAACAATTAGGCCCAGCAGCCCGAATCTTTTGATTAGGCTTGAAGTCTCCACCCACCAGGCCATGGGGGAGAAAGAGGAACCGACCGATGAATCCGAATCCAAACAAAGCGCTCTGGGAGAAAGGTGACTTCACTCGCATCGCCGACACCATGCGAGAAAGTGGTGAAGCACTCGTCAAGATGCTCGGTATCTCCCCGGGGATGAAAGTGCTCGATCTCGGATGCGGCGACGGCACCACCGCGGTGCCAGCCGCGAAACTCGGGGCCGACGTGCTCGGCGTTGACATCGCACGCAACCTCGTCGAGGCGGGGAACAAGCGCGCCAGCGCGCTGGGCCTCGACAACTGCCGCTTTCAAGAGGGCGATGCGACCAACCTGCAAGAACTGAAAGACCACACCTTCGATCTCGCCATGAGCGTCTTCGGGGCGATGTTCGCACCGAAGCCGTTTGACGTGGCCCGTGAGATGGTCCGTGTGACCAAGCCCGGAGGCCGGATCGTCATGGGGAACTGGATCCCCAACGATCCCACGCTGGTCGCGCAGATTCTGAAAATCAGCTCCGCGTACTCACCCCCGCCGCCCGAAGGCTTCGTCAGCCCGATGACGTGGGGCATCGAAAGCCACGTCGTCGAGCGATTTGGCAGCGCGGGAATTCCAAAGGAAAAGATCGCGTTCGTCCGGGATACGTACACGTTCAATTTCCCGGGTCGGCCCCCCGAATTCGTCGACACGTTCCGGCGGTACTACGGACCTACGATGAATGCCTTCGACGCCGCCGAGAAGAACGGCCGCACGGACGATCTCGCGCGGGAACTCGAAGCGCTGTTCGACAGCCAGAACAAGAGCGGACGCGGCGATAAGACCTCCATCCCGGCGACCTTCTTGCGCGTGACGGTTGCCGTATGACCACAGGTTGAGCGGCACCTGATCGGTCATGGTTATCCGGTTCCTGAATTGGAGCGCCGCCAACTCGCCATTTGCAACAGCAACATCGTTCCGCTGGTGATGACGTCTGGTTTGCCGAGCAGGGCTGGATGCCACTCGTCCGGGCTGCAGCCGGTTGGCAGGCTGGTTTCGGCGCTCACAATCCACGCGGCTTCCGGCCGGCGCAATCCGAGCCGAGCGCCCAGCGCGCGTGGACCGACGCCAAGGGCTTCCGCGACGGCGCGATCTGTCGCGCGGATCTGCTCATCGTTCAGGAACTGAAGAATCTCGTCCAGCAGCACCTGGCCGGTCGGCGACGGCGATGTTCCGGCACGCGATGAGTTGCAGGCGGCGCAGAACCGCGCGTCGATTCCGTGGATGCAGTTCATCGGCGTCGCCGATCAGGCGTGCGGCGCCGTCTGCACCGTCCATTCATCCCTGGTAACCGTGGTCGGCGATCTGCAAGCGGTAGTTGTCGAACGCCCGGATGTAGAGCTGATCGCCGCCGCTCGTGCGGCTTCTCGGATCGCGATTGACCGTCGCCTCGATCCCCATCTGCTTGCATTTCGCGGCGAGGCCGTCGGGATCGTAGTTGTCAACGCCGATGCAGATGTGACTGGTGGTGCCCGGATTGGCGCCGCCGTAGATGCCCAGGAACCCGTCCCCCAAGCCGAGGTTCTGTCCGCCGTTGCCAGGCCGGCTCACGACCTTGACGTTGAACAGCTTGCTGTAGAAATCGGTCGCCTTCTGAACATCCGAGACCGTGAGCGAGACGTGATTGACCGAGCGTCCCTGGGCCAGCATCGACACCGGCGCCGCCGGTGCCTGCGCCGAGGCGGCAGCTCCGGCGCTGGCAATCAATGCCGAGAGCGACGCCACCAGCTGACGGCGCGACAGCTTGCGTGATTCGAACTGCTCGACGAGATTCTCGATATCCGCATTCATGGTCATCCTCCACAACATCGCTTGGGCGATCCTATCAAAGCGAGACTCAATCGGATCTGGTGCCCGATGCGTTCGGCCAGCACTGAGAGTAGACTTGCTCCCCATGACCGTGCGACTGACGCTCATTACGGAGCATGCGGCGCTTCTCAGCCTGGTCGGCGATTTCGCACGTGGTCTGGGCTGCCGTGTCGACCCGGCAAGCAGCGGATCCAGCGCCGCTATCCTGACGGAGTTGCCGGACGGCGGCGACACGCTGCTGGAACTCCTCGACTACATCGCGCTCAGCGCCACCAAGGTGGGCGTCGACCCCTCGCAACTGCTTTGCCGCGTGACCTATCTGCGCCCCGGCGCGGCGGCGGAGGTGACGCTCGGCCTGCGGCTCACCGAGATCAGCCTCGCGCGCAGCACATCAGTCGGCACGTAGTGATCGCGGTGCGCCGGACTGGAGGTCTCAGGTCTCAGGCCTCAGGTCTTAAGGAGTCCATAAGACCTAAGCCGTAAGACTTAAGACCGTATTAGAGTGTGGCGGTACATCACTCCAGAGCGAGGAGCCAAACATGTGCGATCAGGATCACTTTGACGACGATCGAGAAGAGTACGAAGCCAAAGGATTGGTGACACGACGCCAGTTCGGCGTGCTCCTGGGAGCGGGCATGGCGATGATGCTGCCGCAAGTCGCCAACGCCGTGGCCGTCACCGAGTCGGACGTCAGCGTCAAGACGCCCGACGGTACTGCTGACTGCTATTTCGTCCATCCGGCGAGCGGCACGGCACCTGGCGTGCTCGTGTGGCCGGACATCTTCGGGCTGCGGCCGGCATTCCGTCAGATGGGGAAGCGTCTCGCCGAAACCGGATATTCCGTTCTGGTCGTCAACCCCTTCTACCGGGTCAAGAAAGCGCCGACGGCGGACGCCGGTGCCGCCACACCGATTCCGCAACTCATGCCGCTCGCCCAGGCGCTGAACGAGACGACGCAGATGACCGACGCGAAAGCGTTCATCGGCTGGCTGGACCAGCAGGCGTCGGTGGCCAAGAACCGGAAAGTGGGCACACAGGGCTACTGCATGGGCGGACCGATCGCCTTCCGCACGGCGGCCGCGGTGCCCGATCGCGTCGGCGCGGTCGCGTCATTCCACGGTGGCGGGCTGGTCACCAACAATCCGAACAGTCCACACCTGCTGGCCGCGAAAACCAAGGCACAGCTGCTCATCGCGATCGCGGCCAACGACGATCAGCGCTCCCCCGACGAGAAGAACGTGTTGAAGGAGACGTTCGCCAAGGTGAACCTGCCGGCGGAAATCGAGGTGTACACCGGCGCGGCGCACGGCTGGTGCCCGCCCGACTCCGGCGTGTACAACGAGCCGCAGGCCGAGAAGGCGTGGAGCCGTCTGCTCGCGTTGTACGCGAAGGCGCTCGCCTAGACTGAGCTTCGGGCTACAGGCTTCGGCGATACCGTAGCGAATTGAGGGTTGTGGATTGAGGGATTTAGGTGCCGCAATCCACATCCCATCAATCCCAAATCCCAAGTTCCACTATCGCAGGGTTCCGGCCGCGAACCATGGGTTGGTGCCGGCGGCGCTTCGAATCAGCAGCACCGGACTCACGCACTCGGCGGGAGGCGGCGGATTGAGCACGTCGTCGATCCGGAAGTCCCCGTTCGGCTCGAGCGGGACGCCAGGGGTCGGGGTGCTGTGTTGGGTGAATGGTGCGGCGGCATTGCAGATAAGCGTCGCGAAGACGCTCTGGTTGGCGTTCAGGCCGATGTTGTTGCCGCCGCCCAGGAGCAATCCCTGGCCCTTGACTGAAATCCGGCCATCGACGTCGACGCTGGCCGCAAGGCTGTCGATGCGCCAGATTTGTCCGGGCGGGTTCACGCCGCGCACGATGTTGCGGCTGACCGTGACGCTGCCATCCGCGTTGACCGTCACATTCGACACGGGATCGGCACCGATGGCGCCATCGAATCTGATGAACGGCGCCGCCGCGCGCAGCCCCAATCCCAGTCCGACGCACATCACGGCGATCAATGCTGACTTTCTCATCTTGCCTCCTCATCCATGGCGCGGAATCGTGACCGTCCGGGACACATGAACGCGGCTCGGCTTCAGTCATCGCAAGGTTCTGCAAGTCCCCGCGCCCTACACAGATGTAGGCATCGAGATGGATATTCTTTCGCCGCGGCTGAAGTGTCGGGATCTGGCTATGCCTCAGACTTCAGGCAACACGACAGCCTGAGCGCTTCGTGTCTTCGTGCTTTCGTGGCTCCGTGAAAAACAGATCCACGTGCCTGCCCGGACCTACTTCGCGAGAGGGTTCGGGCGCATCTGAAATTTCACGGCCTTCGGCAGCACACCGGTGCCGCCCTCGCCGATTCCGCCTTCGATGTGCCACGTGGCATACGTGGAGAAGCTGGCCCAGAGTCCTTTGCCCTTCCAGCCTGTCTTGGGATCGTCGACTCTGCCGTTCGCAGAACGAGGGAAGAAGCCCAGCGGGTACGGAACGCGCAGCGTCACGAACTGTTTCGCGGCGGGATCGATCACCTCGAACGCGTCCGTGTTGTTCGATCCGTACATCGGCGCGTCTTTTCCCAGGCCGAGCGTGTCGTGCACGTCGAGGTGTGTGAGGTAGCTCTCGTTCGAATGGAAGGGACTGCCATCCCAGGTCGGATCGTTCTTGCGGAAGAACGTCCAGCCCTCGGCACAACTCTGACCGCTGGCGGTGGGATCGCTCGTGGTCCTGCACTTGCTGCGGTCGAACGACGAAAAGTGTCCGCTCGATCGCCAGTTCTGCCAGACGAGACCCTGGTGATCGGCTTCGACGCCGCCCGACCCGAAGACGTCAATCGGCTGATTGGCTGGCGGCTCGAAGAATTCCGCCTTGCACGTCAGCGGCGGATTCGGCCCCCGCTCGAGGCGCATCAAGCGCTTCTGCCCGCGGCCGATGCCGGAACACCATAGGCTGTTGTCCTTCGGATTGACCGCGACCGAGTAGCACCCGAACTCAATCCGGTGATCCCGCGCGGGATCGATCGGCTGATCGGGCTCGGTCCACCCAGGAGTAATCCGGCCGTCGTTGTTCGTATCGAGCACGGCGGGACACCAGCCCTGCGACGCTTCGGCGTCATGGGTCTTCTCCCACGTGTTGACGTCGATCCAGCCCACGGCACCGGTCATGCCGAAGTAGATGTTGTTGTTGGCGTCGAACATGTTGTGGTCGGCGCTGAAGCACGTGTCCACGTGCTCGTAGGTGTTCGTCGCCTGGTCGTACTTAGCCACCTGGCGGGAGCTCGCTCGCAGTGGATAGTAGGCGGCAAACTTGTTCGTTGTCGACGTGCAGAACGCCGGCTGCTGCCGGGCGTCCCGGTTGCGAACCGCCATCCACAGCTTGCCGTTGCGATCGACGGCCGAACTCCGTACATCGGCCGCGCGCTTCCAGATGTCCTGGCCAGAATGGCGACGGAGTGGGCGCCGCATTGAACGATGAAACCAGGGGCGGCGCGGCCGATTGCACCTTGATGGTGCGCGCGGTGTGCGTCACGGGATTCAGGACGGTCAACGAATCGGTCATCTCGGCCACGCCGTACACCGGACCGTTCGCGTTGGCGGTTGCGACGCGCGTATCGCCAGCGACGTTGTCGGATCGTCCGTCGGTCGGCGTGCCCCAATCCCACCAGGAGACGACCAGATTGCGCTCCACGCCCGCCGGCCGGGGCGGCGGCGTCCTGGGCGCCTCACCAGCGCGCACACGGTCGGTCCAGTCCGCAAAGGCGGTCCGCGCCTCGCCGAAGTTCATGAAGAATGTGCCCATGGACGGTCCGGATGGTCCGACTTTTGTGCGTTTCTCCCAGGCCTCCAGCGTGGAGGCGGTCCCGGCCGACATCGACGGCAGGATGCTGCGAGTGGCCTTGTTGCCAAGTTGATGGCAGTCGAAGCACTCCTTGGCATCCATGGAAAACTTCTTCTGAGCGTCGAGGCCAGACGGAGCTTTGACCATCGACAACCACCACGCCGACGGATAGACCTGCGCCGCGGCGGCTGGGTTCGGAGCGACAGTCGCCGTGAGATCCAGACGCTGGCCCGGTTTTGCCGCCGTTCGAGTCGAATCCAGCAGGCCGTAGCCGCGGACGAACACCTGATAAGAAGCCCCCGGCAGATCGGGAAGCACATACCGGCCGCGATCGTCGGTGACGACGATACGGGCGAAGCGGGTGGGCAGGTCGGTTGTCTCGGCGATCACCCAGACGCCGGCCTCCGGTCCTTTCTCGCTGATGACCGTACCGCCGATGTCATCGGGGTCGATCGCGACGGCGTTCCCTTGGGTGTAGACGAGCAAAGGGATGACGCTGGCGAGGACGATGGCGGCCACAATCACCCGGTCGCGGCTAGAGGCTGCTCTCATCGTGTCCCTCCGTCGGCCTGAGTGTGAGCACGCACGTCGCAAGTCAGTGGCGCGCTCGACTCGAGCTAGCCAGGGCCTCGAGCCCTGAAGTCTAGAGCCCGAAGCCCAAAGCCTGACTAGTATCCGACGTACCCCTCGGTCAACTCGATATACACGCCACTCGGGTCGGTGATGTAAGCGATCTTCAGCGCGATCGCCGGCACGTCGCGGAAGGGCACATCGAATTTGATGCCCTTCGCCTCGAGCTGCTTGACGAAGGCGGCCAAGTCTTTGATTTCGAAGCCGATGTGATCGATGACGCGCCCCTTGGTTCCGATGACCGGATTCTGGCTGGTCTGGAACGAGAGGTTCACGGTGCCGGCATCGGCAGTCGTCTCAATCGTCCCGCGAGCCCGCTTCGTCAGCGAGAAGGTCCCGGTGTACCAATCAAGGAGCTTGGCAAAGTCCGGCGTCAGGATATGCACGTGGTTCGGCAGTGCCTTGGCCGAGAGCGTCTTGTCTTCCTGCATCTCGATGCGCAGCCCGTCAGGGCCGAGCACGTAGGCGTTCGGAAATCCCTCCGCGCCCGTGAACTCACTTTGCACCTGATAACCGGCCCCTTTCAGCGCCGTCAGCATGTCCGGCATGCTGCGGACCTTGAAGCCAAAATGGTCCACGACCGTGCCTTGTGACGGCCCCGTCGGCGCTCGTTGCGTGAGCGCGACCAGCATGTTGGGGAACTTCACGACCATCAGCGGGCCCTTCTGGACGAACACGCCGCCGAAGGTGTCGACCCAGAGCTTCTTGTGCACTTCCACGTCGGCGACGTTCAGATGGACATGTCCGTACGTGATGCCGGCGGCGTTCATCGGTGAGAGCTGCGCGCGGGCGGTGCCGGCGGCGACGGTCAACATCAGCGCGGCGCTCAGGAACAATACCTTCATGAATCCTCCCAGGTGGCGAATCGTAGCGTTCCCGACCACCAATCGCCAAATGTTCGATGGCTTCGGTTGCCGAACCGCTTGCCCCAAGCTCGGGCTACGATATCAAACGATCCTGGGGGCCCACCTATGCAGACACGACGTTCATGGCTCATCGTCGGTCTCGTCTTCGGCGTCCTGCAGACTCCGCTCCCCGCACAGAGTGCTCGCCTGCAGCAGCAGAAAGCGCTGGTCCAACGCTGGATCGATGTCGGCTTCAATCAGCGGAATCCAGGTGTCGTCGAAGAGATGTTCAGCCCGGCACTCGTTGTCAACGGTGAGCGGATAGGACGCGATGGCTTACGTCAAAGCATGAGCCGATTTCTCGCCGCATTCGACGGGCTGCGCGTCACGATCACGGCGATCATCGCCGAAGACGACAAAGTGGCTCTCTGGTACAACGCCGAAGGCGTTCATCGTGGAGAATTCAACGGCATCGCGCCGACTGGAAAACGCGTTCGCTGGTCAGGCTCCGATCTCCTGCAGATCCAGGACGGCGCCATCGTCGAAGCGTGGTTTCTCGACGATGCGCTCGGGCTGATGCGGCAACTCGGCGGCCAGCCATAATCGAGACGGATGTCGCGACTCGTATAATCGACGAGAATCACTGTGACGCTTCGTGCCGGCACGCGCCTCGGCCCGTATGAAATCCTGTTCGCCCTTGGGGCTGGCGGGATGGGCGAGGTCTATCGCGCCCGCGACACGAAGCTCGATCGCGACGTCGCCATCAAGGTGCTCCCGCCGATATTCGTCTCCGACCCGGAGCGTGTCGCTAGATTCCAGCGGGAAGCCAAGACGCTCGCCGCCTTGAACCATCCGAACATCGCCGCGATCTATGGACTCGACGAAAGCGATGGCACGGCGGCGCTCATTCTCGAACTGGTCGAGGGACCGACGCTGGCCGACCGGATCGTGCAAGGGCCGATTCCGCTCGACGAGGTGATGCCGATTGCCAGGCAGATTGCCGAAGCACTTGCTGGTGCTCACGAGCACGGGATTATTCACCGCGATCTGAAGCCCGCGAACATCAAGCTGCGGCCGGACGGCACGGTCAAGGTGCTGGACTTCGGCCTCGCGAAAGCCATGCAGGCTTCCGACTCCGGGCTCCAGACCCGTGGTGGGCTCACGCAATCACCGACGATCACGACGCCGGCGATGACGGCGGCGGGGATGATTTTGGGGACGGCGGCGTACATGTCGCCGGAGCAGGCGAAGGGGAAACCGGCCGACAAACGGAGCGATATCTGGGCCTTCGGCTGCGTGCTCTACGAGATGTTGACGGGCACACGAGCGTTCAGCGGCGATGACGCGCCCGACACCATCACCGCGGTGATTCGCGGGGAGCCCGGGTGGCAGGCGTTGCCCGACGATGTCCCGGCACACATTCGGCTCCTCCTGCGACGGTGCCTGGAGAAAGATCGCAGCAAGCGCATCGCCGACATCAGCGTTGCGCGCTTCCTCATCACGGAGCCAGTCGGCGACGGGCCGCACGTTTTCCCGCCGGTGCAGACCACGATGGTCGCACCGCGGCGCGGCTCACGGAGACGCGCGATTTCTCTCGGCTTCGCCGCGATCGTCTTGACGGGAATGACGGCAGCGGTCATGTGGAATATGCGGCCCCAGACTGTTGCGCCCATCGTCCGCTTTCCGATCGTGCTGCCGCAACGGCAGCAGTTCGCCCAGCGTTCGAAGGTCTTCGCGGTGTCCCCGGACGGTTCGCGAATCGCGTACGTGGCCGCCGGCGGTCAGCTGTTCCTGCGCTCCATGGATGACATGGACGCCCGCCCGATCCCCGGCACGGATCTCGATTCTTTCGGCCCGTTCTTTTCGCCGGACGGGCAATGGATCGGCTTTTTCTCCTTCCAGGACAGAACGCTGAAGAAGGTCGCCATCAGTGGCGGGCCGCCGGTGACAATCTGTCCCTCGGATCCTCCCTTCGGAGTGACATGGGATGGCGATTGGATTGTGTACGCCGACCAGGGCGCAAAGGGCATTCTCCGAGTATCGCCGAATGGCGGGGAACCGGAAGTGCTCGCCGCCGTCAAGGCTGGCGAAGTATTCGCTGCCCCGCAGATGATCAACGATGGCCGCGCCCTGTTGTTCACTGTCGCGCCCGCACTGGCGGTTGACCGGTGGGATCGCGGAGAAATCGTCGTGCAGTCGGTCGGCTCGAGTGAGCGCACCGTGATTCTGCGCGGCGGCAGCGAAGGACGTTACGTGCCCACGGGTCATCTGGTCTATATGGTGGGCGGAACGCTGATGGCGGTTCCATTCGATGTGAAGACATTGCACTTTCGAGGCGGCTCTGTCCCGATCGTTGAGGAAATCAGACGCTTTACTTCCAATGCCTCGTCGCCAGGGTCGAGCGTCGCATTTTCGTCTGGAGGCATGTTCGCCTACATTCCGGGCTCGTTCGACGGCCCGGGGCTGCTCACCGTCGCGCTGGCGAGCCGTGACGGCAAACTGCAGCGCCTGGACCTTCCGGCACAGCCGTACAATTTCCCCCGGATATCGCCTGATGGCAAACAGTTGGCGGTGCAATCCAACGATGGAAGCGAAGCGTTCATCCTGATCTACAACCTGAAGGGCGGCGAACCGGCCCGCCGGCTGACATTCGGCGGACAGAACCTGAACCCCCTCTGGACGCCGGATGGCCGACGGATCACCTTCCAATCGAATCGAGAAGGTGATCGCAGCATTTTCTGGCAGCTGGCGGACGGAACCGGCACAGCCGAACGTCTCTCGAAGCCGGACGCGCTTCAAGAACATCGCCCTGAGGCATGGAGCCCTGACGGGAAGACGCTGGCCGTTTCGGTCATCGCTCCGACAGGCAACCGTATTTTCACGCTGGCCGCGGATGGAACGCGCGCGATGACGCCATTCTCAACGGCGGCACTTTCGGCGCGCTTCGCGGCGTTCTCGCCAGACGGGAAATGGATCGCGTACGCCTCGACCGAGCTCGGTAAGGGCGAGGAAGTCTTTGTCCAGCCATTTCCGCCCACAGGGTCGAAATACCAGATCTCGACCGGAGGCGGCCGCGCCCCGTTGTGGTCGGCCGACGGGAAGCAGCTTTACTATCACGGCAACGGAGCCGGAGGCTCCGCGAACCTGGGCCAACGACTGTTCGCCGTCGATGTTCGGACCCAGCCGACATTCGCGGTCGAAAGGTCAGTCACGCTGCCGATCGAAGTGAACGCGGGCAACAGCACCCTCGCCAGGAATTACGACATCATGCCCGACGGCAAGCAATTCGTCGTGACCACACCTGCCAGCGTGGCAGCGGACTCGAACCGGTCGTCCACGCAGCAGATTAACGTGGTGTTGAACTGGTTCGAGGAACTGAAGCGGTTGGTGCCAGTGAACTAACGCTCGAGCGCCGCGGGCAGCCGCCCGGCGCAATGGCGTCGATCATGTGGAACCTCTGTCGCGCTGCGATCACCTTCCGGTGGAGACCGATGACGCCGCCGGCGGCCACGTCATTCCGAGCTGATCGAACAGGAAGGCCAACACGTCTGCCGTCTGTCCCACGCGCACGCTCAGGGGCGAGCCGATGCCGTGACCGGCGTCGCTGCTCGTGGCCAGCAGAACTGGATGATCCGAGCCCGTCGCCGCCTGGAGTCGCGCGATCATCTTCCGCGAGTGCATGGGGTTGACGCGGCCGTCGTTATCGCCCGTCTGCATCAGCACTGCTGGGTAGGCCACACTGTCCTGGACGTGGTGATAGGGAGAGTAGGCAAAGAGGGCTCGGAAGTGATCGGCGTTCTTGACCGTCCCGAACTCCGTCGTGTTGAACTCGCCGTTCGGATCGAGCTCGACGCGTAGCATGTCGTAGATGCCGACGCTCGACACCACGGCCCGGAAAAGCTCCGGGTGCTGGGTCATCACAGCGCCCATGAGAAGACCGCCATTCGAACCGCCCTGAATCGCGAGCCGTTCGGGCGAGGTATAACGCTCTTTGATCAACAGCTGCGCGACGGCCACGAAGTCGTCGAAGACGTTCTGCTTGCGCAGAAGCGCGCCTGTCGCGTGCCACTCTTCCCCGAACTCGCCGCCACCCCGGAGGTTGGCGATCGCGAGCACGCCGCCGGCGTCGAAGAAGATGCGGCGGGACGGCCCTAAGAAATAGGGCGTCTCGCTGATCCCATATCCTCCATAGCCGTACAGAAGCGTGGGATGGCTGCCGTCGAGAACGAGGCCCTTCCGC
>Ga0111538_10008446_pt1 | contig 13820 bp, 10 predicted proteins | sample SoiMethybrSBSTD1_FD_79669 | JGI IMG/M metagenome (GOLD analysis project Ga0111538, IMG submission 79669) | Bulk soil microbial communities from a Populus tree surrounding site in Tennessee, USA - Soil MetaG P. TD hybrid SBSTD1 (version 2)... | ecosystem: Environmental > Terrestrial > Soil >...
ACCGTGATCTCCACCGTGCTCAGGCCCCAGATGACGTCGCGGGCCAGGGATTGCGGCTTTTGCTGCCCGATCAGGTCGACGTCGCCGCAATACGCGGCGAACCAGGGATACTCATCGTGTCCGACGGTATCGGAGGCAAGACCGGTCCGTCCGAGCGCAGCCTCTCCAAGATAGTCCATCGCCGTCCACACGAAGTCGCCGATCACATAAGGGCTACGCTCGATCAGGCGCCAGACCGCGTCGAGCTCGCTCGGGAAACTTTCGGTTCCGACCATCATCCGCTCCGGGAAGCGTGCATGATCCTTCTGATAGTCGGCTGTTTTGTAGTTGTAGCCTGAAATGTCCAGGAACTGCGTGGCCGCCTGATCGGGCTTGCCGCCAGGGCCGGTCACGTCCGGCCCATTGCTGCCGTTTATGGCCTGCGTCACCGGACGTGTGGGATCAAGTCGGCGCAGCTCGTCCGCCAGCATCTTTGCCGTTGCGACGCCTTCCGGTTCTAGCCGCTCAGCTATCTCGTTGCCGATGCTCCAGATGATCACGCAGGGATGATTGCTGTCGCGGCGGACCATCGCGGCCAGATCCTGTTTCCACCATCCGTCGAAATAGAGATGATAATCGTCAGGATTCTTTCCTCTCTTCCAGACATCAAATGCCTCTTCCATGACGAGGATGCCCAAGCGGTCACAGGCGTCGAGAAGAGCGGACGAAGGCGGATTATGAGACGTGCGCAGGGCGTTGAATCCACGTTCCTTGAGCAGCTCGACCTTCCGCACCTCCGCCCGATCGATTGCGGCGGCGCCGAGCAGTCCATTGTCGTGATGAATGCAGCCACCCCGCAACTTGTAGGGCTTGCCGTTGATCCGCAGGCCGCTCGCCGGATCGATCTCAATCCGGCGCAGGCCCAAAGGCGCGGTCATCCTGTCGACCTGCTGATCGCCGGCATGGAGTAGGCACTCCACCTGGTAGAGATTGGGGCTTTCCGGCGACCATAGTCTGGGCTTCGTCAATTGAAGCGTGGTATTGGCCTCCTTGTCCACTGGGCGGCGCGCCTCCGCGACGATCCGGCCGACTTGGTCCTTGATGCGCGTGGTCATCATCGCGCCGGCGAGCGGCCCCTGGATGCGGGCGGCAATGCTGACCGTCGCCGCAGCCGACATCACGGTTGGCGTTGTGACCGTGAGGCCCCAGCACTCGAAGCGCAGTGCCCGCGTGATGTTGAGATGGACATGACGGTAGATGCCCGAGCCGGTATACCAGCGGCTGTTCCGACCGAGATTTGCGACACGCACGGCCAGAATGTTCTCTCCAGACCGATTGAGATGTGGCGTAAGATCGTAAGCGAAGGGGGAATAGCCGTAGGGTCGCCCGCCCAGCAGCACGCCATTCAGCCAGACTTGAGCATTCATATAGGCGCCGTCGAACACAATCTCTGCCCGGGCGTCGGGTGCGAGCAGCGGCAGGGTAAAGCGCTTGCGATACCAGCCGACACCCCCGACTGTGAACCCGGTCGGACCGCCGCGAGCGTTCAGTTCGGCGTCGAAGGGCCCGATCAGGCGAGGTGTGTTCTTGACCTTCTGCCAGATGGGCGCCGTATCGACATCCCGGATTCTGGTGTTCAGCTTGGGAGAACTTCGGGGAAGATCCTCGATGCTCCAGTCATGCGGCAGGTCGAGACTACGCCAGGCGCTATCGTCAAAGGATGAGGACGCCAGCCCTTCGCCGTCGCCGCGCAGGAAACGCCAATTGCCGTCGAAAGGCTGCTCACGCCGATCTGCGACCAATTCCTCCGGGCGAACCACTGTTGTGGCGGCAAGAGCGCGCTCGGCAAAAGGCCAGATGGCTGCACTCGCAGAGAGTTGCAGCACAGCGCGGCGGGAAAGGCTCCATGTTGGATGTTCATTCATGACATCTCCCCCATCGGAACCTCAGAACGGCGCGAAAGAGCGGCTCCGGTGCCGCTCGGCCTTCTCCCTGAGCACTGGCCGGACTCTGTCTGCCAACCACTGATATTTCGGACTTGGTTGAAGTCTAACTGCTCCGCTCCTGATCCAGATTGAACGACAAAATGCTCATTCGCGCCGATAGGACAGGCCCAGCATCGCGGGCGCGCGTCCGGCCTTGCGCCGGAACATCAAAGCGAGGATAGCGACGGCATAGGGCATCGCAAGGAGGATCTGGTACGGGATATGGATTCCCACTCCCTGGATCTGCAACTGGAGGGCGTCAAGGAAGGAGAACACCAGCGCGGCAATCAGCACGCGCCAGGGATTCCAGCCGCCGGCTATGACGATGACGATGGCGAGCCATCCACGCCCGTTCACCATGTCGGGCACGAAATGGGCAGTCGCCGCGATCGTGAGGCACGCGCCGCCGAGCCCGGCCATCAGGCCGCCGAACAACACTGCCGCATATTGCCGCGCTGCGACGCTGCGGCCTTTGATGTCGAGTGCCTTCGGGTTTTCTCCGATGCAGCGGATTTCGAGGCCAAGGCGGCTGCGGAACAGGAACAACCAGATCATCGGCACCGCGAGCAAGGCGACATAGCAGACGACGCGCTGATCGAACAGGATCTGGCCGACGTACGGGATATCGGCGAGCAGCGGTATCCTGACGTCCTGGAGGATCGTGATGCCGGGCACATTGTTCATGTCCGAAAAGGCGGATCGCAGCCAGTAGGTCGACAGGCCGGATCCCAGCAGGTTGAGCGCGAGCCCGGTGACGATCTGCTCGATCTCGAGCGTGATCACCATGACCGCGAACAGCAGGCTCATCAGGACGCCGGCCAGCATCGCGGCGCCGAAACCGATGACCGGAGAGCCGCTGGCATAGTTGGCATACCAGCCGGCAAAGGCGCCCATCAGCATCATGCCTTCAATGCCCATGTTGTAGACGCCGGCGCGCTCAGCGACCACTTCGCCCAGCGCGGCAAACAGGATCGGCGTTGCGATCCGGACGGTGGCAGCGAGGACGCTGACGATGATGCCGGCCTCGAGAAGATCAGACCACATGGTCGATCCTCCGCAGCCGGAACTGGCTGAACGCCCAGGCGATCAGGAAGAACATCAGGATAATGGCCTCGATCGCGTAGATGAGCGCCGAAGGAACGCCGGTCTTGATCTGCATCAGGGTCGCGCCATTGAGCAGTGCGCCGAACAGGACCGCGGCCACCACGACGCCGCGCGGGCTGAGCTGGCCGAGAATGGCGATGATGATGCCGGTGTAGCCGATCCCGCTCAGCGTGCCGCTCTTCAACCGATATTGCACGCCGTAGACTTCAAAGGCGCCCGCGAGGCCCGCGATCGCTCCGCTCAGCAGGAAAACGACGATCACGAGCCGGCTGACATTGACCCCCTGGAATTCGAGCGCCCTCAGATTCGAGCCGGCGGCCCTGATTTCGTAGCCCAGCGGCGAGCGCTGTATGATGACCTGCAGGATAGCCGCGACAAACAGCGCCAGGAGGAAGCCGAGGTGAAGTCGCGTCTTCTCCCACAGGATTGGCAGCTTCGATGCCGCCGGGACGAGCGCGGTCTGCTCGAAGAACCCGCCGGACTCCGTCCACGGGCCCTGCTGCAGCAAGAGCGAAAGGACATAGATCACGATGTAGTTGAGCATCACGGTGGCCATCACCTCGTCCACCTTGAAGCGGGTCTTCAACACGCCCGCCAGGCCACCGAGGAGGCCACCGCCCAGCACTGCACCGAGGACGATGACGGGAATCTGCACGATCGCCGGTGCCGGTCCGAGAGAGCTCTGGCACCAATAGGCAAACATCGCGCCGGCGAACACCTGTCCTTCCGCGCCGATGTTCCAAAGTCGGGCCCGGAACGCGAGCGCCGTCGCGAGGCCGGTCAAGATCAGGGGCGTCGCCTTGACGAGCGTATCGGCAATCGCCCGCGCACTGCCGAAGCTGCCCTTGGCGAGCGCGGCGAAAGCCGCGATCGGATCGGCACCGGCCGCCAGGAACAAGAGGCTGCAGCAGGCCACCGCAGCCAGCGCGGCGACGGCGATGGCGCCGGCCCAGGCCATGCCCGACCGGCTCGTGCGGCGCTCCAACCGCCATCCCAGAGCGGCCGCGGATATCACGCCACATCCTTGGTGGAAGCGCCGGCCATCATGCGTCCGAGGCGCGCGACGTCAGCAGAACCGCGCGGAATGACGCCCATGATGCGGCCACGGAAGATGACCGCGATCCGGTCGCTGAGCGCAATGAGATCCTCCAGCTCCTCGCTGGCCAGGAGCACGGCGACACCCTCGTCGCGCTTGCGCAGGATCTCATTGTGCACATAGTCGATCACGCCGACATCGAGCCCACGGGTCGGCTGGTTGCACAGCAGGCAGCGCGTCGCCTTGGCAAGCTCTCGGGCGAGGATGACCTTCTGCGCATTGCCACCAGACAGCTTGCGGACGGGCGCATCGGGTCCCGTCGCCACGATCGAGAATTCCGCAATCGACGCATTGGCATGGTGCGCCATCCGCTCGCCGTCGAGCAGCGGGCCACGTCGCCAGGCCGCGTCCCAATGCTGGCCCAGGATGACATTCTCGGCGATCGAGAAATCCGGCACCAGACCGTCCTTGAACCGGTCCTCGGGAACATGACCGACGCCCAGGCGTGCTATGTCCCGCGCCGTGGAACCGCCGATCGAACGGCCGTCGAGGAGAATGTCGCCGCCGTCGATGCGCCGAATCCCGGCAATCGCCTCGATGAGCTCGCGCTGCCCGTTCCCGGCGATGCCGGCAAGACCAAGCACTTCGCCGGCGTTCAGCTCGAGGGACAGGCCATCGAGCACGCGCACGCCGCGCAAGTCCTGCAGCGTTGCGTCCCTGACCTGCACGACCGGCACATTCGACGCGATGCGCGGCTTAGCCTCGACCGGCTGGAGAGCGCGGCCGATCATCATGCAGGTGAGCTCGTCCCGCGTGACGGCCGATGTCATGATCGTACCAACCAGGCGCCCCCGGCGCAGCACACTCACGCGGTCCGAGCGCATCACTTCGTTCATCTTGTGCGATATCAGAATGATGGACAGACCGTCGGCTTTCATCCGCGAAAGCAGCGCGAACAGACGATCGGACTCCTGCGGCGTCAGGACGGCGGTGGGTTCGTCCAGGATGAGGATCCGGGCGCCGAGGTAGAGCGCCTTGACGATCTCCACCCACTGCTGCTCGCCGACCGAGAGATCCTCGGCCACCGCGTCCAGCGCGATTTCCAGCCCGTGCCGCTCGCACAACGCCCGGACGCGTTTGCGCGCTTCGGCCAAGTCCAGCTTCACGCCGACCCCCGTGCCCACTACAATATTCTCAAGTACCGTGAAGGTCGGGACTAGCACAAAGTGTTGGTGCACCATGCCGATGCCGGCCGCGATGGCATCGGCCGGAGAACGGAAGACCTGTTCGGCCCCCTCGACCAGGATCCGTCCGCCATCCGGCCGGTACAAACCATAGAGGCAGGCCGATAGGGTCGACTTGCCGGCTCCGTTCTCGCCCAGCAGGCAGTGGAGCTCGCCTGCCGCAACATCCAGCGACACGTCGTCATTGGCCTGCACCGGCCCGAAGCGCTTGCTGAGATTCTTGACGGAGAGACGCACTGTCATGATTCAGTCCGGGTTCCCGGCGATTGCAGCGCTGCAAGCACCGGGAAGCCGCGTCATTGCCGGAGGATCATTCGGACTTCGGTTCGGCGAGCTCGAGCGGTACCTGCTTCTCGCCCGATTTGATGGCCCCAGCCACCTGATCCGCTGCCGCTTTGGCATCGGCCGGGATCTTGTCGGCCAGCGATGCATTGAGGACCAGATCGCCCCCGCCATCCTTCCATCCGAACCACTTGGCCTCGGTCGGTGCGGCTAAGTCGGCGCCGCCGGTCTTCGCGGCCCACCACTGATCGATGATCCAATTGATGTGCGGGTCCCATTTTGCGACCGAGGATGCGAGGATCGCGTCCGGCGCCATCGGTGACATGTCGATGTAGTTGCCGTAGCAACCGACCTTCTTCTGCTGGCAGACCTCGAATGCGCCCGACATCTGGAAAATCTGGTCCGCGCCGGCGGCGATCTGGGCCGTCGTCGCCTCGTTCGATTTCTGCGGGTCAAACCAGGACTGGATGAAGGTGATCTTTGCCTTGACGGCCGGGTTCGCCTCCTTGGCGCCTGCGATGAAGGCGTTGATCTGGTCGTTGGTGTCCTCGGCGGGGAAGGTGCTGACGATGCCGATCACGTTCGACTTGGTCAGCTTGCCGGCCAGCGTGCCCATCGCGTAGGCCGGCTCGTGAGCGTGGATGAAGATCCAGTAGGCATTGTTGCCGAGCCCGCGATTGCCAGATCCCGACATGACGAACAAGGTTTTGGGATAGTCGGCCATCACCTTTTCGATCGCGTCGGCATAGGCGGTGTCGCCGAAGATGATGTCATAGTCGCCGGTCTCAGCATAGGTGCGGAACACCTGCTCGGCATTGTCATAGACGTTCTCCGTATAGTCGACGGAGATGGCGAGGCCATGCGGCTTCGCGGCGATGACCCGATTGAAGGAATCAATCAGTGATTTCTCCCATGGCGCCTCCTTGCCGGCCGACAGCACGCCCGCGATCCGCAGCTGGGTCGGATCCTCTGCGGCTGCCTGCTGGATCGGCAGACAGGTCATTGCCGCCCAAGCGGCAAGGCCGGCCACAGCCGATAGGACGATTGGATGCTTCGACATTGACTCCTCCCTGCGGTTGTCGTGTGCCGCGGCTCAAAAGGCCGCGCTGACCGGATCGAACACCTTGAGATTGACGCAGTCGATCGCGCCGAGGTCGGTGATCGCATAATCCGGGATAGCGGTGATCTGAAGGACAAACATGTACATGAATGGCCATGGCAGCCGGCAGCCCAAACCGCGCGCGGCATCGTCGAGCTCGCTTTCGCGCCGCGCCATCTCCTCCGGTTCCAGGTCTGCCACGATGCCTCCGATCGGTAGCGGCAGGAACGCGATGACCTTGCCCTTGTCGACCACGACCTGGCCACCGTTGCTGGCAATGATGTGGTTGATCGCGACCGCCATGTCCGCAGGATTCGCGCCTACGCAGACGATGTTATTGTCGTCGGGCGCGGCGGAGGTCGCAAGCGCGCCGGACTTGATGCCGAATCCGGACACGAATGCGGTCGGGCGATTGCGGGTGCGCCCATAGCGCTCAACCACCGTCACATACTGGACGTCCTGTGCCGGGTCGGCGAGCACCGAGCCGTCGCGCACCGGCAGCAAGAGGTCGAACCGCTTCCGGACAAAGATCTGCTGCGGGTTCACCGCCATCGTCAGCGTGCGCACCTGCGGCTTGTCGGTGCGCGCAGGGACCCGGATCTCGTCCGCCGAGATTGGCGCGACATTGAAGGTGCGCGTCAGAAGCTCGCCGCGCGCCGGCGGAGACAGGTTCTCGGTCAAACGGCCGCCTTCCGCCACCAGCCGGCCGTTGGTGATGACGCGATCGACCCGGAAATGGTGCAAGTCATCGACGATGAGGATATCGGCGATCCGGCCCGGTGCGATGCAGCCGACCAGATGGTCAATCCGGTACGCTTCCGCACCGTTGATGGTAGCCATCTGAATGGCAGTTAACGGGGGGATTCCCATGGCGATCGCCATGCGTATCATGTTGTCCAGATGACCGCGCTTCAAAATGTCGGCCGCAACAACGTCGTCGGTGCAGAAGCTGATGCGCCTCGTGGCGCTGATCCCCATCTCCGTCACGATACGAAGATTCTCGGTCAGAAAATGCGAGATGGAGGATTCGCGGATCACGACGAACATGCCGTTGCGCAGCTTTTCCAGCATCTCGTCGGCGGTATAGCTCTCATGATCGAGGCGCACGCCGGCCGCGAGATAGGAATTGAGGTTGGTGCCGCGGGCCATCGGCGCACATCCAAGCACCGGGAGCCGGCTCCGCTGCGCGATCTCGATCGCAGCAAGCGCGTCGCCGTCCATCTCCTGGACGAACTCGCGTACGGTCTCCCAGACGCCGACGCATTCTGGCCAGCTGTGGGTGGCCTCATGATCCGCCGGCCCGAAGTAGTGCCCAACATTGGAGCGCGGCATGGTGTAGGGCGTCTTGCAGGGTGCGCCCCAGAACACCTTGAGCGGTCCGGCTTTCGCCTCATCGAGGAATGCGCGCGCCCCTTCGAGGCCGGCCACCACCAGAACCTGATCCAGCCCGGAGATGATCGACGTTGTGCCAAGGGGCACCACCGCCTTGGCGAAACTGGTAATCGACATCTTGGAGCATTCGACGTGCAGATGGCCGTCGATCAATCCAGGACAAAGATACTGGCCGGCCGCATCGATAACCCGCGTCTCGGGGCCCACATAGGCATCGACCTTGCCGGTGGCCACGACGCGCCCGCCGCAGATCGCCACGTCGGCAGGATAGATCTCTTCAGATACGACGTTGACGAGCTTGCCGCCCCTAACGACCAGCTCTGCCTTGATCTCGCCACGGCCGGCCCTGATACGCTGACGCAATTCCATGTAAGTTTCCTTTTCGGCCGCCCCTTATCCGACGGTCCGGACGTTGGGCATATCCTGCGTGCCGCTTAACGTGAGTAGGAACCGAGTTCCGCGAGGTATCGGTCCCTCGTGGCGCGCGGCAGCCATGCGCTTTCGAACGCATTGTTCGCGAGCTGCACGAGTTCCGGCTTGCCGAGATCGACGTCCTTTTGCACCTGCACTAGGTTCTCGGTCATGTAGCCCGGGAAATAAGCCGGGTCGTCGGAGTTGACCGTCACCCGCATGCTCTGCTTCAGCATCGCCGCGATCGCTTCCGATTTGGTACCGTCGGTCACGTAGCCGTTGGAGATCGGGCAGACCGTCAAGGCGAGGGACCGGCGTTTGATCTCCGCACACAGCTTCCTGTCTTCCAGCGAATTGACGCCGTGATCGATCCGATTGACGCCGATGTCGCGAATCGTCTGCCAGATGTGACCGACGGAGCCTTCCTGATCGACGTCGCAATGCATCGTCAGGAGATAGCCTTCCTTCCGCGCACGCTCGAATACTTTCGCAAACTTGATGGGCGGATTGTTCTTCTCGTCGGAATCGAGCCCGACGCCGACGATCCACTCCCTGTAGGGGAGCGACTGCAGCAAGGTCGCCATGGCGAATTCGGCGCTCCAGTCGCGCAGGAAGCACATGATGAGCTGGGAGTGGATCCCGAGCGCGGTTTCCGCCTGCAGCTGTGCGCGCCGGATGCCGCGGATCACGGTGTCAAAAGCGACGCCACGGGCCGTGTGGGCCTGGGGATCGAAGAACATCTCAGTATAGCGGACATTCTGCGAGCGGGCTTTCGTGAGGTACGCATAGGTCACATCGAAGAAATCCTGCTCCGTCAGGAGCACGCTCATGCCTTCGTAGTAAACTGCGAGGAAGGATGGCAGGTCGTCGAAATCGTAGGCCGCCTTAAGGGCCCTCTCGTTCTTGTAGGGCAGCTTGACGTTATTCCGCTTGGCAAGCTGGAACTTCATCTCCGGCTCCAGCGTCCCTTCGATGTGGACGTGAAGCTCGCATTTCGGCATCTCTTCGATGAATGATTTGAGCTTGCTCATGCCGCCTCTCCTGTCATGGGTATGCGTGCTTTCCGTTGCGTTTTCGGGGTTCGAACGCCGGTTTTTTCGCTGCGGCCGATTTGGCGTCCTGCGAGGCGAGCGCCAGATGCAGCGGTTGCATCGTCGCCAGCGCATCGTCATCGATCCGGTAGCCCCGCGCGACTAGACGGTAGTGCTCGTCCAGTAGTTGCTGGGCGCGGCTCCATTGCCGGCGGTCGATCTGGGCCACCAGACGCTCGTGCTCGTCGCACAGCTGGCAGTGATCGAAATCGCAGCGATAGAGTGCTTCCAGGAGACGCGCCCGGCGCTTCAGCTGGGCATGGAGCTCGATCGCGACGCGGTTGCGGGTCAGGGCGACCAGAAGATCGTGGAACTCGAGGCCGAACTCCCCAGCCAGCTGTTCATTGCCATGCCCGAGGGCCGCCTTCTGCCGCTCGACATTGCCCCGCAGCTCGGTCAGCAGGCTCATCCGCGGCCGGTTGCCGAGCTGCGCGATGACGCCCTGCTCGACGATGGTGAGGGTCTCGAACACCTCGACGGCTTCCGCGAGGCTGGGTTTTGCCACGAATGCGCCGCGGTTGCGCTCGACGGTAACCAGGCCGTCCTCGGACAACCGGATCAGCGCTTGGCGGATGACGATGCGGCTGACCTCAAATATTTCGCCGAGCTCGCGCTCTCCGAGCTTGGCGCCCGGCACCAGCCGGTGCGCGAGGATGGCCTCGCAGATGGTCGCGGCAATCTGCTCGGAACGTCCACTCATGCGCGCTTCCCGCTGTTGGACCGGCTCTCCGGCGCCCGGTCGCGCCAGCAGATTGGATACCAATCTATGAGAAATCGATATCCAGATCAAGACGGCAATTCTATTGCTCAGCGGCCCGTCCGAAGCTCAGCAGCAGTCGGGCATGAGGCCGAACGCCGACATCCATTCTTCGCGGCACACGGGCTAGAAACGCACGCTGGGAGCATTCTCCAACGCTGTGTCATTTTTCTTGAGTTCGAGCAACTCGATGATGATGCCGTTCGGGTCTCGAATATAGCCTGCCAGGCAACTGTCAACCGGACCTGACTTCACGCTGGCGATCTTGCCTTGGCTGGTCGCGCCGGCCGCCAACAGTTCGTTCCAGGTCCGCGCGATGTCGTCCACTTCAAGGCAGACATGCGCGGCGCCGGCCACAGCCGGCTGCGGCGGCGCGCCATCGCTTGCGCCACGCAGATACTGGATGAATTCGATGTGGTGCCCGTGACCGTATAGATGAGCCACCATGAGAGATGCGTCCGGGATGCCGGTGACCGCCTCCTGCCAGTCTCCCTCACGCGGCGAGACCGACGCCGCCTTGAAACCCAGCATCTCCGTCCAGAACCGCACCGACTTGTCCATGTCCGCGACGGTAAAGCTGGTGTGGTTGAATCCTGTGATCATCCGGCACTCCCTAGAGATACCCATACGCAGTCCAGCCGCCGTTCACTTCCAGCGTGTGGCCGGTGATGTAGCTCGCCCGATCGGGCGACAACAGAAATGCAATTCCCTCTGCGACTTCATCCTCGGTTCCGAGCCGGCCCATCGGGGTTCGCCGGTTGATCGCCGACAGATCGAAGCTGCCGCTGGCAGCCAGCGCCCGCGTCGGCTCGTTGATGATATAGCCCGGGGCGATCGCATTGACGCGAATGCCCCGCTCAGCCCACTCGATCGCCTGCATTTTTGTCAGGCTGATCAGCGCGCTTTTCGACACACAATAAGGCCCCCGCGTCGGCGCCGAAACCTGCCCCAGGACGGACGAGACGTTCACGATCGCGCTTCCGGACCCCATGCGACGAACGGCGGCGTTGGAAACTTCGATCGGGGCGAGAAGGTTGACATCGAGCACGCGCCGCCACTGGTCGAGCGTCAGATCCAGCAAGGGCGCATGGTCCCAGACGCCCGCATTGTTGACGAGATCGTCGATGCCATCCCACTTGGCAACCATCGTGTCCAGAACTCTGGCGATTGCCGCTGAATCGGTAACGTCGCCTTGATGCCAACAGGCGATGTCCTTCCCGATCTCTTCCGCCGTGCGCTGTGCCGCCGCGCCGTCCCGGTCGAGAAGAGCGACGCGCCAGCCTCTGTTAGCAAGCAGGCGCGCGGTGGCAGCGCCAATTCCAGCACCACCTCCCGTTATCAGGACGCGACGGCCGGAAATCGATGCGATCGTCGACATATGCCTTGTCCCCATTTGGCGTCACTACGGCGAAGCTCGCCACGTTGGCGTAGCCCAGGACACTAATACTTCTCAGATGACCGCAAATGTCCATTCCGGAAACCTGTTCGGGTGCTATTTTGGACCATCCGATGCTAACCGCGCGCCAGGAAAGGACGAAAGCAGCTCGTGGCAAATTTCACCGAACGGTCGATGCCCCGCAGCAATCAATCGGCCGCTCAAGCCTTTGCCGGCGCGCTCAGGCGCCACGGCGTGGACACCGTCTTTGGCCAATCGATCCCCTCGTTGATCCATTTGGCGGCGCCGGAGTTCGGCATCCGCCAGATCGCCTACCGGACCGAGAATGCAGGCGCCATCATGGCGGACGCCTATGCGCGCATATCCCACAAGGTTGGGATCGTCACCGCGCAGAACGGGCCCGCCGCGACCCTTCTGGTTCCTGCCCTCGCCGAGGCATTGACCGCATCCGTGCCAGTCGTCGCGCTGGTCCAGGATGTCGCCTTGGAGAATTTCGACCGCAACGCCTTTCAGGAGCTTGATCACCTCCGGCTGTTCGGCGGCTGCTGCAAATGGCTGCGCCGGATACACAGCCCCGATCGGATCGAGGATTATGTCGACATGGCCTTCGCCGCCGCCGGCGGCGGCCGCCCGGGGCCTGCGGTCCTGCTCTGCCCTTATGATTTGATTGGGGCGCCGACAGCTATTTCCAGTGGGCGCAATGCCAACCTCGGCAACTATCCGCTGGACCGCATATTGGCTGATCCGGTGAATATCGATGCAGCAGCCGATCTCCTGGCCGGCGCCGAGCGGCCGCTGGTGGTCGCCGGGGGCGGCGTGCATCTTTCGGATGCGACCGCTGAGCTGGCGCTGCTGCAGGAGAGTTGCGGCTTGCCGGTCGCCACCACGACCATGGGCAAGGGCGCTGTCGACGAACGCCATCCCCTGTCGTTGGGCGTCATCGGCTATTTCATGGGTCCGGGCGGAATGGCGCGCCATCAGCGCAGGCTCATCGAGGAAGCCGACGTCATCCTGCTGGTCGGCAACAGGACCAATCAGAATGGCACGGATTCCTGGCGCCTGTTGCCGCGTTCCGCCCGTTTCATCCACCTCGACATCGACGGCGCGGAAATCGGCCGGAATTATGAAGCGCTGCGTTTGCTCGGCGACGCCAAGCTGACGCTCGCGGCGCTCGCGACCGCTCTTCAGGCCCGTGATCTAACGAAGCGACGCGCGGCCAGATCGGTTCTCGAGCGCAGCATCGCTGAAGGGCGCGAGCGACACCGGGTGGAAGCCGAGCCGCTGCTCCGCTCGGGCGCCCGCCCGATCCGACCGGAGCGGCTGATGGGGGATCTGGCCAAGGTGCTGGACCCCAGGGATATCGTGGTTGCCGACGCCAGCTATGCTTCGATCTGGACCACGAATTACCTCCCGTCGCTCGCGCCGGGCATGCGATTCCTCGCGCCGCGAGGCATGGCGGGTCTGGGTTGGGGCCTTCCGATGGCCTTGGGCGCAAAGCTGGCCGCGCCCGACCGGCAGGTGCATTGCCTCGTCGGCGACGGCGGCTTCGCGCACGTTTGGTCCGAGTTGGAGACCTCGCGCCGGCATTCCCTGCCGGTCACGGTCACAGTGCTGAACAATCAGATGCTCGGCTACCAGAAGCATGCCGAGGACGTCTTGTTCGGCGCCCATACCAATGCGGTCGATTTCCAGCCGGTGGATCACGCTGCCATTGCCCGGGCCTGCGGAGTGCACGGACGACGGGTGGAGAATCCGGCCGACTATGCCGCTGCATTGGCCGAGGCCACGGCGGCGCGGGAGACGACGGTGATCGATGTGATCGTCGATCCCGAGGCTTATCCGCCGATTTCGTCGTTCGAGGGAAAGCTGCCGCTGAACCCGCAGCGGTCCGAGCAGAGCGGCGCATGATCGATGTGGAGAGCGGGACCGCTTCTTGACTAGCGGCCGCACTTCGATAGGACTTATCGGTTTCGTTAATGAATGAACGCTGGGCCTATTCCGGAGCGTGCTATAATCTGCCTTCGAGAGACCTTGTAGCGGATGC
>Ga0111538_10008448_pt1 | contig 13819 bp, 14 predicted proteins | sample SoiMethybrSBSTD1_FD_79669 | JGI IMG/M metagenome (GOLD analysis project Ga0111538, IMG submission 79669) | Bulk soil microbial communities from a Populus tree surrounding site in Tennessee, USA - Soil MetaG P. TD hybrid SBSTD1 (version 2)... | ecosystem: Environmental > Terrestrial > Soil >...
AGCAGAACGACGGCAGACTAGTGGCGGTGGTCAACAACGGATCGAACAGCGTTGCGCTCTTCAGACGCGATGGGGACGGGTTGAAGTTTGACCAGGTCGTGTCAACCACCAGCGCTCCGGTGAGCGTGGACTTTGGCAACGACCATCTGTACGTCGCCGGCGCCACGACGGTCGACTCGTTCGTGCTGCATCAGAATTCAGTGCAGGGGCTCGACGGAACGACCGTTCTCGAGCTCGCAGGCGGAGGGGTTCCCCGGCAGGCAGCACCGCTCAAGTCGGCGTAATCGGCGAGAGGCAGCCTGCTCGTCACGCTGAAGACCGATCCAGATCCCGGCACGGTCGACATCATTGCCTTGGACCACGGTCGAGTCAGCGGATCCGCGCCGACCACGGGCCGCCGGCTGACATCGATGCAGATTCGGGGATTTTGGGCGTTATCGATCACGGTGCCGGCCAGTCGCACCTTTCGGTGTTCACCTACAACCGGTTTGGTGAGCTCGCGGCGTCTGGCACGACGATCACGGTGGGTGTCCCCGACGCGAACGGCGTGGCGATTCTCTCGCCGCGCGACGACGACCGCAACTGAGGATCGCCATGAAGGCTCGGACCTGGATGGGTGGGGAGTCACGGGATTGATGGCTGCGCTGATGCTGCTGTCAGCAGCACCGGATGTTCTTCGGATTCCTGGTGCGGTAGAGGTGTTCAGGCATCTGATGGCGGGCTCGTACATCGCTTACCGGACCCGACCGAGCCGAGCCGATTCGCACGCTCGCCGCATCCACAGTGAGGGCACAGCGGCAGGACGGATTGGTTTGGGAGCGTGACCCCGACGTACACGATCACCGCCGCCCGCCCGGAGGATCTCTCGCGGCTGTCAGCCATTGAGCTGGCGGCCGCGCGGCTTCTCGAGGAATACGCGCCCGAGTCCGTCCTGAACGAGACGACGAGCCTGGACGTTTTGCAGCAGGCTCGGCGCGACGGACGTCTCTGGGTCGCCTTGGCCGACGATGTTCCAGTTGGGTTCGCGCACGTCGAGGTGATTGAGCCTCACGCCGTACATCTCGAAGAGATCGACGTTCATCCCGACCACGGACGTCGTGGTCTCGGAGCAAGTCTGGTCCTGCGAGTCTGCGAGTGGGCGGCCGTTCACGGGTACGGGTCGGTCACGCTGACGACCTTCCGTGACGTGCCGTGGAACATGCCGTTCTACGCGCGACTCGGGTTCGCGGTCGTTCCTCCCGAGCAGGTGTCAGCTGGTCTCCTTGCCGTCATCGACGACGAGACTCGCCGCGGCCTCGACCCATCGCGTCGTGTGGTGATGAGGAGGTGAGCCCGTGGATGACGCTGTTCTCGGCAGACTTCTGGCCGAGCTCAACGCCGGCACTCAAGAGACGCCGCTCCACAAGCGCGAGAGCAGGTCATTGTCAAAGGTGGATGGCTCCGGATCAACAGTCGCTCGGCCTCAACGGCACCACTGGCTCGATTCGATCTCGCCGCTCCCGCGACTGCCATTCTGACCTGTGACTGATTTCATCAGCCGTCGCGGGCTGAAGGTGGCGATGGGACCCGCTGACGAGAAATGCGATGTGTGGCTCGCCGCCGCGCGCGACCACTGCGTCACTTGGGGAAGTTGACGGGTTGCTCACGCGCGGCGGACGCTGAATTCTCTTCTACAGTCTGCCTGTCAATAACAAGATGAGCAGGATGAGAAGAATGAGGCCGCCGAGACTCCCCCCTACTCTTGGGCCTCCGAGGTAAAATCCGCCGCCGCCGAACAGCAACAGAAGGATTATCAGCACAACGAGCAAATTCATCGCCCCCTCCTCGTATTCCGGCTACGGGCCATCACCTCGAAGTGAACAGCAGGATTCTACGACAGCCTAGGGTACGGATTGCTCACGCGCACAACTCAACGACGCTTGGCGGATCGTTCGGTCCGTCGCGGGCAGCAATCGAAGCGCGGACCATGACGGCGCCCTCCGAGATCAGCGTTAGCGGCGGCCTGTTCGCGCCGCCGAGCCCTTCCGTCCCGCGATTGCGCCGGCGCCTACCGGTTCGTGGTTCTCCTCGTGCGCCGAATCCGCGGCTCCCTGGTTGATGCCACCCTCGGCTAACCCGGACAGCTTCTTGTCGGCGGCCTTCTCTTCGTCGAGCGTCTGCTGGAGCAGTCCGGCGGCTTCGGTATGGCCCATCGCCTGTGCCCACGCGACCAGCGTGCCGTACGCGGCCATCTCGTAGTGCTCGGCGCGCTGCCCCGCCGCGATCAAGCAGGCGTCCATTGTGGTCTCGTCGAAGTCCTCTTCCATGATGGACTTGCCTTCTTCGATGATGCCGGCGATGCCTTCGCAGTGCTTGCCGCGGACTTTCTCGTCGAGGCTTTCAAACACTTGCTCGAGCCGCTCAATCTGGCCTTGCGTCTCTTCGAGATGGCTCTCGAACGCCTGGCGCAGCTTCGGATTCGACGAAGCCTTCGCCAATTTCGTCAGGGCTTTCGTCAACTGCTTCTCCGCGTCGTACGTGTCACGCAGTTCGTCAATGAACGCGTTGTGAAGGGTTCCTGCTTCAGCCATGGTCGTGTCTCCTTGTGATGTGTTCAGCCGCGACGCCCGCCATCAGATGCGTGGCGGATCGGCTTCTCTGGCGAAATGCGGGTGCTTCGCGAGGTGGGCTTCTGCCCGATGTTCGGACCACCGCTGCCGGCCTTGTCGGAGCCGTTCAGCTCGGTCACCGTACTCGCCCCGACAATCGGATCGGCTGATGCATCCGGTTCCGCCGGACCGCTTACGGTTGTCCGGCTGTGTCGTGCGGTGCTTTTGATTGCGGTGCTTTTGATTTTTGATGTCTTCGATGATCGTGATGATTTGGCCATCTGGTCACTGCCGCCGAGAACAAGCCGAACTGGATAGCTCCTTGCTTCAGTCCCATGCATGAAGGACGCCGTAGCACCTGCTCCCGACGTTTCGCTCATCGCGCTCGCCAAACAATCCGTCACGGCATGGATGGACGACTACGCACCCAGCATGGGTGCGGCGCTGTCGTACTACACGGTCTTCTCGCTCGCACCGCTGCTGCTGCTCGTGATTGCCATCGCCGGCTTCGTGTTCAACGCCGACGCCGCGCGCAATCAGGTGATTGGGCAGCTCGGCGGCCTCATCGGCCCGGAAGGGTCGGTGGCGATCGAGGGCCTGCTCAAGAGCGCGGGCCAACCGGCGGAAAGCCTGCTCGCCTCGATCATCGGCGTCGTCACGTTGATCGTGGGGGCGACGTCCATCTTTGCTGAGCTGCAGAGTGACCTGGATCGCGTGTGGCGGGCGCCGGCGGCCGCTCGGCCGGCCGGACTCTGGGGGTTGCTGCGCACCCGGCTCCTTTCGCTCGGGCTCATCGTCTCGATTGGATTCCTGTTGCTGGTGTCGCTGGTGGTCAGCGCCGGGCTGGCCGCATTTGGAACGTGGTACGGCGCGTGGTTCCCAGGATGGGTAATCACGCTACAGATCGTGAATCAGCTCGTGAGCCTGGCCTTCATCACCGTGCTGTTCGCCCTCATGTACCGCATCCTTCCCAGCGTCCGCGTGACCTGGCAGGACGTCTGGCGTGGAGCATTCGTCACGGCGGTGCTGTTCACGACCGGCAAGTTTCTGATCGGCCTTTATCTCGGCAAGGCCGGGATCACGTCTGGATTCGGAGCGGCCGGATCGTTGGTCGTCCTGCTGGTGTGGGTGTTCTATTCCGCTCAGATTTTTCTATTGGGGGCGGAATTCACCTGGGTGTACGCGCATCGCGTGGGGTCGCTCCGCGGCGTCACGCCACCGCCTGCGGCAGCGAGCGTGGTGCCCGAGCAGGAAGCTCGTCGCGATCGACAGCCGATTGACCCACACGTGGCCCCACTCGGTTCTGGACCCGGTGCGCTGGGCCGCCGGCATCGTCTCACCGACGTTCTGGTGGCCGGCGTCTTCTGGCTTGGCGCGCGCATCTATCAAGCCTCGGCGCGCAGGCGGAGATCACGCCGCGCTGGGATCAGAAACTAGCCCGTCGGTTTCCACTGCTGAATGTAGGTACGGCACCGCTCAATTAGTGGTGTCGGCGATGGAATAGTGGTGTCGGCGATGGAAGAGCCAGGCATAGCGTTGTCACTGAGGATCGGCTCCCTCGGAGTGCTTTCCACCGCAAGAGTTCATGAGCTGAGAACGCCACTGATCGCGATCTGGCGCAGAAAATCCGGCAGTCGGTCGTTGGCGACAAGTCGCTGCCGACGTACGCGCACAACGTGAAGATCGTCGTTCAAGGCGGGCACGTCACCATCAAGGGCCGGTCCGCTCCGACGCGGAGAAGACCTCGATCGAAACCAAAGCAATTGAGATCGCCGGCCACGGCAAGGTCAGCAACGAGATGACCGTCGCGCCTCCGCACCATTTCGGTGCAAACACGGGACGGGAGATTCGCATGGCAGACAAGAAGACTTCAGTGTTCGCCTTGGCCTCGCCGATGAGTGCGACGACAACGACTTGCAGGAGTTGGTCGCACAGACCACGTGGAAGCGATCGCGATGACGGTGGAAGAAAGGGCGACCAACAGCGAGTACGCGAAAACCCGGGAAGCGCGTGGCACTCATAATGCACTCATGAGAACTGCCGTCGTCGCAGACCCTCATGGACGCGGCGTGAGTACTGAGGAACCAAGGAGTGTGGTATGGACAGCAACACCGATTCCTTCGGCGGGCGCGTGGCCAGCAAGGCCGCCGCGACCGGAGATGCCCTGTCGGAACGCGCCGCCGACGCGAAGTCAAAGCTCTCGGATTTTGCGAGAACGACCGCCGGCGCCGTTGACGAAAATCGATCGGCGGCCGCCGACGGCCTCGACACCGCCGCATCGACGTTGCATGCGAAAGCTGGTGTGCTGCCGGGGGGCGAAGGCGTGACCGGCATGGCCCATGCGGCCGCGGATCGCCTGAGCACGACCGCGAACTACGTTCGCGAACACGACGTCAACCGGATGATGACGGACGTCGAGGGCTTGGTGACGAGAAACCCCGGGCCGTCACTGCTCGTCGCAGCGGCGTTTGGCTTCCTCGTCGGTCGAGCGATGACCCGGGAGTGAACGCGAGGAGGCCGCAGATGTCCGTCGACCGGTCCTTACCCGATCTATTCCAGGACATCGTTCGCAACGTCCAGGAAATCATCCGGGCCGAAGTGAGGCTCGCCAAGGCGGAGGTCCGCGAGGAGACATCCAAAGCGCTGTGGTCCGTCACATGGCTGGTCGCCGGCGCCGTTGCCGGTGTCCTGGCGGTGGTCTTTGCGCTATGGACAGCGGCCTATGCGCTCGCGCTGGTATGGCCAATGTGGGCGGCGACGATGGCCTTGACGGCGATCCTGGCGGTCACGGCGGTCGTACTCCTCCTTAGCGGAAAACAGCGATTGACGCGCGTGCATCCAACCCCCGAACGCACCCTGGAGACGGTGAAGGAGAACGTGGCATGGGCCAGACAGTCGACCAAATAGAAGCGGGCATCGACCGCACCCGGGAGCAGCTTGGCGCGAACATTCACGAGCTGGAGCGGCGTGTCGATAGAGCGACGGACTGGCGGGAGCAGTTCCGCCTCCGACCCTTCGCCTTTCTTGCCGCCGCCGCGGTGGGCGGTGCGGTTGCGGCGACCATGCTCCGGCGCAAACCCTTTCCGCGAGCGCTCATGGCGGGAGCGGGAGTCCCCGCGGCCTCCCTGCGCCTCTCTGAAGGCGTGGCGTCGCAGCGCAACTACGGGGCCGACGTCTGGGACAACGTGAGGGCGGCGGCTCTCAGCCTGGCAGGTACCAAGCTGAAGGAATATGTCGAGCAATTCCTACCGGGGTTTGATGAGCACTACGAGCGCGCGAACCGCAAACTCATTGAGTAGGTGCCAGCGGCCGGCCGTCGATCTCCGAGTAGAGGTAGGTCATGCGGAGCGTGGCCGTTCCCAAGAGCCGCAGCTGGGCCTTCGTTTCGAGCGCGACCGGGACCACCGTGCCGTTGATGCGCTCGTAGATGCGAACGATATCGACGTTCTTCACCCAGAACGATGGACTCTTGGCGAGCCGACCCTCGAGCCGGACCAGCGTACCGTCGGTCGGGTTCAGGAACATCATCCCTGAAACCAGCACCCGCTCCTTTCGTCGCGGTGATAGCAACACCGTGGCGAGTCCATCGTCATCGACCCCGTTAGGTTGAAAACTGTAGTTTGCGGGGGCCAGCGAGGAGCGCGCTGCCTCCCCCCGCGCGAAGACCTCGCGCTCGCCTTCCAGAACGGCCACCAGCACCTTCGAACGGATGTAGCCCGAGCCACCTTCGGCGGTGATTTCGTAGCGCAGCCCTGTTTCCGGTGCGTAGTCGGTGACGGCGTCAATCCAGCCCCGCCGGCTGCCGTTTTCGGCCTCGAGGTGGCGAAGAGCGCGGTAGGGCGGCTGCGTATCGTCCTGAGCGAGAAACTGTTTGATTGGTTGGTCCGCCGCGTCCGCCAGAGTCGCCGTGGCGATGGAACCTGAAACCAACGCCAGCAGGAGCGTGCCGAGAAGTCGCTGTCCCGGGCTCACGACCATCTCCAACGTCAGTGCAGCCATCGTGCCGTCACTCGCCGAGGAGATGGCCAACGGGGTGTAACGGCTCCACGTGGTCACAAACGACCTTGATGACCATCATCATTGGAATAGCCAGGAGCAGTCCCCAGATGCCCCATGCCCAACTCCAGAACAAAAGGCCCGCAAAGACCGCCACTTGATTCATTGATGCGGCACGACTCAGCAGCGTCGGGGTGAGCAGCGCCCCTTCGAGCGTGGTGATCACGAGCGAGACACCGGCCACGGCCACCGTCATCGCGATCGTCCCGAACTGGAGGAAGCCGACGAGCGCCAGCCCCGCGGTGACGAGCAGCGGCCCGTAATACGGAATGGAGTTGAAGATGCCGGCGAGCAGTCCCCATAGTGCGGCTTGCTGCAACCCCATTGCCCAGAGTGCGGACCCCGTCGCGACGGCGACGATGCCGCTCGTGATGAGCTGGATGATCAGGAAGCGTTCGATTTGCCCGGCGATATCCTCGAGCACGCTGACCGTGACTTTCTTCTGCGAGAGCGTGCCGACGATCTCCACGAGTTTTCGCTTGAACAACTGGTCCGAGAGCAGCATGAAATAGGTCAGGAACAGAACCATGACCAGCTGGTTGGCGGCCGCCGCGATCCCGACCGACGTCGACCAGACGAACGTGCTTGCCCTGAACCCTGGTTCCTCGATCTGAACGCGAGTGACACCGGCTGGCGCGGAAGGGCCCCCAGCAGCCTGGAGTGCGTCCGCAGCCTGCTGCACCTTCTCGATCGCTCCCGACTTTGCCCCGGGTGCCTTCCGCAGGGACGCAGTGAGCTTGCGCGCACCGGCAGGCAGCTGGTCGATGACGGTGCGGGCCTGGCCCTGAAGTGTGTAAGCAAGCGCCCCACAACTGGCGATCACGATGGACATCATCAGCGCCGCGCCGACCGCGCGCGGCACGTGTAGCTTCTGCAAGCGGTCCACGGCAGGGTCGAGGGCGTAGAACAGCAGCGCGCTCAGCACCAAGGGGAGCAAGACCGACTGCATGGATTGCAGGAGAAAGATGACGATGGCTACGGAAAGCAGCGTCAGCGCGACATTCCGGATCGTGATCTCGGACGGACGCGAGCTCGCCTCATCAGATGCCGAGGCGGCCGCCGACGGAGGCAGTTCGGCCATGAGTCCTGGCTGAGCAAGCACCATTCCGCGGCGGAAAATGATGAGGCAGTAGCTGGCTCAGAACCCCAGCCGCGCCCGAAATTGAATCGAACGGGCCAACCCGCCGACGGCTGTGATCTGGCTGAATTTGTCGAGCGCGATTCTACCTTTGGCGGTACTCCGGACTGCTACGGAGCTCGCGTTCCACGTCCTGCTGCGTCCAGTTGTCGCGCAGGACCCGGTCAACATACCCTCGGCTGCCAGCGTCGGGTTCGCGCCTGAGCGCCGACAGGTAGGCACGGCGGACGATGTCTTCGGCTCTGGCCCGCGTCATCGTGTTTCTCTCGGCGTTTCGCTCGATGTTTCTCTCGCGGTACTCGGGGCTGGCCCGCAGCGCCTCACGAACCTGCTGTTCTGTCCAGCCGTCGTCGATGATGCGGCTGCGATACGCGCGCAGACCGGCCGGATCGGGATCGCGTTCGAGAATGTCCTGATAGGCGCGTCGCACGATTTGATCAGGGTTGAGGAACGACGGTGGCCGGCCACCGCTGGCCCCGCCTCCGAAGCCCGCGTGCCTGACGCGAACGGACGAGATCATGTCGTTCCAGCCTGATCGTGCCAGACTCTGCACATCGGAGTCGAACCGCGATGACGGTCCTCTGAAGTTGGTCTCCTGGAAGACCGTGACCTCCGTACTGCCAAGGATTCTGATCGAGGAGATCTGATTCCGCACATCGCTCGGCAGCGAGTTTAGATTTGACCCGGCCTCGACACAGAAGTACGGACCGCGATAGTTCGAGTCCTGATAAAAACAGACGCCGTCACGCGGTATCTCTCCTGCCCCCCGGACCTGCGCGTTCAGTGTAGGCGTCAAGAGCATCGTGGCAGTCACCAGCGATCCAATCACTCTCATCCTGACCATGATCGTTTGCTCCTTCGACCACCCGAGTCGAGGTGCAAACTCGGCGCCATGCAAGTCAGGTGCACTGCCACCTCTACATCAGCTGATCGTTGAAGCACAGCATTGCCGCGCACGGCGTCGCGGTCCGCTCGGTGATAGCTGACGTGCCGGGTCCCTCGAGGTCGTGAGCCCGTCGGTCGCCACGCATCAGACGGCGGCGTGCTGGGTCATCGCCACCGAGGACGGCCGATTCGCGTACGCCACAAACACTGGAAGCGGATCGGATCTCGGGCTACGCGATCGATGACGCGGTCTCGAGCCCATCATGACCGTCGGCGCGGCTTGCCCCAGCGGCCAACGGACTCGCGGCAAATTGAGATGGTGGCGGCGGTCACTGAGGACGAATTGGAAGGACGATGACTCTGATGGCTTGCCTCGCGACGATGACGCGCTGCGCGAGGCAGCGTCCGCAACCACGGTACGACATGATGGTCGCGCGATCCGGGCTCAAACCGGACGGCTGATCATGGCTGGCGAGATTCGGCGGCGACGATCTGCGTGGCGATGCTCCGAAAATCGGGTGCCACGATATCCGGCTTGGGACCAAGCGGGTACAGCACCTTGCCAGGTCTCGCCACAAACGCGGCGGCGCACCCAGCGCGGAGCGCGCCGACCACATCCCAGGCATGCGCTGCCACGAGTCGCAGACGCTCGACCGGCACACCCAGCGAGTCCGCCACGGAACGATACACCTCGGGTGCCGGCTTGAAGCGACGCACGGTGTCCACGGAGAACGATCGCTCAAAGAAAGGAGTTAGGCCGGCGTTGGCCAGCTGCTGCTCAACGGCCGCGGGCGCCGAGTTCGTCAACGTCACGAGCCTGAGACCTGCATCACGCATCGTCTGAAGACCGTCTCGGACGTCGGGATGAGCCGGAAGCGTCAGCATCCCCTGCAGAATGCGGCTGCGGTCCGCCGATGACAACGTCACGCCGCGAGCACCTGCCACCATGTCGAGCGCCGCGCCGCCTATGCTTCCGAAGTCGGTGTACGGGCCCGCCAACGTCGCAACTTCAGAGTACAGAAGGACGGTACTGAACCAATCCTGGAGCACGCGGTCGTCTCCGAACGTCTGTTTGAAGTGCGGCTCCAGCGCTCCCAGGTTCAGGAGGGTTTCGTTGACGTCACAAACTATGACACGCGCCATGCGGCGGCCTCCTTGTGCGGCAATGCTGCGAGCGACTCCGGTCGTGTACGCGCCAGCCTAGAAGCCCTTCCGCGTGCGGATTGCCTGTGACACACAAGGAGCCTGGCGCAGGCTGGGCCTCCGACATTTCGGAGAGGCCCTCTTTTGACGCGAGACATGCGGGAGCTCGCCGGGGCTAAGTCGCTGGAAACAGGCACGATTCCGGGCCACGACCTCTGGCACACTGCGTGCGTTTCGCGCCGACATCGTTTGCGCGCTTGCCAGTCCCCCTTGGCAAAAGGGTGCTGCCTGCGCACCGAACCCGGTGATGCTCGGTCACCAAATTTTAGATTCTTACGGTGGCAGGGTTCCCGAGCTGAACCGCGATGAAAGAGAGCAGGCTGACCATGTCAAACAAAGAAGCGCACGATCCGCTAGCGGACACACGCCAATTGATCTCAGAGGAGGTTCCGCGCGGTGTGGACCGCCGGAGTTTCCTGATGCGAACCGCGGTGGGTGGTGCGGCCGCCGTGATGACCGGCTGCACCGCCGCGCCCGAAGAGAGAACCGCCACCGCCGCCGCCACCGCGAAGCCCGAAGCCGCCGCGCCATCGGCGCCGCCTCTCGCCGAGGACTTGTACGTCGCGATGAAGAGCAAGGGACCGGTCCTGACAACGGTCGACGAATTCTACAAGGTGGGGCCGGGCCCTTCCAGCTCGCACACGATTGGCCCGATGCGCATTACCTATGATTTCTACCAGCGCGCCACCAAGCTGCCGGCCGATCAACTGGCCAAGGCGACCAAGCTTCAAGTGAACCTGTTCGGAAGCTTGAGCGCGACCGGCAAGGGCCACGGCACGGAGCGAGCCGCGCTCGCCGGCCTGGTCGGGAACGAACCGGCCACCGTCGACCCGAAATTCCTCGACGGCCTGCGCGACAAACCTGATCAGGTCTTCCCGGTAAAGCTCGGCAACAAGTCGATCGATGTGAGCCTCAAGGACATCGTCTACGACGCCACCAAGGGCGACTTCAAGCACCCGAACACGATGACGGTGAAGCTCCTCGCCGGCAACGAGGCGTTGCTCGAGCAGGAGTACTACTCAGTGGGCGGCGGATTCATCGAATGGAAAGGGTACACGCCGCCGAAGAAGAACGCGCCGAAATACCCGTTCGCGACCATGAAAGAGCTGCGGAACCACGCCGACACCAACAAGACCACGATCGGCAAGATCATGCTGGCCAACGAGATGTCGATCACTGGCAAGTCGGAGGCGGAAGTGTACGCCTGGGTTGACAAAGTCATCAACGCGATGGTCGCGACGGTGAAGTCGGGGCTGGCGATGCCGGAAGACGACGTGCTGCCCGGGCCGATCAAGCTGCACAGCAAGGCCGCCACCGTCTACAAGCGCGCCATGGACGACAAGTTCGAAGCCGAGCGCGGGATCGGCGCGCTATCGGCATTTGCGCTGGCGGCATCCGAAGAGAACGGGCGAGGCCACCTTGTGATCACGGCTCCGACCGGTGGTTCCGCCGGCGTGATGCCGTCGCTGGTCTACGGCCTTCTCGAGGTCCGCAAGATGGACCGTCAGAAGGTCCGCGAGGGAATGCTCGCGGCGGCGGCGGTCGGCTATCTCTGCAAGCACCACGCGACGCTGTCGGCGGCGGAGGGCGGCTGCCAGGCGGAGATTGGTGTCGCGTCGGCGATGGCTGCGGCATTGGTCGCGACCGCGCACGACGCACCATCGCTGGTCGTGGAGAATGCTGCCGAATCAGCGCTGGAGCATCACCTCGGCATGACCTGCGATCCGGTGGCGGGTTACGTGCAGGTGCCGTGCATCGAGCGATGTGCCTTCGGAGCCGTCAAGGCCTGGACCGCCTACGCGATCGCCAGCAACGAGATCGCGTCGAGGCACCGCGTCAACCTCGACGAAACCGTGGCGGCGCTGGCCCAGACGGCCAAGGAGATGAACAGCAAGTACAAAGAGACAAGCGAAGCTGGCCTCGCGCTCTCCGTCGTGCTCTGCTGATCGCATGGGCTCCCTGTTCGAACTGGGCCGACAGAAGGTTCGGAAGGGAGCCTCGCTGCTCCGCGCATTCATCAAGGCTTCGGTCACCGTTGCCTTGACGTCAGCGATTTCGTTCGCGACGTCTGCCTCCGCACAGACTCCCGCCCCCCCGGAAAGCGCAGTCGCCGTTTCGGAAGCACACCCAGCCGGTGCGGACGGATCGACTGCACCGCCTGCGGCGACGGACTCGGTCGGTGCCTCCGGACAATCGGCATCCGGCGCCGCATCACAGGCAAACAACAATCGTTATAGAGATGGCATGGTCATCTGGGAGACGCCTGCAGACGCTCCAGTACCTTTTCTGTTGAAGTTCAACATCAACACCCAACTCCGATATCTCAACACGCAAAACAGCGACGAAACATTTACCGACCACCTGGGCGTGAGCCGCGAGGTCAACAACCGCAACGACATCACCGTCAACCGCGCGATGTTCATCCTCGGCGGCTACGTGTTCGACCAGCGGGCCCGATACAGTTTTACCGTCTGGACGTCAGCCGGGGCCGCGTCGATCGTCGTCGCCAGCAACATCGGGTGGCAGTTCAACCAGGTCCTCACGATTACCGCCGGTTACACCGGCGTGCCAGGCAGCCGATCGCTCGTCAATACCTTCCCGTTTTTCACGTCAACCGACCGGAGCATGGCCGACAACTTCTTCCGCCCCGGGTTCACCCAGGGAGCCTGGGCAAACGGAGAGCTCGGGAAGGGACTGAACTATCTGGCGTTTGTCGGCAACGGCCTCAATACGCTGAATATCTCGGCCAACAAGATCGACACGCATCTGGCGTTGTCCGGCAGTGTCTGGTGGGAGCCGTTGGGAGCGTACGGGGAACCCGGCAAGTCACGCAACATGTACGACGACTACTTCGCGTCGAACAAAGTCCGCACGCGAATTGGTACCGCGTTCACCAGATCCCGCGAGGACCGTTTTTCGAATCACGATCAGTCAAGCCCCGAGAACACCTCACTCTACAATTCGGACGGCGTGCTGACCTTCTCGACCGGAGCATTTGCGCCAGGCGTCACGGTCAACGTGGCAACGTACCGGCTGTGGGCGATCGATGGCGGCATCAAGTGGAACGGGCTGGCGATCAATGGGCAATACTTCTTCCGCTGGCTGAGCGACTTCGACGCCGACGGCCCGCTTCCGCTCGATTCGACGATGGACCATGGCGCCGAGATCACTGTGGGTCAATTCGTCAAACCCAAAAAGGTGATGGTGTACGGCCGCGGCTCGTGGGTGCGCGGGCAGTTCGGCGACTCCCATGAGTATGGCGCTGGGGTCAAGTGGCACTTCCTCCCGACCGAGCGACTGTGGCTCACTGGAGAGCTGTTCCAGATCGAACGAGCGCCGTATAGCGGAGCCTTTACTCCGTATACGGCGGGGATGACGGGCTGGGTCCCGATGGTGCAGACGGTCCTCGCTTTTTGACGATCCCCGACTGGCCGCAAACGCCGTGGCGGTGATCACGATTGCCCGGCACGTGCGCATCTGGAGCTGCTGCTACCGAAGCAACTTCAAATAGGCAACCATATCGGCCTCGTCTTGAGCCGTGAGTTGCAGTGGAAAATCCGGATTGCTCGCGAACAAGTTGGTGTAGAAGGCGGCGACCTCTTCCAATGTCTTCGCGCTGTTGTCGTGGAAGTAGGGGGCGGTCTTCCTCACACCCCACAGCGACGGGATCTTGAAGAATCCGGCGAAGAACGCCGGGTGCCGAACCGACGGCGGCGGCACACCAGGTGGACGAGGATCGGTCAAGGGGATGCCCGGATCGGGCATCGTGACCCTGCGCACATCTCCGGATCCATTGTCGATCAGGAACGTGTAGACGGGCAGGTTCAGGAGGTTCCGCTCACTCACACCGATGTTGGCGATGCGCGCACCCGGGGGCGCACCGAGATTGAACGGGCTGGTCTGGTTGAGCATCGGACCGGAATGACACAGGGCGCAGATCCCCTTTGTG
>Ga0111538_10008449_pt1 | contig 13818 bp, 11 predicted proteins | sample SoiMethybrSBSTD1_FD_79669 | JGI IMG/M metagenome (GOLD analysis project Ga0111538, IMG submission 79669) | Bulk soil microbial communities from a Populus tree surrounding site in Tennessee, USA - Soil MetaG P. TD hybrid SBSTD1 (version 2)... | ecosystem: Environmental > Terrestrial > Soil >...
GTCACCTCCAGCACGTTCTCCGCCCACTCGGGATATCGCCGCGGGTCTCCGACGAGCTGCCAGACGTCGCCGACAGGCGCTTCGATCAGTGATTGCTGTTTCCAGGAGGACATGGCCGGATTCTCAGGTGAGTTGCTTGCGGAGCTGCTGGAGCGTCTGCTCTGCGGTCTTGCGGTACCACCGCTTCCCGACGATCGAGTCGACGGCGCGGTAGCCGGGGTGGGACGGGTTCATCCCCACCTCGAACTCCGCGAAGGTGTCCTTTCCCGCGCCCGTCAGCAACCAGTGCAGGTACCACCCCGAGACGGTGCAGCGGACGCTGATCTCGCGCATCTCCTCGTAGGCGTCGACGACGAACTCGGTCTTGCGCGTGCCGGTGAGTGGCATCTTCTCCGACTGCTGGTAATGCGCGCCCTCCTTCACCTCGTCGAGCCCCTCGACCTCAACGATCTCGCCGGCCCAGGCGGGATAGGTGTTGGGATCGCCGACCTGCGCCCACACGGCCTCGACGGGCGCCTCGATCAGAGTCTGGCGACGGTAGCGGCCCATACGTCAATTCTGCCGCACGAGCGGTGCCACGGTTTCGCGCATGAACTCGTCGTCGACCGGGCCCCGTCGTGAGGCGGCGATTCGCCCCTCGCGGTCGATCACGAAGGTCTCGGGATAGGCGACGATGCCCAGGTCGTCCTGCGTCGACCCGTCCTTGTCGCGCAGGTGCGGGTAGGTCAGCCCGTACTTGTCGATGAAGTCCTGGGCGTCGCTGGTCACGTCGAGCACGTCGACGCCGAGCACGGTGGCGTTCTGCTTCGAGATCTTCTTGTGCCAGCGCTCGAGTAGCGGCGACTCGTCGCGACAGGGCTCGCACCAAGATGCCCAGTAGTTGAGCACGACAACCTGCCCGCGCCAGTCGTCGAGCGAGCGCTCCGCGCCGCCGTCGAGCGGGGGCAGCGAGAAGTCGGGAGCCGGGTCCCCGTTGACCGATCCCTTCGGGTCCTCTGAGGCCACTCCGTACGCGAGCAGCCCGATCAGCCCGGCCACGCCGGCGACTACGAGAACCACCACCGCGGAGGGCCGCTTCACCTCGCCCGAGGGTACTGCCGAGCCCTCGTGCGGCCTCTAGAATCGCGGCCCAGCGCGGACGTAGCTCAGTTGGTAGAGCGTCGGCTTCCCAAGCCGAAGGTCGCGGGTTCGAGACCCGTCGTCCGCTTCTCACACGGACGCGTACGCAAGGCTCGGCACGCGGCTGGTGGCGACCGAGCGCCGCAGGTAGAAGAACCAAGTGGTCGCCGCGAATGCGCCGTAGGCGCCCAGGAAGACCCATAGCGCCGGCACCGACCAGTCGGCATGCGCCTGGGCGATCGCCAGCTTGTCGGCTGGCGTCTCCGCCGCCTTGACGAGCGCGGAGACGCTGAGGCTCGCCTGGCGCAGCACCACCTGGATCAGGAAGCCTCCGAACGCGCCTATGGCGCCGGCTATCCCGATGACGGCCGCGGCCTTGCGCTTGTACTGCAGCGCGGTCTCCTTAGCCGAGGCCCCGTTCCGTTCCGTCTCCTTCTGACCGAGCGCGGCGAAGATCGACGGGATCATCCGGTAGGTCGATCCGTTGCCCATCCCGGCAAGGAGGAATACGACGACGAACGAGCCGAAGAAGAGCGGGAAGCTCCGCTCGTTCACGCCGACGATTGCGCAGGCCGTCGCTGCGCCCATTCCAACGAAGGCCCAGAACGTGACCTTCGCGCCGCCGACGCGATCGGACAGCCAGCCCCCGAACGGCCGCGCGATCGAGCCCACGAGCGCGCCCACGAACCCGAGGCCCGCGAGGTAGGTCGCGATGAAGGAGTGGGCGGCGAGAAAGTCGGGAAACGTGTTCTTGATCACCAGCGGCAGCGCGAACGAGAAGCCGATGAACGATCCGAACGTCCCGATGTAGAGGATCGACATCACCCACGTCTGCGGTTCGCGCAGCGCCAGCGCATAGGAGCGGGTGTCGGCTTTCGCCTGGGACAAGCTGTCCATGAAGAGCCACGCCCCGAGCGAGGCGGCCACGATGAACGGCAACCAGATGAGCCCCGCGTACGCAAGGTGCACCTCGTGCACGGGCAGCTTCGCCGCGGCTGCCGGTACTCCGACGATCACGACGAGCGGCACGATCAGCTGCGTCAGCGCGACGCCGAGGTTGCCTCCCGCCGCGTTCAATCCGAGCGCGAGGCCCTTCCCGCCCTCGGGATAGAAGAACGAGATGTTCGCCATCGACGACGAGAAGTTGCCGCCGCCAAGGCCGGCGGTCGCCGCGCACCCGAGCAGGACCCAGAACTGGGTCGTGTGAGCCTGTTCGGCGAGCCAGCCGCTCGGGACCAGGAAGGCGACGAGCAGGGCCGGGATCAGCAGCAGGCCGGCGCTGATCGTCGTCCATGCGCGGCCGCCGAAGCGAGGCACGGCGAACGTGTAGGGGATGCGGAGAGTCGCGCCGACGAGGTTCGGCACCGCGGTGAGCCAGAACTGCTCGGAGAGCGAGAGCTCGATCCCGACGTTCGCCAGGTTGATCACGACGATCGTCCACAGCACCCAGATCGAGAATCCGAAGTGCTCGGCGAACACCGAGAAGACGAGGTTCTTGCGCGCGATGCGCTTTCCGGTCGTCTCCCAGAAGCGCTCGTCCTCGGGCTCCCAGCGATCGATCCAGCGTCCCCTCAGTGCGTATTCGCTCACGTCGGCCCCCCGTCGGGTCGTTGACGCGGCCAAGGTAAGCCCGGGGACGAGGTGCGCTCTACGCCTCGGCGTCGGAAATTCGAGTGGCCAATTTCGCCACGGCGTCGAAATCTGAACCGAGCCGTTCAGCTTCGACCGAGGCGCCTTCCTCAACCGCGCGGCGTGCGAGCCCGGCGGCAAGCGAGAGGAGGCCGGCCGCGGCGATCTCGGGTTCCGGCGCGCCCGGCCGGCGCTCGATCGTCGTCGCCAGACGGTTCTCGACGCGTCGCACTGCCTGCCGCGCGCGCGGGTAGCGGTCGCCGAAGAGCAGGGAGAAACCGGCGGGCGAGTCAGCCGCGAAATCGAGCACTCCGCGCGCTCCGCGGCGGTGGACGTGCTCGAGCAGGCGCTCGGCCTCGGAGTCGACGGAGATCGCGATCAGTTCCTCGCGCGAGCCCGCCATGCGGTAGAGCGTGGGCTTCGCGATCCCAAGTCTCGCGGCAACCTCGTCCATTGACGCATGCTCGAACGAGGGGTCCGAAAGTGCGGCTGCGACAGCCCTGAGGTCGAGTTGCTTGCGCCGGCGCGCCATCGTCCCGAACCTAATTTGAACCCGCCCGTAACGACTCCGACACGGTGTCGAAAATCGAGCACCGAATTTCGACACCGTGGGGTAGAGGACGCTCCAGGCCGCCCGTACCTTGCTGCTCATGGGCGGGATCCTTGTCATCGGAGGGGGCATTGCCGGGCAATCGGTCTGCGAGCGTGTGCGCGAGCGCGATCCCGATGTGCCGCTGACGCTTCTCTGCAAGGAGCCGGAGCTCCCGTACGACCGCGTCGCGCTGTCTCACCTGCTCGCGGGGGAGACGACGCGCGAGGAGTTGCGCCTCCGCCCGGCCGAGTGGTACGCGGATCGCGCGGTCGACGTGCGGTTTGCGTCGGCCGAGAAGCTGCAGCTCGACGACGGGCGCTGCGTGTTCGCGGACGGCAGTGCGGCCCGATTCGACCGCGCGGTGCTCTGCACGGGCTCTGACCCGCTCGTGCCCCCGCTCGACGGGATCGACCTCCCCGGCGTCGTTGCATTCCGTGACCCTGCCGACTGCGCGGAGATCGCTAGGCGGGCCGCATGCGCGCGCTCCGCGGTCGTGATCGGGGGCGGGCTGCTCGGGCTGGAGGCAGCAAGAGGGATTGCCGGCCTCGGCTGCCCCACGACCGTCGTGCACCTGGTGGACCGGCTGATGGAGCGCCAGCTCGACGCGGGCGCCGCCGAATTGCTGTTGGCCGCGATGCCCGAGCTCGGAATCGACGTGCGGCTCGAGACGGCTACCGCCGCGCTCGTCGGAGGCGATCGGGTCACCGGCCTGCGGTTCGCGGATGGCACCGAGCTGGACGCCGACCTCGTCGTCGTCTCGATCGGGATCCGGCCGCAGGTCGAGCTCGCGCGGTCCGCCGGTCTCGCGATCGGCCGGGGCATCGTCGTGGATGACCGAATGGTCACGAGCCACCCGCGGGCGCTCGCGGTGGGGGAGTGCGCCGAGCACCGCGAGGTCGTCTACGGCCTCGTCGCGCCGATCTACGAGCAGGCGGCCGTCGCGGCGGAGACGCTGACGCACGGGGACGCCGCCTACGCGGGCTCCGTGCAGAGCGCAAAGCTGAAGGTCGTCGGCGTCGATCTCGTCTCCGTCGGCGAGGCGGTCGGCGCGCGCGAGGTCGTCTCGGCGGACGCGGCGCGCGGCACCTACCGCAAGCTCGTGGTCGACGGGGAGGGCCGCGCGGCGGGCGCCGTGCTTCTCGGCGACACGCGCGGACACGAGCTGCTGCTTGAGCAGGTCAGGCGCCGCGACGAGGTCGACGACGCGCTCGCGTTGTTGGTCAGGGCGAGCGAGGCGAGCGCGGCGGATCTGCCCGACACGGCACAGGTCTGCAACTGCAACGGCGTCTGCAAGGGAGAGATCACGAAGGCGATCCGGGACGGTGGTCTCGCCTCGACACAGGAGGTCGTGACGGTCACGCGGGCGGGCGCCGGGTGCGGCTCGTGCAAGCCGCTCGTCAAGGACCTGCTCATGCTCGAACGCGACGGGGCGGCGGAGGAGCCGGCGTACCTGTGCCCCTGTCGCAAGCAGACGCGCGAGCAGCTCGCGGCGGTCGTTCGCGAGCACGAGCTCGACTCGGTCGGAGCTGTGGGAGACGCATGCGGCGCAGGGCGCGACTGCGGTGCGTGCAAGCCGGGGCTCGCGTACCTCGTGTCGCAGGTGCGCGAGAACCGCCACCGGGAGGAGCGCCATGCGCGCTTCATCAACGACCGCGTCCACGCGAACATCCAGAACGACGGGACCTTCTCCGTCGTGCCGCGCATCCGGGGCGGTGTGACGAACCCGCAGGAGCTGCGACGGATCGCCGACGTGGCCGAGCGCCACGGGGTCCGCATGGTGAAGATCACGGGCGGCCAGCGCATCGACCTGCTCGGACTGCGCAAGGAACAGCTCCCCGCCGTCTGGGAGGAGCTCGACATGCCGTCGGGCCACGCATACGCGAAGGCCGTGCGCACGGTGAAGACCTGTGTCGGCACGGACTTCTGCCGCTTCGGGCTCGGCGACGCCATCGACCTCGGGATCGAGCTCGAGCGACGGATGGAGGGCCTCTACACGCCGCACAAAGTCAAGTCCGCCGTCAGCGGCTGCCCGCGCAACTGCGCCGAGTCGTATGTGAAGGACATCGGCCTCGTCGCCGTCGAGGGTGGGTGGGAGGTCTACGTCGGCGGCGCGGCGGGCGGAACGGTCCGCAAGGGCGACCTGCTCGCGAAGGTCGACGACAGCGAGTCGGCGATGCAGCTTGCGCTCGCGTTCCTGCAGCACTACCGCGAGCAGGCCGAGTACCTCGAACGCACCTACGCGTACGTGGAGCGCGTGAGCATCGAGACGGTCCGCGACGCCGTGCTCGACCCGGCACGGCAGGCAGAGCTGCTCGAGCGTTACGCGATCGCCAAGGCGGCGGCCGACCCGGACCCGTGGCTCGAGCGGCACCAACCGGTGCATCCGAAGCAGTTCGCCGAGCTGGACACCGAGCCCGAGCCGCTCACGCCGATCGACGAAGCACTGGCGGGGATGTCATGACCGGATTCGTCAAGGCCGGCCGAGCCGACGACGTACCGCTGCTGGAGGGGCGGACGGTGCGCCTGGGCGCGCGCCGCGTGGCGATCTTTCGCACGCCCGACGGCTTCCACGCGCTCGCCGCGGCTTGCCCGCACCGCGCCGGGCCGCTCGCGGACGGCATCCTCGCCGACAGCTGCGTCACCTGCCCGCTGCACGGCTGGCGATTCGACCTCCGCACCGGCGCGGGCATGGGCGAGCACCCGGGCGTCGAGGCCTTCGAGGTCGTTCAGCGCGACGACGAGCTCTGGCTGCGGGTGCCAGAGGACCTACGAGACGCGGCGTAGATGAAGAAGGTCCGTACCACGTGCCCCTACTGCGGGGTCGGATGCGGCCTGGTCGCGAACGTCGCCGACGGGCGGCTCGCTTCGGTTGAGGGCGACCGGCTGCACCGAGTAAACCGCGGGGCAACCTGCCGCAAGCCGCTGCACCTGCCCGAGGCGGTGCACGCGCGCGATCGGGCCACGACGCCGCTGATGAGGGAGACCCGGGACGCCCGTTGGCAACCGGTGACCTGGCGGCGGGCGACGAACGAGCTCGCGAAGAAGCTGCGGGCCATAACGGCCACGCACGGGCCGGACGCGGTTGCCTTCTACATCTCGGGTCAGCTCCTGACTGAGGACTACTACGCGGTCAACAAGCTCGTGAAGGGGTTCCTCGGCACCAATAACGTCGACTCGAACTCGCGGCTCTGCATGTCGAGCGCCGTCGCGGCGTATCGCGAGACATTCGGCTCGGACGGCCCGCCCGCGTGCTACGCCGACATCGACCAGGCCGACTGCATGTTGCTGCTCGGGACGAACACCGCAGCCTGCCATCCGATCGTCTGGGCGCGCATACGGCGACGGCAGCAAGAGGGCGCGTTCCTGATCGTGGTGGACCCGCGCCGGACGCAAACCGCCGCGGCCGCAGACATCCACTTGCGTGTCAGGCCCGGTGCCGACCTTGCCCTCCTGAACGCGATGGTTCACGTGATCGAGCGCGACGGCATGATCGACGAGCGCTTCGTGAGGCTCCGCACCGACGGCGTCGAGAGAGTGCTCGCCGCGGCAGCGGAGTGGACTCCGAAACGGGCGGCTCGCGAGACGGGCATCCCCGCCGAGTTGATCGAGGAGGCTGCGCGTGTCTTCGCGCGCTCTCCGCGTTCGCTGGCGCTCTGGTCGATGGGTGCTAACCAGTCGACGGTCGGCACGCTGAAGAACCGCGGGCTTCACAACCTGTGTCTGCTCACGGGCAATCTCGGCCGACCCGGCACGGGTCCGCTCTCGCTGACGGGCCAGCCGAACGCGATGGGCGGGCGTGAGACGGGCGGCCTCGCGAACCTGCTGCCCGGCTACCGCTCGGTGACGGTTGCCGAGGAACGGGCCGAGATGCGCAAGCTCTGGAAGCTTCCGGCCGACCTCCCGGGGATCTCGCCAGAGCCCGGTATCGCCGCGACCGAGTTGACCGACGCGCTCCACGACGGCCGTGTGAAAGCGGTCTGGGTGGTCGCCACGAACCCGGCCGTGTCCCAGCCCGACGCCGAGCGCTTCGCAGCCGGTTTGCGCCAGGCGGAGCTCGTGGTCTGTCAGGACGCCTACCACCCGACCGAGACCAGCGCGCTCGCGCACTTCGCCCTGCCCGCCGCCCAGTGGCCCGAGAAGGAGGGCGTGATGACGAACTCCGAGCGGGGGGTTTCGCTCGTCCAGAAGGCGCTCCGCGCGCCCGGGCTCGCGCTGCCTGACTGGGAGATCTTCGCCCGCCTGGCTGGCGCGCTCGCCCACGGCGACGCGTTCGCCTGGCGCTCGGCGTCCGAGGTCTTCGATGAGTACGTCGCGACCACGGAGGGGCGCCTGTGTGACGTAACCGGCATCAGCCACGAGCGGCTAAAGCGCGAGGGGGTCCTGCAATGGCCATGCCCGGCTCGACGCGAGGGCAAGGCAGCTCATCCCGGGACCGCGCGGCTGTACGCGTCGGGCGGCTTTCCCACTCCAACCGGCCGCGCGCAAATGGCGGCCACGCCTCACTCGGCGCCGGCGGATGCGGTGGACGACGACTTCCCGCTGCTCCTGACCACGGGTCGGCTGCCGGGTCAATGGCACACCATGACCCGCACGGGCAAGTCTCCTGAGCTGGTCGGTGACGACGTGCGGCCATTTGTCGAGATCCACCGCGGAGACGCCGCGCGCGCTGGCGTGCGTGACGGGCAGCCCGTGTGCCTCGTTTCGCGGCGAGGCCGCGCAACTCTGGACGCTCGTATCGTCGACACGGTTCCCGAAGGCGTCGCCTTCGCGCCCTTCCACTGGGGCGCGCTGCACCTGGGTCCGGGAGAGTCGGCAGTGAACGAGCTGACGAGCCCGGCGGTCGACCCCGTCTCGCGACAGGCCGAGCTGAAGGCATCGGCGGTACGCATCGAGCCGCTCGCCACTCGCCGCCCGGCTCCGCGCGAGCAGCCGCCGAAGACGTTGGTAATCGGCGGCGGCATGGCGGGCCTTGCGATGGTCGAGCAGCTGCTTGCGCACGGTGCCCCGGGCTCGTCGCTCACGATCGTCGGGGCGGAGCCCGCGCTCCCGTATGACCGCATCCGTCTCTCTCAGGCACTCGCGGGCGAAGCGGCGCCGGACGAGCTCGAGCTGCGCAGCGCCGCGTGGTTCGCCGAACGCGGGGTCGACCTGCGCAGCGGCGAGTCGGTGACACGGCTCCCTCTGAACGAGGGCCAGGCGGAGTTGTCGGATGGGACTGTCGTGGAGTTCGACCGCTTCGTGCTCGCGACGGGGTCGCAGCCGTCCCTGCCGCCGATTGCCGGACTAGAGCGCCGAGGAGTGCATGCGTTCCGCTCGCTGCGCGACGTCTCGCGGATCCTGTCCTCGCGGGCGCCGGCCGGACGCGCCGTAGTCATCGGCGGCGGCCTGCTCGGGCTCGAGGCCGCCCGTGGGTTGCAGGCGCATGGTCGGCAGGTGACAGTCGTGCACCTCGCCGAGCACCTGATGGAGCAGCAGCTCGACCCCCTCGGAGCGGGTGTGCTCGAACGCCGCATGCGCGAGCTCGGTGTCGAGGTCCTGCTCGCGGCGACGACGACCGAGCTCGCCGGAAACGGAAGCGTCGAGGCGGTCCGCCTTGCCGACGGCCGCGAGCTCGAGACCGACCTCGTGGTGATCGCAACGGGAATCACTCCAGACGTGGAGCTTGCGCGCGCCGCGGGCATCGAGGTCCGTCGCGGCGTCGTGGTTGACGACGAGCTGCGCACGAGCGCACCCGGCGGCTGGGCCGTCGGCGAATGTGCCGAGCACCGCGGAGTCGTCTATGGCTTGTGGGCCCCTCTTCTGAAGCAAGCAAAGGCCGCGGCCGCGGTCATGTCGGGCAGGCCGGCCGCGTTCCACGGCGCCGTGCCCGCGACGACGCTGAAGGTGATGGGCGTCGACCTCTTCTGCGCCGGCCGACCGCTGCCGCTCGACGGCGAGGAGGAGCTGCTCCAACTCGACAGCCGCCGCGGCCGCTACCGGAAGCTCGTCCTGGCCGACGACCGTTTGGTTGGCGCTGTTCTCCTCGGAGACCTGAGCGAGGCGGTCGCCCTTCGGCAGCTCGTCGAGGACACACGCAGCGTCCCACCGGAGCTGCTCGAGCACACCAGCGCCGCTACGCCGGCGATCGACGGGATGGTCTGCTCGTGCGAGTCGGTGACGCGCGACGAGATCGAGGCGGCGATCGGGACCGAAGGGCTCACCCGTGTGTCTCAGGTCGCGCAGGCGACCGGCGCGACCACCGGCTGCGGCGGCTGTCGAACCGCGGTCGAGCGGATTCTGTCGGAGCACCAAGGCGAGTCGCTGCGAGACATACGCGCCGCGCGCTCTGGTTGATTCAGCGCAGCTCGAACATCCACAGCTCGCGCAGCTGGCCGCGCAGGCGCAGCGGGCGCTTGAAGTCGAGCTTCGTCGCGCGCCCCGTCGCCATCAGGAGCTCGCGGTCGGGGTCTGACATGAAGAAGTAGACGAGCCGGAGCGGGCGGGGGCGCCGCTCGAGCGACGCGAACAGCTGCTGGAGGACCTCCTCGAACACGTGCGGGGGGAACGGGCAGTAGAAGTACGCGATCGTCAGGTCGTCGGGAACCTGCCACTGCGTGGCGTCGGCGCTGATTATGTCGACGTCCTGGCAGCGAAGCCGGTCGCGGTTGCGGTCGAGGTTCTCGCGCGCAATGTCGTTGAGCTCCTCCGACATCTCGACGCCGATAACGCGCTTGAACGGCTCGCGTCCGGCAATGATCAGGACGCGCCCCATTCCGGAGCCGTAATCCACGAACACGTCGTCGCCGGACACGCGCAGCTGCCTGAAGACGTGGCGGAGGACGCTCCACGACGAGGGGCGGTAGAGGCCGCCGCGGTACTCGTCGCCGGTCGGAAACCCGAGCTCCTCGGGCGCGATGTTGCCGCTCGTCTTGATGCCATAGCGGCGCTCGTTCCACTTGTCGAACAGGCGCCAGAGCTTGTACCTGGCCCTCCCTATGAGGTCGTTCATCTGGTGCAAGTTCTCACATGCGGGGACGTTTTTTGGAAGATGCGAAAAGTTGTGCTCATCGTCGCCGTTTTCGTCCTTGCACTGGCGAGCCCCGTCGTCGCGGGCGCGAAGGGACCCGAGCGTGACTTCGTCGCGGGCACGGCCCACAACATGCTCGCCGAGGTCTCGCCTTATCCGGCGGACCTCCAGCTCACGGCCAAGGGCTTCGACTCCGAGCTCCCGACGCTCGCCGGCCTGTTCACGACCGACTCGCTCAAGGGGTATGTAGTCGGGGCGGGCGAGCTGCCCAACGGCGCTTTCCAGACGGAGGGCCCCGTCACCTGTCTCAAGGTCGTCGGGAACCGCGCCACGGTGAAGTACCGCTTCGCACGCACGAGCGGCCCGGGCGCCCCGCCACCCGGCTGGGGAGTCCAGGTGTTCGTCGAGGACAGCGGCGACGACTCGGTGCCGGACGGCAACGCGACCGACGCGCCCCTTCCGCCGGAGCTGTTCGACCCCCAGGCCGACCAGTGCGAGCTGCCTCGCGGCCCGTACAACCCGGTCGATTCCGGCGACTACGTCGTCCGCGACGGCGACGCCGCCACAGCGCTGCCTTAGCCACAGCCCCTCGCGCGGGCGCGCGGCCGATAATCCGGGGATGCTCAAGAGCGACTCCCCATCCGCCGCCGTTCGCCTGCTCACCCTCGACCGTCCCGACGACCTCAATGCGATGACCGCCGAGCTGTGCGGCGCGCTGCACGAGGAGCTCGATCGGATCGCCGCCGACCGCACGTGCCGCGCCGTCGTCATCACCGGCGCGGGGCGCGCGTTCTGCGTCGGCCTCGACTTGAAGGGATACGGCGAGGCGCCGGGTAACGACGGCACCGACAACGCGCGCGACCGGCTCGGGAACCAGGAGCACATGTCGCGCTTGATCCTCAAGCTGCGCGAAACCCCGCAGCCGGTAATCGCCGCCGTCAATGGGCCCGCGGCCGGCTTCGGGTTCGCGCTCACGCTCGGCAGCGACATCCGCTTCGCCGCGCCGGAGGCCGTCTTCCGGGCGGTTTTCCTGAATGTCGGCGTCTCCAACTGCGACATGGGGACGAGCTGGCTGCTGCCGCGGCTGATCGGCGCCTCGCGGGCGCACGAGCTGATGCTCACCGGCCGTCGCGTGCGCGCCGACGAGGCGGAGCGGATCGGGCTGGTCGCGGAGGTCGTCGATGGCGACTCGCTTTTGGACCGCGCGATCGAGGCGGGCGAGCAGATCGCCGCCTGGACGCCGTGGGGGATCCGGTTGACGAAGCAGGGGATGTGGAGCGCGCTCGAGATCCCGTCGGAGCGCGCCGCGATCGAGTACGAGGACCGCCAGCAGATCATGGCCCTGCACGGCACCGCTCCGGCGGAGGCGGTCACCGCGTTCCTGGAGAAGCGGCCGGCGGAGTTCGCGGACTGATCCGGCAGGCACGCGATGTCGTACTCACTGCAATGAGCTGGTCGGACGAGGTCGACGCAGTCATCGACGGCGATCTGACCGCCGGGCTCGCGTACGTGACTCCGGCCGGCGGTGTCGTGGTCACGGCGGTGGCACCGATCGGCCTGCACGACCGCGCGGCTGGGACGGTCGGGTTCACGACGTCGCTCGGCTTCGGCAAGAAGCTCGAGCGGATCAAGCGCAACCCGAAGGTCGCACTCGTCTACCACGCGCGCGAGCACGGCTTCGCCGACAGCGATCTGTACGTGCTCGTCCAGGGCGTCGCGCGGCCGACGACCGACCCGGACCGGGACTACATCGAGAACGTGATCAAGCCGAAGGCCGAGCGGTTCATGGGCCCGCCGAAGCGCGGCGTGTTCTGGGACCGCTGGCTGCAGGCCTATTACGCCGACCGGGTCCCCGTCACCGTCGAGGTCGAGCGCGTGCTGACCTGGCCGGGCGACTCGCTGGTGAGCGCACCCGCGCCACAAGCTCCGCCGAAGAACGGGACCGGTCCGCGCGTAAAGGCGCTGACCATGGACCTGCCGCACCGGCTGCTCGGCTGGGTCGGCGCGAACGGCTTCCCGGAGGTCGTGCCAGCGGACGCGCAGACGGCAGCGGACGGATGGATCGAGCTCGAATCGAAGCTGGGCCTGCCCGCCGGCGAGCGCCGGGCGGGACTACTCGCACACGACTACAACGCCAAGCTGATCGGACTCGAAGCGCGCCAGCACACGGGCTGGCTGACCGTGGAGGGCTCGCGCGGCAGGTATGCGCCGCACACGGTCTCGAAGTTCAAGGCGCCTGCGAACAAGACCCTGCTGCTCTTGGGGAATGGATTCCTTGCCCGGCGCGGCCTGCGGAAGGCCCGTCGCGCGGCGGCTACTTGACGCGGTCGCCGATCGCAGCGAGCGCCTTGCGTGCGTTCAGGCGGCCGTCGTAAGCGACCTTGCCGTCGAGGGCGGGCGGCTTGTCGACCTTGCGCCTGATCACGTAGCGGAGGTCCTCATACGTCGCGTCCGACTCCTGCTTCTTCAGCAGCGCGGCCACGCCGGCCACGTACGGAGCGGCCATCGAGGTGCCCGAGAGCACCCGGTAGCCGCCGCCGAGGAAGGTGGAGCGGATGTCGTCACCCGGGGCCGCGACGTCGACCTCCTCCTTGCCGAAGTTCGAGAACGACGCGAGCTTGTCCTGCGACGTCGACGCAGCGACGGCGAGGATGTTGTCGTCGTTGAACGCGGCCGGGTACTCGGGCGACTTGTCGATGTTCTCGTCGTTGTTGCCCGCTGCGACGACGAGAAGCGCGTTCTTCTTCTTGGCGAACTTGACTGCGTCGTGGAGCGCGTCGGACTTGCCGCTCGTGCCGAAGGAACAGTTGATGATCTTCGCCCCGCTCTTTACGGCGTACTCGATCGCGGCGATCGCATCCGACGTCGTGCCGCGTCCGCGTGAGTCGAGGAACTTGACCGGGACGATCTTCCCCGACCAGCACATTCCGGCGACGCCCGTCCCGTTGTTGCCGCGGCCCGCGACGATGCCGGCGACGTGCGTGCCGTGGCCCTCGTCGTCCTTGCCTGAGCCCTTGCCCTTGATTGCGTTGAAGCCGTGGGCGTCGTCGACGTATCCGTTCTTGTCGTCGTCCTTGCCGTTGCCGGGCTTGTCCTTGCTCTCGACGATGTTCGACTTCAGGTCGGGATGGTCGAAGTCGACACCGGTGTCGAGCACCGCGACCTTCGCGCAGCTCGTGCGCGTCGCCCACGCATCCGGCGCGTCGATGTCGTAGTCGTCGGGACTGTCGCCGAGCGCGTACTGGGACGCGTAGAGCGGATCGTCGGGCATCTTCGCCGAGGCGAAGTTGAGGTAGTCCCGCTCGGCGTAGGCGACCTCCGGTCGGCGCGACAGATGCCGGCGCAGGATCCGCAGCGAGGTCCCGGACCGCGGGCGAACGACCGCCAGGCGTCCATCCCGGACCGCGCGAAACCGCTCGGTGATTCGGCCGCTCTCGACGCCGAGGACCTGCTCCTGGCGGTCCTTCGACAC
>Ga0111538_10008450_pt1 | contig 13818 bp, 13 predicted proteins | sample SoiMethybrSBSTD1_FD_79669 | JGI IMG/M metagenome (GOLD analysis project Ga0111538, IMG submission 79669) | Bulk soil microbial communities from a Populus tree surrounding site in Tennessee, USA - Soil MetaG P. TD hybrid SBSTD1 (version 2)... | ecosystem: Environmental > Terrestrial > Soil >...
ACATCTTCTCGGTGCGGCCGCGCAACGGGCTCGGCTCGGCGGCGGCCGGCTTGCTCGCCGCCGGCTTGCTCCCGGCGGCCGCCAGCGCCGCGGCCGGCTTGGCCGCCTCCGCGCGCTTGCGCTCCGCGGCCTCGAGGACGTCCTGCTTGCGGATGCGGCCGCCGACGCCGGTGCCGCGCAGGGACGCCAGGTCGACGCCGTGCTCGCCGGCCAGCTTGCGCACCAGCGGCGTGACGTACCCGGCCGACTCCGTGGCGGCCTGCCCGCCGTTGCCACCGGCGGCGGCCTGCGCGGGCTGCGCCTGCTCGACCGGCGCCTGCGGCTCGGTCTTCTCGACCATCCGCGGCGCCTCTTCCGACTCCTCCGGCGGCACCGACCGCGGCCGCTCCGGCTTCTTGTCCGGCTCGGCCTTCTGCTCGGGCTCGGCCTTCTGCTCGGCCTTCTGCTCGGCCTTCTGCTCGGGCTCGGCCTTCTGCTCCGCGGCCTGCGCCGCGCCTTCTCCGCCACCGGACCCGGCCGCACCGATCACGGCGAGTTCGGCCCCGACCTCGACGGTTTCGTCCTCGGCCACCTTGATCTCGAGCAGCGTGCCGGCCACCGGCGACGGGATCTCGGTGTCGACCTTGTCGGTGGAGACCTCGAGCAGCGGCTCGTCGGCCTCGACCGTGTCGCCGACCGACTTGAGCCAGCGGGTGACCGTTCCCTCGGTGACGCTCTCGCCGAGCGCCGGCATCTTGATCGCGGTCCCCTCGCCGCCACCGGACTCGGCGGCCTCCGCCTTCACCGGCTCGGCCTCGGCCTGCTTGGGCTCGGTCTCAGGATCCGGCTTCTCCTCGGCCTGCTGCGGCTCCGGCTCGGGTTCCGGCTCCGGCTCGGGTTCCGGCTCGGCCTCCGCGGCCTCGGACTCCTGGGCGGCGGGAGCGGCGCTGTCCCCGTCGCCTGAATCGCTCTCGCCCTCACCGCTGATCACCGCGAGTTCGCTGCCGACCTCGGCCGTCTCGTCTTCGCCGACGACGATGCGGGACAGCACGCCGGCGGCCGGCGACGGGATCTCGGTGTCGACCTTGTCCGTGGAGACCTCGAGCAGCGGCTCGTCGGCCTCGACGTGGTCACCCTCCTGCTTCAACCAGCGCGTGACGGTACCCTCGGTGACGCTCTCGCCGAGCCGGGGCATGGTGACCGATACCGGCATCTCCTCAAGTCTCCTTAACCGTGGACGTGCAGCGGCTTGCCGGCCAGCGCAAGGTGCGCCTCGCCGAGGGCCTCCGACTGGGTGGGGTGGCCGTGGATCAGGGCGGCGACGTCGGCAGGGTACGCCTCCCAGTTGTAGATCAGTTGCGCCTCGCCGACGAGTTCGCTGACCCGGCTGCCGACCATGTGGATGCCGACCACCGGTCCCTCGGGCGCGCGCACGAGCTTGACGAAGCCCTGCGTCTTGAGGATCTGGCTCTTGCCGTTGCCGGCCAGGTCGTAGGTGAATGTCTCGATCTTGTCGCCGTACTTCTCGCGGGCCTGCGCCTCGGTGAGCCCCATCGAGGCGACCTCCGGGTCGCAGTACGTGACGCGTGGGATACCCGCTTCGTCGATGACCGGCGGCTTCTGCCCGGCGATCTCCTCGGCGACGAAGATGCCCTGCTGGAAGCCGCGGTGGGCGAGTTGCAGGCCGGGCACGATGTCGCCGACGGCGTAGACGTTCGGCACGCCGGTGCGCAGCCGCTCGTCGGTGATGACGAAGCCGCGGTCGAGCTTGACGCCCTGCTCCTCGTAGCCGAGGTTGGCGGTCACCGGGCCGCGGCCGACGGCCACGAGCAGGATCTCGGCCTCGAGCGTCTCACCGCCCTGGAGTGTCACACGGACGCCGGTGTCGGTGCGCTCGACCTTTTCGAACGGCTTGCCGACCTTGAACGCGATCTTGCGACGGCGGAACGCCCGCTCGACCGCCTTCGAGGACGCCTCGTCCTCGGGCGGGAGCAGCCGGGGGAGCGCCTCGACGATCGTCACGTCGACGCCGAGGGACTTCCACGCGCTGGCGAACTCGCAGCCGATCACGCCGCCGCCGAGCACGATGGCCGACGCGGGCGCGGAGTCGAGGCTGAGCGCGTGCTCGGAGGCGATGATCCGCTCGCCGTCGATCTCGAGGCCGGGCAGCGTCCGCGAGTAGGAGCCGGTGGCCAGGATGACGTTGCGGCCCTCGTAGCGGGTGCCGTTCACCTCGACGGCGTTCGGCGCGACGAGCTTGCCCTCGCCCTCGACGTAGGTGATCTTGTGGGCCTTCACCAGGCCCTGCAGGCCCTTGTAGAGGCGGTTGACGACGCCGTCCTTGTACGCGTTGACGGCCTTGAAGTCGACGCCGTTGAACGTGGCCTGCACGCCGAAGACCTCGGCGTCGCGGGTGTTGTCGGCGACCTCGCCGGCGTGCAGCAGCGCCTTGGTGGGGATGCAGCCCCGGTGCAGGCAGGTGCCGCCGACCTTGTCCTTCTCGATCAGGGCCACCGACAGGCCGAGTTCGGTCGCGCGGAAGGCGGCCGCGTAGCCGCCACTGCCGCCGCCCAGTACGACGACATCGTGGCTTGAGGTCTCGCTCACGTCTTTACTCCTGAGGTCGTGGTTGCGGCGGTGCCAGCGGGTCGCGCTGACTGCCGGGCACGCGAAGGGCGCGCCAGGGGTGCGGCGGCCCGACGATCCTTCGTCATCTTGTCACTCTGCGCGCTTGCGTGCGAAGCGAGGTGCCCAAGGACACCGACAATCCAGGTAAGGGTCGTACGCTGGGCGCCGTCACGCATCGATGGACTCGATGGAGGAGGCTGCCGTGGCGTGGTTCCGCCGCCGGGGTGGGGCGTCGGCCGCGAGTGGGCGGACGGCGTCCCGGGAGGATATCGCCCATCTCGAGCAGTTCGCCCTGAGCCGCCGCGGCGTCGAGGCGTTCATCGAGCCCCGCACGGCCGTCACCGAAACCACCGTCATCCTCATCGCCCACGACGGCGAGTGGACCCGCCGCCGGGTCGCCAGCCCGCAGGCGGCCCGCCAGTTCGGCGCGAAGCTCGGCCTCCCGGTCTACGACACCGCCCTGGTCGGCTACCCCCAACGGATGCGCGACTACAACGACCGCCAACGCCGGTCGTCGTAGCCGACGACCGGCGTTGGCGGTCGTCGCAGTCGCGATCTTGGACTCCGCTCGGTGCCCGGCCGCAGCGGGCGTCCACGATCGCGTAGAACCTAGCCGTTGACCGCGATGTCGTCGGCCAACTCGATCAACGTGCGCACCGGCACACCCGTGCCGCCCTTCGGCAGGTAGCCCGTCGGCTCCCCGGCGTTGTACGCGGGGCCGGCGATGTCCAGGTGCGCCCATGGCAGGTCCTCGGGGACGAAGTGGGACAGGAACACCCCGCCCTGCAGCATGTGCCCGGCCCGGCCCATTCCCGAGTCGACCTGCGACAGATCGGCCACCTCGGAGTCCATGCCCTTGCGGACGTCGTCCGGCAGCGGCATCGGCCACGCCGGCTCGCCGACCCGGGCCCCGACGTCGCGCACCCGGGCGCAGAAGTCCTCGTCGCCCATCAGGCCCGACACCTTCTTGCCCAGCGCGATGATCTGCCCACCCGTCAGGGTGGACGTCTCCAGCAGGTAGTCCGCGCCGTCCTCGACGGCCCGCGTGATCCCGTCGGCCAGGATCATCCGCCCCTCGGCGTCGGTGTTCAGCACCTCGACCCGGCTTCCGTCGCGCATGGTGACGACGTCCCCCGGCCGGTACGACGTCCCCGACGGCATGTTCTCCGCGATCGGCACGTACGCCGTCACCGCGACCTTCGGCGCGAGCGCCGCGATCGCGATGGTGGCCGCCGCGACGGCGGCCGCGCCCGACATGTCGCTCTTCATTTCCCACATGTTCGCGGCCGGCTTGATCGACAAGCCGCCGGTGTCGAACGTGATCCCCTTGCCGATCAGCGCCAGCCGCTTCTTCGCCCCGCGCGGCGCGTAGGCCAGGCGCACGAAGCGCGGCGGCGCGGAGGATCCCAATCCGACCGCCAGGATGCCGCCGTAGCCACCCCGCCGCAGCGCGCGCTCGTCGAGCACCTCCACGTCGAGGCCGGCCTTCTCGGCGGCGGCCGCGATCTCGTCGGCGAACGCGGGCGGCCGCAGGTCGTTGGGTGCGGTGTTGACCCAGTCGCGGGCCCGCGCGACCGCGCCGGCCACCGTGGTCGCCCGCTTGAGTTCGGCCCGGCCGGCGCGCTTGGCCGCGGCGTCGCCGCCGATTCCGAGAGACACCGTGCGCACCGGATCGCGCCGGTCGGTCGACGGCCGCGTCTTGTAGCCGGCGAACCGGTACGCCCCGAGCAGCGCCCCCTCCGCCACCGGCCGCAGCGGCCCCGGCAGCGCCAGCACCACGCGGTCGGAACCCGCGAGCGCCCGGGTGGCCGCGCCCGCGGCGCGGCGCAGCGTCTCCGCCGGTACACCGGACGCCAGCGGGCGCAGCGAAGCGGAGCCCGCGGTCAAGCGGCCGGATTCAAGAGGAACAGCGTCATTTTTCGACGAAATTGGGCCGGCCCCGGTCGATTCGTCGTGCACCGGTTCGGGGCCGAGACCCACGGCGGCGAGCACCGGCGCGTTGATGGCACCGAACGTCGCGAGCTTGGTGACCTCACCGGCTGCGCCGGTGGCCCCGAGGCGGCGCACCGCGTCGACGAGCGAGCCGTGCTTCTCGAACGCGTCCGCCACGGACTCGGCTCCGGGCGCGAGCGTCAGCGCTCCGTCGCCGCTGCCGAACACGCCCACCACCACAGCGTCGACGGTCGACTGGGTGGGATCGCCATCGGCGAGGTTGAGCGAAGTCACCAGATACTCCCCGCTGCGTCGAGGGTCGGACTAGATGATATTGGTACCGATGCTAGTGCGCGGAACGCTCGGGTAAGTTGCCACCCATGACCCAGGCGCTACGCCATTCTCCGCTGCACGACCGGCACGCGGCGCTCGGCGCCAAGTTCTCCCGCTTCGGGGGCTGGGAGATGCCGCTCGAATATGCCGGCGGCGGCGTGCTGAAGGAGCACGCGTCGGTGCGCGAGGCCGTCGGGGTGTTCGACGTGACCCACCTCGGCAAGGTGGCAGTGCGGGGGCCCGGCGCCGTCGAGTTCCTGAACCGCTGCCTCACCAACGACCTGGGCAAGATCGGCGCCGGCCAGGCCCAGTACACGATGTGCTGCGACGACGCGACGGGCGGCGTGATCGACGATCTGATCGCGTACCGCTTCGGCGACGATCACGTGTTCCTGGTGCCGAACGCCGCCAACACCGCCGGCCTGCTCGACCGCCTCGTGGCCGCCGCGCCCCGCGAGGTTGAGGTGCTCGGCCAGCACGAGGAGTACGTCGTGCTCGCCGTGCAGGGCCCGGACTCGCCGGCGACGGTGGCCGCGCTGGGCCTGCCCACCGACCACGACTACATGCGCTTCGAGGTGGCGAACCGGGCGGGCGCGATGGTCGTGGTCTGCCGCACCGGCTACACCGGCGAGCGCGGCTACGAACTGATCGCGCCGAACTCCGCCGCGCCCGCACTGTGGGACGCCCTGGTCGACGCCGGTGCGCGTCCGTGCGGCCTCGGCGCCCGCGACACCCTGCGCACCGAGATGGGCTACCCGTTGCACGGGCAGGACCTGTCGCCGCACATCACCCCGGTGATGGCCCGCAACGGCTGGGCCGTCGGCTGGAAGAAGCCCGAGTTCTGGGGCCGCGAGGCGCTGACGAAGGAGAAGGAGCTCGGCCCCCGCCGCACGCTGTGGGGGCTGGAGGCGCTGGACCGCGGCATTCCCCGGCCCGGAATGATCGTGCTCAAGGGCGGCGTTCCGGCCGGCGAGGTCACCAGCGGGACGTTCTCCCCGACCCGCCGCATCGGCATCGCGCTCGCCCTGCTGCAGGAGGACTACGGCTGGCACCCCGACGTCGAGGTCGAGGTCGACGTGCGCGGGCGGCGGGCCCCGATGAAGGTGGTCAAGCCCCCGTTCGTCCCGAACCGGACGCGCTGACCATGGCCACCTACGCCGACGCGCAGCGCATCGTGGCGTCGCTGCCCGGCGGCGAGGAGGTCATCGTCGTCGAGTGGGGCGACCACCCGACGTTCCGCGTGAACAACAAGATGTTCGCGTCCGGGGCACCGGACAGCCCGACGATGTCGGTGAAGGCGTCCAAGGAAGACCAGGCGGAGCTTGTCGCGGCGCGGCCGGATACCTTCGCCGTGGCGAGGTACGTGGGCCGGTTCGGCTGGGTGGAGGTCCAATTGCCCAATGTGGACGAAGCCGAGCTCCGCGAGCTCCTGACGGAAGCCTGGCGCCGCACCGCCCCCAAGCGCCTCCAAAAGGAGCTGACCGCGGACTGACCCCCGCGATCTTGCAGTTGTGGTGTCGGAGTTCGCCCCGGTTTGTGGTGCTTTGTGGCCCACCATAACTGCAAGATCAACGCGATCATGGGGCGGCGCGGCGGTCAGCTTTCGCGCTTGACCAGCGGGAGCTCGGCCGTGGGGAAGTCGGCCACCTCCCAACCCGGGGAGTCCTCGGTCAGGGGTGGCCTGGGCGTCTCCGGCGTGCCGGCCGCCACCGTGAGCGCCGCGCGCAGCAGTGGCAGCGCCGCCAGTGCGGTGGCCCCCTCGCCGAGCCGCATCCGCAGGTGCAGCACCGGGTTCAGGCCGAGCACGTCGCCGCCGAAGCGGACCAGCGGGTGCCCGCCGTGGTCGGGCAGCAGCAGCCACAGCCGGCTCTGCGGGCCCAGGTCGCGGGCGGCGAGCCCGGCCGCGATCCCGACCGGGCCGTCGATGAGCACCGGGGTGCGGCGGTAGGTCGCCCCGAGGATGACGCCCGTCGCCACCGCGAGATCGCCGCCGCCGACGGTGGCGAGCAGGCTGCGCGGATCGCGGGGGCGGGTGCGCACCCGGTGCAGCGCGTCGCGGACGGTGAGGCAGCGCGTCATCCAGGCGTTGTCGTCGATCACGCCGCCGGCCGAGACGACCCGGTCCAGCAGCGCGGCCGGCTCGCCGCCGGCGGTGAGGGTGGACAGGGCCACGGCCGCGGCCTCGCTGCCGGCGCCGGTGGCGGCCAGGACGATCGCGTCGACGCCCTCGTCGGCCGCCGACTCGGCGAGCTGCCAGCCGAGCGTGAGCGCGGCGTCCACCTCGTCGGGGGGCAGCGCATCGGCGGTCTCCATCGCCCCCGACGGCGGGCAGTCGACGGTTCCGATGCTCGCACCCGCGGCGGCCGCGAGCAGGGCGAGGGCGCCCGCACCCTCGCCGGCCTGGGTGATGCGCCGGACGGCGGCGTCGCGGTCGTCACCGGCAGCGGCACCGCCCGCGTGGACGCCGTGCAGCAGCAGGACGCGCACCGACTCCCACGGGTGCGGCGCGGCCAACCCCTGGGTGCCGCCGGCGAACCTGACCATCTCGGCCAGCGCGCCGAGGCCGGCCCCGGCGAAGTCGAGCCCCTGCAGGTGCAGGCCGGCCGCGGCGGCGGTCGCCTCGTCGGGGACCACCAGATCGAGGTGGCCCGACCAGTCCGGCCCGCCCGCGTGGTCGGCGGCTGCCGGGCGGGCCGCGGTGCCGGTCGGCACCACGCGCTCGCGCACGGCGGCGGCCGGCAGGGAAGGCCCCGCCGGCGTCGCGGAGCCTTCCGGCGTCGCGGAGCCTTCCGGCATCGCGGAGCCTTCCGGCATCGCGGAGCCTTTGAGCCACGTCGGCTGCCCGGCCACCACGAGCGCCACGCCGTCGCAGACGGATGCGAGCGCCCGGTTCAGCCGGCCCAGCGCGTCGGCGTAATGCTCTGCCTCATCGGAGACCGGCACGGCCAGGCCGACCTCGGCGCTGACCAGCACCACCCGCTCGGCCGCCGATCCGGCCAGCCCGCTGGCGAGCGCGTCGATGGCATCGCCCGGTGCCGCGTCGGAATCCGCCGTCAAGCTCAGCACTGCCGTCAACCAGTCGTCCAGGCCCTCGACGAGCAGGGTCTCGCCGGCCGCCGCGCCCGACAGGCGCAGGCCCAGGCCGTACGGGTCCAGGGCGAAATCGGCACCGGCCAGCCGCTGTGCGGGTTCGAGCAGCCGCTGCGCCACCTCGGCGGCACCGGAGCCGACACCACCGAGGACCAGCACGCGCGAGGTGGACATGTGCGTACTGTATGGCCCGCGCACGGGCGCGCCGCTGCGGCCCCGGTACCCTTGGTCGCGGTGGTGTGGCGGTTACTCCGGGAGCGTGGCATGGCGTGGACGTGGCGGTACGAAGACGCGCAGGGCGGGTCTATCGAGGGCCCCAACGAGGCGTTCGCCAGCCAGTCCGACGCGGAGAGTTGGATCGGGCAGAGCTGGCGGGAGCTGGCCGCCCGCGGGGTCATGCGGGTGGCCCTGTACGAGGAGAGCCGGCTGGAGTACCGCATGTCGCTGGCGCCGGCGGGCGACTGAGCGGCTGATGGATCGCGGTGACCTGGTCGTCGGCGTGCCCAAGGGCGCGTTCCGGCCCAGCGGCATCTTTCTCTGCCTGGTCGCGCTGTTCGTCACGGCGGGCGTCATGTCGTGGCGCGGCTTCGGCGACGCGGGGCTGAACGTCTTCCTGTTCGTCGCGGCCGGCTGGCTGGTCTCGCTGTGCCTGCACGAGTACGCCCACGCGCTGATCGCGTACCGCGGCGGCGACGTCGCCGTGGCCCACCGCGGTTACCTGACGCTGAACCCGTTGAAGTATTCGCACCCGCTGCTGTCGATCGTGCTGCCGCTGGTGATCGTGGTGCTGGGCGGCATCGGTCTGCCCGGTGGGGCGGTCTGGGTGGACAGGCACCACCTGCGCGGCCGCTCCTGGGACAGCTTCGTCAGCTTCGCCGGGCCCGCCATGAACATCCTGTTCACGCTGCTGCTCGTGGTTCCGTTCGCCGTCGGCGTCAATGTCGAGGCGCATCCGGACTTCTGGGCCGCCGTCGCGTTCCTGGCGTTCCTGCAGCTGACGGCGTCGGTGCTGAACCTGATGCCGATCCCGGGCGTCGACGGCGGCAACCTGATCGAGCCGTGGCTGCCGCCGGACTGGCAGCGCGGCTTCGCGAAGGTGGCCCCGTTCGGCATGTTGCTGCTGTTCGCGCTGCTGTGGGAGCCGCGCATCAACCGCGCGTTCTTCTGGTTCGTCTTCACGATCGCCGACGCCCTCGGCCTGCCGAGCGACCTCTACGCCGAGGGCTTCAGCCTGTTCCGCTTCTGGACCTGATCCCGGCCGCCCCGTCGTCAGGGCGGCCGGGATCGCACGGACTACGGGCGCTTCGCCGGGGACCTGGTCTCCGCCGGGTCGCGGATGACGACCGGGTCCAGCGCCTCGTCGATCGCCTTGAGCATGTCGGCGTCGATGGTGACGTCGAGCGCCTTCACGTTGTCCTGTAGCTGCTCCGGCCGGGTGGCCCCGACGATCGCCGAGGACACGTTGGGGTTGTTCAGCACCCACGCGACGCCGAGCTGGGCCATCGTCGCGCCGGCCTGCTCGGCGATCGGCTTCAGCTTCTGCACCGCCTCGAGGACGTCGTCGCGCAGCCAGTCGCTGATGAAGCTCGCCCCGCTCTTCTCGTCGGTGGCCCGCGACCCGGCCGGCGGCGCCTGCCCGGGCAGGTACTTGCCGGTCAGCACGCCCTGCGCCAGCGGCGACCAGACGATCTGTCCGATGCCCAGTTCCTCCGACGTCGGGACGACCTCGGCCTCGATGACGCGCCACAGCGCCGAGTACTGCGGCTGGTTCGACACGAACTGGATCTTCAGCTCGCGGGCCAGCTCGTGCGCGGCGCGGATCTCCTCGGCCCGCCATTCGGACACGCCGATGTAGTGCGCCTTGCCGCTGTGCACGACGTCGGCGAACGCCTCCATCGTCTCCTCGAGCGGCGTCTCGGAGTCGTACCGGTGGGCCTGGTAGAGGTCGACGTAGTCGGTCTGCAGCCGGCGCAGCGAGCCGTTGATCGACTCCATGATGTGCTTGCGGGACAGGCCGCGGTCGTTGCGGCCCGGCCCGGTCGGCCAGTAGACCTTCGTGAAGATCTCCAGTCCCTCGCGCCGCTCGCCCTTGAGCGCCCGCCCGAGCACGGCCTCCGCGCGGGTGCCGGCGTACACGTCGGCGGTGTCGAACGTCGTGATGCCGAGGTCGAGCGCCGCGCGCACGCAGGCCGTGGCGGCGTCCTCCTCGACCTGGGACCCGTGCGTGATCCAGTTGCCGTACGAGATCGCGCTGACGAGCATGCCCGAACGGCCAAGGTGACGAAATTCCATATGCCAAACCCTAGCGAGCGGCCCGCGGCCGGGCCGCGTCGAGGGCGATCTCACTGCTGGCGACGCGGCAGCGCGCGATCAACTCCTGCGGGTCCGTCGTCGTCGAACGAAACTGAGGTGCGCGGCAAATCGGACACCGGTACATTCCTCGCGGTCCGCCGACCGGCGCGAGGAGGTCACCGGTGTACCTCGCCTTGGCCAGGGCAGGGTTCCGCCGGTACGCGACCTACCGGATCGCGACGCTCGCCGGCGCCTCGACGAACATCACCTTCGGATTCCTGCGCTGCTACGCGTTGCTCGCCGTGGCGACCGCGACCGGCGGCTCGATCTCCGGGTACGACCGCCCGCGGCTGGCGACGTTCGTCTGGGGCAGCCAGGGAGCGCTCGCCGTGATCGCGATCTGGGACACCTACGAGCAGGCCGAACGCATCCGCACCGGCGACGTGGTGGTCGACCTGCAGCGCCCGGTCGACCCGGTCTGGCACCTGCTCGCCGTCGACTTCGGCCGGGCCGGCTTCCAGGTCCTGACCCGCTTCACGCTGCCGCTGGTCGCGGGCGCCCTGGTGTTCGACCTGTACGCGCCGCGGCATCTGGTCACCTATCCGCTGTTCGCGGTGTCGATGGTGCTGGCCGTCGTGGTCTGCTTCGCCTGCCGCCACCTGGTGCAGTGCGCGGCGTACTGGATGCTCGACGTCCGCGGGCCGCAGGTGTTGTGGGCGCTGCTGTCCGGGCTGCTGTCGGGCCTCTACTTCCCGCTGTGGCTGCTGCCGGAACCGTTGGCGACGCTGCTCGTCTACGGCACGCCGATCGCGTCGATGATCCAGGCGCCGATGGACATCCTGGTGGAGCGGGCGGATCACGCGTACGTGCTGCTGGCCGTCCAGGCCGGCTGGGCGGTCGCGATGGTGGCCACGGCGCGCGGCGTGCAGCGGCGGGCCGAGCGGAAGCTGGTGGTGCAGGGTGGCTGACCTCGGGCTGTACCTGCGGTTGTTCGCATCCCAGACGCGCGCCCAGGCGCAGTACCGCACCTCGTTGTGGCTGGACGTCGTCGGCTCGGTGTTGATGGGAGTGCTCGACCTCAGCGCCGTCGTGGTGCTCTTCCGGGCCGGCGGCGTGGTGGCCGGGTTCGCCACCGCCGAGGCGCTGCTGATCGCCGCGATCGCCACCATCGGGTTCGCCGTGGCCGACCTGTTGGTGGGCAACATGGACACCGTCCGGAACCTGGTGCGCACCGGCCGGATGGACGCCGTGCTGCTGCGCCCGCTCGGCGCGTTCGGCCAGTTGGTGGCGATGGACTTCCAGCCGCGCCGGGCCGGGCGGCTGGTCGTCGCGGTGACGCTGCTGCCGATCGCCGCGTCGTGGGCGGGCGTCGACTGGACGGGGACGCGGGTCGCCGCCGTGCTGCTCGCCGTCGTGGGCGGGAGCCTGCTGTTCGGGGCGATCTTCACCGGGACCGGCACCGTGGCGTTCTGGTGGATCGACTCCGGCGAGTTCGGCAACAGCTTCACCTACGGCGGCCGCGACTTCTCCACGTTCCCGGTCGGCATCTACGGCAGCGTGTTCCGGCGCATCTTCGCGTACGGGTTCGGGCTCGGCTTCGCCGGCTACTACCCGGCGCTGCTGGTGCTCGGCCGGGCCGACCCGCTCGGCGCGCCGGACTGGTTCGGGTGGCTCACGCCGGCGGTTGGTCTTCTGGCCTGCCTGGTCGCGGCGCTGCTGTGGCGCACGGGAATCCGTCGATACCGGAGTACGGGGTCATGAGCAGCGTCATCGAGGCATGTGAATTGCGGAAAGACTTCACGGTGCGGGTCCGTCGCGGTCGCTTCCGCCGGGAGACACGGAACGTCGCCGCCGTCGACGGCATCGACCTGCGGGTCGAGGCGGGGGAGATGCTCGGTTACATCGGGCCCAACGGCGCCGGCAAGTCGACGACGCTCAAGATGTTCACCGGCGTGCTGTACCCGTCCGGCGGGCGGGTGCGGGTGTGCGGCTTCGAACCGGTGCCGCAGCGCGTGCCGATGGCCCGCCGGATCGGCGTGGTGTTCGGACAGCGCTCGCAGCTGTGGTGGGACCTGCCGCTGCGCGACTCGTTCGACCTGCTGCGCCACATCTACCGGGTGCCGGCCGTCGAGCACGCCGCGCGGCTGGCCCGCTGCCGCCGCCTGCTCGACCTGGACGGGTTCCTCGACCGGCCGGTGCGTCAACTGTCGCTGGGGCAGCGGATGCGCGGCGAGCTGACGGCCGCCCTGCTGCACGGTCCGCGGGTGCTGTTCCTCGACGAGCCGACGATCGGCCTGGACGTCGTCAGCAAGCAGGCGGTCCGCGAGTTCCTCGCCGACCTCGGCGCGGCCGGCGACACGACGCTCGTGCTCACCACCCACGACCTGGCCGACATCGAGCGGCTGTGCCGCCGCCTGGTGGTGGTCGACGCCGGCCGGATCGTGCACGACGGCACCCTGGACGACCTGCACGCCCGGTACGGCTCCCAGCGGCGCGTCGTGGTCCACCTGGACGAGGCGCCGACGGCCCCGGTGACCGCGCCCGGCGCGGCGCTGGAGGCCGCCGCGAGCGGCGGCCGCCGCCTGACCTACGCGCTGACCGGTCCGCCGGGGCCGCTGCTGGCGGCGCTCGCCGGCACCGGGCTGCTGCGCGACGTCTCGATCGTCGAGCCCGAGATCGAGGACGTGGTGGCGCGGCTGTACACGTCGGTCAGGTGATCTCGGTCAGGTCGAGCCCGCGGAACTGTCGCTCGCGAGTCAGACCTTCTCGCCGACCTTGACCCGGGGCTTCGGGATGCGCAGCCGGCGGAAGGTCAGGCCGCGCATGGCGGCGTAGAGGTACAGCGAGGTCATCCGCTGCTCGGTCTTCGGGAAGCGCTCCCCGACCTTCTTCTTCACCTCGCGGCCGAGCAGCACGCTGTCGAGCAGCGTGCCGAGGGCCAGCGCCGCCCACGCGATGTTGGAGACGACCTGGACGATCGGCGGCATCGCCGTCGAGGAGCCGATGAGCACGATCAGCGCGCCGCCGAAGAACCAGGTTCCGACGGTGAGCCGTCGGTCGACGATGTCACGCACCAGCGCCCGTTCCGGTCCCTTGTCGCGGCCCAGCAGGTACCGGTCGTCGCCGGCCATCATCGCCGCGCGCCGTTCGACGCGGTCCTCCTTGGCCTTCTCACGGGCGCGCTTCATCGCGTCCTTGCGGTTCGCCGGTGGCGGTTCGGCGCGCCGGCGACCGTCGGTCGGCCGCTTGGGCGTCTTCTTGCCGAGTTCCTCTTTGCTCGGGGTGTAGCCCTTGCGGCGCACTTCCACGGCGGGGTCGGGTGCGGCCGGGACGGCGTCTTCGACGTCGGGGGACCTGCGTTTGAACAGCGACGGCACGCGGTTAGGTTAGCCGAGCCGGTGCTATCCCCGCTCCACCGAGGCGCCCAGAGCGGCGAGCTTGGCTTCGAAGTCCTCGTATCCGCGCTTGATCAGCTCGACCCCGTACACCCGCGACGTGCCCTCGGCCGCCAGTGCCGCGATCAGGTGGCTGAACCCGGCCCGCAGGTCGGGGATCACCAGGTCG
>Ga0111538_10008451_pt1 | contig 13817 bp, 13 predicted proteins | sample SoiMethybrSBSTD1_FD_79669 | JGI IMG/M metagenome (GOLD analysis project Ga0111538, IMG submission 79669) | Bulk soil microbial communities from a Populus tree surrounding site in Tennessee, USA - Soil MetaG P. TD hybrid SBSTD1 (version 2)... | ecosystem: Environmental > Terrestrial > Soil >...
CCCAGACGCAGAACCGGGTCAAAGACCTGGACATCGTGCTGGGCTCCGACGCCAACGGGTCCGACCAGGTCTCGGTGTGGCTCAACCGCTACGATTCGAACCCGCTCTTCGACGTGGCCCCGGACTACAACCGCTCGGCCTCGGGCGGCGTCCTCGCCCTGGCCCTCGACACCCTCGATGCGGGTCCCAACCTGGGCCGCGAGCGCGCGGACGTTGTGACCGGCACGGACGGAGCCGCCAAGGAGAATTTCGCAATTTGGCTCACCCAGGGGACGTCCGGAAACGAGGGATTCCTGCCGTCCGCTCCGACCCGCAGCTACCAGACCAAGGACCGCGGCGACGTGTACGCCGTCGTGACGGGCGACGTGTCGGGGGCTTCGACCGCTCCGGACGGCGTGGACATCGTGGTGGGAACGGCTTCACGAGCCTCCGGACACGGAACCATCGAGCTGTGGAGTAACACCAACGCCGCGACTCCGGACTGGAAGCAGATCGAGATCTATCCCCAGGCCGGCTCCATTCCGAACAAGGCGCTCGGCGAGGTGACTTCGATGGTGCTCGCCGACTTCGATGGCGACGGCCAGCGCGACCTCGCGGTCGCCTGCCGGACCCTCGGCTCCAGCTTCAGCGGCCAGCTGCTCTTCCTGAGGAACCAGGGGAAGACCGCGAGCCCGGTGTTCCTCTACGCCGCGGGCTACACCCTGGCCGGCGATCTCCCCACATCGATCGCCGCGGCGGACGTCGACGGCGACGGCCATCCCGACATCGTGATCGGCACGAAGAGCAGCGTGACTTCCGGCAGCGTCCAGTACTGGCGCAACACCCTGCCCGCGACGTTCTCGTTCACGCAGACGGCGCGACTCGTTGCGCCGGGGCTGGTCGCGTCGGTCGCGGCGGCCGACTTCGGCGGCGATGCGCGGCCCGATGTCGCGGTCGGATACCGGACCAGCTCGACCGGCTTCGGCGGCGGTGTGCGGATCTATTACACCGACCTCGGCACGATCACCGGCTCGGGCGTGGATCCCACCGGCGGCTCGGTCGTGAACTTCGTGCCGGCGATCACGACCGGGAACTTCAACTATGGAGTCTATCCCACGACTCCCTACGCGCCCTACATGACCGACCTCGCGGTCGGGGTGAAGACCAGCGACGTCACCGGCGCGCTCGTAGTGATCATCCGCTAGAGCCGCTCACCCGACCACGGCCCCGGGGCAGGCGGAGACTACTTCTCCCGCCACGAGAGCGTCACGAACTGGCCGGCGAAATTGGCGACCGCGAACTGGACCGCCTCCTCGCTGTAGAGCACGTTGGCGCCGCCCGTCAGCTTCACGCCTGATTTGCCCCGGGCGATGATGCTTCCCAGCACCCAGATGTGTCCGCTGGATGCCAGGTTGCCCTCGACGTACACCAGTCCTTTGTAGGTGAAGGGGCCGGTGAGGTTGAGGTCGCCGTCCACGTACAGCACGCCCTCGCCGCTCGTGCCCGTGATCCCGAAGGCCCCCGATTGGTTCTGGGGAACGCCGTCGTTGTCGATGTAGACGATGCCCTTGAGACTCGCCGGGACCGACGTGTACGGGATTCCCGCCATGGTGACGAAATCGTCTTGGGACATTCCGAGAGCGTCCCACGGCCCCGAGTAGAATCCGGTCTGGCTCGCGAGCGTCTTCGGGGCCTCCCCATCGACCGCAGAGCCGCCGCCCGGGTCGATGGTTCCCGTGCTCCAGACGCCGAGAACGTTGCCGGCGCCGGTCTCGTACGGGACGCAGCTGTTGGCCCCGCCGCGGCCGTCCGAGCCGTACCACAACGGGGTCAGGAACCGGTGGTTGTACCCGCACACGTTGATGTTGCCGCTGAAGCGGGTGTCCACGTCCGTGACGAGCGCCGCTTTGATGTCGGGGTCGTAGGGCTTGCGAATCACCTCGGAGACCACGGTGCGGGTGTCGTTGCCTTTGCGCCCGGTCGACGTGATCACGAAGATCGGCTGACCGGTCTGGGTCTGGACGGGTGGGTTCTTCTTCTGGTCGTAACGGAAGATCGCGGTGCGCGCGGGATCCGTCTTGTAGGTCACGGTGAGCACCTGATCACCCTTGAGGGCCGAGCTGTACGTGAGCCACTTGCCGGCGGGCTGCGCGGTGGCGAGCGCGGTCGAGTCGTTGCCCAGCACCGGCACGTTGCCCGCGCCCACCAGGAAGATCTGGGAGGCCATCCGCGGGTTGAGCGTGTCCGGCACCTCGCCGCTGCGGATGCGCGAGATCGCTTCCGCGATGCCCGCTTCCGCGATGCTCAGCGCCTGCGAGCGCCGGTCGTCGCGGCCGCTGATCTTGGTCTCGACCTGCACCGACAGCATGAGCGCGGCGCAGATCACCGAGATCACGAGCAGGACGAGCAGCGCCATCACGAGCGCGATGCCGCGCTCGCGCGCGGCCGCCAAGTGCTTCATGGGTGGACGCTCCACGGGTGGCTTCGCCGCCCCGCGGCGGCGAATCGTCCGGCGCGACGGAGCAGCGTGACGGGGGATGAATCGGCAGTTCCGGCGGCGCCCTTGAGGCTCAGGGCGAGGGCCTTAGGCCCTTCATTTGCCCGCCCGCGGGCCGGGGTGGAGACTCTGACCGGCCCGCCACTCCGGCGTCAGGGAACCGGGGCGCGGCGGGTGGAAGGGGGAGGTCCATGGCGACCAAGGACGAGGTGTTTCGGATCGAGTACTACGCATGCATGGCAGAGGACAAGCCGGGAGAGGGCGCGACGCTGGGCCGGAAGCTCGCACAGGAGGGCGTGAATCTGTACGCCCTGTCCGCGTTTCCGGCAGCTTCCGGCAAGACCCAGGTGGACCTGGTGCCTGAGAACCACGACCAGCTGGCGAAGGCCGCGAAGAAGCACGGCATCACGCTCTCGGGGCCCAAGACCTGTTTCCTGATCCAGGGCACCGATCGCACCGGCGCGCTCGGCGAGGTGCTGGGACGGCTCGGCGGCGCCGGCATCAACGTGCGCGCCACGCTCGGCGTGTGCGCCGGAGGCAAGCGCTACGGCGGGATCGTGTGGGTGGCGCCGGGCGACGTCGAGTCCGCCGCGCGCGCCCTCGGTGCCACTTCAGCCGTGAACAAGGTCTGAGCCCGTCGCAATCCCGTCGAGAGCCGTCGCGCTCATTCTGGCGCGGCGGCTCTCGCTTCTCTCAGCGCACGCGCGTAACTGGAGCCTCGGCGCTGGCGAATCCCGGGCCGAGCGGGCCGAGCTCGAGCCACACGAAGATGAAGCCGTCCGCGCTCTGGTAGCGGCGCACGCGCACCACGTTGAGCTCGGGCCTTCGGCGCGCATCGAGCGGGTGGGCGACGATCTCGCTCCATGCGCCCCACGCGTGGGCCGGGGTGCGGAACACCAGCAGAACGTGGCGGAAGTCGAGCCGCCTCCGGCAGGCGTCGAGATCCTCGGGCGCGAGCGCCAGGTGCACCACCGGCCGCTTCGCGCACCACGCCAGCGTCGGTCCGAGGTTGCTCATCACGGGCTCGCCGGCCGGGATCTCGCGATTCAGGAGCACCGTGATCTGGAGCATGGTCTGCGTGTTCGGGACTCCGCGCGTTGCCGAAGAGGCGCGCGCCTCGGCGTTGCCGCTCGCGGTCTGCCACGTGCCCCATGCGAGCGCCAGCGTGGCCACGGCGATGCGCAGCGCCGGCGCCCAGCGCGGGGTGATCGCCGCCGGCGGCGCCATCGCGATCAGGCCCCACAGCGCGAGGATCCCCGCCGCCTCGAGCGCGATGCGCCCCGGGAATGCGTAGCGCAGCCACGGGAACCCGGCCGCTGCGGCCAAGAGCCCGAGCCCGAACACCACGAGCACCGTCACCGCGACGACCCGCAGCGTGCGCGGCTCGCGTGCGAGCACCGTCCACGCCACCAGCGAGCCCAGCCACAGCGCGCGCGGCCCGGCGCACGTTGCGAGCAGCAGCCCGGGGAGATTGCGCAGGATCTTGGCCGCGATCAGCCGCATCGCCTCGAAGCCCTGGGGCAGCCGCGGCGGCTCGGGCAGATGGTTGAGCGTGAACCACGTCCGCCCCTGGACGCCGTCCCAGATCGCGTAGTGCCCGAGATCCCAGGCCGGCGTACCGAAGGCGACCCATTTGTAGATCCACCAGGGTGCGAGCGGGATCGCGAAGCCGAGGAGCGCGAGCGCTGCGACGCGGGTGCGCTGCTCGCGCGGGGCGAGCGCCGTGGCTGCGATCACCAGCGCCGGCGCGAGCCACAGCATGTTGAGCCGGAACGTGCCCGTGACCCCGAGCAAGAGGCCGTAGAGGAGCGGGCGGCGCTGCGCCCGGTCGAGCGCGAGGAGCGCGAGCGCTCCCACCAGCCCGCAGGTGAAGGGCAGCTCGGTGAAGCCGCCGACGCCGAAGTGCTGCGCCTCGGGGTCGAGCAGGAATGCGAGCCCAATCGTGCCCGCAGCCGCCATGCGCGTTCCATCCCCGCCACCTGGCGCGTGCCGCCGCAGCAGCTTGGAGACGGCGAGCGCGAGCAGGATTCCGCACATCATGTAGCAGGTGAACGTGATCGGGATCACCAGCCACTCGGCCTGGTCGGGACGCTTCCACTGCGCGACGCTGCGCCCGCCGAATTTGAGCTCCCCGGGCGCGAGCCGGAACGCGACCGCTTCGAGCACCACGAGGCCGGGCTGCACCAGCGCCAGCGGCCAGGGCGGCTGCGCGTGGCGCGCGAGCTCGAGCGGGAGCGCGTAGGTGGTGGCGAAGCGGCCGGTGTGCGCCAGCTCGCGCGCGGCCAGCGCGTACTGCGAGGAGTCGTAGCTCAGGACCGGCGAGCGGCGGCCGAGGCTCCAGGATTCCGCGTGCATCACCCACAGGGTGGGGCCGGCCACGAGCAGGATCAGCAGCATGGCAAGGCCGGCGGCGGTCTTCCGTGTCTCGCCCACGCGGGCAGACTAGCCGGTCACATGGAGGGGCACAACGAAGGGGCGGGGCGGAAGCTCCCGAGCATTCCGCGCGGAATGCTGTCGCCACCCCGCCGGCGCCGGCCTTCGAGGATTCCCCGGGGAATCCTCGGGACCGCTCTCAGATCAGCTCGATCTCCGGAGCGCGGGCGAGCGCGCCCGCTTCGACGGCGCGCTGGTAGAGGCGTGCGAGCGCGGCACGGCCGATCTCGCCCATGTCGAGCGTGAGGTCGTTCACGTACATGCGGACGAAGCAGCGTCCCTTCTCGAGATCGAGGCCGCGGCCGAACTGGAGCGCGTAGTCGAGCGCCTCGCGCTCGTGGTCGAGCGCGGCCTGGATGCTGGCGCGGAAGCCGTCGCTCACCGCGCGCATCATCTCGGCGCCGAGGTCACGGCGCACCACGTCGAGACCGAGCGGCACGGGGAGCGAGTCGCGGTCGCGCCACAATTCGCCGAAATCGAGCACCTTCACCAGGCCCTGATCGCCGTACGTGAGCTGGCTCTCGTGGATGATCACGCCGGCATCGACCTCGCCCGCCGCGACCGCGTCCGGAATCCGGTGGAACACGGTCTCGACCGGGATCGCGCCCGGGCACTCGATTTGGAGCAGCAGCGCGGCGGTGGTGAGCGGCCCGGGGATCGCGACGCGCTTGCCGCGCAGCGAATCGAGCGTGCGCGCGCTCTTCGCCACCACCACCGGGCCGTAGCCCATGCCCATGGACGCGCCGCACGACAGCACGGCGTAGCGGTCGCCGAGGAAGGCGTAGGCGTGGGCGGAGACCGCGCTGATCTCGAGGTCCGCGCTCTCGAGCGCGCGGCGGTTCAGGCTCTGGATGTCCTCGAGCACGTGCTCCACCTGGCAGCCCGGGATCGAAGCGAGCCCGGTGTGGAAGCCGTAGAACATGAATGCGTCGTCGGCGTCCGGGCTGTGCCCGAAGCGCAGCGTGCGCGTGGCCGCGGGGGCGGAAGTCGTCATGGGCCGGTCCTCCTCGTCAGGAAGCGGCGCGCGATGCGCCGTTGGCGCCGCGCTCGCCGGCTTCGCGCCACAGGAACGCGCGCAGCTCGTCGAGCCCCGCGCCGCGCAGTGCCGAAACCACGAACGCCCCGGGGAACTCGGCACGCAGGCCGGCGGCCGCGGTCGTGTCTCCGAGCCGGTCGCCCTTGTTGAATACCAGCACCGTGGGACGCGGGCGTTCGAGGATCTTCTCCAGCACGTCTTCGACCGCGCTCATCTGCCGCCGGAAGTCGGGCGCCGATGCGTCCACCACGTGGAGCAGCAGATCGGCCTCGACCGCCTCGGTGAGCGTGCTGTGGAACGATGCCACCAGATGGTGCGGGAGCTTGCGGATGAATCCGACGGTGTCGGTGAGGAGCGTGACATGGCGCTCGGGGCTCACCATCTGGCGGGTGGTGGCGTCGAGCGTGGCGAACAGCAGGTTCTCGACGAACACGTCGGAGCGCGTGAGCGCGTTGAACAGCGTGCTCTTCCCGGCGTTGGTGTAGCCCACGATCGCCGCGCGGAACTCGCGCCGCCGGCGCCGCCGCTGGGTCTCGCGCTCGCGCTCCACCGCTTCGAGCGAGCGCTTCAGGCGCGCGATGCGCTCGCGCACGATCCGGCGGTCGGTCTCGAGCTGGGTCTCGCCCGGGCCGCGGGTGCCGATCCCGCCGGCCTGGCGCTCGAGGTGCTTCCACATGCCGGTGAGCCGCGGCATCATGTACTCGAGCTGCGCCAGCTCGACCTGGAGGCGCGACTCCCGCGTGCGCGCGCGGCGCGCGAAGATGTCGAGGATCAGCTCGGAGCGGTCCACCACCTTGAGTCCGAGCTCCTTTTCGAGGTTCCGCACCTGGGCCGGCGAGAGGTCGTCGTCGAAGATCGCGACGTCGGCATCGCACTCCTCGGCCGCGGTCTTGAGCTCGGCGACCTTGCCCTTGCCGATGAAGGTCGCGGGGTGGATGGTGCCGCGCCGCTGGACCACGCGGTCGAGCACGCGCGCGCCCGCGGTGCCGGCGAGGCTCTCCAGCTCCTCGAGCGAGCGCGTGAGGTACGCGCCGTCGCGGGCCGCGTGCCCGACCAGCACCGCGCGCTCGCCGCGCGGCGGGTTCGCGACCTCGTGCATCCGCTTCAAGCGGGCTCGATCTCGAGGTCGTAGGGCGCCGGCGTCAGGTTCTCGAGCGTGCCGTCGCTCTTCACCAGCACCAGGTCCTCGATGCGCGCGCCCATGCCGCGCGAGGGGTAGTAGAGGCCGGGCTCGACCGTGACCACCATGCGCGGCTCGAGCGCCTGCGTGTTCGAGGCCGGGCCGCCCAGCCGCGGCGGCTCGTGCACCGCCAGGCCGACGCCGTGGCCCAGGCCGTGCACGTAGCCTTCCTCCGTGCCCTGGCGCGAGCGCACCGTCGCGTGACCGCGGGATTCGAACAGGTCGCACACCGCCTCCTGCGAAGCACGGCACGGGGCGCCGACCTTGAGCGACCGCATGCCGGTCCGGAACGCGTCGTGCACGTCGCCGTACAGCTTCTTGAGAGGCTCGGGCGCCTGGCCGAGGCAGAAGGTGCGGGTGAGATCGCTGAAGTATCCGCCGCCCGCCTCGCCCGGGAAGATGTCCACCAGGAGCGGCGTGCCGGCGCGCAGCAGCTCGGCATCGTTGCCGCGATTGTGCGGCACGCCGGCGTCGCGCCCCTGCGACACGATCGACTCGCCGCCCTCGAGACCGTGCTCGAGGAAGACCGCGTTCAAGAGCTTGCGCAGGTCGCCGAGCCGGACTGGGCCTGAGCCGTTCGCGCGGAACGTCTGGCCGTCGCGGCGCAGCGTCCCGAGGAACCCGCGCAGCCGCTCGATCGCCGCCACCGCACCCGCCGCCGCGTGCCGGATCACCTCGACCTCGGCGTCGCTCTTGGTCATGCGCGCCAGCGCCAGGATGTCGGGGTAACTCTCGTCCACGCGCAGCCCCGGATTCAGCTCGCGCGCACGCCCCAGCAGCGCGTGCGCGAAGCCCACCGGCGTCTCGCCGAACACCGCGACCGGCCCGCGCATCCCGAGCGTGGCGCTGATCTCGCCGATCAGCCGGCCGAAGATGCGCGCCGGCGCGACCTCCTCGTCCTGGATGCGCGACATGCCGTGCTGCTCGAACGGGGCGTGATCGCAGCCCACCGCCTCGGCCTGGTCGCGCTCCATCGGATCGTGGACCAGGTAGGCACGCCCGTCGGGCGCGCGGAAGTAGATGCCGTAGTGAATGCGCTGGCCGGCGACGTAGTACATGGCGGGGCTGTAGCGGTCGAGCGCGAGCACGACCATGCCCGCGAGGCCGCGCTCCGTCATCAAGCGATCGAGATCTTCTCGCACGGCTCCTCCTGCGGCGGGTCGTTCTCCCGGGCGAAATGCCGCGGGAAATGGAATGCTACGATGGCTCGAGCCGTCCCGGCAACCACTTCGAGCCTTCCCGCGCCCGCGCCCGTTCTTTTAAGGAGCGACCCCAAGACCGCGCGAGCGCCTACTCGACTTCGGCGTAGGACTCCGGCCGGCGGCGGAACGGGTACGTGACCTTGGCGACCACCACGCCGAATGCGAACCCGCCGATGTGCGCCCACCATGCCACGCCGCCGCCGCCCTGCCCGAACGAAACGGCGCCCGCCACGAACTGGAATACGAACCAGATGCCCAGCATGAAGACGGCGGGCAGCGGGATCACCTGGAAGAACGGAAAGAGCGGGACGAGCGTGATCACCTTGGCGCGCGGGAACATCACGGCGTATGCGCCGAGCACACCGGCGATCGCCCCGCTCGCACCGAGGGTCGGCACGCGCGATCCGAGGTTGGTGTAGGCGTGGATCAGGGAGGCGGCGACGCCCGCCGCGATGTAGAACACCAGGAACATCGCGGAGCCGAACTGGTCCTCGACGTTGTCGCCGAAGATCCACAGGTACCACATGTTTCCGATCAGGTGCATCCACCCGCCGTGCAGGAACAGCGAGCTGACCAGCGTGAGGCCGGTCCACACCAGCGACTCCCCGCCCACCTCCAGAGCGGCCGGGAGCCGCGCCGGTACCAGCCCCCAGGAGAACATGAAGTCCTTGAGTCCGGGGCCGAGCCACAATTCGTACAGGAACATGGCGGCGTTGAGCACGATGAGGCCCCGGGTCACGGCCGGCGTGGAGCGCGAGGGATTCTGGTCGCGCAGCGGGATCATGTGCTCGCGACCTCGGGGCTCGAATCACGCTGGTGACGGCGGCGCAAGGGGTTGACCGGGTCTTTTGCCCCGAATATGATTCCGCTTGGAGAATCGCGCCGCATCCTTTCGGTGCCCCCCAGCATCGCAACGGGTGCCGCGCCTGAAACCGCTATCATTTGGGGGTTTTTCCCATGTCTAACGCCGTAGCCGTCAACGAGGAATCCTTCAACAAGGAAGTTCTGGAGTCGCCCATCCCCGTCCTGGTGGACTTCTGGGCGGCCTGGTGCGGTCCCTGCCGCGCCATTGCCCCCATCGTAGACCAGATCGCGGCCGAGCACGCCGGGCGCCTCAAGGTGGTGAAGCTCGACGTGGACGAGAGCGGTGAGACTTCCATCCGCTACGGCGTGATGAACATCCCGACCCTGCTCCTCTTCAAGGACGGAAAGGTCGTGGAGCGGCTGATGGGCGCCATGCCCAAGTCCATGGTGCTGTCGAGGATTCAGCCCCACATCTAGGCTCCGCGCTCCTCCAGCGCCAGGTCGCGCGCCCGGGTGAGCGCGTGCATCGCGGCCGGGATCGCCTCCGCCACGTCGCCGGCGTCGAGCCCCAGCGGCCCCTTCTCGCCCGCCACGCGATCACCGGCGAGGCCGTGCACGTACGCCGCCGCGCGCGCCGCGTCGTAAGGGTCGAGCCGCTGCGCCAGGAACGCCGCGACCACGCCCGCGAGCACGTCGCCGGTGCCGGCGGTGGCGAGCCCCGGGTTCCCGGTGGGGTTCACCGTGGCGCGCCCGTCGGGCGCAGCGGTCACCGTGGGCGCCCCCTTCATCACCACCACCGCCTTCCAGCGCCCCGCCCACTCGCGGGCGGCGTCGATGCGCCGCGCCTCGAGCGACGCCGGCGTGTCGCCGGTGAGCCGGCCCATCTCGCCCAGGTGCGGCGTGAGCACCAGCGGCGCACCCGAGGCCGAGTCGAACCCTTCGCTGCCCTCGTAGGCGTTCAGCCCGTCGGCGTCCAGCACCATCGGACGTGTGCGCCCAGCCACCAGCGCCCGCGCCAGCGCTGCGCTCTCCGCCTCGCGCGACAGGCCGGACCCGACCAGCATGGCGTCGGCGCGCTCGGCCCATTTCCGGATGCGCTCTTCCGCACCGCGCGCCAGCGTGCGCGCGCCGGTCTGGGGTGCGGGCAGCGTCATCTCCGAGGTGAGCTTGATCTCGAAGACGTCGTTCAATCCCTCCGGTACCACGCACTGGACGTAGCCCGCCCCGGAGCGCGTGGCGGCGCGCGCCGCGAGCGTCACCGCGCCGGTGAGCCCCGGCGATCCACCCACGATCAGCACGCGGCCGGCGACGCCCTTGTGCGCGCGCGGATCGCGCGCCGGCAGCAGGTCGGCGATCGCGATCGCGGTCGCGAGCTCGACCGGGAAGCGCGCGGGATCCGCCGGTGCGAGCCCGATGTCCACCACCTCGAGCGCACCGACGAACGCGCGCCCCGGATAGAGCCACTGCCCGCGCTTGGGCGCGCCGAAGGTCACGGTGAGATCCGCGCGCACCGCGCGGCGCGCGATCTCGCCGGTGTCGGGATGGACGCCGGTCGGGAGATCCAGCGCCACCACGCGCGTGCCCTGGTCGTCGAGGTCGCGCAGCGCCTGCACCGCGCTCGCGATCAGGCCCTCGGGACCGCCGCGCGATCCGGTGCCGAGCAGCGCGTCGAGCGCGAAGTCCCAGCGCCCGCGCGCGGCCAGCATGCGCTGCAGCGCCTCCTCGGAGCCGATCTCGGTCACCGTGGTGCCTTCGCGCTCCATGCGCTCGAGGTGGGCGCGCGCCTCGCCGCGCACGCGCTCGCGCTCGCCGATCAGCGCGACGTGAGTCTCGGCGCCGCGCGCGCGCAGATGGCGCGCCGCGACGAAGCCGTCGCCGCCGTTGTTGCCGAGGCCGCTCAGCACCACCACGCGCAGCGCCAGCGCCGGCCCGTAGCGGCGCTCCATCGCCTCCGCGACGCCCTGGCCCGCGCGCTCCATCAGCGCTTCGCCGCTCGAGTGCCCGCTCTCGATCGTGGCGCGATCCAGCTCGCGCATCTCGGCAGCGGTCATGAGGCGCATGGTCAGGGCGCCGTGAACCGCACCGGGATCTCGACCCGGAAGCGCACCGGCGCGCCCTCCGCCGCGTAGGGGCGGAACCGGCAGCGCCGCGCCACCGCGACCGCAGCGCTGTCCAACTCGGGGATGCTGCGCAGCACCGCCGCTTCCATGACCATGCCGTTCGTGTCCACCAGCGCCCGCACCCAGATGCGGCCTTGGACGCCGGCCTCGCGCGCGCGCGGCGGATAGGCGGGGGAGACGAGCGGGGTGGAGTCGGCGAGCGCCGGAGCCTTGACGCCGGCGGGCGCGCCGCGGCCGAGCACGAAGACCTGAGGGAAGACCGGCACCGTGTCGCGCCGCGCCGGGCTCGCCGGGTGCGGCCGCTGCGGCGGCGGCGGAGCCTGCGGCGGGGCGGGCGCGATCCGCGCGAGCAGCTTCCGGTCGCGCAGCTCGAACCGCACGTGCGTGTGGCCGGTCCAGTCGCAGAGCTGCAACGCTTCGTCCTCGCAGCTCGCGCGGTAGCCGGCGAGCCGGAGCTGGTCGCGCGCGTAGTCGGCCTGGTAGGGCGCGACGTCGTCGATCGTGAACTCGGCCTGCTCGAGGTATCCGGCGCGGAAGCGCAGCACGACGTGGCCGGACAATCCGAACCACACCCCCGTCCCCTGTCGCAGCACGACGCCGGGCACCTTCGGCCCCTCCGCCACCGGGAACTGCGCCACCGAGAGGATCCGGCTCTCGGTATCGCCGAGCCGCATCCACGTGCCCGGCATGCGCGTCGTCGGCCCGGCGGCGACCGTATCGGCGGAGGCCGCGGGCGGCGCGGGCAGCGCGCTGCCGGTGGCCGGGGGCGCCGCCAGGGCGGCGGCCATCACCAGCGCGAGCACTTCGGGCTTCTCAGCGCTTGCGCGCGCGCCCGCGCGCCTCCGCGCCCAGATCGCGAACGAGCCGCGCGCGGTACTCGGCGTCGCGCCCGGCGCGCTCCAGCAGCTCGGGATCCGTCGAGATGAAGGGCATGTCGAAGAGCTCGGGGTCGGCCTCCTGCTCTGCGTAGATTTTCTCCTGCTCGTGACGCTGGAACGAGGCGGCCTTCTCGACGGTGTCGAACGTGCGGCCGGAGAGGAAGCTCTGGTTGAAAACATCGTAGGTGTAGACGTGGAACTGCCCGGTGACGCCGCCCGTCCCATCGGGCGGATGGTGAACCTTTTGCTTCGACGCCCTGATCTTGCCTTCCACCCTTTTACCTCCCGGTTGGAGTCCGCCGGCGCCGGCCGCGAGCGGCCCGCGCCCCCGCCCCGCCGCGCTTCATGCGCGGCCGGGCGCGCGGGCCCGATCCTCGGCGCCCGCGCGGAGCCGGTCCACGATCGCGACCAGCTCGAAGATGTCGTCGATGTCGAAGTCCGCGCCCGACGACTTTGTGTCGAACGTGTCGCCGTAGCGCGCGAACACCGTCTTCATGCCCAGGCTGCGCGCCCCGACCACGTCGCGCTCCGCCCAGTCGCCCACCATGAGCGCCTCGCGCGCTTCGACGCCGAGCCGCCGCAGGACTTCGCGGAACGGCGCCGGGCTCGGCTTGCGCTCGCCGGTGTCCTCGAACGTGACGACCGCGTCGAACACGTGCTGGAGCGAGAGAGAGCACAGCCTTAGCCACACCTGGGCGCGCGGCGCGTCCGAGACCACGCCCATGCGGATGCCGCGCTTGGCCAGCTCGAGCAGCGTCATCTGCACGTGGGGATAGAGCACCAGCGTGGACTCGCGCGCGCGGCGGTAGGCCACGATCCCGGAGGCGAGGATGCGCGGATCGATGTGGCCCAACTCGCTCTCGAGCAGCTCGTCGAACACGCGCTGGTACTCGAGGCCCTGCTCCTGGTAGATCGCGTCGATGCGCGCGCGCACCGCCTCGCGCGGGAGCTTCAGGCCCGCGTCGATCATTCCGTCGATCGCCGCGTCGATCGCCGCCGCCTTCATCTTCATGAAGTCGGTCAGCGTGTTGTCGAGATCGAGAACGATGGCCCGGATCAAGACGCTATTTGCTCGAGAGCCCGATGCTGCGGCCGAGGCTGATCTCGCCGTTGTCGATGCGAAGGTTGAACCCGCAGGTCGGATTGCTGCACACCCAGGCCTTGTACGTGATCGGCGCGCCGTCCCGGCCGTAGTCCGAGAGCGGAAGCAGAACGCCGTCGTTGCACTTCCGGCACTCCGGAAACGTGACGTCCATCCCAGACCCCTCCCTCCAGGCGCCCCGAATCTCCGCCTGCGCCGGGCATTCTATCCCGGCCGATTCGTGAACCGCCAGCGGCGGAGCGTGCGGTGCCGCCGCTCCTGAGCCGTGCGGGCCGGTTCTAAGCTGCGTTTGAAAACGTCCGAGGGCAAGGCGTCGCGGGTGAGCGACGGGCGGAAATGTGGCCTTCAGGCCACTTTGAAGCGAGGAGCCGCCCGCGCAACGCAGCCATCGGGCGTTTTCAAACGCTGCTTACCGCCAGGTGATGCCGGCGTCGATGGGCCAGACGGTGACGTTGCCGACCGAGACGTGCTCGGGGGCGGTGCAGATCCAGGCCACCAGCGATGCGACCTCGGCGGGCTCGACGGCCTTCCGGCGCTCGTCGGATCCGGGCGCGATCGCCCGGCCGGCGGAGTTGATGTTGTGCGG